>Ga0302325_10014179_pt1 | contig 16970 bp, 8 predicted proteins | sample Palsa_T0_2_FD_201948 | JGI IMG/M metagenome (GOLD analysis project Ga0302325, IMG submission 201948) | Peat permafrost microbial communities from Stordalen Mire near Abisko, Sweden - Palsa_T0_2 | ecosystem: Environmental > Terrestrial > Soil > Palsa > Peat permafrost | place: Sweden: Abisko... | reverse complement strand
CACTCGACTGGTAGGCCGCGGGCGCGGGGCGCGTTGGGAGGTTATCCCATGACTCAAGATTGTGCTCGATGTGCGCCGTGGATCATTCCACCGTGGTTCCGTACGGCACCGGCGTCTTGACACCCTCGGCGTTCTCCTGCCTGGCGATCTTCCAACTCCCACGGCCCTGCTCCAGATAATAAATCTGCGCTTCGTTGCGGTCCGCATACACGAACTCCACGCGCAGGCGGACTTCGCGCTCCGCAGTGGGCAGCGGTTCCTGGATCGCCACGCCTTTGACCGATGCGTTGAAGTTGCGAATATAGGTAGCCAGGGCCGCCTCTCCCTTTTCCGCGGCGATCTGCCGCAGGGTACTCGCCATCTGGCCCGTGTAACAGCCCAGATAGGTGCGCACATCTCCATCGCGCGCAGCGTCCATCATGCGGTAAACGGTGTCTTGCGGACTCACCCCGGCGGGCGCGCGCCCGGCCACCAGGTTCGAGAGCGACGCGGCATTGGCTTGCCAGCCGCCGCGCTTCACGGCCACCAAGGCCAACCCGCCGAGCAGGATTACGACCGTAGCAACCTGCGCCTTTCGTTCGCGCGTCATGGATTCCTCCGCGCCGGCGGCGGGTCGCTCTTGCGGATGATGGTGAGATCGAAGTTCCCGTTCCGATCCACGATCAGCTTCTTGATCTTCGGCAGCACCTGTTCCAGTGTCTCCAAATAGAGCCGCCGGCCGTTCACCGCGGAGGCCCGCGCATACTCGCCCGACACCAGGTCGAAACGCGCGGCGTCGCCCGAGGCTTCGTCGATTTTGGTCTCTTTGTAAGCGGCGGCCGCCTCGGTCATCTGCTGCGCCTCGCCGCGCGCTTTGGGGATCTCGTCGTTTGCGTATCCCAGCGCCTCGTTGTAAATTCGGGCGGCGTCGGCGCGCGCGCTGGCCACATCGCGGAAGGCCTCGGCGGCGTCCGGCGGCGGCGCGATGCTTTCGATGTTGATGCTGGCGATGCGAACTCCGGCGCCATAAGCATCGATCAACTTCTGCGCGGCCGCGCGCGCCTCTTCCTGTATGGCTATCTTATCGGTGGTCAACACGGCGTCAACGGTGCGCCGTCCGATGCGCCGGGCAAGTTCGGTCTCGACCGCCGCAGCCACACTCTTCGATACATCCTGCGTGTGAAACAAATAATCGGCCGGCATGTCCACTGAATATTGCACCACGGCGCGCAAGTTGATGATGTTCTGGTCGCCGGTCAAGAACTGGGAAGCCAGCGGCTGCGTCCGGCCGAGCACACCGTCCGGAAGATCGCCGCCCACGACGAGCCGTTGCAATTGCCGGACTTTGAGCTTGGTGACGCGATCGATGGGCCAGGGCAGCGACATGTGGATGCCCGGAAAAACGCGCGGCTCGATCACCTGTCCGAAACGGGTCACTACCGCCTGTTGATCGGCGGAGACGATGTAGGTTCCGCTGAGCAGCCACAGCACCGCGGCAGCGATAATCAACTGCTTGCGCCACGGCCGCGCCACGCCGGTGTGTTTCTTATGCGGCGTCTTATGCGGACGCTCTTGATGAGGGTGCTCATGCGGATGGCCGTGATCGTGATTATGCCCATGATCGTGGTCATGCCCGTGCTCGTGCGGGTGATCGTGACCGTTATGGTGATGATGCTCTACGGCCGGAATCGTGCTCATTGCGCGCCGCCCTCGCCCTTCATCAGCACTTTCAGCAACTCCGAGTCCGAACTGAGGATTGCGGTGGTCTTGTCGTCCAGGATCTTCTTATAAGATTCCAGCGTGCGCACCAGCTTATAAAACTTGGGGTTGCGCGAATAGGCCTGGCTATAAGTCCGTGTGGCGGCTGCGTCGCCTTCGCCGCGCGTCTTCTCGGCTTCTTTGTAGGAGGCCGAGAGAATCTCGTCGCGCTGGCGGTCGGCATCGGCGCGAATCCGCAGCGCCTGCTCCTCGCCTTCGGCACGGTATTGCCTGGCGATGCGCTCGCGCTCGGCGCGCATGCGCGCATAAACGCTCTGCTTGTTCTGTTCCGGCAGGTTCAGCCGCTTGATGCGCACGTCCACGATCTCGATGCCGTATTGGGAAAGGGCGGAACTGCCCGTGGCGGCCGTCAGTTGGTCGAGAAAGCTTTCCGCCTGGACACTCGCCGCATTAGGCGCCACGATGGAATCCAGATCGTGCGTGCCCAACACGGCGGATAGCCCGGACCACACGATATCGTGCAGCCGCATCTCCGCCGACACTGGGTCGCCCACGGTCTCGACGAAATGCTTGGGGTCGCGGATGCGCCATGCCACGTAGCTTTCAATGACCAGGTTTTTCTTGTCCCGCGTCAGAAACTCGCTCGGCCGCGGATCGTAAACGCGCAACCGGCGGTCGAAGTAAGTGGCGCTCTGAAAAAACCACTTGGCGTGCAAACCGGCGTCGGTAACGGTGCGCACAGGCCTGCCGAACTGGGTAATGAGCGCGAACTCGGTTTCACGGACGGAGAAGAATGTCAGCCAGGCCAGCAAGACTAGCGCCACCCCGGCGCCGGCCCGGTAGTATATTTTTGTAAGATGCATGAAGAGCAGGGCCTCCCAACCCTACTGTCCCAAGCTCAGACTGCCAGGCGGCGCAATTTCCACGCCATCCTCGAGCAGTAATAAATGCCGCCGTCCTTTGGACGAATCCAAAATAAGTTTTTTCTTGCCCGGCAGCACCTGTTCCATAGTCTCCAGGTAAAGCCGCAGCCCGTGAATCGCGGGCGCCGTGTTGAAGGCGCTCTCCGCCAGATCGAAGCGGCTGCCGTCGCCATCCGCACGCAAGATGCGGCTGGCCTTGTACCCTTCCGCGGTTTTCAGGCGCGCTTCGGCGTTGCCGCGCGCCAATGCGATCTGTTCGTTGCGATATCCCTCCGCCTCGTCGATCAGCCGGTTCTTTTCTTCAAAAGCCCCCGACACTTCGCGGAAAGCGTCCACCACTTCGAGCGACGGATGCACGTCCAGCAGCTTTACGCGCACCACGCGCGCGCCCGCGCCGTAGCGATCCAGCTTGCGCTGCAAGGCGGCCATCACGCGGCTTTCGATTTCCTGGCGGCCGGTAGTCAGCACGTCGTCGAGCGGCGCCGTGGAGACGGTGGTTTGCAGCGCGGACTCGGCCGCCGTACGCACGGTGCTTTCGGCGTCGAGCTGCCCGAACAGAAAATCGTCCGGGCGCGCCATCTGGTAATGCACGACGGCATTCACTTCGATCATGTTCTGATCGCCGGTGAGCATCAGCGATTCTTCGGGCCGGCGCTGGAAGCGGCCGGAGCGGTGCTGCACGTTCCACTCATAAGCGGCCGGCTCCGCCTCGCCGGACGACGCCGCGCCGGAGCGGAAGCCGACCTCCACCACGCGCACGCTGCGCCCCTTCACGCGCGTCAGCCGCTCGATGGGCCAGGGTAGTTTATAGTGCAAGCCCGGCTGTTGGTAGGGCAGAATTTTGCGGCCAAACCGCTCGATGACCCCAATTTCATTGGGCGCGAGCGAATAGAAGCCACTCAGCAAAATCACCGCGGCGGCGGCCGTCAGTGCAGGACGCGCCAGTTCCCGCCGATGCGCAATGGCTGCATCGAACCAGCGCTTAGGATCGACGCGATGCGACAGACGATGCAGCTCGTGCGACCAATGGTGAAGCTGCGGCGCGATCCACGCAAAGCGCCCCGGCTTTCCCCCGACGTGCAGCAGCCGCAGGGAATTCAGCACCACCAGCAGCGAAGCGATCTGATGCGTGACGGCCGCGCCGATTGGGCCCAGCCTGCCGGTGGCGGCGGCGGTGATGGCCACCGCGTTCACGATGCCGGCGAATACGATCATGTTCTGCCAGGCCGTGCGGATCGCCCGGCGGCTGACTTCAAACAGCTTCGGCAGCGCTTCGAGCGAGTGGCCCAGAAATACCACGTCGGCGGCCTCGGCGGTGATGTCGTTGGCCCCGCCCACCGCGATGCCGACCTGGGCCGCGGCCAGCGCGGGCGCGTCGTTCAGCCCGTCGCCCACCATGGCGACGGTGAGCCCATGGGCCGCCGCGTGCCGGATGCGTTCCAGCTTCTCTTCCGGCAGCAGCCCGGCTTCCACGTCGTGCAATCCCACCTCGCGCGCGATGGCTTCCGCGGCGCGTTGGCGGTCGCCGGTAAGCATCGTCAGGTGCGAGATTTCCAGATGTTCAAGGTCGTGAATTGCCCGGCGGGCACCTTCGCGAACCTGGTCGCGAAGGAGGAGGTTGCCCGCCAGGAGTCCGTTCTCGGCCACCAGCACCGCTGTCGCGCCGTAACGATCGGCTTCCTCCAACAGCGGCTCCAGGCCGGAGATATTATGTTCCGCGAGGAAACCCGCATTGCCCGCCAGTATGGTGCGCCCGCCGATCTTCGCCACTACGCCGCGGCCCGGAACGATGTGCGCCTCGTCGGGCTGCGCGACCGGCAGACCGCGATGCCGCGCTTCGTCAAGGATAGCCCGCGCCAGCACGTGTTCCGACCCATACTCGGCCGTAGCGGCCAGCGCCAGAATGTCGGATTCGCTGCGCCCCACTCCGGCTACCTTGATCACGCCGAAGCGCCCTTCAGTGACCGTGCCCGTCTTATCGAAAAATACGGCATCCACCTTGGCGGCATTCTGCAGCACGGTCCCGCCGCGCACCAGGATGCCGCGCCGCGCCAAGCCTCCGACCGCCGCTACCATGGCGGCCGGCGTAGCCAGAATCAGCGCGCACGGGCAAGCCACAATCAGCACCGCCACCGTGCGCAGCCAGTCGCGCGTGAAATAGAATGTCAGTCCCGCGACCAGCAGCAGCCCTGGCAGGAAATAGCGCGCGAACCGGTCCGCCAGCCGTTCCACCGGGGCGCGTTTCTCCCGCGCGTGTTCCACCAGCTTGATCACACGCGCCAGGGTAGTCTCCGATCCCACGCGCGTGACCGTGACGCGCAACAGGCCCAGACCGTTCAAAGTGCCCGAAAAAACGTCGTCGCCGGCAGCCTTGTCGCGCGGCAGCGGTTCACCCGTAATGGTGCTCTCGTCGATACTGGAAGCGCCATGATGAATCACGCCGTCGGCGGGTAGGCGCTCGCCAGGCCGGACCACCACCATGTCTCCCGCGACCAGCTGCGCGGCGTCGATTTCGATTTCGGCGCCGTTGCGGATCACGCGCGCATGGCGGGGAAGCTGCTCCACGAAGCGCTGGATAGCGGCGTGTGTGCGCCCGGCGGCGTAGCCCTCCAACGCTTCGCCGATCAGCATGATGAACATGGCTTCGGCCGCGGCCAGGTATTGGCCGACAGCCAGCGCCGCTATCACCGCGATGCAAATAGCCAGGTCCGCCGAGATCTTGCGCTGCAACAATCCGGAAATCGCGGTGAAGAATGTGCGGTAACCGGCAATCAAAGTGAGGATCGCCGCCGTGTCGATGCCGGCGACCGTGGTGAGAGTGCCGGTTACGTTCAGTAAAAGCAGGACGCCGATGAACGCGGCAAATCCGAACTGCTGGATAAGCTGTTTGCGCTCGTCGTAGACCGGTTCCTTGGGTAAGTGTACGTGCACGCGCTATTTTCCTGTGTAGGTGATCCACATCGGCGACACCCAGACAAGCTCGCCGTTGTCCTGCTCTCCGCGGACATAGTAATAGCTGGTTTTGCCCTTCGAGGGGTTATTGTCCCGCCATGAGAATTCGACCTTGTCGGCACCGGGCTCGGTCGAATAGACGTACTCGTTGTCTTTCACGATGACCACTTTGGAGAACTTATTCGAGCCGGCCAGTTTCACATGCAGGTTGGGCGCTTCGGCGGTGGAGAAAATATCGCCCATCATGTAAGGACCGCTGCGCACGTCCGCCACGATCTGTTCGGTGGACGCGTAGACGTGGCGCTTGCGCAGGCCGTCCATGAGGGCCTCGCGCGTGTCGCCGGTTACCAGCACGTTGGCGTAGCTCTGGTGCGTCGAGATGTGATCGGAACTGGCCTCAAAGCCAAGCTTGTAGCCTTTTTCCAAAGCCAGGTTGACGAATCCTTTGGGCCGCCACCCGCCGATGGAATCGGCCGCGGAGTTGGAACGCGGCGCGTCGGGCATTTCATAATTCTGCCGCATGCCCTGATAGATTTCAACTACCGGCTCGGCTTCGGGATCGTTGTCACGCCAGTCGGTGCCCATATCGGTTGCGCTGGTGTGCGAGGCCGTCAGGCCATTGAACTTCTTCAGGTACTCGTAGAACATCAGCGTGTCGGGGGCGTGTCCCGTGGAGGTCTCTTCCACTTTGGGAAGCCGCGGCAACGGCCGGATGCCGCGCTGCGCGAACACCACGTTGCGGTGCCCCTCCGGATACGAAACGCTGCGCTCGTAGGCGAACAGCGGCGCGAATTTGCCGGGCGCGTAGAAGACGTCGGTCAGCTTCTGCGTGGTCCACCAACTGTACTCGCGTCCGCCGCCGTTATCGTGGTCGCAGCAGCCCACCCAATCGAGCGCCGCGGCATCCAGAATGTAACGCCACTGGTCGATCAGGGTGCCGTCCAGTCCGCCGTCCATGGAGATCTCGCTGTGACGGTGAAACTCGCCGCGCGCAATCTTCAGGGTACCGTCGGGGCCGTTGACGCTGTACCCGCGAACTCCGGCCGTAGCGGCCCGCTCCGCGTCCGAGTCGGTGACCTTCGCCGGACTGGGCGGCGGTCCTATCTGCCGGCTGGGCACGGGCGCAGAGGCAGGCGGCAGGTTCAACACGCTGGCATACAGATCGTTATTATAGGGGTCGGGGATGGCGGAACTGAGCAGGCTCCGCAGGTCCCAGCCCTTCTTCAGCAGAAACTCAATCTCGCGCCGCGAGTCCGACGATCCGATCACCACCAGTTCGCCACCGCGTTGCGAGACCAGGGCCGGCCGATTGTCCAACACATTGTCGCTGCGAAAAATGTAAGTTGGTCCGGTCCAGGCTTTCCCGTCGTAAGAGATCACATACTCGGACCACGAGGTGCCGATGGGCGTCCAAACCGCCGGGTGCATGCTGCGGAAGGCCAGCCAGATTCTGCCCGAGGCGTCCACGGTAAGCCGCGGCAGGCTGTTGCGCGGGTTGTTGGCCGGCCAGGGGTGCGCGTTGGAGGCGCGCTGCGTGAAGGTCTCCGGGTCTGAGCGCTCCCATCCCTTGATATCGCCCTGGCGGCCTCCTCCGTCTTCGCGGATATCGGCCAAACCCTGTAGAGCGCCGGCCGGATCGGCTGCGGGTGCCAACAGATTTCCCGAGCGATCGAGCCCCACCAGCCGAACTCCGCGGGCTTCATAGACAGGCACGCCCGTGCTGCGATGCGCGCCGAAATCTTTGCCCCAGTTGTCGGGGCCTACCTCGTAAGCGATCCACAACCGGCCTTGGGCATCGTAGGCGATCGAAGGATATGCTTCGTAGAGAGGCGTCGCGGCCACTGGGATTTCGCTGCCCCACTGGCCTGGCCCGGTCGCTGTGCGCGCATAGACATCGTAGCTGCCGTTGCGGTACGAGTCCCAAGCTACCGTAACGCGTCCGGATGAATCCGCCGCGATGGCCGGGTTCCACTCGTTGGCTGTTGAATTCGATACAGGCGCCGGCGCGGAGAAACCGGCGCCCTCCTGCGAAGCGGCGAAGATCACCCCTTTGCCCTGCCGCCAGCCCTGCCAGGCTACCCACACACGACCGTTCGAATCCGTGGCGGCCGCGGGAAATACATCCGACCCCGGCGCGTTCGAAATCTGTACCGTTTTACCGGGTGCGCCGTTCTCAATCACTCGCGCCCAAAGCTCGAAATTCGCGGTTTGGTTGCCGCTTTGGTTAGCGGACCAGAACACCCAGGGCTTTCCCGAGCCATCCACCGCAATCGCCGGCCGGTAGACATCGCCACCCGGCGGCGTGATGGCAATGGGATCTTCCCAACGGTTCCCGGTGAACCGCTTCACCAGAATCTGGTCGCCTTTCGCCGGCGCCGATAGCTCCGAGAGATCTTTCGGCGGGTCCTTGAAGGGCGCACGCAGCTTGTCGTGATCGGGGTGGTGCTTGAACTCGACATAAGCCACCCAGATGTCGCCATTGGGAGTCACAGCCGCAGCCGGATAGTCCTGTTCATCGGGAGAATCGGTCAATCGCCACGAGGGCGGGATGCGATCAGCCGAGGCATTGCCATCGAGCGCGTAGTGGAACTTGCCATAGGGCAGGTCGGCCAGCTTGAAGCTGAAAGATCCATTCGCGGTTTTCACCGAGATCTCGCTGTTTTCATCCTCGCCGCTGAGCCATAGAATGACTCCGTTGGGGCCCACCGGCGGCGTCTGGCGCTGGACCAGTGCCAGGAACGACAGAACCGGAGCAGTGGAGATTTTCCAAGAGCCGTCGGTGGCGATGTCGTCGTCTTTGCCGAAGCGCCACGGATCCATCTTCGCGATCTTGCCGCGATCGATTGAAGCGGAACCATCCCACTTCTTGCCCACGCGATCCATCATGCCCAGAAGCACTCGGACCCCTACGTCCGCGCGTACCGGGATAACGGCTAACAGTACGAGTAATAATACGCGTCCCGACATGTTGACTCTCCTTGGTGGGGCGTTACACCTACTTGCCCGTATAAGTGATCCACATAGGCGAAACCCACACGATCTCGCCGTTGTCCTGCTCCCCGCGCACATAGTAATAACTGCTTTTCCCCTTGCTCGGCGAATTGTCGCGCCAGGAGAATTCCACCTTGTCCGAATCCGGCTGCGTGGAATACACGTATTCGTTGTCTTTGACCACCACCACCTTGGCGAACTTGGACGTGCCCTCCAGTTTCACGTGCAGATTGGGCGTCTCGGCGGTGGAGAAGATATCCCCCATCAGATTCGGCCCGCTGCGCACGTCGGCCAGGATATTATCCGTCGAACCGTAGACGTGGCGCTTCTGGAAACCCTCCAGCACGGCTTCGCGCGTCAGATCCTTCGCCAGAATATTGCAGTAACTCATGTGCGTGGAGATATGATCGGAGCTGGCCTCGAAACCCAGCTTGTATCCCTTGGCCAGCGCCAGATTCACGAATCCCTTGGGACGCCAGTTGCCGATCGAGTCCTTTTCCGAACTCGACCGCGGCGCCTCCGGCATCTCGTAGTTCTGGCGGTCGCCCTGGTAAATCTCGACCACCGGTTCGGCCACAGGATCGTTGTCGCGCCAGTCGGTGCCCATCCCAGTGGCGCTGGTGTGCGAAGCCGCGATGCCATGGAAGTATTTCAGATAGGAGTACAGCATTAGCGTGTCGGGGGCCGGGCCGGTCTGGTCCTCCCTGGTGATCGGAAGCCGCGGCAAAGTCCGCACGCCGCGCTGCGCGAAGATCACATTGCGATGGCCTTCCGGATAATTCACGCTCCGCTCGTAGCTGAACATCGGCGAGAACTTGCCCGGCGAGTAAAAAATGTCCGTCAGCTTTTGGCTGATCCACCAGGTATATTCGCGCCCCGCGCCGTTGTCGTGGTCGCAGCAGCCCACCCAGTCGAGCGCGCCGGCGTCCAGGATGTAGCGATATTGATCCAAAATCGTGCCGTCGTTACCGCCGTCCATCGAAATTTCGCTGTGCCGGTGGAACTCGCCGCGCACGATCTTCAATTCAGGACCGGCCACCTTGTAGTCTCGAATCAGGCTTACCAGCCTGAGGTCGGTACGGTCCGCCACCTGCGGCCCGGCGGCTTCCACCGGCTTGGCCTCGGTCACCGCGAGCGGCTGCGACGGACCCAGATCGATCTCGTTCGCATACAGGTCGTTGTTATACGGATCGGTCTTCGAACTCGCTACGATGCCCAGCGGCGAGCTGATATTCTCCGCGAGATTAAACTGGCGGCGATTGTCGGACGATCCCAGGACCAGCAGTTGGCCCGCACGCGTGGAGACCAGCGCCGGCCTGTTGTCGAGCAGGTTGTCGGAGTGGTTGAGAAAGATCGGGCTGCTCCAGGATTTTCCGTCGAAGGACACCACGCTCTCGGTCCAAACCGTGCCCAGGATGCTCCACCAGATGGGATGGGGGCTGCGGAAAGCCAGCCAGATGCGGCCGGACCCGTCCACGGCCAGGCGCGGCAGCGTATTCCGGGAGTTCTGCATATTGCGTGCGGTTCGGTCCGCGTCGCGCGTCTGCGCATTCTTCGCATCCGGATCCAACTTCTGAAAGTCATTCTGCACGCCGGCCTTGTCGATATGGATATTCGGGAAGCCCGGCAGCACCGCGCCCAGGTCGCCGGCCGGCTCGACGGCGCGCCCGTCCGGGTCAAATCCACGCAAGCGAATGACGCGCCCCTGGTACACGGCCACGCCGTTGGTGTTGTAGGCTCCGAAGTCCTTGCCCCAGCCTTTGCCGCCTTCCTCATAGGCCACCCACAAACGTCCGCCGCCATCATAAGCGATGGACGGGTAGGCCTCGTAACGCGCACTGGCCGCCACCGGCGTCTCCGGCCCCCACGCGCCGCCCGCGGCCGTACGCAGATACACGTCGTAGTTCTGGTTGCGATAAGAATCCCACGCCACGGTCACGCGCCCGCTGTTATCGGCTGCGATCGCCGGATTCCATTCGTTTCCCGAAGACTGCGAAACCGCGGCCGGCGCGCTGAATTTGTTGCCGCTTTCGGAGGCCGCAAAGATCGCCGCCTTGCCATTGCGCCAGCCCTGCCACGCCACCCAGACATTGCCGCTCGAATCGGTGGCGGCCACCGGATCGATATCCGAACCGGGATCGTTCGAGATCTGCACCGGCGCGCCGGGCACATCATTCTGAATCGCGCGCGCGAAGATTTCGAAATTCGCCCGCCCGCCGGCAGGCTTCACGTTCTGCGCCCAGAAGACCCACGGCCGCCCCTGCCCATCCACCGCTATGGCGGAGCGATACAGATCGCCACCCGCGGCGGTGATGGCGATGGGCTTGCCCCACGCGCCGCCACTCAATTTGCGCGCGAAGATCTGATCGCCGCCCGTGGGACTCTTGTATTTTGCAAAATCCTTCGGTGTGGTTTCGAGCGCGGCCCGCAGGCTGTTGTGGTCCGGATTGTGATGGAACACGACATAGGCCAGCCACACATCGCCGTTCTTACCGGCGGCGGCCGACGGATAATCTTCCTCATCCGGCGTCTTCGTAAGCTGCACGCTGGCGGGGATGCGATCCACTAAGACGCGGCCATTCAACTTAGGCGTGGGCTTGCCATAGGCGACCTCAGTCAACACCACCGTGAAATCTCCCTGCGCGGTGGTTATCTTAAGCTCTCCGCTTGCCTCTCCGGCCACATCTACGATCAAGCCATTGGCCACTACGTTGCTGACGCCCCGCGAAGAGACTTGCGTACCACCGTTGAACAGCCGGATCGGGTGCGTATTCAAATGCCATGTCGATCCTACAATGGCGTCGGCGCCCTCAAAGCGCCAGGGTGCGATCGATGTGATCTTTGCGCCCTGCGCGGCGATGGTTCCGTCCCATCGTACGGACTCCGTATCTCCAACTCCCAACAGAATCCGTACGGTGACTTGGGCGTCAGCCGCGCAGGCCGCTGCCAGCGTCAAAAACAATGCAACTACTCGATCCAGTTTCATGCTTTCACTCCGGAGTAAGTGTAGATTAGCCGGCCTTTTCGTTGAAGCTACCGCTGGTGACTCCCCAGCCTGAAGCAATGTACTGCTCCAGCTTGGTTTGCAGTTCCTTGACTACCGCAGGATGTTGTTCCGCAACGCTGTGCAGTTCCTCGGGGTCGTTCTTGCGATTATAAAGTTGCGGCGGGTACTTGCCTTCGTATTTTTCCCTGTTCCAGATGGCTGAATAGTTCCATTCAGGCGTGCGCACGGCCGCGATCCAGCCGTAGGCCTGCACCACATACTCGCGCTGGTTGGAACGCTGGCCTGTAACATATGGCCAGAGGTCATGGCCGGTAACTCGGGCCGGCGCCTTCAAATCCAGCCTGCCCAGAATGGTAGGCATGATGTCCGGAGTCTGCACGAAACCGGGGACACGCTTGCCTGCGAATCCATTTCCCGGCACGCGCACCAGCACCGGAACGTGCGTGACCTGCTTCCGCAGCCTCTCCGGCCCCTTCACCCACTGACTCTGTTCGCCCAGCAGCGCACCGTGATCGGACATGAAGACGACGACCGTGTTCTCGAGCAGCCCCAGTTCCGCCGCCGTGTCCAGCACCTTGCCGAACCAGTAATCCACGTTCGAAGCTTCGCCCGCGTAATTGGCGCGCAGCCGCTCGACTCCTTCGGGCGGCACCTGCGCGTCGCTGTAAGGAGGCTCGGGCCAACTATGCTTGCCCGGCCCCTTCAGATATTTCTCCAGAAACTGCTGTGGCGGATCCCAAGGCTCGTGCGGATCGAAAGCCTCGACGTGCAGGAAGAACGGACCTTCCCGATGATACTCCTGCAACCAGGCGACGGCTTTGCGCCCGGTCTGCTCCGCGATGGAGTCGCCTTCCTTTAGCCAGCGCTTACGATTCGCGGTGTACTGATTCAGAAACGCACGAAATGCCTGGCCGCTGGCGAACTGCTTGTTCAATTGCGGCTGGTTCAGATAGTCGGCCGGATACAAGTCCGAAAAATCCGCCTCATGGCGTGGCGCCAGGGCATAGTAATCGATCTCCTGGCCGCGCACCCATTCAAAGTAACGGTATCCGCGATGGAAGTTGCGGCCCGGCCTTTGCAGGTGCGGCAGATCGGCGATCAGCGCTGTGGCATAGCCGGCCTCGGTCAGCACTTCGGCCAAGGTCACATCTTCGTTGTAGAGCTGATGCCAGCCGGGCAACTGCACCGGTTCGTGCTGGTAATAGTAGTAAGTCGGGACAATGCGCCGGCCCGTATACAACTGACGCCGGATGGGAATCGTCGGCATGCCCTCCGGATAAGCGTCCTCGAAAAGGACCGCCTGTTCGGCAAAGCGGTTCAGGTTCGGGCATTGCACCCACTGGCTTCCGTAAGCCGCCAGGTTATCGGCGCGAAACGTATCGGAAACCAGCAGGATGACATTAAGATTGTTTCCCTGCTGCTTGGGCGGACGCTCCCAGTGCGAACCTCCGCCGGTGGACGCTTGCGGAGCGGCGCCGGCGCCCGCGGGAATTCCCGCGAGGCCGGCCAACGCCCCTGCGCTCTTGAGTAAACCGCGTCTGGTAGTGTTGCGCATCGCGGTGTTTCTTGTCAGAACTGAAAATGCAGGCCAAGCTGCATCTGCCGCTCGGGAGTGACCACCGTGGTGATTACGCCTGTCGTGGACACGCCGATCGTATTGTTCGGCAGGCCGAACTGCGGAGTGTTGAACACATTGAAGGCCTGCGCGCTAAACTGCAGAGTGTATCTTTCCTTGAAAGTCGCCGTCCGCAGGAGTCCCACGTCGCTATTGAATGTGCTCGGGCCGCGGAGGATGTTTCGCCCGGCGTTTCCGTAAGTGTAGGCCGCCGGAGCGACAAAAGCCGCGCCATTAAACCAACTGGTTCGGCTTGGGCTGGGATAGAACGCCGCGCCGGGCACGACATTGGGGCGCGCGGTGGTGCCGGTATTCGTCGGATCGAAGCTCAGAATAGGCGTGAACGGCAGCCCGGTCTGATACGCCGTGACGCCGGAAAGCTGCCAACCGCCCAGGATCGCACGCGCGATGCCCGGCTGGCTGACCCACGGTTTGCCCCGGCCGAACGGCAATTCGTATATGTAACTCAAGGACAAGCGACTGCGCACGTCGAAGTTGGAGCTGCCATAGTTGGACGTCCAGTTATAGGGGTTCTGCGGCCCATAATCGAGGGCGTCGGAAACCTGGCCGCCGTAGTCGTTCGAGTGGCTCCAGGTGTAGGCGCCAAGGAAACTGAACCCGCTATGGAAACGCCGCTCTACCTGAGCAATGAGGGAATTGTAGTTCGAGCGATCCAGCGGCAGATAGGCCAGAATCTGGCTGTACTGCGGAAAAGGCTCCCGCGAAGCAATGGAGCCAGGACCGGGTTGCGGCTGGTTGAAATTCGGGTCGACGTACAAATTGTGCGAAGAGGAGCCCACATAGCCGACTTGGGCCGTAAATCCACCTCCCAACTGCTGTTGCAGGTTGAGATTCCATTCGTACGTGTAGGGCAGGGGCATATAGATGGGCCACGAATTCACGTTCGATTGAATCACGTCGTTCGGATTCAAAAGATTCGGCGGTATGCCTCCCGCGAGCGTCATCAGCGTGTGAATCTGATCGCTGGTGTCGATCGAGCGCAGAAAATAAGGCGGATTGTTGGTGGGCCGGCTGGAGATGCCCAGGTTCTCATCCGTGCGTCCGTAGAATACGCCGAATCCGCTGCGGAGCACCGTCTTAGGAGTCAGTTGATAAGCCAGTCCGGCGCGCGGCGCGAAGTTCTTGGTGTCCGGTGTGGCAAACGAGTTTCTTAAGCCGTACTGACTGGCGTCCGGCGCCGTCACCAGCATGCCGTAGGCGGGGCCAGGCTGGAGAATGAAATCGGAAAAGTCGTTATGGATTTCATACCATGGCATGGCCAACTCGTAACGCAGGCCCAGGTTCACTGTCAGTTTGGGACTGAGTTTCCAGTCGTCTTGAACATAACTCTCCACGGTGTGTTGCTTTTCCCAGTTCCTGGGTCGAGTGGAGACGGTAAGCTGATTCACCTCCCCAAGCAGGAAGTCTGCGAACGCCGATCCCGTGCCTGCGCGACTCTGTGGATTCTGGGTAAAGACACCTGTAAAAGTGTAAGCAGGGCGGGCAGAAAGGGTGACATACCCATACAGCATCACTTGTTCGATGTCGACTCCGAACTTCAAGGTGTGGCGCCCTTTAACCCACGAGAGGTTATCAAAAAACTGCTGGTTTTTGCCCTGTTTGTTGAGCGGCAGGTTACCCGACCCGGTGGCGCCCAGCGGCAGCGTGCCGGGACCGGTCGTCCCGAGCGTGTTCAGGCCGCTGATGGCGAAGGTCGGCAAACCGTGAACTTCCGGATAATTGGGAGCGCCGGTGATGCCGAATTGCGCGTCTTCATTGACGCCGGGCACCTGCTGTATTTCGCGCGTCTCCATGTAACCGAAACGCAATTCGTTGATCAGGTTGGGGCGGAAGATGTGTGTCTCGCTGGCCGCCACCGAGCGGGCATCCGGCCACACGTCGCTGGGATTGCTCGCAGGCGGCGGCAACGGCGCGGGCAGAATGTTCTCTCCCTCGGTCCGCGAATAGCGCGCGAAGAAGGTGTCTTTGTCGTTGAACCGGTGATCCAACCGGAAGTTGTATTGGTCGTTAGCCAGCCGCTCTGCCTGGTCGGAGAAGTAGTTGCTCGCGCCCGTAAGGTTCGGCAGCGGATACAACGGCAGCAACTGCGCCGCTACGGTGTCCCAGTCGCTGGTCGGAATCGTGTTATGCGGGAAAGGCGTGCGCACGTATCCCGATCCGTTGGGATTCGGCGTGGTCGTGTTGGGATCGTATATCGTGGTGGTAAATACGCCGCTGCGTTGCGCCAGCGTCGGAACAGTCGCCTCCTGCGGCACTTGATCCACGGAGCGCAAGCTCTGCCAGCTGCCGAAGAAAAACGTGCGGTCTTTGATGATGGGGGCGCCAAAAGTCGCGCCGAATTGATTCTGATTGTAGAACGGCTTCTGCCCCAGCACCTGGAAGTACGGCTTCGCGTCGAAAAATGAATTCCGGATATACTCCCACGCGCTGCCGTGGAACTGGTTGGTGCCGGATTTCAGCGTTACGTTGACCACCGCGCCGGCGGCTTGGCCGTACTCAGCCGAGAACGTGCTGGTCTCCACCTTGAACTCCTGCACGCCGTCGATCACCGGCTCGATGGCTTGCGCGGCGGAACTGTCGAATCCCACGATCTTGTTCTTGTTGTCGACGCCGTCCAGCAGGTATGTATTTTGTAGCTCACGCGCGCCGTTCGCGATGAAAGTATCGCGTTCAGCCCCGCGCCGCGATGGCGATGTTCCGGACCCCAGCGTCGCCAGCTGGATGTAATTCCGCCCATTCAGTGGCAGGTTCTGCATGGTCGCATCATCCACCACTTGCCCCATGGAAGTGTCTTCAGTTTGGAGCAGCTGAGCGCCGCCTTCCACAGTAACCACAGTCGTGGTTTGGCCCGGCGACAGCGAAAAGTCGACGTTCAGCCGGTCCTGCACTCTGAGCTCAATTCCCTTCTTCGTTTCGGTGGTGAAGCCGGCGGCGGATACCGAGACGGTATAGTGGCCGATATGCAGCGCGGGCGCCGAGTAGAATCCGTCGTTGTTCGACAACAACGAGGCGGCGATACCCGTTTCGGTCTCGACGATGGTCACTTTAGCGGACTGCAGCACGGCTCCCGATGAATCCCTCACGGTGCCTGCGATGGCTCCTGTATCTAATTGAGCGTAAAGTATTTGAACCGCCGAAGCCAGTAGCAGGGCAGCGATTCGAATGGTGTTATGGTAACGCACGTTTCCTCCGAAGATATCAGCTAGTCTATTAATAAAATAGATTAACTAGTTTATTCAGATCCCGCGCAGACTGTAAAGACCCACGTTAAAGTGGTGGACATATTTCTCGCCAAGAAGTTGAGGTTGACAAACGCCTAGTCCGTTCGGCTATCATCTGAGGTTAGAATATTATATCTATCGGTTTAGTAGATACATTACATTTGGGGGGGATGATGCGTCCGACCGTTCTCATCTTATTGTTCAGCTTGGCTGTTCCCAGCATGGCCGACGTTGGAGTACGCGTTCTGTTTGGCGTCACGGACAAGCAGCCGGCCAAGTGGGACGGTTCAGCGACAGTCGACCGCGGCCGTATCACGAAGACGGACCCCTGGCGATTCAGTAAAGAAGACGAGATCGTGGGCGAGAGCTCGTGGAGCGCGTCGACCGCTCCGGTGATGAACCGGACCGCCGCTGAAGCTAAGACAGTGGTTGACAACGGCGTCATCCTCTGGCTGAGCGGCGAGGACGAAAACAGCGCGATCCGGATTAAGACCGCGCAGGGCGATTTCAGCGTTCGCTTGGGCGACATACCGTACGGCGCC
>Ga0302325_10014177_pt1 | contig 16974 bp, 14 predicted proteins | sample Palsa_T0_2_FD_201948 | JGI IMG/M metagenome (GOLD analysis project Ga0302325, IMG submission 201948) | Peat permafrost microbial communities from Stordalen Mire near Abisko, Sweden - Palsa_T0_2 | ecosystem: Environmental > Terrestrial > Soil > Palsa > Peat permafrost | place: Sweden: Abisko... | reverse complement strand
GATTCTCGACAGATACGCGGGCGCTGCGCGATGGAGACGCGTTCGTCGCGCTTCGCGGCGAGCGCTTCGACGGACACGCCTACGTCGCGCAGGCGCTCGAGCGTGGCGCGCAGGCGCTCGTCGTCGAGGACGCGAGCGTCGTCCCGGCACACGTGCCCGCGCTGGTAGTGGCCGATACGCGGATCGCGTATCTGGCGCTCGCAGGAGCGGCGCGGCGCGCGTCGAGCGTGCGCGTCGTCGCGGTGACGGGCAGCGCGGGAAAGACGACGACCAAAGCGTTCGTCGCGCAGATTCTCGAGCGGCTGGCCGGTCACGAGCACGTGTTCGCGACGCCGCTCAACGAGAACAACGAAATCGGCGTCGCGAAGCTGCTGCTCGGAATGCCTGAAGATGCGGCCTTCGGCGTGGTGGAATTCGGCGCGCGGCACTACGGAGAAATCGAACCGCTCGCGCGGGCCGCGTTGCCCGAGGTGGCCGTGCTCACCAACATCGGCGAAGCGCACCTCGAAATCTTCGGTTCGCGCGAACGGCTCGCGGAAACGAAGTGGGGCATTTTTGCGACCGGCGCGGTCGCGGTTTTGAATTCGTGCGACCGCGAGTCGCTCGCGCGCCACGGTTCGCTCGCGGCGCGGCCGGTGTGGTTCGGCACGGAGCACGTGCCGGAACTCGACGGCGATGCGACGCGCGTGCTCGTCTTGCATTCGGCCGAATCGGACGTCCTCGCGGTGATCGGCCCCGCGTCGGGCGAACGGCCGCTCTCCGGGCTGTATCCGGCCGGCATTTTCGTTCCGGGCGAGCACAATCGTGAGAACGTTGCGGCTGCCGCGGCCGCGGCCATCGCGCTCGGATTTCCCGCCGCGATGGTGGCGAGCGCGCTCTCCTCGCTCGCGCTCCCCTCCGGGCGCTACGAGCGCATCGAACTCGACCTCGGCGACGTGATCTACGACGCCTACAACGCCTCGATGAGCGGGACCCTCGCGACGCTTTCGTCCTTTGCGGCGGAGGTCGCATCGCGTCGCATCGCCGTGCTCGGCGGGATGGCGGAACTCGGCGCGGACGCGCCGCGCATGCACGCGGAAATCGGCGCTGCCGCCGCACGTTCGAATCTCGATCGCCTGCTCGTCGGCGGCGAATTCGCCGCCGACATCGCGCGCGGCGCGCTCGACGCGGGGTTCGATCGCTCGTGCATCGTGTGCTACAGCGACAACGGTGAAGCGATCTCGTGGCTGCGCAAACATCGCCGCTCGGGCGATCTCGTGCTGCTCAAAGCCTCACGCCGCTATCGCTTGGAAGAGATCGTCGAAGGACTGCGAGCACCACATGACGCCGCTTGAGTTCGAGGTGCCGGGGACCATCGGCGTCTCCGCGCCGCTGCACAAACGGGCCCCGTTTGCCAACGCGTTCGTCGCGATTCCGGTGCGTACGCGGTTGGTGCGAGGCGGAGACGACCTCGCGGCGGTCGTAGCGGACGCGGTGCGCGGGATCGCACGGCCTTGCGACGTGGTTGCCGTTTCGGAAACTGCGGTCGCGATCGCGCAGAACCGCATGATCGCGGCCGAGACGATCCGCCCGAGCCGGCTCGCGTACGCGCTTTCGCGCCGCGCGGGTGCTATGGCCACGATTAGCCAGCCGGAATCGCTGCAACTCGTGATCGACGAAGTCGGCCCGTGGAAGGTTGTCGCAGCCGCGGTCGCTCAGGTCGCGGGCAGACTGATCGGCAAGCGCGGAATGTTCTACCGGGTTCTCGGCGAGGCGATCTCCACGATCGACGGCTACACGGGGACGCTGCCTCCATTTGAACGCACGATCGTGCTCGGCCCGCGGGATCCCAATGGTGCCGCGCGCGAGATCGCGACGCGCATCGGTGCGCGCGCGGTGATCGTCGATGCGAACGACGTAAGCGCCGCGCTCGTTCTCGGCGCGTCCGAGGGCGTTCCGCGCGAAGCCGTCGTTCGAGCGCTGCGTGCGAACCCTCACGGCAACGGCGACGAGCAGACGCCGATCGTGGTGCTTGCCTGGCGCGCAGGAGCGGGCTCGCCGCTCGTGCTCGCATGAGCACCGTCGGCTGTGCCGTTGCTTGCGGCGACCGCGCGTTCGAGTTCGGTTCGTACGTCCCGTATGCCGTCGTCGCGTTCGTCATTGCGGCAGGGCTGGGATGGCCCGCGATCCTCCTGCTGCGCCGGCTCTCGTTCCGCCAGAAAGCGTACGAGGACGCACCGCAGTCGCACGCCCTCAAGACCGGAACGCCGACGATGGGCGGCCTCATCTTCGCAGCGGTCTTGCTCTTGTTTTGCGGCCTTGCCTGGCACGTTCCGCCTATGCGGGTGCCCTTTGTCGACCTCTCGCCGGCCGTTCTCGAACTCGCGGGACTCGGGCTTGCCTGCGGCGCGATCGGTTTCGCCGACGACTGCATGGGTATCGTGCTCGGCCGCAATCGCGGCCTCGGCGCGCGCACGAAATTCGCGCTGACCGGTGTGGCCGGCGCCCTTTTCCTCGTCGCCGTGGCCGCCACGCCGTGGCATGTCTCGACGAGTTTCCTGGCTATCGGAAACTTCGCGTTTCCCGTCCCCGAGTGGCTCTGGTATGCGCTCGGCATGGCGGTCGTGCTCTCTACCACGCATGCCGTTAATCTGACCGACGGGCTGGACGGCCTCGCAGCCGGAACGATCGTCGCGCCGCTGGTCCTTCTCGCCTACATGGCGGCACGCCGGTACGACACGTGGGCCGTGGGAGCGGTCGATCTGGTCACCGTAGGAGCGGTGCTCGGGTTCCTCATCTATAACCGCCACCCGGCGAAGGTGTTCATGGGAGATACGGGCTCGCTGCTCCTTGGTGGAATATTGGCGGGCAGTGCCATCATGCTCGATCAGCAGCTTTTGCTGCCGCTCATCGGCGGTGTGTTTGCCGCCGAAGCTCTATCAGTCATCATTCAAGTGGCCTATTTCAAACGGACGAAGAAACGTATTTTCCGAATGAGCCCCTTGCACCATCACTTCGAACTTGGCGGCTGGCCTGAAACCAAGGTGACCACTCGCTTCTGGGTCGCGTCGCTCGCGCTCTCGCTCGTGGGCCTCGGCCTGACGGCGATCGGGAGTCCCGCATCGTGACGACGTCAGGTACCTTCGACGCGCGCGAGTCGGTGCTCGTGATCGGCCTCGGCCGCAGCGGCCTGGCCAGCTGCGGCGTGCTGCGCGCGCGTGGCGCGAAGGTCTTTGCCACCGACGAAAAGCCCGCGAACGCCCTCGCTTCGACGATTGCGGATCTCGAGCGAGCGGGCGTTACGTTCATTGCGCCCGAGGAACTCGAAGGGCTCGGCGCGGCCTTCACATCGTGCGTCCTGTCGCCCGGCGTGCCGCTCAACGGCGAACTCGTGCGCCGCGTGCAGGCGCTGCGCATATCGGTCTACTCCGAGATCGAAGTGGCCTACCGGATCAGCAAGGCGCCGATGGTCGCGATCACGGGTACCAAAGGGAAGACCACCACGACGGCACTCGTCGGGAAGATGTTCGCGCGCGCCGGCAAGACGACGCACGTCGGCGGAAACATCGGCAACGCCCTCATCGACGAAACGTTCGTGGCGGCCGCGAGCGATTGGGTGATCGCCGAGGTTTCGTCGTTCCAGCTCGAGTCGATCCGTTCGTTCAAACCGCGCATCTCCGCGATTCTCAACCTCTCGCCCGATCATCTCGATCGCTATCACTCGATGGACGAATACAGTGAAGCGAAGTTCCGGATCTTCGCAAACCAGTCTCCGGGCGATACGTTCGTCGGCAACCTCGACGACCCGATCGTCGGCGAACTCGCGGAGGGCGAGGGAACGAAGCGCGTTCCGGCGCGCGCCTGGTGGTTCGCGCTCGCGCCGCACCGCATGTCGACCCTGTACGTGCGCAACGAACGAATAACGTTCGCGCCGCCGCTCGGCGATCCGCGTCCGGTTGAGATCATGCCGGTTTCCGAAATTCCGCTGCTCGGCCGCCACAACGTCGCAAACGTCCTCGCCGCGCTTGCGATCGGTCTCGCGGCCGACCTCGATCCCGCCGCGCTGCGCGCCGCGGTGCAAGATTTCCAGCCGCTCGCGCATCGCTTGCAGCGCGTCGCCGAGGAAGACGGAATCGAGTACATCGACGATTCGAAATCGACCAATCCGGGTTCCGTCGTCGCCGCACTCGCCGCCTTTTCGAAACCGATCGTGTTGATCGCCGGCGGCAAATCGAAGCGCACCGATTTCCGCGCGATGGGCGAGGCGATTCGCAAGCGCGTGAAGGCCGTCGTGCTCATCGGCGAAACCGCGGAAGAGATCGCGACGGCGATCGACTGCAAGACCGCGGCGCGCGCGAACAGCATGGAAGAAGCCGTCGCGATCGCGCGCGGCCTGGCGCAGTCCGGTGACGTGGTGCTCCTCTCGCCCGGCTGCGCGTCGTTCGATATGTTCGCGAGCGCGGAAGCCCGCGGCGACGCGTTTGCGCTCGCCGTCACCGCGCGAGCGGCCGCGCGTGGTTGATCGCGCCGAACACCCGCGCACGGCGGCCGGCGCCGATGCGACGATCGTCGCGACCGTCGGAACGCTCGTCGCGATCGGGCTCGTGATGATCTTCAGCGCCTCGAGCGTGATCGCGGTGGCGCTGCACCACGATGCCGGGTATTTCCTCAAGCGGCAGGTCGCGTGGCTCGCAGTCGCGATCGTCTCGGCGTACGCGGCGTACCGCATCGACTATCGAAAGCTGCGGCAGATCGCACCGGCGTTGCTGTTGCTGAATTTGCTGGCGCTGCTGCTCGTGTTGCTGCCGCACGTTGGGACGCTTGCCGGCGGGGCGACGCGCTGGCTCGGGTTCGGCCCCGTGCAATTCGAACCGTCGGAGTTCGCGAAGCTCACGCTCGTCCTCTACCTCGCGACAGCCCTTGCGACCAAGGGTGCGAAAGTTCGCTCGTTCGTGCACGGCCTGTTCCCGCTCGCATTCGTCGCGGGCCTCGTGGCCATGCTCGTCGTCAAGGAGCCCGATTTTGGCACGGCGAGCTTGCTCGTATTCACGACGGCGACGATGCTCTTCGTGGCCGGCGCGCGCGTCGAGCACTTGCTGGCGATCCTGGCGGCGATCGCCCCCTTCGCGACGCTGCTCGTGCGACACGATCCGTACAAGTGGGCGCGCATCACGGCCTTCATCGATCCGTGGCAAGATCCGCAGGACAAAGGCTTCCACATCGTTCAGTCGTTGATGGCGCTCGGCAGCGGCGGCTGGTTCGGCGTTGGTTTGGGCTTCTCGCATCAGAAATTTTTCTGGCTACCCGAGCCGTTCACCGATTTCATCGCTTCGATCCTCGGCGAGGAGGCGGGCTTCGCAGGCATGCTCGTCGTGATCGTGCTCTTCATCGCGTTTGCGTATCGCGCGGTGCGGATCGCGGTCGCGGCGCCCGATCGCTTCGGGTTTTTCCTGGTCGTCGGCGCCATGGCGTCGATCGTGATCCAGGCGTTCGTCAACCTCGGGGTCGTCTCGTCGTCGTGGCCGGTAACGGGCGTACCGTTGCCGTTCATCTCGTTCGGCGGTTCCTCGCTCGTAGTCTCGCTCGTGTTCGCCGCGCTGATCATGAACGTCGGGCGCTCGCGAAAATCCGCCTTTCGCGAGCCCACGGCCGCCCGCGCTGGCGACGGTCGCGCATGAGGCTGGCGCTCACCGGCGGCGGCACCGGCGGCCACGTCTACCCGGCGATCGCGATTGCCGAAGCGTTTGCGCGCGAAAAGGATTTCACGCCGCTGCGCGTGCTGTTCATCGGCACGAAAGACCGCATGGAAGCGCAGATCGTTCCGAAGGCCGGCCTGGATATCGAATTTGTGCGCGCCGCTCCGCTCGAACGGAAGCTCTCCGCGCAATTCTTCACGATGCTCGTGACCAATGCAGTCGGTTTCATCGAATCGCTCGGGGCGTTGCGCGATTTGCAGCCGGACGTCTTGATCGCCACGGGCGGGTACGTAGCGTTGCCGGTGGTCGCGGCGGCCCGCTTCGCGCGGGCGCTCGGGCTCCTTGGAACCAGGATCGCGGTGCTCGAACCCAACGCCGTGGCCGGTCTTGCGAACCGGCTGCTCTCGCCGCTCGTCGATGAGATCTGGTATTCGATCGGGCCCGCAGGCCGCACGTTGACGGCGCGCGAGTTCGTGGTCGGTACGCCCGTTCGCTCATCGATCCGGCGGAGCATGGAGCCGGCCCAAGCGCGCAAGGCTCTCAAACTCGATCCCGAGCGAGTCACGATCGTCGCGATGGGCGGCAGCCTCGGCGCGAGTTCGATCAATGCGGCGGTTGCGGATTACGTCGTGGCCGGGCTGCCGGCGGACTGGCAACTGCTGCTCGTCGCGGGAGAGCGCGAGCAGAACGAGATGTGGCGTCGCCTCGGCTGGCGCGATCACGTCAAGGTGATCCCGTACATCGACGATCCGCGCCTCGCGTACGCGGCGGCCGACATGTTCGTTTCGCGCGCCGGCGCTTCCACGATCGGCGAGCTTGCAGCGACTGCTACTCCGGCGCTGCTCGTCCCTTATCCGCACGCGACGGGCGATCACCAGATGGCAAACGCCAGGGCCTACGCCGCCGGCGGCGCCGCGCGCGTCATCCCGGACGGGGAGCTCGATGCGGGCCGCTTGCGGCTCGAATTGACGGCCGCGCTCGGGAAGGAACGCTTGGACGCGATGCGGACGGCCGCGCAGCGCGGAGCGCTTGCCGACGCGCGCGCGGCGATCGTGGCACGGGTAAAGACCTGGCCGATTGCGAACACGAAAACTCCGTGAGATTTTCGGCGGGCGCGGACCCGGGCACGGTACATTTTATCGGCATCAGCGGCATCGGTATGTCCGCCCTCGCGCGCGTGCTCATGGCGCGCGGCTATCGCGTAACCGGCTCCTCCGACCGTCGCAACGCATTGATGGACGAGCTCGCGAGCGAAGGCGCGCGCGTTTTCGTCGGACACGATGCCGCACACGTGGGCGACGCATCGACGGTCGTGATCAGCACCGCGATCGGCCGCGATAATCCCGAGCTGGTCGCGGCGCGGGCGCGCAATCTCGAAGTCGTGCATCGCGGCGCGTTGCTCGCGCATTTCATGAGCGACCGGCGCGGTATAGCGATCGCCGGCACCCACGGCAAGACGACGACGACCGCGATGGTCGCGCGCGTGCTCGAAGCGGGCGGCCTCGACCCGACGGTGCTCGTGGGTGGCGAACGGATCGACACGCACACCAATGCCCGCGACGGCAAGGGCGCGTGGCTCGTCAGCGAAGCGGACGAATCCGATCTCTCGTTTCTCGATCTGCGGCCGGAAATCGCCGTGGTGACCAACATCGAGAACGATCACATCGCCTCCGATGCGGAACTGCCGCGTATGATCGCCGCCTTCGAGCGCTTCGCTGCAAATATCTCCGCACACGGCGTCGCTTACTTCGGCATCGACGAGGCGCACGCGGCGTCGCTTGCGGGCCGGACGCGCGCGGCGCGCACGCGCACGTTCGGATTTCACGCGGCGTCGCACGTTCGCGCGACGGGCGCGGCCTACGGCGGGTTTGGATCGCGCTTCGCGGTCGTCGTCGACGGCGTTCGTCTCGGCGAGGTCGTGCTCGCCGTGCCGGGCGCCATCAACGTGCTCGACGCGTTGCCGGCGATCGCGATCGGGCTCGAACTCGGCTTGCCGTTCGGCACGGTGGCGGACGCGCTCGCCGGCTTCCGCGGCGTGCGGCGACGCTTCGAGATTTTGGCACGCACCGAGCGCATGACGCTCGTCGACGATTACGCGCATCATCCCACGGCGGTCGCCGCGACGATCGCGGCCGCCCGCGCGGATTTTGCGGGCCCGATCGTGGTTGCGTTTCAACCGCATCGCTACACGCGCACGCAGTATCTCGCCGGCGACTTCGCGCGCGCGTTGCGCGGCGCCGATCACGTCGTGCTCACCGACGTCTACGCGGCTTCGGAAGCGCCGTTGCCCGGCGTCGATGCGACCGCGATCGGCGCGCCGCTCGCGGCCCTTGGAGCGGACGTCGCGTACGTGCGCGCCGTCGAGGATCTGCCGGCGTACTTGCTCGAGCATGCGCCGAGCGGGGCGCTCGTGCTCGCGCTTGGGGCGGGGAACATTAGTCTCGTCGCGGCGAAGCTCGCGGCGCTCCTCGAGCCCGAGCGAGCCCTCGCGCTGTGATCCAAGCGTGCGCGAGCGCGCTCGCCGCACCCGATCGCGAGCTGCTGCGCGAGCTTTTGGGCGAGCGCGTGCGCTTCGACGAACCGCTCGCGCCGTACACGTCGTGGAAGATCGGCGGCCCCGCGGACGCGCTGGCGAGCGTCGAAACGGCGGCCGAACTCGAGGGCATCATGCGCCTGGTCTTCAAGCGCAATCTGCCGTGGTTCGTGCTGGGCAGCGGTTCGAATCTGCTCGTGGGGGATGGCGGGATGCGCGGCATCGTGATTCGCCTGGGCGGTGAGTTCTCCGCGATCGACGTGAACGCGGGCGACGGGCACGTGCGCGTCGTGGCGGGCGCCTCGGCCTCGATGCCGCTGCTCGTGGCGCAAGCGGCGTCGCGCGGCGCGATCGGCATCGGTTCGCTCGCCGGAATTCCCGGCAGCGTCGGCGGATCGTTGCGTATGAACGCCGGGACCGATCGCGAGATCGGCGATTTCGTGCGCGAGGTGTGGGTGCAGACTCCCGCAAAGCCGGCCGCGCACGCGGTGACGCCGCAGTATTTCTACCGCCATACGACCCTCGCGCGCGACGCGGTCGTGGCGCGCGTCGCGCTCGAATTCGAACGCGGCGAAGCGCTGAGCGTACGCGAGGAAACGCAAGCGCGCCTGGTGCGCCGCAAGACGACCCAGCCGCTGCAGCAGCCAAACGCCGGATCGTGTTTTCGCAATCCGGCGGGCGACAAGGCCGGCCGGTTGATCGAAGCCGCCGGTGCGAAGGGCTGGACCCAGGGCGATGCCGAGGTTTCGGCCGTGCACGCGAACTTCATCATCAACCGCGGCCGCGCGACCGCCGCGGACGTGGCATCGTTGCTCGCTCGCGTGCGGCGCGAAGTGTGCGCGCGCTTCGGTGTGGAACTCGAGTTGGAAGTGCACTTCGTCGGCGTGTTCGTATGAAGAGCGAGACGAGGGTCGCGGTCGTGATGGGCGGACCGAGCAGCGAGCGCGACGTCTCGATCGCCTCGGGGCAAGGCGTGCTCGCGGCGCTCGAACGCCTGGGCTACGAAGCGCGCTCGCTCGATTTCGACGGCCGCTTCGTCGAGGCGATGGCGGCCTTCGCACCGGACGTCGTATTCAACGCGCTCCACGGACCCGGCGGCGAGGACGGCACGATCCAAGGCATTTTGGACTGGCTCGGCGTGCCCTACACCGGCAGCGACCTGGCCGGTTGCGCGCTCGCGATGGATAAGCACCTTACCAAAAAATTGCTCTCGGCCGAAGGTCTTCCGACCCCGGCCTGGGACACGTTCGATTTCGAAGGCGGCACCCTGCCGCTCTTACCGGGTTCGCTCAACCTGCCGCTCGTCGTGAAGCCGCGCAACGAAGGTTCGAGCGCGGGCGTGTCGCTCGTTCGCACGCATGAAGACTGGTCGCGCACGATGATCTCGATATCGGAACGCCGCTCGCAGATCTTGGCCGAGGAGCTCGTGGAGGGCCGCGAGTTCTCGTGCGGCGTGCTCTTCGAGAGCGCGTTGCCGGTGATCGAGATTTTGCCGCAGGGCCGCGAGTTTTACGACTACGAAGCGAAGTATTCGAGCGGCGGGAGCCGCCACGAAACGCCAGCCCATATCGATCACGATCTCGCGCATCGCCTGCAGATGCTCGCCCTTTCGACGCACCGGCTGATCGGGCTACGCGATTATTCGCGCACGGATTTCATGGTGACCCCCGCCGGGCGCCCGTACATCCTGGAGATCAATGCCCTGCCCGGCCTGACATCCACCAGCCTCTTTCCCGACGAGTGCGCGGCCATGGGGATCACATTCGATGCCCTCATCGACCGCCTCATACGGGCGGCCCTCGACCGGGGGCGCTCTTTGGTCGATATCCTATGAATGGCTGAGACGGCACCGCAGGTGGCGACGCTCGGCCGCCTCGCCAGAACGGCGATCGCGGCCGGTCTTTTTCTCGGTATCGGTGCTCTCGCCTTCGCCCTGCCCGACCAGCATCTCGCGTTTCTCGAGATCGTTCCGCTCGTCTTGCTCGCGCGCGCCTACGGCCTGCGCACGAGCATCGTCGCGGCGGCCGGCGCGGCCCCGGCGCTCGATCTTTTGCAGCATCGTTTGCAGCAGCACGAACCCCTGCTCCATACCGCCATCGAAACGTTCGTGCTGTTCGCGATCTTTGTGGCCGTGCTGATCTTCATCGAGCGCTACGAAGACGTATTGGCACGGACCTATCGGACGGCGGCCGAACGCATGTCGTCGGAGAACGCGGCGCGCTTACGCGAGCTTTCGATCAGCCTGCCGGACGCGGTGCGGCGCGAAGAAGCGCAGGTTCGCGAACGCGACCTGATGGCCATCGCCGAGGCCATGCCGCAGCTCGTGTGGCGCTCCGATAGCACGTTGCAGATCGAATATTTCAATAACGCCTGGATCGCCTACACGGGCCTCGAACCCGATACGTTGCGGCGTTTGGGACTGCGCGCGCCCCTCCATCCGCAGGATCTTCCGAACGTGCTCGAGCGCTGGGCGGAGGCCAACCGCGACGGATCGGTGTTCGACGTCGAATGCCGGCTGCGAAAATCCGACGGCTCCTATCATTGGTTCGTCGCGCGGGCCACGCCGCTCAACGGTGCGACGGGCGAAATCGTCCGTTGGTTCGGCACCTGCACCGATATCGACGCGCAGAAACGCGCGCAAGCCACGCTCGAGAAGCGCTTCGAACTCGCGCAGCGCGTTTCGGAAGCCTTCCAAGAAGCGTCGCTCCCCGCGTCGCTGCCCGCCGTGCCCGGCGTCGAATTCTCCGCGCTCTACCGCGCCGGCCGCCGGGAAGCCGCCGTGGGCGGCGATTGGTACGATGCGCAGCGACTGCTGGATGGCCGCGTCGTCATCTCGATCGGCGACGTGGCCGGCAGCGGGCTCGCCGCCGCCATCACGATGGTCGCGATGCGCCAAGCGATCCGCGGTGCCGCCCAAATCCATGCCGACCCCGTTGCGATTTTGGAAGCGGCCGACCGCACGCTGCGCCAAGACACGCCCGACTGCATGGTGACGGCCTTCGTCGCCGTCTACGACCCCGTCACACGCGCCCTGCATTACGCGGGCGCCGGCCACCCGCCGCCGCTGATCCGGCGCCGCGACGGCACCGTGGTCGAGCTCTCGGCCCCGGGCCTCCCGCTCGGCGTGCGCCGCAAAGGGGATACGGAGCCGGGCGACCTCGTCCTCGAGCGCGGCAGCACCCTCGTGCTCTACACGGACGGCTTGATCGAATCTACGCACGACCTCATCGCGGGCGAACGCCGCCTGCGTGAAGCGGTTACCGCGGTCGACGGATCGTCTCCGGCCCAGGCCGCGCAGCATATCGCGAGCGTCGTTCTCGCCGACGGCGCGCGCGACGATGTCGCCATTCTCACCCTGTGCCTCGGGCCCGAACCCGATGACGAGCGCTACCGGCGCTGGACCTTCGACTGTGAAGACCGCTTCGCGGCTCGCGAAATCCACCAGGCCTTCGTCGCGTCGCTCGTTGCGGCCGGCGCCAACGACGAGCAGGTGCGCGATGCCGAAGTCGTGTTCTCGGAACTCCTGGGCAACGTGGTTCGCCACGCGCGCGGCCCATGCGACGTCGTCCTCGACGCGAGCGGCATTCTTCCGGTGCTGAGCATGCTCGACCGGGGGCGGGGCTTCACGCGCGCCGCCCATCTGCCCGCGGACACCTTCGCCGAGTCGGGGCGCGGGCTGTTCATCGTCCGTCAATTGACCGCCGAGTTCAATGCGTCGCGGCGGCCCGGAGGCGGGACGCACGCGCGCGCCGTTCTCTACGTCGACCGGCTCGCTTCGGTGCCGGAGCGCACGGTGCGGGTGTCCGCCGTCGCCTGAGTCCCGGCTTTTCGGGTCCCTGGGCCCGCATGAATGGTTATTGCCTGCAATTTCGAAAACGGAACCGGGCTATGTCAACCGCAGGGATTATCGTCGACCGGGGGCTGGAAGGGGTGGTCGTCGGATCGACCATGCTCAGCAACGTCGAGGGCGAGATCGGGCGGCTCACCTACCGCGGGTTCGATATTCACGATTTAGCGCCGACCGCGACTTTTGAGGAGATCTGCCATCTGCTGCTGTTCGGCGCATTGCCGACGGCGCATCAGCTCGAAGATCTGCGCGTTCGTTTTGCGGCCAATCGAAGCGTTCCCAAAGAGCTGATCGCGTGGCTCGGCTCCGTGCCCAAGGACGCGGCGCCGATGTCGGTGCTGCGCACGATGATTTCCGCGCTCGCTTTGTTCGCGCCGCATCTCGAAGGCGGCGGGCACGCGTCGAATCCGCGCGCGGCGATCGCGCTGATCGCGAAGACCCCGACGCTCGTGGCGGCCTGGAATCGTATGCGGCGCGGACTGCAGCCGATCGAGCCGCTTCCGCACCTCTCGACGGCGGCGAATTTCTTGTACATGTGCTCGGGGCGAGCGCCGATCTACGAGGCCGAGCGCGCGCTCGATACGTACCTCGTGCTCCTGGCCGATCATTCGTACAACGCGTCGACGTTTGCGGCGCGGGTCACGGCCTCGACGCGCGCCGACATTTATGCGTCGGCGGTGTCGGCGATCGCGACGCTCGAGGGCGATTTGCATGGCGGCGCGCCGAGTAAGGTCATGAAGATGATCTTGGAGATCGAGCGGTCGGAGGGCGCGGACGCGTACGTCCGCGACCTGCTCGCGCGCGGCGAAAAGATCATGGGGATGGGACATCGCGAATACAAAGTGCGCGATCCGCGCGCGACCCATCTCGAAGCGATGGCGAAGGCATTGGCCGAAGCGTCGGGGACGAAGTGGTACGGCGTCGCGCGCGCCCTCGAGGAAGCGGCGACCGTCGCGTTGACCGAAACGAAGCCGGGCCGGCGCATCTTCGCGAACGTCGAATTCTACACCGCGCCGACCTTGTATTCACTCGGCCTCGCTCCCGATGAATTCACGTGCATGTTCGCGTGCGGGCGCATGGCCGGCTGGACGGCGCACGTGCTCGAGCAGAGCGGCGACAACCGGTTGATTCGGCCGCAAGCGACGTATACGGGGCCTGGCCCCTCGAAATTCGAACCGCTCGAGCGGCGCGGGCGCGGCGAGCGGCCGGCTGCGGGCCTGTGATGCACGTGCCGAGGCGCGCGACGATCTCGCGAGAGACGAAAGAGACGTCGATCGATTTGGAACTCGATCTCGACGGCGGCGAACGCGCGATCGCGACGGACGTGAAGTTTCTCGATCACATGCTCGACGCGTTTGCGAAACACGCCGGTTGCGGCCTGACGCTGCGTGCCCGCGGCGACGGGATGGACCACCACCACCTCGTCGAGGACGTCGGCATCGCGCTCGGGAGCGCGATCGGAAAAGCTCTCGGCGACAAAACGGGGATCGCCAGATTCGGCTCGATGGCCGTGCCGCTCGACGACGCCCTCGTACTCGCGAGCGTCGATCTCTCCGGGCGCGCCTGGTCGAACTTCAGCGTGACGTTCGGCGTCGAGAACCTCGGCGATCTCAAGACGGAAATGATCGGCCACTTCTTCCACAGCGTCAGTGAAAACGGCCACTTTAACCTGCACCTCGTGCAACTCGGCGGCCACAATGCGCATCACCTCTGCGAGGCCTCGTTCAAAGCCTTCGCTCGCGCGTTCGCGCAGGCGAAGGCACCGAGCGGCGACACCTCGGTTCCTTCGACGAAAGGTCTGCTCGCGTAATCCTTATGCCCGACTACACACTTCACGACGATGCCGGCAAAGAAATCGCTCGGTTCCCCCTGCTGGAAGGGACGCTCGGATCGGCGGCGGTCGACGTGCGTCTTCTCTTGGACGACGCGAACCTCACGACGTACGACCCGGGCTTCTCGAGCACCGCGAGCTGCAGTTCCGCGATAACGTTCGTGGACGGCGATAAAGGGGTGCTGCTCTATCGCGGCTACGCGATCGACGAACTCGTGGATAAGAGCAGCTTCGTCGAGGTCGCGTACCTCCTCTTGTTCGGCGAATTACCGACGGCTGCGGAACTCGCTTCGTTCTCGCACGATCTCACCTACCACACGATGGTGCACGAGCAGATATCGAGCTTCTATCACGGTTTCCGGCGCGACGCGCATCCGATGGCGGTGGTTCTCGGCGTGGTCGGTGCGCTCTCCGCATTCTACCCGGATTCCATCGACGTCTTCGATCCGCATCAACGGCTCATCTCGATCGAGCGGCTCGTCGCGAAGATGCCGACGATCACGGCGATGGCGTACAAATACACGATGGGACAGCCGTTCGTCTACCCGCGCAACGATCTCGACTATTGTTCGAATTTTCTCAACATGATGTTCTCGGTTCCGGCCGAGCCGTATAAAACCAATCCCGTCTTCGCGCGCGCGATGAACGCGCTGATGATCGTGCAGGCCGATCACGAACAGAACGCGTCGACATCCACCGTGCGCACGGTCGGATCGAGCCGCGCCAACCCGTTCGCGTGCGTGGCCGCGGGGGTATCGTCGCTCTGGGGACCGATCCACGGCGGCGCCAACGAAGCGGTGGTCGCAATGCTCCAGAAGCTTGGGAGCACCTCGAATTTGCCGGATGCGATACGGCGCGCGAAAGATAAGAACGACCCGTTCCGCCTGATGGGCTTCGGCCACCGCGTGTACAAGAGCTACGACCCGCGCGCGAAGGTGATGAAGCGCATCTACGGCGAGCTGCTGCAAGAATTGCATCTCGAGGACGACCCGCTCTTCGAACTCGCCAAAGAACTCGAACGCCAAGCCCTCGAGGACGAATATTTCGTAACGCGCAAGCTCTATCCCAACGTGGACTTTTACTCGGGCCTCATCATGAAGGCGCTCGGCATTCCGATCAACATGTTCACGGTCATCTTCGCACTGTCGCGCACGGTCGGATGGCTCGCGCACTGGAAAGAGATGATCGAGGATCCCGAGCAGCGCATCACGCGTCCGCGTCAGGTCTACGTGGGTTCGGGACCGCGCTCGTATGCGGCAGCGGACCGGCGCGGCTCCAACGGATTGACGCCGAAGCTGCCGATGGGGCCCGCGATGCCGAACGAAGCCTCGATCGTCGGGGGGTAGGCGGTGATCGCCGTCGTCGATTACGGTGGCGGAAACCTCGGATCTCTCGTTTCGGCCTTGCAGCGTCGCGGCGCGGATTTCACCGTGACCGCCGACCCTGCCGAAGTGGCGCGCGCGGGGGCCGCCATCTTACCCGGCGACGGCGCCTTCGAGGCCACGATGGGGGCACTGCGCGAGCGAGCACTCGATGCGGCGATTGTAAAGCTTATCGGGGAGGGGAAGCCTTTTTTGGGTATCTGCGTCGGAATGCAGGTGCTCTACGATGGTAGCGAAGAGTTCGGTACGTACGCTGGGTTGGGAATACTTCCGGGAACGATTACTCGCTTCGTGTCGGCGCCACGCGTGCCGCACATGGGGTGGAATCAGCTCGAGTTCGTGCGAGACCACGCGTTCGTGCGCGGCCTCGAACACGATGCCTACGCGTACTTTTTGCACAGCTACCGCGCGCCCGTCGATGAGTCGACGCTGGCCGCGTGCACGCATGGGGAACGGTTTTCCGCAATCGTCGCGCGCGGGAACGTGATGGCGACGCAATTCCATCCTGAGAAGAGCCAGCGCACGGGCGCCATTCTGCTCGATAATTTCATCGGGATCTGTGCCGCGGTGCCGGCGTGCTAATCGTTCCCGCGATCGACTTGCGCGGCGGCCGCTGCGTGCGCCTCGTGCACGGCGATCCCACGCGCGAAACACGCTACGACGGGGATCCGGTAGAGCGCGCGCGGGCGTTCGTGGCTGCGGGCGCGCGGCGGATTCACGTGGTCGATTTGGACGGCGCCTTCGGCACCGGCGAAAATCTTACCGCATTCCGGGCGATCTGTACGGGCGTGGGCGTCCCGATTCAAACCGGCGGCGGCGTGCGTACGTTCGAGGATGCGCGCGCGCGCTTCGATGCGGGCGCGTCGTTCGTGGTGCTCGGCACCCTGCTCGCGGAGGAACCGCACGTGGCACGCGCGATCGTCGACGTATACGGGGATCGCATCTATGCCGGCATCGATGCGCTCGGGAGCGAGGTCAAGATTCGCGGTTGGCGTTCCGACGCGGCCATGCCGCGCGACGAGTTCGTGCGCGAAATGCACGCCTGGGGAATTCCGCGCGTCGTGTACACGGAAATCGCACGCGACGGCGCGGGAACGGGCTACGATATCGCGGCGCTCGCGCACGTGGCGTCGCTAACGCCGATGGCGGTTACCGCGAGCGGCGGCGCGAAGACGCTCGACGATCTGCGCGGCTTGATCGCCGGCACGCCTGCGAACGTGGATCACGCGATCGTCGGGCGCGCGCTCTACGAAGGCACGATCGATCTCGCCGACGCGATCGCCGAGACCGCGCAGAGGACTACCGCTCGCGCTGCATCATAGGTGAGCGCACGATTCGCGATATTGCTGCGCGTTCGTCGCGTCGCGCGCGGCGACGACGTAGTCGTGCGAGGTGAGGTTCGTGATCGGCAGCGAGACGATCGTCTGTGAGGGAACGCCGGTATTGGCCGGATTGAGGCGAATGGTATTGGCGGCGCCGCTCGCGTTGCAATCCCTCCCGGGGTGCAGTTCGAGCGCGTGTTTGCGCAACGCGCTTCCGTAGACCGTGACCGTGACGAGCGTCCGGAGGCCCTCGCCATGCAACGTGACCTTGCCTTTCCAGGCGGGGTCGATCAACTCGTTCATCGGCACCGTGTAGTCGCCGTTCGGCAATTGTACCAGCCGCATCACGTGTTGCGTCGTGGCAACGGGCGACGGCGAAGCGGC
>Ga0302325_10014175_pt1 | contig 16976 bp, 13 predicted proteins | sample Palsa_T0_2_FD_201948 | JGI IMG/M metagenome (GOLD analysis project Ga0302325, IMG submission 201948) | Peat permafrost microbial communities from Stordalen Mire near Abisko, Sweden - Palsa_T0_2 | ecosystem: Environmental > Terrestrial > Soil > Palsa > Peat permafrost | place: Sweden: Abisko... | reverse complement strand
CAATCAGGCTGATAGAACGATTTAAAACATTGATATTTTTCATTTTTCTGGGGAACTGTTTTCGCTGACCACCGCTAAGAGAACGGCGAAATGCGACAATCCCAAATACTTTCTTTCGCGGAAAAATCAATACCTACTTTCTGCAACGCGCATGGGGAGACGGACTTATTTCAGCTCGCGAAAAAAACGCACGAAATGCAGTCGATCGAAATGCTGACAACGGCGGGATAGGCTGAGCACCATGGCTCGGGTCCTGATTCTATTCGCTCATCCGGCTCTCCAAAAATCCCGGGTCAATCGACGGCTCATCGATGCGGTGCAGAATCTGAAGAATATGACTATAAATGATCTCTATGAAGAACACCCCGATTTCTTCGTTGACGTGAAGCGCGAACAGGACCTGTTGCTGACTTACGAAGCTCAACGCGCGGTAAAAGCGTTCCGGGATTACGATGAACAGACGGTGCTCACAAGGGCTCGGTAATAAGGCAGGATCTTCATTAGGGAGTGGGATCCTACAGTTAATTTGTTGCGAGCTGCCCTAGGAAGGAATGAAAAAATGCGTTTCGATCCTTGCGAAAATCCTAAAGACGGATTAACCGAGTGAATCGTTACGAGACTTGCAACGATCGCAGTTGTTTGATGAATTAGAGCCTTAACCAGGTTGCTGCCATCCCACAGCAACCACTTAACCACATTTGAAATATGTCCAGGGAGTCCATTCACGCCCAAGGTGTGCCCAAATGCCGTCGACGTTTGACGCCGGCAATGAATTTTTCGTTTTGGGGAGACGTCTGTCTAATGCCATTAACCTTTAACGTTGTTCTTGAATCATACCGCACTGCGGATAGCTTGCGTCGCTCGTTCGAAAAATAAAATATGCGCTTTCCTTTGGCACTGACGATGAAAATAGCTGGTCATCTTTTGCGGCATAAGCTGCAAGGGACGAAGAGGTTTGCCACGGTCCTGCAACTTGAACCATTGCATACCTGCAATCTGACCTGCACCGGCTGTGGGAGAATTCGAGAGTATTCGACCTCGATGAAGGATGTCATGCCGCTCGACGATTGTCTCAACGCAGCGATGGAGTGCGATGCTCCAATGGTCTCGATCTGCGGGGGCGAGCCATTGATTTATCCCGAGATCGAGGGACTGGTGAACGGACTGTTAAGCCAGCGCCGGATCGTTTACATCTGCACGAATGGCATGTTGATGCGGAAGAAGATGCGGGATTACCTCGCGGTTTCGTTTGCCCGCCAGCCGGAAATGTTTTTGCCCGTGTTGAATCGTCTTGGTGCTGAGAAGTTGTTGACGCCGAGCGAGATAGAGCAGGTTAAGAAGGGCCCGAAGGACCCAGCCAAATCGGTGATTGCCCCGAGTGGCTGGATGTATTGGAACGTACATTTGGATGGTTTGGAGAAAACCCACGACATCATCGTCGAGCGGGAGGGCGTGTTCCGGGAGTGCGTTCTTGCAATGCGCATGGCCAAGATTCTTGGATTCCAGGTCGCGACCAACACGACCGTTTATCGAGAGACGGATGTCGCGGAGATCGAGCACTTGTTCGATTACTTGGCGACGTTGGGTGTCGATGGTCACACGATTTCTCCCGGCTACGACTACGATGCGGCCAAAAAAGATATGGCCAAACGCCTTGGGTTGGACCCGGCGAACTTCTTCCTGACGAGGCGGGCGACGATCGAAAAGTTCGCGCGGGCGACAATCTGGGGTAAAAAATACCCTCTTTTTGGAACGCCGGTTTATCTGGAATTCGTGGCCGGTCTGCGAGATCTGACTTGTTCCGCCTGGGCGATTCCGACGCGGAACATCAAAGGCTGGAAAGCTCCATGTTACTTCATGACCGACGGCCACTACGCCACCTTCAAAGAGTTGCAGGAGAAAGTCGATTGGAGCAAATATGGGGTCGTCGACGGCGTTGCCAGAGACCCTCGATGCGAAAATTGTATGGTCCAGTGCGGTTATGAACCTTCCGCAACAATCGGTTTGCAAGGTAAACCCGGTGATACCTGGAAGAACATTTGGTTTAACTTTGGCCCCCGGCCCACGCCAAAGAATCGTCCGGATCCCAGGATCGTGTTCAATGGGATCTCGGCTGCCGCAGCCAAGCCGAAGCAGGAGGCGGTTGTTGCGCGCAGCTAAAATAAATTGTTCAACGGGAGAACATGGTGAATGACGATGCAGGAGCACACGGACTCCTAAAACAGGCCATTTCCAGGGCGCAACAGCATTTAGTCAGTCTTCAGCATCCAGAGGGGTATTGGATAGGCGAGTTGATCGTAGACTCCACGCTCTGTTCCGACTACGTGACGTTTATGCATTGGTTGGGAGAAATCGATCTCGATCTCCAACAGAAGTGTATCGATCACATTCTGTCCAGACGGTTGCCGGATGGTGGGTGGAACATTTATCCCGAAGGGCCCTCGGAGGTGAATGCGTCGGTGAAAGCGTACCTCGCGCTAACGCTCGCCGGATTCTCCAAAGAAGATCCGATCCTGGCTCTTGCTCGGGCAAAGATCCGCGAACTGGGCGGGATCGAAAAGACAAACACTTACGCACGACTGTACCTCGCTTTGCTCGGTCAAATCCCATGGGACGCCGTACCGACGATACCGGTCGAATTTCTACTGCTTCCCCGATGGTTGCCGGTTAACCTCTATGCGGTTTCCTCCTGGACACGGGCGATGGTCGTGCCGCTGGCGATCATCAACCATTACAAACCGACGCGGGTGCTCCCTCCTGAGCGCGGGATTTCTGAACTCTATCTCGATCCGACGAAGGTGCCGCACACGAAAGCGGCGGGATTGAAGCAGTTCTTCATTCTGATCGATAGGTGTCTGAAAATTATCGAGCAGAACGGGATCCTGCCGCTGCGGAAAACGGCTTTGAACGTCGCCGAGCGCTGGATGCTCGACCGGATTGGGGACGGATGCAGCGGGTTGGCCGCGATCTTTCCGGCGATGTTGAACTCGATGATCGCGTTGCGATGCCTGGGTTATCAGACAAGTCATCCGATCTATCAAAAAGCCGACGCAGATTTTCGAGAACTTTTCGTCGACGACGAGCAGGGGTTCAGAATCCAACCCTGTTTTTCTCCAGTGTGGGATACGGCGATCACTCTTGTCTCTCTCGCACGTTCCGGGATCGGTGAGTACCATCCCGCTTCCCGTAAAGCGGTTGGATGGCTTTTGTCCCAAGAGGTGCGAATTGCCGGAGACTGGGCGGTGAACAATCCGACGCCAGAACCGACAGGTTGGTGTTTCGAATTCAACAATCCGTTCTGCCCGGATGTGGACGACACCGCCATGGTGTTGCTGGCTCTCCATGCTGCAGGCTACCGGGATGACCCTCCTTTGTACGACCGAGTGGTTCGGTGGCTGCTGAGCTTTCAAAATAGAGACGGCGGTTGGGCTGCATTCGACAAAGATGTGCAGAACCCGCTTCTCGAGAATGTTCCATTTGCAGATCACAATGCGATTCTGGACCCGAGCTGCTGCGACGTCACCGCACGCGTGCTCGAGATTCTTGGCGATATCGGATTTCGGCCTGCCGACCCGGCGATCGATCGGGCCACAACATTTTTACGCGAGATGCAGGAGCCCGATGGCGCATGGTACGGTCGCTGGGGTGTGAACTACATTTACGGGACTTCCCAGGTGCTGCGGGGACTCCGGGCGGTTGGCCTGGACATGGATGAACCGTGGATCCAGCGCGGCCGCGATTGGTTGGAGGCGTGCCAAAATGAAGATGGCGGTTGGGGCGAAACCGTAGCGTCGTATGATGACTCGAGCTTGCGAGGCAAGGGGGTCAGCACACCGTCACAAAGCGCGTGGGCCTTGCTCGGTCTCTGCTCCTTTCCGAAGGTTAATCGATCAAGCGTCGAACGCGGCGTCCACTCTCTCATTTCTTCTCAAAACCCGGATGGTTCCTGGAGCGAAACCTTGATCACCGGGACCGGTTTCCCGCGGGTTTTTTATCTCAAATACGATATGTACCGTAATAATTGGCCGCTCATGGCGCTCGCCCGGTATGCCGTGGAAGTTTCGGCGACTCAACACGAAGCAGAGATTGGTTCCGGCGTGCTGAGCAAAGCGCACTTGGATTGTGCGCTGCAACCGACCCAGGAAGCAGCGTTTTCCTCTTTGATCTCAAGCTTCGCTTCTCTGCCTGTGTTTGTATTGGTTAAGGATTTGTTGACGAAGTTGAATCATGGATAAGCCCAAAGTCCTGGTAGCAGATTCGATCTCGCCGAAAGGGGTCGAATTGCTGGAAAGCGGAGGGCAGCTCCTCGTTGAAGTGAAGACGGGGCTAAAAGAAAACGAACTCCTCGCGATCGCAGCGGAGTATTCTGCGATCGTCGTTCGGTCGCAGACGAAGATCACTGCAAAAGTAATCGAGGCGGCGAAGCAACTAAAGGCAGTCGGACGGGCAGGCGTTGGAGTGGACAACGTGGACGTGGAAGCCGCAACCCGCCGAGGAGTCATTGTTATGAACACTCCGGGAGGCAATACTGTCTCCACGGCTGAGCACGCCTTTTCGCTGCTGGTTTCCATTGCTCGCAATATCCCGCAAGCGAACGCGAGCATGAAGGCCGGCAATTGGGATCGAAAGAGTTTTGAGGGTGTCGAACTTCACGGCAAAACGATCGGGATCTTTGGAATGGGCCGGATCGGAACAGAGATCGCCCGGCGAGTCATCGCCTTCGGAATGCGCGCGATTGCCTACGATCCATACTTGTCCCCAAGCCGCGCACGATCACTGCAAGTGGAGCTTTTTGACGATCTCGATCAAGTGCTTGCTCAGTCCGATTTCGTGACGATGCATATGCCGTTAACGACGGAGACCAGGCACTTGATCAACGCGGATCGTCTCGCGAAGATGAAGCGAGGCGCGCGGATTGTGAATTGCGCTCGGGGTGGCCTGATCGATGAACAGGCTTTGTTCGAAGCGCTTCAATCCGGTCAGGTCGCGGCAGCCGCTCTGGATGTTTATGAGATTGAGCCGCCACCTGCGGATTTTCCTTTGCGATCACTCGCGAACGTTGTTTTCACGCCGCACTTGGGGGCTTCTACAGCAGAGGCGCAAGAGAGTGTGGGCATTGAGATCGCCGAGGCGATCCGCTCGGTCCTCCTTGAAGGAGTCATCCGAAATGCGGTGAATGTTCCGAACATTGACGCGAAGACGCTCGCTGTCATCGCTCCCTACCTCGCGTTCGGTGAAAAACTCGGACGATTTTTGCGCCAGGTCGCGCCCAGACGCTGCGAAACGCTTTCGATCAATTACAGCGGGAGGGTTAACGATTTCGAAACAAGCCCGATTTCTCGCTACATTTTAAAGGGATTTTTGGAGGAAGCCGGAGGCGGAGAAGTCAACCCGGTCAACGCCACCTCCCTCGCGAAGACGCTCGGACTGAAGACGATCGAGACCAAAGACAGCGCCGCCGGTGAGTTCACGGATCTGGTCGATCTTCAGGCGGTGGGCCATGGAGAAACCGTCTCGGTGGCGGGAACCTTTATCGGGGCGTCGCCACGAATTGTCCGGATCAACGGGCGCCACGTCGAGGCGCGATCGGTCGGAGTCCTCCTTCTCTTGGAAAATCATGATGTCCCGGGAATTGTCGGCCAAATCGGCACCGTTCTGGGCGCCCACGCCGTGAACATAGCGAACATGTCCTTGAGCAGAGATCATCGCGGCGGCGAAGTTCTCACCGTTTTGAACTTGGACTCGGTGCCCGACGAAACAATCATCGAATCGATCCTGGCCAATCCTAATATCCGGAGTGCCAAGGTCGTAAGGTTGTAGCAGGAGAACCGAGACTTTCAGGAGATGCAGACTCCGAGCGCCATCCAGTTTGTCTGGAAAAATCTTCAAAAAGCGTTTTGAGTGGGCATTGCCTTCAGTGGTCCTGACTCCCTAATTCAGCGAGGGATCATCCGGCGCAATTGCAAGCAGGTGATAAGCCGGTCCGAGATTTTTCATCAGCTCGAGCCAAGTCGCGTGATTCGATGCGTCGCCCAGGATCGACTCGGTTGCCGGATGGACGATCCACGCACTCTGCTGGAGCTCGGATTCGAGTTGGCCCCCTGCCCAACCGGCGTATCCGACAAACGCGCGAATCAGCTTTGAACCGCTTCCAGCCAGGTTTTGCACTTGATCCAAAGAGAGCTGCGAATGAAACGTTACTTTCGCTTCGCCGGCAACCCAATCGAAGGAAGCAATCGTCAACTCCTGCGCGCCAACCGGTCCTCCAAGGTAAACAGGAACTTCACCAAGCGCGTCGAGTTCGTGGTCCGGGAGAAAGTCAGTCAGGCTCTTGTTTGTCGGACGGTTGAGAACAAGCCCATGGGCGCCTTGCTCGCTGTCGTGAGCGGAAAGAAACAATACGGTCTTACGAAAATTCGGGTCACGTAAGTTCGGATGCGCGACCAATAGCTGACCCGCTAGATTTGGAATTTCGCTGCCGGATGAGCGCATTTCAGAATCTAGGAAGCGATTACTTGCTGTTCAAGAGCGGAGTCAGTAATTGTCCTGAGGTTCCATTACATGACTAGCCCACCTTCGAAACTAAGAATCGCGGACCGCAGCTTCGAATCCCGTCTTCTCGTCGGCACCGGAAAATTTGCAAATAATTCGCTGATGCGAGATGCTCTGGAAGCGAGTGGAACGCAGATTGTCACCGTGGCGTTGCGACGAGCTGACCTTTCCGGAGGTCACGATCCGTTCGCGGACATTTTGGATTACATCGACCCGGATCGTTACCTGCTACTACCGAATACGAGCGGCGCAATGACCGCAGAAGAAGCGGTCCGCCTGGCCCGACTCGCAGCCTCCGCTGGTCTGCCAAAATGGGTGAAACTCGAAATTCACCCCGATCCGCACTATTTGCTGCCCGATCCGATCGAAACCTTAAAAGCCGCCGAGCAACTGGTTCGGGAGGGGTTCGTCGTGATGCCATATATAAACGCCGATCCTGTCTTGGCCAAAAGGCTGGAGGAAGTCGGCACGGCAACGGTCATGCCGCTGGGCTCGCCGATTGGAAGCAACCGCGGAATCCAGACCAGGGACCAGATCCGGATCATTATCGATCAGGCGACCATTCCTGTGGTAGTGGACGCAGGGATCGGGGCGCCAAGCCACGCGGCAGAGGCGATGGAACTTGGAGCGGACGCAGTTTTGGTGAACACCGCGATAGCGATTGCGACCGACCCCGGGCGGATGGGGTCGGCATTCCGGAAAGCGGTAGAAGCCGGGCGGGCTGCGTACGAGATAGGCCTCCACGATCCCAGTGCGCAAGCGGTTCCCACGAGTCCACTTACTGCTTATTTTACGCATAATATGTGAATATTCTTGAGGTCCGAAATCTTACTGTCTGGTTTCCCAGGCGCTCATCTTTCTTGAGCCGGTCGACTGGTGCTGTCAAGGCTGTGACCGACGTTTCGTTTGATGTCCCACTAGGCAAGAGCGTGGGGCTGGTTGGCGAAAGCGGGAGCGGTAAAACAACGATCGGAATGGCGATTTTGAAGCTCGTGGCGATCACCAGCGGAAGCATCCTGTTTCGCGGAGCAGAGATCACGAACCTGTCGGAAAGAGCATTTCGGCCGTTGCGTCGGCAAATGCAGATGATCTTTCAGGATCCATTCGGATCGCTCAATCCCCGTTGGGACATTTTGAGCATCGTCACCGAACCTCTCCGTGTGCACTTCCCTTCTCTCAATGTCTCTCAGCGAGAGGACAAAGCAGCCGATCTCCTGCAAAGAGTCGGGTTAAAGCCCGAGCTTTTGCGGCGATTTCCGCACGAATTCAGCGGCGGCCAACGACAACGGATCGGGATTGCGCGCGCACTCGCCGCGGAACCTGCGCTCATCGTCTGCGATGAGCCGGTCAGCGCGCTCGATGTCAGCGTTCAAGCCCAGATTGTCAACCTGCTCGCTGATCTCCAGGCGGAACTGGGGATCACTTATTTGTTTATTGCCCACGACCTTGCCGTCGTCGAGCATATCAGCGACGAGGTGGTCGTGCTGTGCCGGGGAGAGGTCGTCGAAGCTGCGTCGGCTGAGATGATCTACCGCGAACCTAAGCACGAATACACTCGAAACTTGCTCGCGAGTGTTCCAACCCTCGATTAGTACAAACTCACGCCTATGAATTTACTCCTGCGAAAATTAATCGGACTGAACTGGCTGCTGTTAGCCGTAGCGGTCGGTTTGTCCATTTTCGGGGTGATGGCCATTTACAGCGCCACCTACATGCGGGAAGAGGTTTATCTAACCGAAATGTGGCGCCGGCAGATTGTCTGGCTGGCAATTGGGATCGTCGTGTTCTTTGTTGCCGCTCTGGTCGATTACCGGGCCTGGCTGAGTCATGTTTCTTTCCCCCTCATCATGTACTTGGGCGGCTTGGGATTCCTCGCGCTCACGCATTTCATCGGAAGAACAACATTTGGCGCGCGCAGTTGGCTCGAAATTGGCCCAATCAGTTTCCAACCGGCCCAGCTTGCGGTTATTTCCACTTTGCTTCTCATCTCCTGGTTGCTCGCGAATACGGAGAACTGGGTCGGATTATGGCCAACGGTCGGGCGAATCTTGAGCTGCGGCGCAATTATTGCCCCACCGTGGATCCTCATTCTGATTCAGCCCGATCTTGGCGAGTGCCTTGTTTGGATTCCCGCGGTACTAGCGCTTCTTTACGTCGGCCGGGTTCCGAAGCGGTATCTCCTCGTGATGATCATCCTGGCGATCGCCGTCGTGCCGGTGGTTGCGAATTTTGGATTGAAGCCTTATCAACGCGAACGCCTGACAACGTTTTTGAACCCGGATTACGACCCGCAGGGTGCCGGTTGGACGATTAATCAATCGTTGATCGCGATCGGGTCTGGAGGCTTTTACGGCAAAGGATTCACCGCCCCGAACACACAGGTGCAGCTAGGATTTCTGCCATCGACGATCGTGCATACCGATTTTATCTTTGCCGCCATTGGAGAGCAGCTTGGTTTCGTGGGGACCATCACCTTGGTTGCGGCTTTTGGCGCCCTTCTGCTGACGGGCCTATTGATCGCGGCATCGGCAACAGACGACTTGGGACGACTTACTGCCGTCGGAATTATTACACTCATTTTTACGCACATTTACATGAACATCGGGATGACGATTTCGATTACGCCGATCACTGGCGTCCCCTTGCCGATGATCAGCTATGGCGGATCGTTTCTGGTGCTGGTTTTGTTTGCGCTCGGCGTCCTGGAAAGCATTTGGATCCATCGAAAGACCCGCGGCAACTCGCAGGTACTTCGGCAGGGAGCCGCGTAATAAGTCGTCTGCGCTCCTGTCCGGCTGACGGAACAAATTTGGAGTTGTATTCAAGTGTTCTTTTGAACATCTTCGCACGAGCGGATGATGGACCTGAACGAAAGCCAACGGGCCGCGGTCGAATACGGCATCGACGCCGGCCGATCGTCTGCCCCGCTTCTGATCATCGCGGGCGCTGGTACCGGCAAGACGAGCACGCTTGCCCACCGAGTCGCTCACCTCGTCCTGCAGGGTGTGGATCCCCATCGCATATTGCTGCTGACTTTCACCCGCCGCGCGGCAGCGGAGATGACACGGCGTGCCGCGAGGATCCTCGGCGAGGCGCGCCGTGCACCTGAAACGGTTCGGGCAAGCGGCCTCGCAAATGCGTTGAATTGGTCCGGGACCTTTCACGGCATTTCGAATCGGTTACTGCGCTTTCATGCCCATGCGATCGGGCTCGACCCCTCTTTCACGGTTCTGGACCGTTCCGATTCGGCCGACATGATGAATTTGCTCCGGAACGACATGGGCCTCGCCAAGAAAGCAACGCGCTTCCCAAAAAAGGATACGTGCCTGGCGATCTACTCCCATACGGTCAATGCCTGCTGCGAGTTAGAGAAGACGCTCGACGCCGCGTTTCCGTGGTGCGCTGATTGGACCGAAGAACTCAAAGGGCTGTTCCGGGGGTACGTCATTGCGAAGCAACGTCACAATGTACTCGACTACGACGATCTCCTGCTCTACTGGCACCACGCGATGGAGGCGCCTCCTGTTGCGACGGAGGTCGGGGCTCGATTCGACCATATCCTCGTCGACGAATATCAGGACACGAACGTTCTTCAAGCGGCGATCCTCCTTCGTATGAAGCCGGACGGGTGCGGTCTGACCGTCGTTGGAGATGATGCACAATCGATCTATTCATTTCGGGCTGCGGCAGTGCGCAATATCCTGGACTTTCCGAACCAGTTCTCGCCATCCGCAATGGTCGTGACCTTGGAGCAAAACTACCGGTCCACACAGCCGATACTCGATGCAAGCAACGCAGTGCTCGCCCTTGCATCGGAAGGTTATTCGAAGCGCCTTTTCTCGACAAAGGTCTCGGGAGAGAAACCGCAATTCATCCACGCTGCCGATGAAGCGGCGCAGGTTCTCTACGCGGTCGAACGTATCCTGGAACACCGGGAAGCCGGGATCGACCTTAAGCGCCAGGCGGTTTTGTTCCGTGCCGCCCACCACAGCGCCGCGCTCGAGGTCGAGCTTGCCCGACGAAACATTCCGTTTGCAAAATACGGTGGTCTGAAGTTCCTCGAGGCCGCACACGTGAAAGACGTCCTCTGTGTGCTTCGCTGGGCGGAGAATCCAAAAGACGCTGTGGCAGGGTTCCGCGTGCTTCAACTCTTGCCCGGGGTAGGACCGAAAGTAGCGCGGAGCGTGCTCGCTCGACTCTCCGAATGCCAATTCTTATTCAAAGCACTGAACGGCGCGAGCGTCCCACCGGCAGCGGCGCCGCATTGGAGTAATTTCTGCAGCACGATGGCCCGGCTTCGCGACTCGGCGGCGCCATGGATTGGACAGGTCGGCCTTCTCCGCGAATGGTATCAGCCGCATCTTGAGAGAATTTACGATCACACGACGATCCGTGTCGGTGATCTGGAAAAGCTGGAACAGATCTCCATCGGGTATGCAACGCGTGAGCGTTTTCTTACAGAGCTCACGCTCGATCCTCCGGAGACCTCCGGCGCCGAAGCCGGCGCACCACTGCTCGACGAAGACTACCTTATTTTGTCGACAATCCATTCCGCAAAGGGACAGGAATGGGACGTGGTGTTCATTCTAAATGTCGCAGATGGTTGCATCCCGTCCGACATGGCGACCGGTAGCCCGGAACAGATCGAAGAAGAACGTCGCGTTCTGGGTGTCGCCATGACGCGCGCCAAGCTGCACCTTCATTTGATCCAGCCTCTTCGGTTCTTCCGGAGCCAGCAGCATCGTTACGGCGACTCTTATGTGTTCGCGCCGCGCAGCCGGTTCATTCCCGACACGATCCTTGATCTCTTCGAATGCCGGGCTTGGTCGGCACTGATCAAAGACAGCACGCGAGCGCCCGGAGGCCACCCGCGTGTCGATGTCGCTGCGCGGATGCGCGAGATGTGGCACTAGCGCCCTGTACCCTCTCTGCCCAGTCCCGAAATAGCTTAAATTGCAGCGACTATTGTCTTGGTTCACGCGTTTCGGCGCGCTCGCCAAATCGCATGATCCCACAGAAGATCACCGTCCGCATGCCCCGGCGCGGTAGGGCGAAACACTCCGCCTAAGCGGCGCTTGAGTAGCAGCGGAACAGAAAACCTAGGTAAGGATTTTCCATCACTCCCGACTAAAGCCAGCTGCCTCGATTTTAAACATCGTCATCAGACAAATCTCCAGGACGGCGCAACGGACGCAGTTCGCCGCGTGCGACCAACTCGGGAAGCGTGAAGGCATAGCGACCCAATACGTTCAAATGCCCATGCCCGAGCGGCGATAGCCGGGCGACGTCCTCGTCGCGAACATCGAACCCTTCGGCCCGCAGTTCGGCGAGCGCCGCATCCATATAAATAGTGTTCCATAGAATGACGGCGTTGACGACCAGCCCGAGCGCACCGAGCTGATCTTCCTGGCCTTCGCGGTAGCGCTGCCGCAGCTCGCCCCGCTTGCCGTGGAAGATAATACGGGCCAGCTCGTGCCGGCCTTCCCCTCTGTTGAGCTGGGTGAGAATACGGCGGCGATAGGCTTCGTCGTCGATATAGCGTAGCATGTAGAGCGTCTTGATGATCCGGCCAAGTTCCTCCAGCGCCCGCGCGAGGGGCGTCGGTCGGTCATGGGTTTGGAGGGTTCTCATCAAAGCGCCGGCTTGGACCAAACCCAGCTTCAATGAACCGGCCAAGCGCAAAAGATCATCCCAATATTGGGCTATGAGGCCCATCCTCACTTTGTGGGAGGCTAAATTGTTGAGTGGGCCATAATCGGCTTTCGGATCGATCCGCCAGAACCGGGCACCGCCGATGTCGGCAATGCGCGGGCTGAACTGGTAGCCGAGCAGCCAAAAAATGCCGAAGATCACGTCGGTGTATGCGCCGGTATCGGTCATGATTTCGGTCGGCTCAAGCTCTGTCTCCTGTTCGAGCACGATGCTCAACAGCACGAGGCTATCGCGCAAAGTGCCGGGGACGGTGATGGCGTTGAGACCGGTAAACTGGTCGGAGACCAGATTGTAATAGGTGACGCCGCGCTCCGGTCCAAAATATTTCGGGTTGGGTCCGGCATGGATTGTTCGAACCGGCACGACGAAGCGAAGGCCATCCGCCGAGGCGACATCGCCTCCACCCCAACGGCGCGCGAGGTCGATGCCATTTTGTGCCGCGACGAGACAGGCATTCGCATGGGTCAATGTCTCCTCGCGGATATAATTCTGCCGAACCCAGCTCAGCCGCGAACGCCGGAGGGCGGGGACATCCTTCCTCAGCAAAGGTTCGAGACCGGTATTACACGCCTCAGCCACCAGAACAGCGCAAACGCTCGTTCTAAGTTCGCCGGCGCGGGCTTCCGCCTCGCTCGCATGGGTGAATGCGCCGGCAAATCCGGTTCTGGCATCGATCTCCAGCAGCAATTCCGGCAAATCGACTTGCGGCAAGCGGTCTGAAACGGCCTGCCGCAGGGCTATGAGGCTGGCCGGTTCTTCGAGCTGGTCGAGGCCCGTCAATACCAGGTCGTCGCCGGCACCCGTCTGTTCTATGCGGAGACTGGCGTTATCCGGTAGATTGCCGGCGACCAATCGGTAAGCCGTATCCAGCCGTTGCGAGAGGCCGTTGATTTCGTCGGCCACATTCGGCGTTCTTCCGAGCGTGCGGCAAATGGTCGGGCGGGCCGCTTCCCACGCGGCACCGCCGAGCATACCGATACGCGGATCAGCGAAGCGCAAGCTAGGGGTAGCGAAAATATCGCGCCGCCTGATGGCTCCGCGCAATCGATCAACGAGGCACAATGTCCAGGCACGCCGGTCGACCAAACCATCCTTGATGACCCGTCGCAGCCAGGATTGGGGGACGAAGTCCGTGGGCATCTTCAGGCCTCGCGCTTTGCCGTCTTCCATCTTTTGCAGATGCTGCAATGCCTTGAGCACGGGTTGCCCGCCCGGCATGGCACCAAGACCAACGCTACGGGCGAAGTGCGGCAGAAAACGGCGGATTCGTTGATGCTGGGCGAGCAATTCCTCGAAATAGGGATCGTCCGGCGGTCGAGCGAGCGTGTCGATCTGTGCCATTGCCGCTTCCAACACCTCCGTTGGAACGGCGGCGAAGATGGCTTTCCGGAGTTTAGTGTTGCTGATTTTCTTGTCGAAAATCACAGCGCAAGCTGCCTTCAAGGTCAGAGCGGCGGCATCGAGATCGCCCAACCCCCGCAACCGCGCAGCCCGACCCTTTTGAACGGCGTCCGTCCAGATTTTCGTCACGATCACGTCGAGCAGATCGAGCACGTCATCTTGGGCGCTCGCTTCAAGCGCCCGGATGAACGCCAGCAAAGTGGCAGCTCGTCGCTCGTCCGGCATCCGGCTGATCGCCTGCGCTTTGGCGGCATTGGCAAACCGCGCGAGGGCAAGGATTCGCGTCTTTGGCAGTTTGTCAGTGTGTGGCAAACCTTTGGCCAGTTCTCGAACTTCGTCGAGGCGTTTGATCGCCCGCGCAAGTTCGGGCACGCTTTGCAGCACCGGTCCCGATCGAAGCCGATCCATCGGACTCTGCCGAGCATTCCTAGGGACGACCAACAGGGCGTCGAGACGTTCCTTGTGATCCGCCGTGATTCGTGACGCCAGCAAGCGCCAGAGGCGGCTGTTCGCGCGACCACGCACGCGGGCGATTGCTCGTTCGAGCACGGTGGCACCGGGCAGCAAAACCTTGTGCGTCACCAGCCAAGCCGTGGCCTGATCGAACAATGCGCTCGGACGATCCGTGCCTGTCCAGCACAGGGCATAAAGCCACCGGAGCAACCGCCATTGGGCGAATTCGTCGGAAAAATCGCGGTAGCCATACCGCTCACGAATTTCCGGCGGATGCCGCCAGCGCCACTGACTTTTCCGGTACGCGTCAAGAGCACCATCGATTGGCGTGCCGAGTTGGCTGCCGATGAAGCCGACCACGCTCGCGGGCACATCGCAGGGGTCTTCCAGAAAGGTCCCGAGAAATCTTGCCGTGCCGAGCTGGATAGCAAATCCGAGACGCATGTGTACGCCGCGGCGGCTCAGCACGAATGCCCGATCGGTATCATCGAGATGAAAATATCGGGCCAATTGTTCGACGGAAACCTCGTCCGGAAACCGCCCGTAGCGCCGCTCTTGCTCGGGCGTGAGGAAACTGACCGGCATCAGCTCTGTTCGTTGCTGGCAAGCACCCGGTATACCGAGGCCCGACCAATGCCGAGTCGTTCGGCAATCGCAGTTGGCCCAAGTTTTTCTTCGGTCCGAAGACGCCGAACCTCCGCAGGATCAATCGACGGCTTGCGCCCGGTGTAGATACCCTTGGCCTTCGCTTGAGCGATCCCTTCCATTTGCCGTTCTCGACGCAGATTGGTCTCAAATTCCGCAAACACGCCGAGCATGTCGAGGAACGCCTTCCCAGCTGCGCTCGAGGTGTCGATCGGCTGTTCGGTCGCCCTGAGTGTGACACCTGCCGCGCGCAACTCATGGACGATGTCCTGAAGATCTTTGATCGAGCGCGCCAACCGATCGACGCGCGTTACCATCAAAGTGTCACCATGTCGGAGAAACTGGAGCAGCAACGCCAGTTCCGATCGTCCCGCGCGCGAGCTGCCGCTGACCTTCTCCGATCGGATGACCTCGCACCCGGCGCGACGGAGTGCGTCTTCCTGAATTGTGACGTTTTGCTCCAGCGTCGACGCGCGTGCGTAGCCGTAAATCGCCATTGATTCGTCTCGTTTGCCTTTAGACCTCCAAACGGTAACGTCTTATGGCGACCAAAACCACCCAAATGAGACGCAAAATGCGTCTCAAGGAAATCGCATTGTATGGGCATACGCTAATAGGACACATCGAGTCCTGTGGGTCCAAGAGTTCGAAAGCACGTCATGAGAAACACTGAACCTCCACCACAAATCAGATGGGATCCGGCAGCAGTTTTCCCATCAAACGAGTTCTAGTCGAGTTCTGGCGCGTTTTCTTTTGGTCAAAACTCTCACAAAAGCCTTAACGTACTCCGTTGTCCGTTTCGTGTGCGGACCCCAGTTCGACCGAACGCACGTGACCCAAAACTGGACGAGGCCGCTCGAGGCGACGTCGTCAAGAACTAGTAGACTTGTATCTCGTTGCTCACCAACCAAGCCTTGCCGTCCGGGGCGGGGACGTAAGTTAAGATTCGGAACCCCTTGTAATGCGCCCCGGCAGCCGTTACCTCATAGCCGCCGACCGCCCAAGGGACGGTCTCGAACGGGGTGTGCACCTGGTCTAATGTGTTGAGGTGATCCTCGAAATGGTACAGTTTAAAGAGCGCGGTGTACCTTTTCTCGACATCTGCTCGCCCGTTAAACACTCCATCGATCGTGTCACCCGGTGACGGAGTACTATCTCCGCCGCCAGCTCCCGACCTTATCACTAGTACTGCGTTCTCGGAGAAGAGTGCCGCGATAGCGGCTGGATCATGCTTGTTGAAGGCGTCGTCGTAGGCCTTGTCGTTGGCTTGAATCCCCGCCAGGATCTTCGGATTAACCTCCTCTTTCTCTTGGGCAATGGTCGGCAAAGCAAAGCTGATTGTCAACCCTGCTAGGGCAAGTAGTAAGCGCATTTTCATTGCGCTCCTCCTAGTGTTTTGGTTGCGTTTCGTCGAGATAATTAATGCGATCGCAGCGCCCGCGACCTGGTGCGCGCAGCAAGCCCTTAGCCACTTTCCCCCACACCGACTGGGTCACTAGCGCGGTCTTTAGCCCGGACGGCCGGCAGGTTCTCACGGCATCGAATGACCATACGGCGCGGCTCTGGGAGGCCGAGAGCGACAAGCCCCTAACTAGGGGTCCGCACACGAAACGGAAATCTAAGTACGCTAAGGAGCTCTGTCTCCCTCGTGGAAGGGAGTTCGAAAGCACGTCATGATGGGGTCCGGCAGCAGTTTTCCCATCAAACGAGTTCTAGTCGAGTTCTGGCGCGTTTTCTTTTGGTCAAAACTCTCACAAAAGCCTTAACGTACTCCGTTGTCCGTTTCGTGTTCGGACCCCATTTGCGTGGTGAACTCAGGTAGTTCCTAACAATCCGTTGAAGCAAGACCCGCCAAACGACTGGCGGACGGCTGAACTCAATCGGCCCGGGCCGATGCTGATGGAAATTCCTTACCTAGGTTTTCTGTTCCGCTGCTACTCAGGCCCCTAAGCCGGGGTTTGCCGCGTCGCACTCGCCTGCGACGTCACCCCCTTAAATCATTCGTTCGAGTCGACCACGATTTGCGCGCTCATTGGCATCGTCAGAAAGAAAATGCGTGACGCGCAAATTCAACACCTTGTTCGGAGCCCTTAAATGATCAATTGCCGTGCGAGAAGTTATGGGGCTGATGTTGTTAGGCGAGGCCAACCGGCAAGCCCCGGCTCAGGGTAGAGTCGAGATCTGGCGCGGTGGAGGTAGGTTCAGCCCTAACT
>Ga0302325_10014173_pt1 | contig 16979 bp, 18 predicted proteins | sample Palsa_T0_2_FD_201948 | JGI IMG/M metagenome (GOLD analysis project Ga0302325, IMG submission 201948) | Peat permafrost microbial communities from Stordalen Mire near Abisko, Sweden - Palsa_T0_2 | ecosystem: Environmental > Terrestrial > Soil > Palsa > Peat permafrost | place: Sweden: Abisko... | reverse complement strand
CTCAAAGCCGCGAGTTGGATACAGCACAGCGTCGCCGACAAGCTCCTCGCGTCAATCCACATGACCGCCGACCAGGCTATCGAAGCCGCCGGCAAGCCCGGATTCAAGGCCATCGAACTCCCCGTGACCCTCAAAGCCCACATCGTCAGCAAAGTCCGCCGCTACGAATCCGACAATGTCCTCGCCGTCGTCCCCGGCACCGAATCCGGCCGCGGCCAGGCGGTCATCTACTCCGCCCACTACGACCACCTCGGCATCGACCCCGACGCCAAGGGCGACGGCATCTACAACGGAGCCGCCGACAACGGCACCGGCTGCGGGATCCTCATCGAGCTCGCCCGCGCGTGGACCGAAGTCAAGCCGCCCCACTCCATCTACTTCGCCGCCGTCACCGCCGAGGAGCAAGGCCTCCTCGGCTCGCAATACCTGGGCATGCATCCGCCGGTTCCCGCCGCCCAGATCAGCCTCGACCTCAACTACGACATGCTCCTGCCCATCGGCATTCCAACCGCAATCGGCGCAGCCGGCTCCGAGCGCACCAGCTTCTACCCGGTCGTCGAATCCACCGCCAAAGCCTTCGGATTCACCATCCAGCCCGACCAGCAACCAATGGCCGGACACTACTATCGCTCCGATCACTTCAGCTTCGCCCGCGTCGGCGTCCCTGCTTTTTCCATCGAACAAGGCACTCTGTTCGAGGGCCAAACGCCGGAATGGGGCAAAGCCCAGTTCGAAGACTACGTCGCCCACCACTACCACCAGCCCTCCGACGAATACCACGACTTCTGGGACTTCCGCGGCAACGCCAAACTCGCCCAATTCGGGTTTATCCTCGGCTGGGAAGCCTCGTCCCTCCCCGCCTCAGTCACCTGGCAACCAGGCGACGAATTTGAAGCAGCGCGAAAGAAAAGCGGCGCCAACTAAAATGTTGCTTGAATCGATGGAGCATCCGCAATGACCACAGCTTTGGCGTTCCTGACCGCATTCTTGGCGTTTCAAGCAGGTGCGCCCGGCCTTCAACAACGCCCAAAAGGCGATCCAGCCGACCAGACAGTGAAAGTCGTCCGCGAGGGTGGCCAAACCGTCCTGCCCGAAGACGCCTACGGTCTCTACCGCTTTCCCAACAAAGACAGCGGCAAAGCGAGTAACTTCGGCGAAGGCGTCCAGATCAATGAACAGTTTGGCGAAATCAACGGCTATGTAACCGTCCCGGGCCCCAAGGACAAGTTGTCGTCCTATTTCCTCAGCGAGGTAAAGGGCGGCAACGGACACTTCAGCTTCGAGACTCGCCAAGTCCACGGCATCTGGTATTCATTCGACGGCCATGTCGAACGCGGCTCCGGGGCCACAGCTGCTGACGACGGTTATTACCAGATGACCGGCACGCTTACCACCCACGACGAAACCGCCAAAACCACCCAGGACCGGGCCGTCACCCTCAAACTCACCGGTCAGCATCAAATGTTAATGCACTGATTCTTCTGTTTCCGGCATCGTAGGATGGTGGTGCTGTTTCCACCACAAATTTCAACAGCAAGATCAAAGAGGAGTTTACATGGAACGCACAGCAAGCGCCGTCTGGCATGGCGGATTGAAAGACGGCAAAGGCACCATCTCCACCCAGAGCACCACTCTGCATGACACTCAATATTCGTTCAGCACCCGCTTTGAAAACGGAGTCGGCACCAACCCCGAGGAGCTGATCGCCGCCGCCCATGCCGGCTGCTTCACTATGGCGCTCAGCGGCCAACTCACGGCCGCAGGCACCCCGCCTGAATCGCTCGAAACCACCGCTTCGGTGAAGCTCGAAAAAGTCGAAGGCGGCTTCGGCATCACCGCCATCCATCTCACCACCAAAGCCAAGGTGCCCGGCGCCGACAAGGCAGGCTTCGACACCGCCGCGGCAAGCGCGAAGGCCGGGTGCCCGATCTCTAAGCTCTTCAAGGGCAATGCCGAAATCACGCTCGACGCGACGCTCGCTTAGATAGAAGTTCGCCCTCGGCCGCACTCATGACCCGAGGGCGAACTGCTCCCTTGCAGGCCGGTCGCCCGCAGTGAATCCTTCTGGGATGTAACTCAGATGTAACTCAAGTTGTTATCCGTCCGAAAGCGGCAGTTACGAAGCCATGCCCCTAAGTTCGCGCTCGGCACGCAACCAATCCTGTTCAGCCGCTCCATGCTGGAAGCCGCGCTCTGCCCAATACTTATGCGCCAGGCGTGCAATCTCTTCCGGCGAAGGTCCGATCGAGGTTACAGTCGCCTTGTTCACCGCACTCTTCGCCTTGGTGGTGGCGCTGCGCGGCTTGGCCGCCGCCTTCGTCTTCTTCACTTCTTCCGCCATTTGAAACTCCTCGAATTGATCTTGACCGAATACTCCGGCCATTCTCTCTAGAATACGGTAAGGTTATCCATTTTCCAACACTCAACCCGCCAAGGTTATCTCTTCAAGCAATATCCGGCAGGAACCCAGCAGTGCTAAGAAGACAATCGCAAAAATATACGGCTTTCTGCCAGGGTGGTACGATGGAGCGCACGATCTGGGATCGAAGCTCAACCGGGCCTGCCGACGAAACATCGACCGGAAGCGTCAGCTGTAGGTATTTTCAAGAATTAGATTTGGTGCCGAAGGGGGGACTCGAACCCCCACACCCTTGCGAGTACATGGACCTGAACCATGCGCGTCTGCCAATTCCACCACTTCGGCGATACTTTGTTGTATCCAGCGCAGAAGACAGGATACGGCAACCTCTAGTGTCCCAAACGGTGGCACCTAAGTCAAACCGCACAGACTGGTACCACCATCAACCTAGGGCAGAGCGGCCAGCCACACCAGCACCGCTTCCTCAAGCCCAATGCGTTGATCGGAGTAAGCATGATCGGTGGCGAAGTGCCGCTCGGTGACCTGCTTATTCCCGTTTTGACGAAGCGCATCGGCGAGGGACTTTGCCGTCGGTGCCAGTCCATCATCCGACGTGACGAGCAGCACCGGCCGAATACCAATCCCTCCAGCAAATTTGGCGAACCCCCATTCCCCGCGATGGATCCAGACTTCGCGCGCCAGCCCTTCCGCGGTACAACCGCTAAGCGGAGCCATGCCTTCTTCCGCAAGCCGCGAAGCAAGCCCGGATACCGCTCGTTCTTCACTCACAGCTGGGTGAGCGGCCATGTCTCCAGCCCCAAAGTCGGCACCCGAAATCACCCCTATCGCCGCCACGCCTGTGTCCTGCGAACCGCCATACGCAGCCATGAAACCGCCCATGCTGTGTCCGATGAGGACGATGCGTTTGGGATCAGCGCGGAACTTTGCGGCGTTCGCAGGATCACGCAGGTAGGTCATCGCCGAGGCAACGTCCTCCGTACTGTGCGTAAACGAGAATTCACCGGGCGATCCCCATGACCCTCGGTAATTGAAATAAAGCACGTCCCATCCGGCTCGGCGGATGGCCTGCGCAAGGTCGAGGTTCTTTTCGTTCCCTGGAAAGCCATGCAGGAGTATCACAACAGGATGCGGACCCGCTCCCGCAGCGATATACATCAGCGCATTCAACTCCGAGCCATGACTCGGCAGCTGGAAGCTCTGCATAGCCGCGGGATTCTGCTTGTCGACAGGAGGATCGAGGTTGATCGCTGCCGGAATCTGTTGAGCACGGACACTGACGCAAACCAGCATCAATGCAAGCAAACAGTAGGTGGAAAACTTTCGCATAGATACCGATTGTACTGATACACAGGCTGGTCGATCCGGGTGAATACGCTGCGACCAACTCCGCCGCATGGTCAGGCCGCATCAGCCTCCAGATGAAACAGCAGCAGCGACCTCGCCGTCACCCCATATTGATCGCCAGTCTTGAAGATCCCTGCCTCGCTGTTGTCCTCGACATTTGTATCGATTAGCAACGACCAGCTCGACCCGCCAACCGCCTCCGGCAACGTAAAGTTGACCATGTCGCTATGGTCGTTGATCACAATCAGCAGCGTCGCTTCTTTGCCGCGCTGCCTCACCCCGCTCGTCTGGGCGCGACCATCGATCAGCATGCCGAAACAGCGCATCCCATGGTCTCCCCAGTTATGGTCTTCCATCTCATTGCCGTTGGCGTTGATCCAGGTGACATCTTTCACGCCCAGATCTTCGTTGTATTCGCCGTTGAGAAACAGATTGCGCCGCAAAATCGGATACTTATGTCGGAAACTCGTCAGCCTCTGTACATACTTGATCAGGTGCTCGCCCTTTTCCTGAATGTCCCAGTTCAGCCAGCTAATCTCGTTGTCCTGGCAGTAGGCGTTATTGTTGCCCTGCTGCGTGCGGGCGAACTCATCCCCCGCTACCAGCATCGGCGTCCCCTGCGAAAGCAGCAGCGTCCCCAATAAATTCCGAAGTTGACGGGCGCGCAGTTTGTTGACTTCCGGATCGTCGGTCGGCCCTTCGACGCCACAATTCCAGGAAAGATTATTGGAATTACCGTCCTGATTGTTTTCCCCGTTCGCCTCATTGTGCTTCTCGTTATATGTCACAAGATCGTTCAAGGTGAAACCGTCATGCGCAGTAATGAAGTTGATCGACGCCCACGGGCGGCGACCCTCGCAATTGAAGATCTCCCCCGACGCGCAGAGCCGCTTGGTCAATTCTCCTGCCGTCGACTCGCCTCTCCAGTAGCCGCGGACCGTGTCTCTGAATTTGTCGTTCCACTCCGCCCACCCCGGCGGAAATGCGCCGACCTGGTACCCGCCAGGACCGCAGTCCCAAGGCTCAGCAATCAGTTTCACCGCCTCCAGTACCGGATCCTGGCAAACTGCCTTCAGGAAGCCGCTCCGGTTGTCGAAACCATTCGTCTCCCGCGCCAGGATCGTCCCCAGATCGAACCGAAATCCGTCCACCCGCGTCTGCTCCACCCAGTACCGCAGACTGTCGGTGACCATTTGGATCACCCGCGGATGACTCACATTCAGCGTATTCCCGGTGCCGGTGTCATTCACGTAGTAGCGATTGTTGTCGGCCATCAGCCGGTAATAGCTACTGTTGTCGATGCCTTTGAAAGACAGCGTCGGCCCCAGCTCATTGCCCTCGGCGGTGTGGTTGTAGACCACATCGAGAATGACCCCCAGGCCAGACTCGTGCAACGCCGAGACCGTATTCTTGAACTCCTTCAGCGCCTCGCCGCAGTCCGCCGCATAGCTTTGCTGGGGCGCGAAGAAGCCAATGCTGTTATAGCCCCAATAATTGCTCAGCCCTTTGTCCGTCAATCCGCTGTCATGCACAAAAGTATGGATCGGCAGCAACTCCACCGACGTAACGCCCAGCGACTTGATGTACTTGATCACCTCCGGATGGGCCAGTCCCGCGTAAGTACCGCGCAGATTCTCTGGAACTGCGGGATGAAGCTTGGTGAAGCCTTTCACGTGCAGCTCATAGAGGATGGTGTCGTCAAACGGCACCCGGAGCTGGCCCAGCCGCGACTGACCGTGCCAGTCAAAATCCGGATCGACCACAATGCACTTCGGCATGAACGGCGCACTGTCCCGCTCATCGAAAGTGGTGTCGTCGCCCGACTCCATCTGGTACCCAAACAGGGCCGGATTCCACTGAACGTTCCCGATATGTGCACACGCATACGGGTCAAGCAGCAACTTATTCGGGTTGAAACGATGGCCGTTTTCAGGCTCGTAAGGGCCGTATACGCGAAGCCCGTAGCGGGTCCCCGGCCGAAGACCCGGGATATAGCCATGCCAAATCTGGTTGGTATATTCCGGCAGCTCCTGGCGATCGACCTCGTTCTCGCCACGCTCATCGAAGAAGCACACCTCGACCTTCGTCGCGTGTTCTGAAAACACCGAAAAGTTCGTTCCCTTCCCATCCCATGTCGCCCCTCGGGGATGGGGTACTCCTTCGCGCATCTGTATTGCCATATCGATTCTTTCCGTTTCTCACTCCCGCCCGAAAGCGATACCGCGCGCCTCAAGAGAGTGAAGTTGTTTAATGTAAATGAAATAGATTTAGGGGTTGCCACGCTGAACGTCACGGGTAGGATGCACACTGGCACAAATTCACTGCCAAGTCCGGTGCGACTGGAACAAAATCAAAGCAGGTTCCTGTTCGCACGGCAGAATACTGGCCGGGATCGAGCAAAGCATCTCTTCCAACGCCAACCGGCATCGAAGGCTTGCAGACCATAGCCGTGAGAAAGGAGTGCCCGATGTCCATCTCGCCAATCCCGGACGATCCCCATTCTCCGCCTCCGGTAGAGACCGCTCAAGCAAACCCGACTCACGCAAAGTCGACACCAATTTCCGATATGCGCGCCCTCGCTCATGACCTGAGCAACGCCCTGGAAGTCATAATCCAAACCAGCTTCCTGCTCGGAACGCTCGATCTCGGCGAAAACGGCAAGCAATGGCATACCATGCTCGAATCCGGAGTCGAACGAGCTACCTCCATCAATCGTCAATTACGCGAGGTCCTCCGCTTCGAAACCTGATCCGTCTTCACCGGTAACACAGCCGAACTACTCAGCTAGAGGATTCGCGAGTTCTCCCTCAAAGAGACTTTGCAGCACAGTAAAGGCCCGCGATCCCAAAGGAATAGGGAGTCCACATCACGCCGCGAAATCCAGCCCCAGCCATAATCTCCTTCATCTGCGACGGGGCAGGGAAGCTATGTACCGAGTTAGGCAGATAGGCATAGGGCCCGGTGACCCCCGAAAGCTTCGAACCGATCGCTGGCAGGATTTGGCGAAAATAATAGGCATACACCTTACCCAGCAACCCGCCAGGTTCGCTGAAATCCAGGATTCCCAGCTCCCCCCCGGGCCGGAGCACGCGGTGAAATTCATTCAGTCCGGCACGATAGTTAGCCAGATTGCGAAACCCGAACGCCGTGGTAATCAAATCGACTGAGTCGTTCGCAAACGGGAGATGCAAGGCATCGGCCTCAATCGCCATAGCTCCGCGGTCATTGAATTTCGCTGCCCCGCGCACCAGCATCCGATGTGAAAAATCCGCGGCAATCACCACATGCCCATTCGACGGACGACGCTTGAGCAGCGCCATCGTCATGTCTCCCGTGCCGCAGCACAGATCGACCACCACCGCATCCGGCTCAGCCAGTATTCTGCGGAATCGGCGAGCCGTGCGCCACCACCACAGCCGATCGACATTCAGCGACAGAAAATGGTTCAGCAGGTCATAGCGCGGCGCTATCCCGTCGAACATCTCTCGAACCGCCGCGGCGGCGCCGGCTTCGTCTGTCGTGCCCGCCGGTTTGGCGCCCTCGGCGGCCCCACTTCGTTCGGTTTCAAAGTCTTGCATTTATAACTTGTCCGCGGAGACTTCCGCTGGGTTCTCCTCCGCGTTCTCCTCCGACATGTGGCGAGCGGTTCGTAACATGGATTCCGCGGCATTGTGCAGTTCTGCGTCAGTCACATCCTCGACTACCATCGCATTGCCAATACCCAAAGGCAAAATGAAGCGGCGAACACCGCTGCGGTTCTTTTTGTCCCGGGTCGCGGCATCGAGCAGCCGGTCCACCGGCAGCCGTAGCGCCGGCAGCGGACCGTACGCAAAGATCAGCTCCTCCATCCGTCGCGACTGGGTGTCCGTGATCGTTCCTCTCGCCAAACCGAGGCGAGTTGCCGCGATCATCCCCCACGCAATCGCTTCCCCATGCAGCAGCTTCTTATACCGGGTCGCCGCCTCGATTGCATGCCCCAATGTATGACCATAGTTCAAAATCATCCGCAACCCGGATTCGAGTTCGTCAATGCCGACCACCTCGGCCTTCATATGGATCGATGCCCCAACCACGAACTCCAGCGATTTGGGATCGCGTCTCAGAATCGCCTCGGCATTGCGCTCCATAAAACTAAAAAGCTTGGCGTCCCGGATAATGCCCGCCTTGATGCTCTCGAAAAGTCCCGCTCGAAGCTCGCGCTCCGAAAGCGTCTGCAACAGTTCGCTGTCCGCAAATACCGCTAGCGGATGGTGAAAGCTCCCCACCAAATTCTTGCCCGACTGCAGATTCACTCCCGTCTTGCCCCCAACCGAGGAGTCAACCTGCGCCAGCAAGGTAGTCGGCACCTGAATGTAGTCGATCCCGCGCATAAAAATAGCCGCGAGAAAGCCGCCAATATCCCCGATAATCCCACCGCCAAAGGCAATCAGCAACGAAGACCGGTCGGCGCGCGACTCGGCGAGCTGTTCCGCCAACCGCTCCACTGTCCGCAGACGTTTGTGTTCCTCACCCGGCTGAATAAACAGCACCGACGGCGGATCATGGTGCGGGAAAGATTCCAGAAAGGCATCCGCCCAAAGCGCCCATATTTCCGGCGACGTAAGCACAAACACGCGACCCGCACGCCTACTCGTAACCTTCAAAATCCGGCTGTGAAGAGTAGGAAGCAAGTCCCTTCCCACAAACACGGGGTAGTCCGCGTAACCGGCTTTGACTTGGATCGTTCGCACGCTCCGTTCATCGTATCGCATTGGCGCGAATGGAAATCTGACACGATTCAAGCTTGTTTAAACAGCGTAGAAGCCAAGCCCTGATTAGGAATTCCCAGCTTGTGCGGCCGAAGTCCTGCGCCTCTTATCGTCGATCAGCGAAGCAATTATAAATATCCCCAATATCCCCAATATCACGACCAAAGACACGACCACATTCACATGGATCCACCGCGCCATCAGCATCTTCAACGCCACAAAGCCAAGAATTAACCCCAGCCCATAGTGAAGCAGCCGAAAGCGATCCATCATTCCAGACAATGCAAAGAACAACGAACGCAGGCCAAGCACGGCAAAAATATTCGACGTATAAGCAATGAAAGGATCGCGCGTAATTGCCAGCACCGCCGGTATCGAGTCCAACGCAAACACCAGATCCGTCGCCTCCACCGCCAGAATGATTAGCAGAAACCTCGACGGACTCAGCAAGAGCCGGTGAGGCAAACCGGCAACTGGAAGCTCCAGCTCTTCGCTCTTCGCCGGGACCCTCTTCAGCGATCCTGACTGTATCCACTGCACCAGCTTGGAGGGTTTGCCAGTCGCCGGTTCATGCCGCATGATGCGCACCGCGGCAATCAGCAATATGAGGCCAAAAATATCTTCAATCCACGCAAAATGCGCCAGCAGCGAAACTCCCGCTGCAATAAAGAGCGCCCGCATGATGATTGCCCCGCCAACCCCCCAAAGCAAAACTCGATGCTGCTGGTCACGGCTCAACCCCAGCGACCGAAACATGATCAGAAAGACAAACAGGTTGTCGACGCTCAGCGAGCTTTCGATCAGGTAGCTCGAGAAAAATTCCAGCGCATGCTGATGGCTATCCACCCGCAACAACCAAAACGCGAAGCCTGAAGCCAGGCAAAAGAGAAAGATCGTCCAGCCCCAGGCCATCCGCCGCGCGATCTTTTCATTCTTGTGCCCCAGGAAAAACAGGTCGATCGCCAACAAGACGACCACCAACGCGTGAAAGCCAAACCAGTAGCTGAGCGGGGCGCCGGCAATCATCCCCTGATGCTAATTGATAGGTGCTAATTCATGGGGATTCAGCGCCTGTCGAACATTCGGATTACTGCGAGAAAGACATCGCCGTCAAGTAGTGATTGCGTTCCATTTGGTGCCTCGCAGAGGATTGTGAGACGCTAGCATTCATGAGCGCAACCACACCCATTCCCACGCCCATTCTCGACATCCCCGTCGAGCGCATCGACGGAACACCCACCTCGCTAGCGGAACATCAAGGCAAGGTCCTGCTGATCGTCAACGTCGCATCCAAATGCGGTTTCACACCGCAGTATGCGGAACTAGAAACCCTTTACGAACAGAACCACGACAAAGGCCTGGTGGTTTGCGGCTTTCCCGCAAACGACTTCGCCGCCCAGGAGCCGGGCTCGAACGAGGAGATCCGCACCTTCTGCGAAACCACCTTCGGCGTCAAGTTCCCGCTCTATTCAAAAGTCGTGGTCACCGGAGAAGAACGGCATCCTCTGTACAGCGCCCTGATTGGGAGTATCCCCGAGACCACCGGCGATACCACCGAATTACGCCAACACCTGATCGAGTTCGGAGTAACGCCCACATCCCCACCCGAAGTTCTCTGGAACTTCGAGAAATTCCTTGTGGGCCGGGACGGGAAAGTCGTGCAACGCTTCGCTCCCGATATAGCGCCGGAGGAACCTTTGCTTCGCGAGGCGATTGAAGTGGAGATGAATCGGGTATTTTAAGGCTTGTGTGCAAGCAAAGTCAGGCTTTCGGCCGAGAAGATTTCACAACCCTCACCGCAAATCCAGCAACCGGATCGCCTCCAAAAACACATCCCCATCGATCGTCAAACTCTTGGCGCTGATCTTATCCAGCGTGTCTTCCGGAGTATGGTGCCACCCATCGGGATGCTCCGCATCATGCGGGCCATAGTCGTCGTCGATAAGATCGGCCGAGGGAACGCCGCGCTGGACGAACGGCTGATGATCGTCTTCTTCAGTCGTCTGGTGTTGAAAGAAGTAGCGCTCGTCCCCTTCGCGAACCGCCGCCTGCTTCACCACATCCAGCAGCCACGGAGTCGAAGCCCCATCCCGCGCAACATCCAGGTCCTTGTCGCCGATCATATCCGCCAGCAGGAACGCCTTGATCTTCTTGAGGGTGCCATCATTCTGCCATTTCGCCGCAAGATGGCGGCTGCCATACAGCGAGTCGGAACGGCTCCAGCTCTTGACCGCCTCCTCACCATCGAAAAATACCAGCCAGACGCTATACCCGTCGTTGGGCTTGCCGCCCGTCGTCACTCGCAAATGGTTCGCAATTTCGATCAACAGCCCAACCGTTGACGCTCCATCATTCGCCCCGACAAAACTGGTATCTTTCAACCAGTAATTCGTTTCGTAATGCGTAGCCAGGACGATAATGCCGTCCTTCTTCCCCGGAAATTTAACAATGAAATTGTGCATCTGCTGTGGCCCGGCGGGAGTATCGACCACAAAAGTGTCTTCTGTCAGGTCGTCTTTGGCGAACTGCTTCTTCAGGTAAGCCTGCGCCTTGGCAAGCCCTTCACTACCGTTGTAGCGCGGCCCGAAAGCGACCAATTCCTTCGCATACTCAAGCGCTCGGGCTCCATTGAAATGTGCCCCCGTTTGAGCCGAGGCGTACCCCAGCGATGCAAAAGCCAGCAGAAACAGCAGACCGAGAACCTGAAGTCCGCTTCTCTCCCGCCTGAACCTTGCAATCGACCATCCAGCTCGATGCATTACGCTGCCTGTTCCTTACGCCTGCGACGCGCCGGATGAACCATGAACGACACACCGATACTAAGCAGATAAAGCACCAGCATTGGACTGGCAAACACGCACATCGTCAACACATCCGGCGTCGGCGTAATGATCGCCGCAATAATGAAAATGATCAGAATTGCGTATCGTATGTTTTTCCAAAGAAACTTCGGACTCACGATCCCGAACAGCGAAAGAAACATCACCAGAATCGGCAGTTCAAACGTGACTCCCAACCCCAGAATCACGGTATTGAATAAATCGGTATATTCACTGATCTCAATCAGCGGCTTGAACTGCTTCGAGTAGTTGAAAAGAAAGCCCAGCGAACCCGGAAAAACAAAGTGGTACCCAAAGAACGCCCCGCAAAGAAACAACCCAACCGTCGCGATCATAAACGGCGTGACATATTTCTTCTCGTTCTTGTAAAGACCCGGCGAAATAAAAAGCCATAGCTGATACAAAATGTAGGGCGAGGCCAGAATCGCCCCAACCGTGAAACTGATCTTCAAATACATATTGAAGCCATCGATCGGGTTGTGGATCACCAGCTGCGTATCGAGGTGGTTCTTCTTCAGCGCGGCCACGATCGGTGCCTGCATAAAGCCGAATATCTTCTCGTGGAATGCATACGCCACGAAAAAGCCAATCACCAGCGCCACCGCCGAATGCACCAGCCGCGTCCGCAGTTCGTTCAGGTGCTCGATCAGGCTCATGCCCGGCAGTTCACTGGCGTCTTTGCGTTCGCTCAGCGCCGCCCGCGCCATATCGACCAGATCAGCCATGATGGGTCGCCGCCTGGGCGCTGTCGGCTTCCGGCTCCTGCATCTCTGTTCGCGCCGCTTCCGCTGCGCTTACTGGCAAGAGCGTTTCTGCTGGCGAAGCCTCGGCAATGGTGCCGTTCGAAGCAGTGTTCAGCCCCGCATTGAAACCCTGCGCTGGCTCCGGATAGGCATCGGCATAAGCAGCAGCCTCAACCGGAACAGAATCAGTTTCCGCCGCCGGCTCGGAGTATTCGGAATACGAATGGCTCACCGGGACACCGGTAGATGGCGGCGAAATCGTCGGCGTCTCGCCTGGCGTTTCGGCGGCCGCTGGATAAGGTTTCCACGATGGCCCCTCCGAGGCGTTGGGAGCTGCTGCTGCCGCAAGGACCGTCGACGCCGCTACTGGTGTCGCACTCGCCGTTGCTGAGGAAGTGGCCGCCACCGTGATTTCCTTCTGCCGGTCCGCTTCTTCCGACGCCCGCAACTCCTCTTCTATCTGCATCTTGAAGTCATTGCTCGCACGGCGGAACTCGACCATTAGCTTCCCGATCTGACGGCCAATCTCCGGCAGCTTTTTCGGGCCAAAGATGATCAGCGCCAAACAAAATATGAAGATCGTGTCGCCCAGGTGCATCGCCCCTCATGATAAACGTCCACACGCCCGGTCACAAATGCCTGTGGTCCGCCGGCATTGCAGGAACGCCGCCAGAACCCCAATGGATGTATCGATACCGGCTGCGACCTTAACGAAAAACTCGGGCGCGGCCCTCGCTTAATCGTATGCTGAAAGAGAAGGTAGTGTGAGATGAAGCTTTTTACTCTCGATGAAGCGCAGGCTCTGGTTCCCGTCTTGGAATCGCTGCTGAAACGCTGCATCGATGCCAGACATGCCGCCGAAGTCATCAACGAAGAGCTGCAACGCCTCAGCCAGCGCATCTTCATGAGTGGCGGAATGCACGTCGATATCGCCAAAGTCGGCCGTCAACGCACCGAACTGGATGCCCATGTCGAGCGTGCCAAAGATGCCGTCGAGGAAATCGACGCCATCGGCGTTCAAGTCAAAGACCTCGACGTCGGCCTGCTTGATTTTCCCTGTCAGGTCGACGGCGAAGTCGTGCTCCTCTGCTGGAAAATGGGTGAAAACAAAATCACCCATTGGCACACCGTCGAGTCCGGCTTCAGCGGCCGCCAACCTCTGGATGATCGCTTTGATGGGCGTTCGAAGCGGGCAAAGAAGGAAAAGCCAAACTGAACCGAGGAGACCACCGAGGCCCCCGCACGATATCCGCGGGCCCGCGCTCTTGATGTGGAAACCCGTTCGCCTCCGCGGCACGGCCTTCTTCCATGCTGTATCGTCATATCAGCGGTTTTCCTGGGGGAGAGGTCTCGCTCCAATGAATCACCTGCGGACACTCTTTCAGGCTTCCTGAACTAAGTCAGCCCACCTGAAGTTCTTCCCTCCTTAGGCTTTCGCAACATCGGGTGCGTCATGGATACAGCCGCTTTTCTTCAGGAAGTTCAAAAGCTTCATACTGTCAGCGATCGACTCAACTCGCTCGCCGAGGACCATCCGCTCGTCGCCGAAGCGCTCCTCATCATTTCCGGAAACGTCCGCCACACTGCCACTCTCTTGGAAGTCTTGGTCATCACCAAAATGGGGCCCATCACGGGTGCCGGCCCCGCACACGCCTGACTAGCTTTCGCTTAACCCAGGCCATTGCCCCGCAACAGTCAAACGGTCAAATGGCCCGGAGCACTCGGACCGGCAGAAAAACAATCGCCGCGACCAGTTCCAACGCTCCATGCACTGCGATCCCTGCCAGTCGGAACGGCAGCAGGACCAGCCAGACCAGTGGATAGATAACCGCCGCAACCAGCGCAAGTGGCCAGCAAACCACGAGCAATAAGCACCAAAGTAGGAACGTCACCATCGCGTCGCATTCTCCCCGGGGAGAACCTCACCACCCCAACCGGACCGGCAGTCTCCCTACCCACCAATTGCTTACGCAGATTGCACCGGCACGGTTCCTCCATCTGAATTATCTTGCATGTTCCCGATTTCTGTGTATACTCAGTATATAGACATGCACAGCGATATCGTCATCTCACAATCCGATAGCCGCCCAATGTACCTCCAGATCATGGAGCAGATCAGGCAGCGGGTCGCTGTCGGTGAATGGGCGCCGGGGCAAGAGATTCCCTCCATCCGTCAGCTTGCCGTCGCCCTCCGAGTCAGCGTCATCACCGTCAAGCGCGCCTATCTCGAGTTGGAGCGCGAAGGCGTCATCCTCACCCAGCAAGGCAAAGGCTCGATCGTCGCCCACGATCCCGGCCTCGGCCAAAGGCTCTACGACCGCGACTTAAAGCAGCATCTCGAAAAAGTCGCTCAACTCGGGGCCTTGCTCGGCCTCGCTCCCGAAGAATTGGCCTTGCGCCTCCAGGAAGCGACCGACAAATTTTGGGCCGAACGCATCGTCAAGGAGAACGTATGAACGATCCCGCCGTCAGTTTCCAGGGAGTAGCTAAGCGATATCCCCACTTCAACCTCGACAACATCAACCTCGATCTGCCTATCGGAAGCATCATGGGCTTCATCGGCGCGAATGGCGCGGGCAAATCCACTACCATCCGCATCCTCATGGGTCTCGTCCATCAAGATCGAGGCTCTGTTCGGGTGCTTGGCCACGCGATGCCCGAGCAACAAGTCGCCGCCAAGCAAGATATCGGCTTCGTCTCCGAAGACATGCGACTCTACGGCGCGGCAACTCTCGGCTGGCATATCGAGTTCCTGCGCCAGATTTTCCCCCGCTGGGACCAGCCCTACGCCGAAACCCTGCTGCGCCGTTTTGAGCTTAAGTCCGAACAAAAGATCAAAGGCCTCTCCCACGGCCAGCGCGTAAAAGCGGCCCTGCTGCTTGCGCTCGCTCGCCGTCCCCGACTGCTGGTGCTCGACGAGCCAACTACCGGCCTCGACCCCGTCGCCCGCCACGAAGTCCTCGGCGAACTCATGGCCGTCCTCGCCGACGAGGAGCGCACCATCCTCTTCTCCTCGCACAACACACTCGACGTCGAACAAATCTCCGATCAGATCACTTTCATCGACCGCGGCCGCATCATCGACTCCAACGACAAGGAAATGTTCCTTGATCGCTGGCGTCGTCTGCGCCTGCAACTGCCGCCCAACGCCGCCCTGCCTCAGCTTCCCGGCATCGTCGATATCGGCGGCAGCGGACGACTCCCCGTTCTCACCACCAACCGCTTCGATCCCGCCATGGTCTCCGCTTGCAACGATATGGGCGCAACCGTCCAGGCGGTCGACACCATGACCCTCGAAGAAATCTTCGTCGCCAACGTCCACAGCAGAAGAACCCAAACCGCCTACGAAATGGAAAGACAAGAGGTAACCGTATGAACTACAGCATGGTCAAACGTCTCATCCTGAAAGACTGGTATCTGCAACGCTGGCCAATTCTCTTCTCCCTCCTCGGCGGCGCGCTCGCCCTGGCCATTGTCGCCAAAGGCGGCCAGGCCGGATTCACCCTGGGCATCATCCTTCTCGTGACGGTGCTGGTCACCATCGGAGCAATGCTGGCCATGAACCTCACCGTCCTCGAGCGCAAAGAGCAGACCCTCGCCTTCGTCATGAGCCTGCCCGTCTCTTATCGCGAATACACCGCCGCTAAAATCCTCGGCGTCCTCCTGATCTTTCTCGTTCCCTGGCTCGCCTTCATGGCCGGCAGCATCGCGCTGATCTGGTTCGCCCCGGAAATCCGCGGCCTGATACCCTTCATCGTCATCATGGGCACCGAGATCCTCGCCAACACCTGCATGATCGCCGCCGTGGGCCTCATCAGCGAGTCGCAAGGCTGGACCATCACCGTCCTCATGATCGGCAACCTCGCCCTCAACGCGATAGGCTACGCCGTCGCCCACATCCCCAGCATTGGAAACGGCATGTTCCGCCCTCACCTGCACTGGAGTCCAACCGCAACCGGCTTGCTGGCAACCGAAGTCGCCATCATCTGCCTCATCCTCGCAGGCACCTTCTTCTTCCAGTCCCGAAAGAATGACTTTCTGTGAGGATTGCGACGGCTGGGAAATCAACATGCGACCCTCCTTGTTCTTGGCTGGACTCTCAGGTGAAGGTATAGTCGAATGGCCGAATCCTTCACCCTTCGCCAAGACTCAAGGAGTCCCGCATGGTCGCCGTGCTCTCCCGCCTAACAATTGTTTCGTTCGCCGTCTCCCTCGCAGTCCCATCCCTCGTCGCCCAGGCCGTCGCCTCGCCCACCGACCCGAACGACCTGAAATACCAACTTCCACCCGAAGTCATGGTCAAGATGGTCGACGCTCCCCCGCCGCGAACCCTCAGCCTATCGCCCGCGCACGGAACCGGGCCGCGCACCATCCTCATCCGCCAAAGTTCCTCGCTACCGACCATCGCCGACCTCGCCGAGCCCGAACTCCGCCTCGCCGGCCTCCGCTTCAATCCCAAAGTCGGCGCCCCCAGCCGCACCCGCTACTACATTTCGCTGAAACTTCAGCCGCTCCCAATCCCCGGCGCGTCAACCCCCGCGTCGGAGACCCCCATCACCGGCTTGCCCGCCAAGCCCCACGTCCTCTTCACCGAATGGTCCGCGGACGGCCAACACATCGCCCTCGTAAACCTCCAAAATGAAGCCCTCAGCCTTTGGATCGTTGATGTCCCTAAAGCCAGCGCATCGCGTATCTCAGGCCTCCGCCTCAATGCAGTCCTCACCCAACCCATTGCCTGGGTCGACAACGCCACCCTCGCCGTGCTCGCATTCCCCGCCGAACGCGGCCCCGAGCCCGTCAAGTCCGACATCCCCACCGGCCCCGTTGTGCAGGAGAACGAAGGCCGCGCCACCCCCGCGCCCACCTACGAAGACCTGCTCAAGAACCCCACCGACGAGCGCATCTTCGAATACAACGCCACCTC
>Ga0302325_10014172_pt1 | contig 16981 bp, 14 predicted proteins | sample Palsa_T0_2_FD_201948 | JGI IMG/M metagenome (GOLD analysis project Ga0302325, IMG submission 201948) | Peat permafrost microbial communities from Stordalen Mire near Abisko, Sweden - Palsa_T0_2 | ecosystem: Environmental > Terrestrial > Soil > Palsa > Peat permafrost | place: Sweden: Abisko... | reverse complement strand
GATGGGGGCTTTGCTGGTGTTCGGGCTGGCCGGCTTGCGGCTCCTGGTATTCGAAGCGGATTCGCTGCCCGATCCGCAATCTTATGCGCTGCTTTGGAATACGCGCTTCCTGACATTTGCGGTATCGGGAATTGCCATGCTTTTGGCGGCTTGGTGGGGATCGAAGATTCTTCAGCTTTTTGCGTTAGCCACCTACTTCGGCGGCCATGTTTCGCTGCTGCTGGGTTTGTGTTTGGAGATTACCGGTTGGGCGGGGCGGTCAGTTTCCGCGGAGGACCGGCTGAGTGCGGAGACCATCGGAATTTCCATCCTCTTCGGTGTTTATGCGGTCGTGCTGGTCAGCGCCGGAGTAGCCACGCGAACCGTCATCAACCGCGTTTCGGGCCTCGGTCTCAGCGGCATCGTGATTCTCAAACTGTACCTGTTCGATGTCTGGCAACTTAGCCGCCCGTATCAGATTTCAGCCTTCGTCATACTGGGTATTTTGCTATTGGCCACTTCGTTTTTGTATTCGCATTTTCGCCGCCTGATTGAGAGCTGGTGGAAAGATGAGAAAAGTTCTCCTTAGTTGTTTGGCGGGCTGCGCCTTGCTGAGCGCCGATTTCAACGCGGAAGCGTGGCGCTACCGGCGGCCGCTGATTCTCTCGCAACCCAGCGCGATTGCGGAGTTTGTGGCCGATTCGGCGCTCTACCGCAACTCAGCTGCCAGCCTGGACGACCTGCGCATTCTGCGCGATGGCGTGGAAGTTCCGTATGCGATTCTCATACTGGCGAGTTCGCGCCAGACGGTGGAGCGGCCGGCCGCGATTATCAATAAGGCCTGGGTTCCGGGCGTGGGTGTGCAGGCCGTGCTCGATTTGAAAGGAAAGAGCGAGCATAACCGCCTGCGCATCGCTACGCCGCAACACAACTTCAAAGAGAATGTGACGGTTGAAACGAGCGATGACGCGCGCGCTTGGGACCTGGTTCTGAAGAGCGGGCTTATTTTCGACATTTTGCAGGATGAGCATGCGGTGGCCGAAAGCACGGTTTCTTACCCGCTTTCGAGCCGGCGCTTTGTGAGGTTGACGATTCCAGGCTGGACAGATCCGTCGCAATTGCAGGCAGTTTGGATCTCGGCGTTCAACGAGACCAGCGCTACACGCGATACGCTGGGCACGTTCACGCCGGCGGTGCATGAAGATGCGAAAACACAAACCAGCGAATTGACGGTGGATTTTGGTTTTCAAGGGCAGCCCTATGACCGGGTGGGTCTGGCGGTTGGTCCTGGATTTTTTTCAAGGAGCGTGGAAATCTCGAGCGGGAACGACCGGCAACATTGGTTTTCGCTGTCTGGCGGGGTTATTTTCCGAACTGCCGACGACGAGCAGCTTTCCTTAGAGACAGCGGAACGGACGGAACGCTATTTGAAGATCACGGTTTTCAATGCGGATAGCGCGCCACTCAAGTTTGGGCCGATCACGGTGAGCGGGATTCGACGGACGGTACGATTTCCTAGTTCGACAGCGGGCTCTTACGTTGTTTATAGCGGCAACGCGGGCGCGCGGGCACCTTCCTACGATTTTGCGCGGGTGATTCCGGGCAACGCTTCAGCGGCCCGGGCCACGCTGGGCGCTAGTGCGCCGAATCCGTTGTTTCGGCCGCCAGAGAGACCGTGGACCGACCGCAATCCGTGGCTGCTCAACGGCACATTGGTGGCGGCAGTGATCGCCATGGGCGCGATTAGCGTGCGAATGTTGCGGAAAATCAAGAGCCCGCCGCCGTAGCGGCTTGGCGATTGCCCCAGTAGAAAGCGTGAATGCGAGCGCCCAGATTTTGGAAGGATGCGACGTCGACCGGCTTTTCTATATAGTAATCGGCGTCTGCCGCAGTCGACCGCATTACCTCTTCGGGAGACGAACTTAGGACGATGACGCGTAAGGATCTTAACGCTTCGGTTTGCCGAATGTAGGAAAGGACTTCGCTGCCGTCCACGCGGCGGAGGTTCAGATCCAGAATGATCAAGTCCGGGAGGCTTTCCGTTTCGCCCATTTGTTTCTGCAACAAGGCCAATGCGGGCTCACCGTCGTCCAGCACTTGCGGCTGGTTCTGGAATCCGCCGTTTCGCAAAGCACGCTTGATCATCAAGACATCCAACGGATTGTCTTCCACCAACAAGATCTTGGGTTCCGGGGGCGTCAAACCATCGGGCATAAGAATTTCTCCTTTAATGGACACTACGCGGCGCTCCGCCGGCTTCAGGCCTGGAATCGAAATAAATCGGGTTGTTTTTTGTAGCGCCCCGCTGGGAATGAACGAGGTTAACAGTCGTTCGACGTACGGCTTAGTTTACAAGCTGGCCGTAACTTACTTATTACTACAAACTGTAAGGGTTTACAACGGCTGGATGTTCAGAGTTCGTGCGCGCGGTTTTGGGGGGCACTTACGCTTCCGGCTCGGTTTCGGAGGTGCCGGGCGGCGGGGAATTTTCGACGATGGAAAAGCGCCGAGACGAGTCTCGGCGCGGCAGACACGAGTGTCTGCGCCACGGTCTGGTCCCGAGTTGCGTTCGATTTCTTCACACCTTCTTACGCTTCCGGCTCGGTTTGAATAGTAGGTGTTCTGAGTGATGTTATTAGCCGGGTGTTTACAAGGCGGCTAAGCGGGCCAACTCGGGTGTCAATCGTTCGATCATACCCGCCAGCTCCTGATACGCTTCGGGGGCCTGCGAAAGATCGTGCCCCTTGGCGATGGTTTCGAGGCGGAGGGCCGCACGATTCACATCTTCGGCAGAGAAATTACTCACTGCCCCCTTCAGCCTGTGTGCCAACCGGTAGAGGTCTTCGGCGTTAGCGGATTCGACGGCCGAGCGAATGTCGCCCAGACTTCGCGGAGCGTCGGCTATAAAGGAAGAAACCACGAGTCGCATGATGTCGAGATTGCCATCTAGCCGGCGCATGAGTTCCTCGCGGTTCACAAGAGGCGCTAGATTCCCGGAAGATGGCTCAGGGGCCTGGAGTGCGGCCCCGTCAATGGCCTGCAGCAAGGCTTTGCCATCGACGGGCTTGGAAACATAGCCGTCCATGCCCGCTGCCAGGCATTTCTCCCGATCGCCCTTCATGGTATGCGCAGTCATCGCAATGATAGGAATGTGGGCGCCAGTCTTCTTTTCCCTGGCGCGAATCGCAGCGGTGGCTTCAAAGCCGTCCATGCCGGGCATCTGCACGTCCATGAACAGCAAATCAAAGGCTTCGCGATCAAAGGCGGATAGCGCTTCATTGCCATCATTGGCAATGACAACAGAGTGGCCAAACTTCGTAAGAAGACCGACTGCGACCGCTTGGTTTGTGGGGCTGTCCTCGGCCAGGAGTATGCGGAGTGTTCGACCGGCGCCGGGTCGCTTTTCCTCGCGAACCACCGATGGTGCATCGCGCCGCGCCGCCCCTCCCGCCAAGGCCGAGCCGATCGTGAGGCGCAATTCTTGTTGGCTCACAGGTTTGGTGAGGCAGGCGGCCACACCCAGTTCGCGAAAACGGATCGCATCCTCGCGTCGCGCGGCGGACCCAAGCATTATGATCTTGCCGGCCTCCATTCCGTGGATCTGTCGAATCCTTTCGCAGAGCTCAAACCCGCCGATCCCGGGCATGCGTATGTCGAGCAAGACGACTTCGAAGGATTGCTGCGCCAGAGCCGCCATGACCTGGGCCATGTTACCGGCAAGCAGCGGCTTCATACCCCAAAACCTCAACATTTTATCGAGGATGGAACGATTCGTCTGGTTATCGTCTACGACCAGCACGGGGACACCTTGCAGCGAATCGTCGATGGCTTCGGGTCCGACGGCGCAATTTTTTGCCAGACCCAATGAAATACTGAAATGGAAGGTGCTCCCTTGGCCAGCCGAGCTCTCCAGCCAGACCCGGCCCCCCATCATCTCGACTAACTGCCGGGAGATTGTCAAACCCAGGCCGGTCCCTCCGTATTTGCGGGTCGTCGATCCGTCGGCCTGCGTAAAAGCCTGAAAGATACCCGCCTGTTTTTCCTGCGGAATGCCAATGCCGGTATCGATCACCATGAAATGGAGTGCGATGCGAGCGCTTTCGGCACTGGGTGGCGGGAAATCCTGCGGCTCCTGGACAACACGCACAACTACTTCCCCGCGCTCGGTGAACTTGATAGCGTTGCCGGCCAAATTCATGACGATCTGCCGTAGCCGTCCCGGGTCGCCCGACAACATGTCGGGCAAGCCGGTATCGATGTCGCAAGCTAATTCGAGTGTTTTCTCATCGGCCCTGAGCGCAAGTATCCTCAGCGTTTCGGTGAGACACTTCCGCAATGAAAAGTCGATCTCCTCCAGGTCCATTTTTCCGGCTTCGATTTTGGAAAAATCGAGCACGTCGTTAATGACGGTGAGTAGCGCATCGGCCGACGACTGTACCATCTCGAGATAACGCCGCTGTTCCTCTGTCAAATCGGTGTCGAGCGCCAAGGCAGTCATGCCAATCACGCCGTTCATCGGTGTCCGAATCTCGTGACTCATATTGGCAACGAAATCGCTTTTGGCACGGGTAGCTTCCTCCGCGCGCTCCTTGGCTTGCGTCAATTCGGCGTTGATGCGCAGGATAGGATTCATAACGGCCCGGTGGATGGTGAAATTCACCGTGTAAGCCGCGATGATGAGCGTGATCACAAATACCAGCAAAGCGGCCCGGCGCTGGCGGGCGGATTGGGATTCGGCGGCGTTGAGTTGCTCATGCAGATCGTTTGCGAACTGGTTTGTGGTCGCTTGTAAATTCTCTTTAAACACGTCGGTTTCCAAAGCCAACGCTCGGGCCCGCTCCTGGGTGTCGGCGGGGAGATTCGCGGGATTTTCGACAATTGCCTGATAAGTACGGTGTGCGTTAAGAAGAAAAATCTCTATGCCGTTAGCCAACTCGCGCGCCTGGTCCGCCCGCTGCCTGGAAAGCCCGGCTAGGGGGGCGATTGTTCTAAGGTCTTTTACCGCGCGCTGTCCCTCGTGCCCGGCCCGGTCTAACCCGGAGGCGTCCTGCATGACGACTGCGTCCTGGAAGCCTCGGATGCTTAGCAGAAACGAGGCCTGCGCGTCCTGACTCTCTTGCGCGGCGGGAAACAATGCCGCCGAAGTTGTTCTTAGTACCCGTTCCCGGCTCATGCCTTGCACCTCGACCAGAACGGTAGAAAGGATGGCGCCGAGCACGAAGATGCCAATGCTGAGCCATATCTTCGCGGTAATGGTTAACTGTTTCATGTCAGCCGGCTTTTTTCTGGATGGCAACGCGCAGCCGAGCCTTTGGCGCTCATTCCGTCACCTTGAGAGTCTTGACCGCCGCCACGTTGGCGCTAAAGCCGACGTAGCCGACGGCCCCCTTTGTTTTGGCCACGTACGCGGTTACTTCGGAATCGGAGTTGAAGCTTTTGGGAACTGATGCCTTCCCGCTGAACATCAGGCTTCGGTAGTAGGTCATAAGCGCTGCATTCGTTCGGCCCATGTAATCTTTCAAAAACAGTTCGCAGACAGGACCTGCTTTCTCCAGAACTGGTTCGACGTGAGGGGCTCCCGGGAGAGAGGTCTTCGTCATCAGGAAAATCCGGTCCAGATCGTCGCGCGAAATTTCAGATGCGTTGACGTTCGGATTTGCGATGATCCTGATCGCATTCGTTTGAACATCAGCGGTCCCACAGGCAGCGATGGTCAGCAGAGCAAAAGGAACAATTGTGATTCTCATCGGCATTAGAATTGGATACCGGTTCTGATGACCAGCAGGTCGGTATTTGGCTTGAGGCCTCGGGGATTAACTTGCCAGTAAAATCCGCGATAGGCATCGCTAGCGCCGTAGCCATTTACGAAATGCCCCTCAATCTTGAGATCCCAGTGGTTGGTCAAATCAACCCGCAAGGAGGCGACTTTATCGAAGACATGATTATCGGGGTTGCTGTGGCGCTGGCCCCAGTTCAGATAAAATCGCGAGTAATACGTTCCGATCTCAATCCGTTTGGAGATTCGGTAGCTTGCCGAGCCATAGAAGCTTCGACTGTCGAGTATCGTTTCCAGGGGCGAAAGAGCGTCGAAGGTTAGTTGGTCTACGTAGGTTCGTCGATATTCGGCGTCGAATTTTAAATCGCGAAGCGCGTACTGAAGATAAAATTGCGGAAGATCATATTTCTTCGATCGAGCCGTGAAGGGAAAACCGAGCACGTCCGTGCCCCGGAGGTGCTCGGCCGCACTCATGTAGGACAGGCCCATGAGGAGACCAGGGAGCGGCGTGTTCCAGCGCAGATCGCCTCCTTCCGCGTGCGCAACGAGGGATTTGATGTCAAGACCATAGGCCTCGGCCCCGTAGACATAGCCGCCATTGGGATCGTTTGGAAGGGATCCAGCCCACGCGGTATAAGATAGGGTTCCCATTCGTTTCAGGCTTATATCTCCGTAGAAATCGCCACCGACGTGCGCGATGCTGGTTCGCAGGTCTAGCGGATACATTGACTGAGGAAGAATAGCCCACGTGTGGAGGGATTCCAAGTCCTGAGTGTCGTTGTAAAGCCCAAGAACGGTCTTAATCTTGCCGACTCGGACGCCGAACCAATCCCTGAATCTATAATCGCCGCTTGCCCAATCAAGTTGTGGGTGCCAGCCGCCGAGCTGGCCAAGATTGAGGTCGTAAAACTGCGCTCCCACGCGGAATTTTCCGGTAAGTTGAAGCGAGATGTTTCCCCCGAAATCAGTAAAGGCAAAGCTGCCCTGACTAGTCGGCATTGTGAGGTAATTGTTATTGTCAGAGGCGAGAAAGGCCTGCGACGCGAAGCCGTGGATCTGAACCGGCTTTCCCTCCACCGTAAAGTCAGTGGATTGCGCCTGAATCAAGCCTGCGGATACAACAGCAGCTACGAAAAGGGATTTCAGGATTGAATGCATTAGCCCTAGCGAACAAGCTAGTCTCCTACTTGTATATCGGCACAGGAGGACTGCGCTTTAGGGTGAAGATTTCGCGCCTTGCGGACCGTATTGCGCCAAAATTCCGGCATCGCTTACTGACGTGCGCGGTTCAGAAAGGAGTTTCAGCCCAAACTGAATCTGCCGGGATGTTGTGGCGGTCGCGGTGATGATGCCAGCCAGGGAGCTGCGCCAGTACTCGTTCGCTCATGCCTTGCACCTCGACCAGAACGGTAGAAAGGATGGCGCCGAGCACGAAGATGCCAATGCTGAGCCATATCTTCGCGGTAATGGTTAACTGTTTCATGTCAGCCGGCTTTTTTCTGGATGGCAACGCGCAGCCGAGCCTTCCCGCTCATTCCGTTACCTTGAGAGTCTTGACCGCCGCCACGTTGGCGCTCAAGCCGACGTAGCCGATGGCCCCCTTTGTTTTGGCCACGTACGCGGTTACTTCGGAATCGGAGTTGAAGCTTTTGGGAACTGATGCCTTGCCGCTGAACATCAGGCTGCGGTAGTAAGTCGTGAGCGCGGCATTCGTTCGGCCCATGTAATCTTTCAGGAACTGGTCGCAGACGGGACCTGCCTTTTCCAGAACTGGTTCCAGGTGGGGGGCTCCCGGGAGCGAGGTCTTCGTCATCAGGAAAATCCGGTCCAAATCGTCGCGCGAAATTTCAGATGCGTTGACGTTCGGATTTGCGATGATCTTAATCTCGCCCCGCTGGGCGTCGGCAGCTATATATGTGCCGACGGCGAGCAGCGCGAAGAGGAGCTTTATGAATCTCATCGCCTTTAGAACTGAATACCCGTTCGGATAACCAGCAGGTTCGTATCCGGCTTGAAGCCTTGCGGATTATCTTGCCGGTAGAATCCGCGAAACGCGTCCAGGTCTGCAAAGCCATGCATGAAATGGCCCTCGATTTTAACGTCCCAATGGTTCATCAGATCAAGACGTATGGTCGCGACCTTATCGAAAATATGGTTTGCCGGGTCGCCATGCGGGTCCGCCCAGTCCAAATAAAACCGCGAATAATAGGCACCCACCTCGACACGCTTGGATATCCGGTAGCTGGCCGAACCATAAATGCTGCGATTATCTTGCGTGAGGCTCGGCGGCAGGTAAACATCGAAGAGCAGCTCGGCGAGGTAAGCTCGGCGGTATTCAACGTCCAATCTCCAGCGGCCATGCAGGTATTGGGCAAAAAACTCAGCGGTTTCGTTCTTCGCCGTTCGACCCAAATAGGGAAGGCCTAGGGGATCGACTCCTTTCACGCGCGCCGCCGAAACCGTGTACGCCACACCGGCCAGGAACCCGCTCAACGGCGTATTCCAACGCAGGTCTCCCCCTTCCGACCTCGCGCCCTGAGTCGCCACGTGATCGCCATAGGCAATGCCGTCTTGGGAGTCATTTTGAATCAATCCGGCCCACGCGGTGTAAGACAAAGTTCCCAAGCGCTTCAAGCCTATATTCCCGTAAAAGTCGCCGCCTATGTGGGCGATGGTCGTCGAACGCAAATCCAGCGGGTACATCGATTGCGGAAGGAGCGCCCAGGTATGGAGAGATTCCAAATCCTGCGTGTCGTTATACAGCCCAAGGACAGTCTTGACCTTTCCGGCCCGAATGCCCAACCAATCCTTGAAGCGGTAATCGCCGCTCGCCCAGTCTAAGGTCGGGTGCCAATTCCCCAGTGCGCCCAAATTCCGGTCATATATCTGGGCTCCCACGCGGAAGTTCGGCGTCAGTTGAACCGAAATGTTTCCTCCGAAGTCAGTAAACGCGAAACTCCCGCTACTGGTGGGCATTGTGAGGTAATTGTTATTGTCAGAGGCGAGAAAGGCCTGCGACGCGAATCCGTGGACCTGAACCGGGAGCCCTTCGACCGTAAAATCGGTGGATTGCGCAGCGATCACGCCGGCGGACAAAGCGGCAATTAGAAAAAGGGATTTCACGAATGAAGACCTTACCCCTGCAAACAGGAGCCATTCTCCTGCTTGGGATATCGGCAAAGCTAGGGTCACGCTTTAGGACGGACTGCATGAGCAAACGATATATTTTGTTGTTGTATAGCAGTGCCAGGTACTTCCCGCGAAACGAAGATGGTTCGAGCGGGGGACGGCAGCGCGTAACGCCGCCGCACTCCTCAGAACACCAGTTTCAGCCCAAACTGAATCTGCCGGGATGTTGTGGCGGTGGCGGTGATGATGCCAGCCGAGGAGCTGATTGCGCCGTTTGAAAATACGGTGGCGTTCGGCGTACCGAGGTTGGTGTGATTGAGGGTGTTGAAGAATTCCGCGCGGAATTGTAATTTCGCCGACTCTTTGAGCCGGGTATCTTTCAGGACGGCGAAATCCAGGTTCGCCAGTCCGGGACCATCGTAAGTGCCGCGGCCCAAGTTGCCATAGGTGCCATAGGCCGGCAAAATGAACGCGTTCGGATTAAACCATTCCGGGGCCGTGCCCACGATAACCGGGCCGGTAAATGCCGGATTCAACGAAGGACGGTCGGGATTACGGGTATCGCCATCGCCCGAGCGGTTGGAACCTACTTGGGGTGTGAAGGGAAAACCGCTGAGTAGCGTGGCGATGGCGTCGACTTGCCAGCCACCCAGCGTGCGGCGCGTGAAACTTTGGCCGGCGCGGAACGGCAAATCATAATGCAGCGAGATTGTAGCTTGATATTTGGGGCTCAAAGCGGAGGGACCCCAGTCGCGGCGCAGATCGTTGCGGTCGAGAATCATTTGCGCCTGATTGCTCGCTTGTGCGCCGGTCAGGCCCGAGTTCATGTCGAGGTTTTTGGCCCAAGTGTAATTGGCGCGAAACTGCAGGCCTTGGCGGAGGCGTTTGGACACGTCCGCTTGCAAGGCGTTATAGCTGCTGTTACCCTCCGTATACCAGAAGAAACCCGCACCCAGATACGGATTGGGCCGAGTGGAAACGGGAATGTAGGGCGAGCCTTCGGCCACTTTGCTTTGGCTGGTGACGGGTGCTTTCGCTCCGCCGGTGGTGGTTCCGCCCGCTGTGCAACCCTTGGGATTCACGCAAATCTGCAGCGGGACCGTGTTCGGGTCGACGCTTAGAAGTTCGTGATAACCGAAGGAGCCGACATAACTGAGCCGCAGCAAGGTTTCGGGCGCCAACTGCTGCTCGAGGGTGAAATTCCACTCCTGTACTGTCGGGGTTTTGGCATTGGCTTGCACGCCTTGCGGCGCATAGGTGGTGCAGGGAGACGGAACGCCAGGACCGCACGATGGCGCGATGGGCGTGGTTCTACTGATCGGCGTAATCGAAGCGAGCGGTCCCGATAACGAGATTGAACCGTTATATGGCGGCAGCGAATTGAGCAAGAAACTCAGGGCATCGATGAGCGTGTAATAGGTGCCGTAACCGGCGCGGATGGCGGTCTTGCCATTGCTGGAAGCGTCCCATGCCAAGCCGGCGCGGGGACCAAGAAGCCGCTGCGCGTTGTTCTGGGTGAAGGCGGAGGGGCCGAGTGTTGGCGTAGTGAGCAAGATACCGTTGCCGCCAGTTATATAGTTGGCCGCGCGGCCAGACTCTTCGTTCCAGCCGCTGGTGAATTCGTCGCGCAAACCCAGGCGAACCGTCAAGCGCGGATGAAGCTTGATGATATCTTCCGCATAAAAAGCGCCAAAGAGACTGCGCCAGCCGAGTTCATTGGCATCGGGGACGACTTGAAACGAACTCACCGTCCCTTGCAGGAAGGTGGTCAAGCTGCTAAAGGTGGATTGCCCCAACTGACGCGAGGCGGCGTTCTCGTTATCCTGCATACGTTGGAACCAGACGCCGACGCTCCACCGATGAATGCCGCTGGTGCCTTGCACGGTATCCGTATAAGTGAACAAATTCCGGCGGTTCCAAACATTGGCGGCGTTGTTTGTGCCTGCGGCGGTAATTGTGCCGCCGCCAGTGGTGGTGACGCCGCCGCCAATGACGATGCCTCCGGGGTCGGCTCCGGTTACAAAGGAAAGATCGGCAGGAAAGGAAGACAGCGGAAAGGAATCGTAGTTAAAGGCGGCGCGGGAGAAGCCGGCGGTGAACGTGTTTAAGACGCGCGGCGAAAAAACGTGGGTCTCCTCGAGGCTGGCTACTTGACTGCGCAGTGTTACGTTTGAACCGAAAAGCGGGTCGGCCAGTGGCAATAAGTCGTCACCGTCGTCGATGGTATAGGCCGCGGACAACGTGTCGCGGTCGCTCTTCACATAATCGCTGCGGATGGTACCGAAATCTTCGCGAATGTGCTGGCGCGGGTTGTTGTATGAGAGCGCCGCCCCTGGTTGTCCCGCGATGGAGGGAAGTTCGGCGCCATTTGGGAGTGGCCAGAAAGCCATGTACGGCAGGATCGCGGGATCCAGCTTAGCCACTGGCTTGCCGTTCGGCAACAGCCCGCGGCGGGCGAAGTCATCGGGCACCACGCTGACGCTGCTAATCGCCAACGCTTGACGGAACCCTTCATAATTTCCGAACAGAAATAGCTTGTCCTTTTTAACAGGACCTCCCAAAGCTCCGCCGAACTGGTTCCGCCGAAACGGAGGAACAGACGCCAGGTCGAAAAAATTGCGGGCATCGAGCTTGCTATTCCGCAGGAATTCGAACAGCGTGCCATGCAGGACATTGCTCCCAGACTGGGTAACGACACTCACTTGAGCGCCGGCGCGCTTGCCGTAAGCCGCGCCGTAAGTATCGGTGAGAACGTTGAACTCGCGCACGGCATCGACACCGAGCAATTCGCCGCTCACTCCGCCCGGCGTGTTGGCAAGCTGGCTGGAGCCGGTGTATTCCACGCCGTTCAGGAGAAAAAGATTTTCCAGCGGACGACGTCCTTCTACACTAAAGGTATTGCCATTGCTGGTACTGGTTCCGGCACTTTTCAGAACGTAGTTGATCGTGCCGGGATTCAGCGTTACCAGATCGTCGAAGCTACGGCCGTTCAGTGGGAGATCTTTGACTTCCTGCTCGTCTACCAATCCGGAAACAGCGGCGGTTGTGGTATTCACGAGCGGAGCGGCGGCAGACACCTGCAGTTCCTGCGATAAAGGACCGAGTTCGAGTTGCACATTGACCACCGCGTCCTGGCCCACCGCCAAGTTGATGCCACTGCGCACGATCGGTTTGAAAGAAGTCTTTTCAACGCGGACTTCCTGTTGGCCCAAAGCCTGCGCGGGGACGCGGTAATAGCCCTCCACGCTGGTTTTGACCATGCGGGTGGCTCCGGTTTCGAGACTCTTTACAATTACGCTTGCATCGCCCACGCCGGCACCCGTGGCATCCTCCACTCTTCCTGAAATTGTGCCCCCGACCTGCGCGGTGATAGGAGAGACCGCCGCAGCTAATGCAATCGAATAGAGCAGTTTTGACCACTTAAGCATTTTGTCCCACAATACACGAATCGATCTGCGCGATCCGAAGAGCAAGCAGGCCGCTTTGTGATTACTGTTCTTACAGCTTATATGAAGTAATACCCAAAAGAACCGTAGTAGTAGGGTCTGTGAAAATGTGGATTTCCTGGGAAACGACAGTGGGGAAGAGCCTTAGACCGCTTCGAAGTTGTGGATTAATGGTCCTGAAGATTCTTGAAAACTGACTGAGAGAAATCCTTGCACGGGATAGCACAGTCCGGGCGCAGGGGCGCTGTGGAAAAATTTCCAACTGTCAAATCTTTCAGCTATTTAGCTTGAGGATGCCAGCGTCAAAAAGCGTGAAGCGGACAGCGCGCGGGAGAAAATAGAGCGCGGCGGCACACTCGTCTTTAAGGGGACTTTTTGAAGCCACAAATCTACAAAGTAGGGATCAACTGGATCCTTTGGATACCGGGTGTGCGTGTGTACCGATTCGAGTCTTGGCAGAGTGCGATCAGTTTTGCTCTTGACCCGGCTTCGCGGCAACCAAAACGGGCCGAGGCACGCGCCGCTACAGCGACATAGCCGCTACTTCCGTTGGGCGAACTGCCACGCGTCTCGCACGATCATATCGAGGTCGGCGCGTTTAGGCTGCCAGCCGAGGGTCTTCTGTAGTTTGGTGGAATCGGCAACTAAGCTGGGAGGGTCGCCTTCGCGCCGGGGTCCGACGGTAAAAGGCGGTTTCTTGCCAGTCACTCGTTCTACGGCCGAGAGCACTTCCTTTACTGAGTGCCCGGAGCCGGTACCAACATTGAACGAATCGGACTTACCGCCGTTCAATAAATGATCGACGGCAACGATATGAGCGTCGGCAAGATCGGCGACATGGATGTAATCGCGAATGCAAGTGCCATCAGGAGTTGGATAATCGTCGCCAAAGAGGGTGACGGGTACACCTGTTTCGACGGCGCGGAGAATGAGTGGGATCAGATGCGTTTCAGGATCGTGGCGTTATCCCAGGCCACTCGCCGGTTCGGCCCCGCAGGCGTTGAAATAGCGGAGACAGATGCTGCGGAGATTGCGAAATCGGTCGAGCCATCCCAATATTTTTTCGACCATGACCTTGGACTCGCCGTATGGATTGATCGGGGCGTACGGTTGATCTTCCGTTATCGGCACCTTGCTCGGAATCCCGTAGACCGCGGCGGTAGAAGAAAATACCAGGCAATGGACGTCTGACTCGAGCATGGCCGCAAACAACGAGAGCGATCCGCTCACGTTGTTGCTGAAGTACAGCTCCGGCCGTTCGGTGGATTCGCCGACCGACATGTACGCGGCAAAGTGAATCACAGCGTCTATCTTCTCCTCGCGCAAAAGCTGTTTGACTTTGGTGGAGTCGCGCAGGTCTATTTGCCGGAGCATGCCTGCGGGGACAGCGCGCAGATCGCCGCGCTCGAGGCTGTCGAGCACCACCGTTGTGTGTCCCTGCTTTTCCAGGAAATACCGCGTGTGCGAGCCAATATACCCGGCGCCGCCGGTAACAAGAATTTTCGCCACGTCCCTAATGAGTGTAGCCAATTCAGGTATGGGCAGCCTCGTGTTGAAGGAGCCAGCGTTTGCGCTCAATGCCACCGCCGTAGCCGGTTAGCGCGCCAGTAGATCCAATGACGCGGTGGCAGGGTACGACGATTGCTATCGGGTTAGAGCCGTTCGCCAAACCCACCGCTCTACTGGCACCGGGCCGGCCGATTCGTTTGGCGAGTTCTCCATAAGTGATGGTTGTGCCCGCCCGGATCTCGCGCAACTGTGCCCATACTCTTTGTTGAAAGGCGGTGCCTTCTGTGCGCACGATGAGATTGTCGAGGCTGCTTAGATCGCCTGAAAAATAAGCTATCAGGCTGCGTTTGATGCCCAAGTTCTCAGGATTTTCCAGGAGAGGTTGCGGGCCGTAATGCAGCTTGAAGAGGCGCCGCATCCTGGGTTCGAAATCGAGAAAATCGAGTGCGCGCAAAGCTGCGCCGTCAGTGACGAGCAGGATCGTGCCGATGGGCGATTCGAGGCGATCGAGAAAAAAATGCACGGAGATCAGTGCTGCGAGGCTTTTAAAACGCCGGTCTGATCTTGCAACTCACAGCGCACTTGATTGGGGAGAAAGTCGAAGCAGAAGCTTGGAATTATGTCCCCGAAGCGGCTGGCGGTCAAGATTCCGCCAAAACGGTCGTTCTTATAAAGTGCAGCGCCTATAGTTTGAAGCTGCGTCAGAGTGCCACGTGGATTGAGTACCGATCGGTAATCGAGGGAACACAATTCAGCGTTCTCAATCCTGAGCAATTCTTGAATGGCGGGATTGCGCAGATCGAGCGCGTTCTCGGCCTCTACTTTAAAAGAGACCAGAACGGTTGGCTCAACCGGAATGCTCTGAAACTCACCTTCCCGCAGTCCGCCACGCAGAACGTGGCCGCATTCAAAAAGGCAGGTAAGTGGATTTGTAGCGGTGTAAAGGAGGCCGAAGCCGTTTTCGAGGTTACAAAGGGTTCGTGCGAGATGCAGCGGTGGATTGAACCGGCCGCCGTGTTCGAGGGCGCCGGCGACAGACTCTACGGAGTTGTGGTATTTGAAAGGGACGGTTCTGTAGAAGAGAGCCCCGATTTTGATGGGCTCGATCCGGGCGAGAATACTCTGCAGCTCATCTTCGCTAAGAATAGCCAATCTAGGGCAGCATCTCCCGCATGGCATCGACCAAGTTTTGGACGATCTCCGGTTCCCCGCGCTCAAGGTAGTACAGGGGCGGTTGGTCCATCAGTTCTGGCCGACGCAGACTGAGGAACAACCGAGCATTTTCTTCGCCGCCAAAGGTAGCGGAGAGATCACGCCAAAGGTCGGCGATCACTTGCAAACTTGGCTGCCATTTGATTTGGTTGGGGTTTGTCGCCCAATCGCCCGTATCGGTGTGGGCAGCCTTGGAAAGTGTCTCCATGGAAATACCCATTTTGGCCGACAGCTCTGATGCATCGATCAAAACTGCCATCCCTTGCGTTGGTGCTGACATGTTTCTGCTTTCTATTATCACCGATTCTCGAGAAACTTCCACTAGTTTGCTAATCGACATTTTTTTGAGTTGCTCCAATCTTAGTTTCGGGTTTCGAGCAGTGAGGCTGAGCAAGCGAGACTGGCTAGCCTATTGAAAGTAATAGGAAAAAACAGACAATTAAAAATAGTTAATGGTTGTGGGAAGGTTTTTACTGTTAGAGGCGAAATGTTTGGTGCCGGCGGGAGGAGTTGAACCTCCGACCTACGGATTATGAGACCGTCGCTCTAACCACCTGAGCTACACCGGCGCACTCATCAGAGTAGCAAATTCGGGCCTATTTGACGATAACCGAATAGATGCGATCCAGATCATCCTGGGAGTAATACTGAATCTCAAGCCGCCCAGCAGAGGCGGAGGTGGGAATAAGCCGAACTTTGGTGCCTAAGGCCATTTCAAGTTCCTCTACAGCCGCGCGAACGTTGGGATCGAGCTTTGTTTTATCCTCAGATTTTTCTTTGGGATTATCCGTCTGTGGATTCTCAGCAAGTTTTTTCACCAAGGCCTCGATCTCGCGAACGGAGAGCTTTCTGGCAATAATCTCTTCGCACAGGCGAGCTTGCTCCTGATGGCTGTCCACATTGAGCAAGGCCCTGGCATGCCCGACGCTGATGTTCCCGGCTTTCAACTCGTGTTGGGCACGTTCGCCGAGGCGGAGAAGCCGCAGGAAGTTGGTGACGGTAGAGCGCTCTTTTCCGGTGCGCTCGGCGATCTGCTCATGGCTCAGGCCGTGGTTGGAGACCAAACGGTGAAAGGCAGATGCTATTTCAATGGGGTTGAGGTCTTCACGTTGTATGTTCTCGATCAACGAGAGTTCAAGTAGCCGGTCGCGATCCACCGCGCGAACGAGGGCCGGAATTTCGGCGAGGCCCGCGAGGCGGGCGGCGCGCCAGCGGCGTTCGCCGGCGATGATGCGGTAGCGATTTTCACGGTCGCGATAGACAACGATAGGCTGAAGGACGCCGTGGGCGCGGATGGATTGGGATAGTTCCTGGATCTTGTCTGTATCGAAGACATCGCGAGGCTGCTCTTCGCCCGGATGGATTTGGTCGAGAGGGATATTGTAGAACTCCTCGAATTGATCGGGAAAAGCCGGCTTGGCGGCGCTGGCTTGAATTTGCGGTTCGGGTGTTGGGGCCGAGCGAGTGGGCAGGAGGGCGGAGAGGCCCTTACCGAGCACTTTGCGCGGATTCCGTTCTGGCTCTTTGTGCATTAGCCAAAATTTCCTTTGCTAATTGAATGTAGGCCTCGGCGCCACGCGAGCGCGGGTCATAGGCGAGAATGGTTTTGCCAAAGCTCGGGGCTTCGGCCAGCCGGACGCTACGTGGAATCACAGTTTGGAAGACTTGGCGGCCAAAGAAGTCGCGGAGGTCGGTTTCGACCTGGCGGGTCAGATTGGTGCGGTCGTCGTACATGGTGAGGAGGACGCCTTCGATTTGGAGATTGGGGTTGAATGCTTTCCTGGTGCGGTCGATGGTGTCCATGAGCTGAGAGATGCCCTCCAGTGCGAAGAACTCGCATTGGATGGGGACGAGGACCGAATGGGAAGCGACAAGCGCGTTCATAGTAAGAAGGTCGAGAGCCGGCGGACAGTCGATGATGATGAAGTCG
>Ga0302325_10014171_pt1 | contig 16981 bp, 19 predicted proteins | sample Palsa_T0_2_FD_201948 | JGI IMG/M metagenome (GOLD analysis project Ga0302325, IMG submission 201948) | Peat permafrost microbial communities from Stordalen Mire near Abisko, Sweden - Palsa_T0_2 | ecosystem: Environmental > Terrestrial > Soil > Palsa > Peat permafrost | place: Sweden: Abisko... | reverse complement strand
TCTGCTTACCGTCGGGTGCGTATGCCTCTCACCAGTCGCCGCAGCAAAACCTGGTACTGGAACGTACCGGTGAGGTGGGTCACTTTTGGCGAGCAAAGTAGGGTCATTTCTCGCGAGCGCCGAAGTCATCGCAGGTGAGAAACAACTGGATTTCCGCCGGTTTTGTGGCTGAGCCATTAATCCGGGTGAGACGGTCATGGCCTGCTTCCGAAGGCGGCACAAAATGCTCCGACGAGATCGTTCACAGCGTCTTTTCATCTTCCGCGTTCCTTATCTCGGTGGACGAATTTTCGCGAGGACGCCAGACGGATGATGCAACGGTGGTAGCTTTACGGGTACATTGAGTGCTTGTGTAGAACGGTAGGTGAACATGAGATCGATCCCATGTCGAGCGAGTGTGGGAGTGGTGACGGCGATCGTCTCTTCTCCTTCCATTGTTCGGGCTCGGGCATTTTTCAGGCTTGGAAATAGCGCATGTTCTCCAGATCGGAGATGAGATCGGGCCCCGTGGGGTTCCATCCCAGCTTGTTCCGTGTTTGGGCGCTGGAGGCCGGGACATCCCGCCCAATAAACGCTGCGAGCCAGCCGAAATGTCCGGCGGCCTCTTGCGGCGCCAGGGAGACCACGGGCACGTTCAGTCCTCGGCCGATAACCTCAGCGATATCTCGGACGTGCACTCCCTCCTCCGAGACCGCATGATACTTGGCGCCTGCGTCCGCCTTCTCTAGCGCCAGCCGGTACAGGTGGGCAGTATCGAGGCGGTGAGCCGCGGGCCAGCGGTTGTGCCCATCGCCGACATACGCCGAAACGCCTTTCTCGCGGGCGAGTTGGATCGCATACGTGACAAGACCTTGCTTCACAGTGTCGTGGACCTGGGGGAGCCGCACGATCGCCACGCGGACGTTTCGAGCCGCCACCGAAGCGGCCGCCTCTTCCGAAGCTGCGCGAGGAACCACTTTCGAACCGGCCGGCGGATCGTCTTCGGTGGCGAGAAGGCCTGGCCCCGGGATCGCCATCCCGGTCCCGGAGGTGACAATCAGGAGTCTGCCGGAGCCGGCAAGAACGGAGCCCAAGGCCTCGATGACGTGGCGGTCGGTTTCACAATTCGCCACGTACTTCGAAAAGTCGTGATTGAAGGCAGCGTGAATGACGGCGTTCGAACTGGCTGCTCCGCTGCGCAGGCTCTCCAGGTTTTCGAGATCGCCGCGGTGCACCTCCGCGCCAGCGGCGATCAGCGCCTCTGCGCCCGCATCTGAGCGCGTAAGGCCGAGCACTCGATGGCCCGAACGAATGAGATCCTGAACAATCGCGGAGCCGATAAAGCCTGTAGCACCGGTGACGAAGACGCGCATATTCCTTCCTCCTTGTGACGTGACACTTGTGACGTGGCCGAACTTGACGGACCGTCGCCCCTTTGATAAAAACGGAGATAGTCTCCGTATAGATAGATTAGCGGAGAGTGTCTCCGGTTGCAAGAACTTTGCCGATGGCTACGAAACGTTCACGATCCCCAGTTCAACAGCCGCGCCCAGTTCAACGGCCGCGTATGGATGCGCAGCGGAATCGCGCACGCATTCTGGAAGTAGCGAAGGAGGCGTTTACGCGCTTTGGCGCGAACGCCAGCCTGGACGATATTGCTTCGCAGGCGGAGGTCGGACCGGGGACTCTGTATCGCCACTTTCCTACCCGAGATGCGCTGATTGAGGCGGTCTACCGCACCGCGGTAGAGAAACTGGCGGCAGCGGAACGCAGATTCGCTGAGGCCCTGCCCCCGATTGAAGCGTTGCGAGCCTGGATGCTCTTGTTTGTCGACCACATTGCGGCTAAGCAGATCATCGCCCCTGCGCTGAACACGGTCGTTGAAGGCCCTTCTAAGCTGTATGAAGGTTCCCGCGCTCAGATTCGGGGCGCAATCGATGCGCTGGTAAAGCGCGCAATCAAGAGCGGCGATATACGTAGAGATCTCGACCCATTCGATCTGCTTCGGGCGCTGATCGGCGTCGCCCATGTGACGTCGGGCCCCGGCTGGCGGCAAAGCGCCAAAAGACTGGTGGGCATTCTCATCGCCGGCTCACGCCCAGACAAATAGGCCCGAGGGTCTCAGTCCCGCCCGAGGCTCTCAGGCCCGGATGACGTTTCGGTCACTGGCCGCTCAATTTCGGCGCCGGGATTTGAAAGTTCTCCTGTGCGGGAGATGGATGATTGACCTTGGACCGCCTCCCCTCCATTTGTAGCCGTCGATGCGCGTCGCTCCAGTCAGGCTGTTGGTCGTTCGCTTGTTGCCAATGGACAACCGCAGCTTCGTCACACCACTCCGACAGCCAACGCATCGCTTTCCTGTGGGGTCCCGCGAGCATAAAGGTCTTCATCGCGCACTCTGTCGTCCAGACGGTGCGAGTCCAGTACGTGTTGCGAGCGTCACGAAGTAACGACACAGCGAGATTTCCCTCGGCAGTCTTGGCCTGACGGGCAACGCGAAAAGCGAAGACGATAAACGGCAAAACATATCGCCATGACCGGACGCGCAAGCGCGTTATTGAAACCACCGGCACACCCACATTTTAACTCGGCGGCTCGCCTTGCACGACTGCCTCAGCTACTGAGCCGCGCGCGTGAGCAAGCGGTCTTTTCGGACTTTTGCCACAGGCTGCTAATCTAACGCTCATCGCGCTACGCTCAAGTGCGACGGCTGGCAACGGGGTCCATGTGACGATCGCTGTCAATCCGCATTTGCTGGACTTGAAAATCGAACATCCTCACCCATCTCTTCCCGCAACACCCGGCGGCCGGGATATAATCTTTGCCGCGGCACCTGGGCGGAAGAGATTCTGATGCTTTTATCGACAAATTTCTGGATGTCCTTTGCCGGGCTGATGTATCTTGTCGCCGGAGTTTTTATACTTCGAAAGGAGTTCGGCGCCGCTCGCGGCTGGGACAGGCTCATCACCCTGGGCTGTGTGTTCATCGCCGTTCCACTTGCTGTATTCGCGCCCGAGCATTTCCGCGGCCCGGAGTTCGTCCAGGGTTCGGTCCCGTCCTGGATGCCGGCGCGCTGGTTCTGGCCGTATTTTGTCGGATGCGCGCTGCTCGCGGCGGCTACCAGTCTTACGGTGAGGAAGTTCGTACGCTGGTCGTCCGCCCTGCTCGGATTGATGTTCTTTCTATTCGTCTGCATGATTTATATACCGTATGCGCACGCGCATCCCAACGATCGATTCGCGTGGGCCTACGCGCTCAGAGATCTCTCTTTTGCCGGAGGCGCATGGGCTCTCGCCGGACTCCATAGCCGCGCCTCGTCGCCGCGACAATCGAAATGGATGATTTTATTCGGGCGCATCGTCCTGGCGATTGCTGCGATCTTTTATGCCGTAGAGCATTTCCTTCATCCAGATTTTGCGCCCGGCATTCCTTTGGAAAAGATGACGCCGTCATGGGTTCCGTTCCCCAGCGTATGGGGATATCTCGCAGGAGCGATCCTACTGGCCGCTGGCATCGGCCTCGCCCTGAACAAACAATCCCGGATAGCCGCAGCCTCAATTGGCGCATTAATGACCGTCCTCACTCTATTCTTATATCTCCTTATTTTGATCCTCGCCCAGGGCGGACCACCGCCGGAGATCAATGAAGCGTTAAATTACGTCGCGGACACATTGCTTTTCGGCGGAGCGGCGCTCGTCCTGGCATCGGCATTGCCGCGTGATCCCAATCGCGTGGAGAAAACGTAGCGCTTTTCCAGCGCGCGAGTCTCGTCGTTTGCTAGCCCACAGAGGCGCGCCGCGCCTTCGTTACTCGGTGGCTCCGTTGCGAAGCACACTGCTGCACACCGAGCCACCGAGTGGAGAGAAGGCGACGCCTGGGCCTCCGAGGGTGCGGGCGCGGATCGAAGAAACGTTCCTTGAGGGTGAGACGCGGCATCAACTGTGCCCCATCAACTCCCGGCGTCGGGCCAGGATGTTGGAGCCACCCGAAACGTGGTCGCCCGTCCGCACTTTGATTTCCCGTTCGGGGCCTAACTAAGAAAATATCCACGCGCGAGCCGAACTTGATGAGACCGACGCGCTCGCCCTTGGCGACCGCACCGCCCGGCTTCTTGTAGAACACGATGCGGCGCGCGACGAGCCCAGCGATCTGAGCGAAGCGGACGCTAGCTTAGCTAAGCTAGCGCAGCTGCTCAATGGTGCCGGTTGTCTTACGAGCTATGGAACCGAATATCGCGGCAGGCGGGGGGCGTACAGGCTACTTCATGCGACCTACAACGCGCTGATCGCAGAGGGTCGCTACGAAGAAGCTGAAGCCGTCGCGCAGTCATTCGTCAAGCCCGATGGAACGCACGCCTGGAACTGAATTAGTGCTTGCGGATGAAACCGCTCGCCAACACGCGCGGCCCGGTTCTGCCCCGGACGCGCAAATACTTACGACGCTATGCTTAGCCGTTTGGACTAGCTGGTTGCGTGGCGCATTTCGCGCTGGACTCTCCGGGCAGCCCGCTCGCTGATCAAATTGGCCACTTTCGCCAGCAACCCCGGAACATCCTCGGGTTTAATCAACATCCGAGCCTGCCTCTGGGGCGTGTTCTCGGATTTTGCGTTTTGGTAAGTGGTTACAATTGCAGTCGCGGGTTTGTAATCCATCATACGAGCGTGTGCCAGGACCTTGAGACCCGCTTCCGGAGATTCCATTTGCAGGTCGCTGAGCACCAATTGGTACTCCTGCTCATCCAGCTTGCCGACGGCTTCGGCGGCGGAAGCTGCTGAATCTACATGATATCCACTGGCTTCGAGCACGGTCTGCAACGTCAAACGGGAAGTAGGATCGTCGTCTACCAACAAGACTCGAGCGAGTTGAAAATCCATGCACCGATCAGATTCGCTCATTATTTTCATTCGGCGTCCCGCGCTGTGCGCTCCTAGTTAGTAGTTTAATGCATCCCTGCAAAAATGAAAGCACAGATTTAGGGTACCGGGCACGCTTACCTGGGGAAAACCCGCTGGAAGATCTGGTCGATGTTCCGTAACTGTCTGGAAACAGAGAAGCTATGCTCCAAGGCCTCCGGCTTCAAATGTTTGCTGATGACGGGATCGGATTCTATCGCCGAGCGAAAATTGCCGTCTTCCTCCCAGGCAGTCATGGCGTACCCCTGGACTAGTCTGTAAGCTTCCTCACGCAACATCCCGGCTGCGGCCAGGTCTAGCAGGAGCTGTCCCGAGAATACCAGGCCCCGCGTAAGGTCCAAGTTGCGCTTCATTCGCTCCGGCGAAACCCGCAGCCCCAAAATCAGCCAATTGGTTCTGGCCAGCATGTAATCCACCGCAGTGGTGGTATCCGGAAGAATGATGCGCTCCACCGACGAGTGCGAAATGTCGCGCTCATGCCAAAGCGCGATATTCTCGATAGCCGGCTGCACATTGCCTCGCACTACCCGCGCCAGTCCGCAAATCTGTTCGCAGGTCACTGGGTTGCGCTTATGGGGCATGGATGAAGATCCCTTTTGGCCCGATCCAAAAGGCTCTTCTACTTCGCGAACCTCGGTGCGCTGCAAATGCCGGATCTCCAGCGCGATTTTTTCCAAAGTTGCGGCAACCAGCGCCAGCGTGGCGATGTAATTGGCGTGGCGGTCCCGCGAGATGACTTGGGAGGCGATAGGCGCCGTCCGCAATCCCAGCCGCTGGCAGATGCGTTCTTCGGCCTGGGGGCCGATGTGCCCGAAGGTCCCGACCGCGCCCGAAATTTTCCCGACGCGCATCCCTTCCGCCGCGGCGGAAAAGCGCGTGAGATTGCGCTGCACTTCGTCGTACCAGAGCGCCAGCTTCAACCCGAAAGTGATGGGTTCGGCATGTATCCCGTGCGTTCTTCCGATTTGCACCGTATCTTTGAATTCGAACGCGCGCGTCCGCAAAACCGCGGCCAGATCGTTGATGCCCTTGAGGATCAGGTCCGAGGCGCTACGCACCATCAAGGCTTGCGCGGTGTCCACAACATCGTTCGAGGTCAGCCCGTAATGCAGCCAGCGCGATGCGCTCGCCTCGCCGGCCGCGGCCAGGCTTTCTGAAACCGCCGTCGTAAAGGCGATGACGTCATGCTTCACCTCGCGTTCGATGTCCTGGATGCGTTGGAGGTTAAACCCGGCGTGTTTGCGCAGCAGCCGCGCGGCCTCCGGCGGCACGTCGTTGGTTTGCGCCAGCGCTTCGGCTGCGGCGAGTTCCACTTCCAGCCACTGGCGATATTTGTTCTCGTCGCTCCAGATGTCGGCCATCTCCGGTCGCGTGTAGCGTTCGATCATTTAATAGGTAAAGACCTCGGACTGCTGTTTCGGCTCGGCGACCACCAGCCGGGTGAAAAGCGCGCGGCGAGCGCCATCCAGCGCCCGATTGGCCTGATGGCGCACGATCTCGGGATGATTGTTGTGCTCGCTCAAATGGCCCAGCACCAGGGTGTCGATAGACGAGTCCAGATCGGAGCGGATGAAATCGCACACCACGTCATTCGATAAATGCCCTCTGCGTCCCATGACCCGCTGCTTCACCGACCAAGGGTAAGGACCCACCTTCAGCATTTCGAGATCGTGATTCGATTCCAGCACCAGCAGGTGAGCGCCGCGCAGGTGGAATTTGATGGAATCGGTGACGTAACCCAAGTCCGTCACCAGTCCCACTTTCACGCCTTGCGCGCGGAAACAGAAACCGACCGGATCGATGGCGTCGTGCGGAATGGTGAAGCTGTCGATTTCGATATCGCCCACGCAAAAAGTTGTACCGGCCTGGAAACAATCCAGGCGCGGCGTATATTCGCCCCAGGGAATCGCGGGCGCGGTGAGTCGCGTGATGAAGATCGGCACGTTGAGCAAACGCGCGAGAGCCACCAGGCCGCTGACGTGATCGGAATGCTCGTGCGTGATCAGAATCGCGTCCAGCTTCTCGGCTTCTTCATTGATTAGCGCGAGCCGGGCGAGAACGTCGCGTTTGCTCAGGCCGGCGTCGATGAGGATGCGCGTTTTTTCGGTGCGGATGAAAGTGGAATTGCCCGAACTGCTGCTGGCGAGGACGCAGATTTGGACTATGACGGGCCTCCATTTTTTGGATACCGCTTCCTCACGGTCGCGTCTGGAATCACGACCTTGCGCGACCGCTTCCTCACGGTCGCGGCTCGGTAGCGACCAAATACGCCTCGGTACTGAGCCGCGCCTCGCAACCGAGCCGCGACCGTGAGGGAGCGGGTTTTATTCAAGCCCTTCCGGCTCGCGCTGGATATTGTGTTCACCGGCGGTTTTCTTCTCCCAATACTTTCGCAGCCAGGCTTCCCAGCTTTTACCGGCGGCGGTGTCCCGGCCGGTGAATGCCAATGCCTGGATTTCGGAATAGGGAATCGCGATCTTGGAGTCGAAGTTCTTCGGAAACAGACGAACGCGCGACTCGGCCAGCGTCGGGCCATTTTGCCGGTCGAAGATATAACCCTCCACCTGCGTCCCGTTCTTCATCGTAATGGTGACGTCGCCGCGATAATCGAACGCTTTTTCCAGTGCGCCGCGAATCTCCTCTTCGGTGGCCAGCGGTGGGATCCAGCCTTCCAACTGGTCATGCGAGAAGCCGGGAACCACTTCCAGAATTTCTGGATTCTCGATCTCGCTCATGCCTGCGTGGTTTCGCTCGCTGGAGGCGCGAGCTGAATATTCACAAAAGGATTGTGCGCGTGAACCGGACGCACCGGCTCCTGGAGCAAGCGCTCGGCGTCCGAATCTGGATAGGCGGTGAACAGATAGGACCGCGCCATGGCGGCGAAGCCGCGCAGCGAAGAGAAGCCGTCGTGAACGGCCGACGGCTCAAAGCCGCAATGCACCATGCAATTGGCGCACTTCGGATTTCCCGATTCAGTTCCGTACTGCTCCCACGCGGTGCTTTCCATCAATTCGGCGAACGTGTCGGCGTAACCATCCTGCAGCAGGTAGCACGGTTTCTGCCAGCCGAACAGGTTGTAGGTGGGCATGCCCCAGGGCGTGCAGTTGTAGTGGCGCTTGCCCATGAGGAATTCGAGATACAGCGGCGACTGATTGAAGCGCCATCGCTTTTTCCGGTTCGAAAGGATCGCCTTGAAAGTGCGGCGGGTGCGGGCGCGTCCCAGGAAATGCTGCTGGTCCGGCGCTTTGTCGTAGGAGTAGCCGGGCGCCACCATGATTCCTTCCACGCCCAAATCCATCATTTCGTCAAAGAAGGCGCGCACGCTTTGCGGATCCACGCCATCGAACAGCGTGCTGTTGGTGGTCACGCGGAAGCCGCGCCCGATGGCCTCGCGAACGGCGTCCACCGCGATTTCGTAACCGCCCTCGCGGCAAACCGAAAAATCGTGATGCTCGCGCTGGCCGTCCAGATGGACGGAGAAGGTGAGATATTTGCTGGGCTTGAAAAGCGACAGCTTTTCCTTCAGCAGAAGCGCGTTGGTGCAAAGGTAAATGTATTTCTTGCGCTCGACAAGACCTTCGACGATTTTGTCGATTTCCGGGTGCATCAGCGGCTCGCCGCCGGGGATGGAGACCATGGGAGCGCCGCATTCTTCCACCGCCCTAAAACATTCTTCGGGCGAAAGATTCTTCTTCAGAATGTGCGCCGGGTACTGGATCTTGCCGCAGCCCGCGCAGGCCAGATTGCAGCGGAACAGGGGCTCCAGCATCAGGACCAGCGGATAGCGCTGGCGGCGCTGGAGGCGCTGCTTGAGGACGTAGGTTGCTACGGTCCACATTTGCGAGACGGGAACTGGCATAAGCGATTCGGACCTAAACACTCATTGTAGCCGCGCGCGAGTAGGAAACGGTAGGGGTGTTTGTTGGCGGATTGGGCAGGCTGTGTCGAAACCGGCTCCCTTTTACGGTGGCGGCTCTGTAACGCGCGCAATCGTACCGAGCCGCGCGCGAGCAGCAGGTCTTTTCGGACTTTCGACACGCCTCCAGGGGAAGTGCGGCCGGGTCTCAGCTCTGGACGCGGGGATTCCGCGACTTGGAAGTAGCGCGACTTGGAAGTTCCGCGACGCGGAAGTAGTAAGATACATGTGGCAAACTGAGCGATCCCGGATATTCCTCGAGTAAAGGAGATTCTTGTGACGATATCCAAATTGAGCAGACTCGTTTTTCGACGGCCGGCGCTGGTCTTGGGAATCCTGGCTCTGGCGGCTCTTTTGGGCCCCTGGGCGAGGACCGGCCGGCGTGCCGGCCCTATTTCTCCCGACGCGCGAAGCCTGATGGCGGCCTTTGGCGCTGACGCCGTCACCCTCGACCGCAACGCGAGAGACTACAAACTGCCGGACCAGATTGAATGGAAAGTCCGGCCAGGAAGCGCCAGCCAGACGGCGATTCTGTTTGGCGATCCTTCCAAGCCCGGTTTATATGTCCAACTTCTCAAACGGGGCCCTGACGACTGGAGCCAGCCGCACTCTCACCCTAACGATCGAGTCATCACAGTTCTCAACGGAACGATGCTGATCGGCACAGGGGCCAAGTTCGATCGCAACAACACTGTTGCACTCGGGCCTGGGAGCATGGTCAGAGACATCGCCAATCAGATGCATTACGACGGCACGGGGCCGGATGGTCTGACCATTGAGATCGTCGGCATCGGTCCGTCGACCGTTACACGGGCCGAAGCGAAGTGAATGCGGTTTCGGTGCGGGAAAGGTTCCGATGCCGGGACCGGCCTGTTTCAGCCCTTCGCGGAATCGAAGTCGAGCGGATAGTGATTGGAGGACGCGTCGAGATCATCTCCCACAAAGCCGTTTCGGGCCAATTGCGAGGCCCCCTGGGGGCTGTGCGATCAACCTGAGCTTTGTACGATCGCCGACAATCCGCCCGGAGTAGCTGTTACCTGACGCAAGGGCGTTTTCCAGTCCTTATCCAATGGCCATTATCATCTGCCGAGCATAAAGAAGAGCGACTTGCCGGCATTAGACTTGGTAGAACTCAGGCAAACCACTGGGCTGGGGGCGTGATACACGCCTAGACTGTGGACTGATTCCTCCAGATACCGGATGATATCACCTGTTGATATTAAATGATATCAACTGTATGATAGTCGTGAAAGGAGGATCTGAATGGCAAAAACCCAGCGGGTAATCTTCAGCTTCGATGAGCGCAGCCTGGAGAGCCTACAGAAAATCAAGGAGCAGGGACACTTTACGTCGATGGGCGAGGCGGTGCGAGAATCGCTACAAATCAGCCGCGCGCTTCAGTCACAGGCAAACCAAGGATTCAGCGAGATTGTGGTGCGGAATCCAGATACCGGGGAAGAACGAGTCATTGTCGTTCCGGCTCTCCAAGTTTCCCCAACGAAGTAGGACTTATGAAGGAAGGTAGTAACGAAGCACCGATCCCCCGCTCGGAACTGCGGACGAATGAGGAAGCCCTGGAGGGAGGCGCTGTCGAGCCTCTCCAGGACTATCCAATCGCCGAGCAGCATAGGGCGCACACCGCTCGTTACTTGGCCTACGCGTTGGTTGCAACGCTGGCGCTCAGCGTTGTTTTTCAGTACGCATCTACAATGATCCTAATCTACACAGGAAAGATCGATGCCATTCCTAATCTGGACAAGACATTCAATATCCTGATGCCGTTGCTCTCTGGTCTGGTCGGTGGCGCGACAACCTATTTACGTCACGAGAGAAAAGAGATGATCACAACCCAGAAGCCCCAATTATCCCCACTCAGACCCGTCCAGGTTGGAATCGCCATGAAGAATGTTCTTAACTGCTACGAGAACCGATCGCCATAGGTTCTTGGCAGAGATTGGACAATCTTTGTCACATAGGTAGCCACGCGCGCCAACGGCCCGCTAGAGATTTCGTCGCCGGAATTTGCTTGAGTCACTACTTCAAGCGCTCGGTAAAGTTCAAGCGCTATAGGCTCCAAGGGGGAACCTGCCAGCTGACCAACCGCAGAGCGCGCCTCAGCGAGCGGATCGTGAAATCGGTGAGGCTGCCTAGGCATATGCGGGCTAACTCCGGGAGCTCCAGCTATTATTTACTCACACTCGGCTCGGATTTACTCGTTTACGTCGGATTGCACAGGAAAATGTACATCGAAATTCGGCTGCGAATCTCGGGGTCGACATGCCGGCAATCGGGTGGCCAAACAAAAACGACTTGGGATCATAGCTCCCGCGTGCTTTACCAACCGGCTCAAGTTTTCGATAACGGATTACTCCCCTCAAGGCGGCTTGTGACCGCTAACCGTGGCGCTTCGTCCGTATCACTGTTTTGAACCGGCCAATCTGTTTTTTCCAAGTTTTCAGCGCAAGCGATTTAGAATCAAACAGATTGACCGGCTTAAAAGCGCTTATCTGGTCCAATCTCTGTACGCGCCACATTCCAAATAAGTTAACGTCGCGCGGGCACGAGGATTGGCCGGATAAAACGCGCCACTCGGAGAAGGGCCGGATTTGGGCGCCACGGGCCGGAAGTATCTTTTTACCGGCCAATCGTGATCGGAGTGAGAGATCGAGCTTAAGTGATCTCGAATGAGTCGATTGGCCGGTAGAAAAGCGACTTAACTGGTTCCAATCTGTGCACGCGCCCTTAACCCTTTGATGAGTTTGCACTTAGATCTGCGCGGGCATCGCGATTGGCCAGTTAAGCCCATTGGGGGAAGTCTGGAAATTTGAGGTTCTGGAGCTGATCAGTCTGGGGTAAACGCCGCCCTCGGCAGTCACCGACGGCATCCCAACCCATGACGCCTCCTCCCAATCTTTTTCCTCCTTACATCCAACCACATACCACCTCCTCCCCAACCGCGCCCGCCGCCCCTTTGCTACCCTCAAACCAAAGCGCGCGCCCCCCCCGCCGCGCGCACTCCCACTTTTCGCTTTTCCCGAAATTAAAACATGAAGGAAACTTTATCGTCACCAAACACAAAAATAGCCCTGATGCGCAACCCGCCAAAATCGCCCGAATCCTAAGTTCCTTTACAAAAATGGGTTCGTTTGCGAAAATCAGCTCCGACGCCACCGGCGACACAACCCTCCACCCTCCCCCGCTCGGGCTCGAACAGGTGATTTACGCGGCTCTGAGGCGGCCTGGGTGCGCCAGGGGGAAATCGCTTTTCGATGTCGTTTTTAACACCAACGCGGCAACGTACCGGCGTCAGGTGATGGCGCCGAATTCCCGCAGGCGGGTTGGTTTCGACGCCATACGAATTGTTCAGCCCGGACGAATACAAGCATGCCACCCAATGGGACAACAGCTCCATTCCGGAACCTGCCACGCGATTGCGTTTCAAGGCCACGCTGGCCACCCTGCGGCACATCGAGGTTCCTCACCTTTTCTGATTGATCGTCTTCGAGGATGCGGGGCTGGCGCAGAAATTGACAAGCTGCTGAAGTAAATACCATGGCCTCTTCGACACGAACACCGACACGCGCCGCCGTGTCCCCTCCAAGTAACTCATCTCTAAGACCTTTCATGCCCGCGCTTCTTTGGCAGACCAATTGCTTCACTGTCGGCAGGCTGCGGGGTTCAAAAGCAACCACCGGCAGCGTTTCAATCGAGTGGAGGTCATACATTTTATGAAAGCCCTGAAATCGACGCCATTGGAAGACGAGTTTGAAAACGCGCTGATAGTGGAACTGGAGGAACTGCGGAAGAGCGAGAAAGCTTTGCAGAAGATGTATCCGCGCCTGAAAAGCAAGCCGCAATTGCGCGTTCGTTTTCTCGAACAGCTCGCGGAGATGCAGCAGCGGGCGTATCGGTTGGACGCAGTTTTGAATCCCATCGGAATGTTGCAATTCGCAGCGTCGGTTCCGCTGGCAACTCATCCTTCGGTCGCCTGAGGACGGTCCCATGCCACGAATGCTTCTGTTGATTATCCTGATCGTGCTCGTTCTCGGGCTGCTTCCCGCGTGGCCTTATAGCGCGGGCTGGGGTTACTATCCCAGTGGCGGTTTTGGCCTCATATTAATTATTGTGCTTATTCTCGTCCTGATGGGCCGTGTTTAGCGGCCTGTGTCTAAAGTCGGAAAAGACCGCTGGCTCACGCGCGCGGCTCGGTAAATTCCGCGCGTCGGTCTCGACACCGCCTGTTTAGCGCTGACGGGCCGCCTTTGGTAAAGGAGCGGCCCGCGGCCCTGCCTTCTGCTTTCCTTTCGGCAGTTTCAATTCCCCCTGATGCTAAGATGTGTTTGACTCGTTTCCATGGGCACTCACGGGGTAAAAGTGGTAATCATCTATCCACGGCCGCAGGACGAACAGGCGTTTGAAAGAGCGTACCTGGGCGGCCACGTGCCAATGGTGGAGAGCAAACTCAAGGGTCTTACCCGCCTGGTGCTCACCAAAGTGACTGGATCTCCGCTGGGTAAGATTACCGCTTATCGGATTGCCGAAATTTATTTTTCAACCATGGATGAACTGCGGAGTTGCCTGGAATCCGACGGCGGAAAAGAGGTAATGGCTCACGCCCAAGCCATATCCAGTGGCGGCCAACCCCTCATTCTGATTTGCGAGGAAGAGTCGTTCGTCTATTGGTAGCGGGAGGTGGACGGTATGAAGCGCAGAGGGTGCGGCGCGCACCACCAAGGGAGTCTGGGACCGGTTCGCGCCGCGCTCCGTTTTGCGCGTGTTCCTCGAAAGGCTGCAGCGTGGTTTTTGGCGCTGGCTTGCGCCGGGTTGCCCGGCTGATGTCGGTGGCGGCGAAAAAGGGTACCAGTCTGGCGGTGGAAAAGGAGCCACCGGTGCGGTTACGCTATGGGCGATTTGAACCCGCGCTTTCTTTCCGTTACCCGTTTGTGTCAGTTTCGGCGACCGGTAGATACCGATGCCGCCGGCCGGCCCGTTCGACGTGGGCCACGCCCCGGTCGGGAGGCGGCGATAGGATCACTGGCCACTCACAGTGATTCCTTTTGAAACAGTTTGAGCTCTAGCTAGGCTTGTCCCGTGTGCTTATGCCGAGCGGCCGTGTCTTGAATCAGCCGCCGCCAGGTTCACCTTCAGGGTGTCTGGTTGCCCTACGGCAACTGCGCCACTGTCTTGCTGCCAGGCGAAATCGCTGACGGCGTTCTCATGATTCCCGAAGTGCGCACTGCAGTCAAGGAAAATCTTGCGGGAATTTTCAGGGAGTCGCTTGGTCCCCGCTCAGCCGCCATTGACTACCGGCGGTGTGGTCCCGCTGGCCCCGCCATAATGGCTCCATCGGCCACCGCCACTAACAGGCTGGTCTCAGTCGCGAGCCGGAGACGCGGCGCAAGCCCGCGTGGTTCGCGTGGGATCCACCGGATTCGTTCAGCTCGAAGCCGATAGCTTTCATCGTCTCAACGCTCGCCAGCAAGCGCTTGCGTACTGGCTGTCGCAAGCGTCCATCGCCATCAACCCCATCATCTACGATCAACTCTCCCATTTCGGTCTGCGCCAGAAGCGGGTTCTGGAGTTGATCGTCGCGCATCCCAACGGAAATATCGATCGCGCCGCCTACGCCAGGATTCTCGCTTTCACCAAACTCTTCTGGGCCAATCGCGGGAATCACAACGAAACGACGGCCCAGAAGTTTCTGGTGGTGTCCTAAATTGCCTCGTCTTCGCCCTTCTGTTGTTCGGCGTTCTGTACCTCTGGATGGTTGGATGCCCTGTCAGACCGAAGACTTCTACGACGCCGTCCCACACAGTTCGCCAAACATGAATTGGATGGCGCGCACCGCAGACGGGTCGTTGCACCAATCCCAGCGCGCCCTGAAAGACCGACGGCTGCACATGCGGCGCCTGAAATTAGGACACTACCGAAGTTTCTGCCGGAATTTACGTTCGAGGAGTTGCGCGCGGCCGGAATCGCGGCGATCCATAATAGCGGCGGCTTCACAGACGCGGCCTCCAAAAGGAGATCGATGAGCTGAAGCCGTCCTTCTTCGATCCCCAGTTTGAGCCGACGATTACGGCGAAGAGTCCGCCTGGAGGCCACGATATTCTGGAAGCCAGCGCCAACAACTTCTACTCCGGCGTCAGAGTTGCCGACCTCAAGAATTTCACCGAACGCTATCCGCTGAACTCTCGGCTGGTAAAACAGAACGGGCATCTGGAGGAGCAGGTCTACCGGGCGGGAACGCCCGACCATAGTGTTCCACCCGGTCTTTATGCCGAGTATCTGGCTAAAGCGAATTCCTGCCTGGAGAAGGCGGCCGAATTCGCCGAGCCGTCCCAAGCCAAAGCCATTCGCGGCCTGATCCGCTATTATCAGACCGGCGATCCGCAGGACTGGCTGCAGTTCGACATCGATTGGGTGCCGAACAATGCGGCCGTGGATTTTGCCAATGGCTTCATCGAAGTTTATCGGGATGCCCGCGGCGCCAAGGCGACTTCGCAGAGCTTTGTGACGGTGCTGGACAATACCGTGGACGCGTTGATGCGCAAGATTGCCGGCAACGCTCAATATTTCGAAGACCATGCTCCTTGGGAGCCTCAATACCGCAAACAGGGCGTAAAGCCGCCGCTGGCCAAGGCCGTGGAAACCCTGATTGAGACCGGCGACTTTCATGTCACTACGGTGGGCGACAATTTGCCCAACGAAGACGAGATTCACGAAAAGTACGGCAGCAAGAGCTTCCTGTTCATGGGAAGCACCCGCGCGCTGGCGCACGCCCAGGGCTATGGCGAGTTGGAAGAGTTCGCCGCAACGCCCGAAGAGATCGCGCTGGGGAAGAAGTATGGCGATCAAGCCGAAGAGCTGATGACGGCGCTGCACGAGATCGTCGGGCACGGGTCCGGCAAAAGTGAATCCGAAGCTGACGCCACGATCCTGCGTTTTATTTGAAGGAATACTACTCGACACTCGAAGAAGGGCGCGCGGATTTGATGGCATTATGGAGCGTGTGGGAGCCGAAAGTGAGCGAGTTGGGGCTGGTTTCCAGTCCGGACGTTGCCAAGGTGATGTACTACAACGCCGTTCGAGTGACCCTCACCCAGCTCCGCCGCATTCCCAACGGCGACACCATCGAGGAGGATCACGAGCGGGACCGCCAGTTGATCGTGAACTACATCCGGGATAAGACAGACGCGATCGCGGAAGTGAAACGCAACGGAAAGTCCTATCTCGAAATTCGCGACTTCACGAAAATGCGCCAGGGCGTCGGGCAGCTTTTGGCGGAACTGATGCGCATCAAAGCGGAAGGCGACTACGACGCCATCAAAGCCTTGATCGACCGGTATGGGGTGCACTTCGGCCCCGCCTTGCGCGACCAGGTCATTGAGCGCTATCGCAAGCTGGACATCCCTACCTATTGGGCAGGCATCGATCCGGAGCTAACCGCGAGCTTCGACAGCTCTGGAAAAATCTCGAAGGTGGATCTGTCGTACCCGCGCGATTTCGTGAAGCAGCAACTCGCCTACAGCGCAATGTACAAATAGTTTATTGCGCCAGGACTTCTTTCACTTTGTCGAGCAGCGATCCGAGAGTAAAAGGCTTCTGCAGGAACGCGGTGCCCGACGCAAGATTGCCGGAGTAAACCGAAGTGTCGTCGGTGTAGCCGGAAACATAGAGCACCTTCATATCGTGTCCCTGTGTCTGCAGGCGCTCCACCAATTCGCGGCCGCCCATGTGCGGCATTACAACGTCGGTGATGAGAAGCTCCACGTGTTTCACCTGATCGCGGCAGAGCGCCAGCGCATCCTGGCCATTGGCCGCTTCCAGCACTTCATAACCTTGACGCCGCAGAATTTTGCGGACCAGCGCGCGAATGCCCGGTTCATCTTCCACCACCAGAATGGTGGCGAGCGGTGGAGGCGGTTCAGGCGCCGCAGCCGGCGGTTCGGCGGTGACGGCAGATCCGGCGGCCGCTTCGCCAACTGGAACTTCCAGCCGGGGAAGGAAAACACGAAACACCGTAGCGGGCCGCGCTCCGTTGGAAACCGAGACATCGCCGCCCCATTGCCGCACGATTCCGTAAGCGCGTGACAATGTAGCTGCCACATCGTCCCAGGGTCCTTGGCCCGGCAAGGAGCATTCGAACAGCGCGGCTCTGGCTTCGGCATCC
>Ga0302325_10014169_pt1 | contig 16984 bp, 16 predicted proteins | sample Palsa_T0_2_FD_201948 | JGI IMG/M metagenome (GOLD analysis project Ga0302325, IMG submission 201948) | Peat permafrost microbial communities from Stordalen Mire near Abisko, Sweden - Palsa_T0_2 | ecosystem: Environmental > Terrestrial > Soil > Palsa > Peat permafrost | place: Sweden: Abisko... | reverse complement strand
CGAGGTCGCGGCACGTCGGCTCGCTGACCATCTCCGGGAGAGTGGTTGGACCGCCGCCCTCGTCGCCCCCGACGATGTTCCGACGCCCTACCCGCGGTCCGCCCGCGAAACCTGGACCGGGATTCAACACGGGAGCAACGACTACTTTGCCGCGTATGGGGTCGAAGTCGACACGGCGCTGCCGAACACGCTCGCGGCGATCTGGTCGTATCCCGTCCGCGAAGTCTGGACGGCAGCGGAGTTCAGCGGTGCCGGCGACAACCGGACGTTGGCTGTCGCGTGCGCATTCCGCACTGAAGCCGGTCCCGGTGCGGCCGGGCCACTCCCCGGTCTGATCTCGCAATCCGGTAAGCAGCGAGCGGCGCTGTCGGCATTGGACCCGCTGTCGAGCCACCGGCTCGACGGTCATGTCGCCTTACCCGAATCGCTACTGCTGGAGCGGCTGCGCTGGTCCAGCGCGACCCAGCCGCAGCCGGTCGCCGGCTAGCTGGGCACGCCTGCCGGATAGAACAATCCGGCTGCATTCTCATAGAACACCGCGCGCAGCCAGGCGTCGTCGATGCCTGGCACCTGCGTGACCGCTCGCATGGCGTCGGCGTAGCTGTGGGGGATGTTGGGGAAGTCGCTGCCGAACAGGATGCGATCGACCAGCTGTCGCAGCCGATGCAGCTGTGAGGCCGGGAACGGCATGGCCTCCTCGACGAACGGCGTGAAAGCCATTGTGGTGTCGAGGCGCACGTCGGCAGACTTGTCGCAGATGTCGAGAAACTCCGCATACTCCGGCATTCCCATGTGCGCGACGATCAGCCGCAGTCGCGGATAACGTTGCAGGAGTAGCCGAATGGGCTCAGGCCCGGTGTGCTCGCCCGGCACTGGTCCGGAACCGCAGTGGATGACGACCGGTATCCGGGCATCTTCGATGGCTCCCCAGACACGGTCCAGCAGCGGGTCGTTGGGCTCGTAGCGACCCACCTGAACGTGTGCTTTGAAGACCTGGGCTCCGTCGTGGATCGCCGCCTCGACGTAGTCTCCGGCGTCCGGCTCGGGGTAAAACGTCGCGGTGGTAAGACAGTCCGGCGTCGACCGTCCAAACTGGACGGCCCACTGGTTGAGCCACCCCGCCATCCGGGGCTTGTGGGGATAGACCAACGCGGTGAAGCCGAGCACGCCGAAGTCCCGCAGCGTCTGTAGGCGTGCGGACTCAGCCGACCGATAGGCGATCGGCCATTCACGGCCGACCAGCGGGCCCGCGGAATCGAAGTAGTGCCACACCTTGTCCATCACCGATTTCGGCATGAAGTGGGTGTGCACGTCGATCACGCCGGGCAAGCCCAGGGCAGACCAGATCTGCCGCACCTCGGCGGCCTCGTCTTCGTCGGCCATCGTCCATCCTCGAGTCGTCTGGCAAGCGGCGGGTAATACCGTTTGTCTATCAGTCGCTGCGTGGGCCATTGAACAGGAGTGCCAATATGTGGGATCCGGACGTCTACCTCACCTTCGCTGATCATCGCGGCCGCCCGTTCTACGATCTGCTGTCTCAGGTGGGAGCAGTGCAACCTCGTCGGGTGGTCGACCTGGGATGCGGTGCGGGTAACCTGACCGGCAAGCTGGCCCGGCGCTGGCCGGACGCGGTGATCGAGGCTCTGGACAGCTCACCGGAGATGGTTGCCGCCGCCCGCGAGCGCGGCGTCGATGCCTCTGTCGGAGATGTGAGAACCTGGACGCCGCAGCCTGATACCGACGTCGTGCTCAGCAACGCCGCCATGCATTGGGTGCCCGAACACGGCGAGTTATTCATCCGATGGGCCGGTCAACTGGCCGCGGGCTCATGGCTTGCGGTTCAGATGCCGGGCAACTTCGAAACTCCGTCGCATGCCGCGGTGCGCGCGGTGGCCCGACGGGAGCCATACGCAAAGGTGCTGCGGGACATCCCGTTCCGAGTGGGCACCGCAGTCGACACGCCGGCGCGCTACGCCGAGCTGCTGATCGACGCCGGGTGCACCGTCGACGCCTGGGAAACCACCTACATACACCAGCTCACCGGCGAGCATCCGGTGCTGGACTGGATCGCCGGCACCGCACTGCTACCCGTCAGCGAACGGCTCAACGAGCAGGAGTACCAACAGTTTCGCCAAGAACTCATTCCACTCCTCGCCGACGCCTATCCGCCCCGGCCAGACGGAACCACGTTCTACCCCTTCCGGCGGGTGTTCTTCGTCGCGCAGGTGGGTGGCTGAGCGCCGGCTACTCCGGAACTATCGCTCCGTGAACGATTTCATCCTCGATGCCGCGGTCGACGGCTATTGCCGATCGGCTAGTCGGGGCTGTCCCGTGAATCTGCAAATACGTCTCGGTGTAACGTGCCGCGATGCGGCTGCCGGCAAAATCGGACGGTATGACGTCGCCAGTCTGCTGACGCCAATCATGCAGGCGGACAGCAAGATCAGCGGCGATCAGATCGGATCCGTCTAGGCCGTCTCCGGCCAGCAGGTTGTTGGTCTCGGTGGGGTCTGCGCGCAGATCGTAGAGTTCACGTTCCGGGCGCGGCGCGGTGACCAGCGGCGCGACGGCGTGGCCGGACGGGCTCTCCTCGATATCCCACGGCAGATCCAGCAACGGCCGGTGCGCGTAATTCTCGATGTAGCTGAATTCTTTCGTTCGGATCGCCCGGATCGGATCAAACGAGTCGTGGTACGTCTTGCCGGTGAACACATGGTCGCGCACCGGCTCGGGGCGATCCGGCGCAAGCAGCGCCTGCGCGTGCGAGATGCCCTCGATGTCGTCCGGCTGGGCGACGCCGAGCAACTCCAGCAGAGTCGGGAGTAAATCTACGCCGCTGAACAGATCGTCGTAGACCCTTGGCGCGGCTGCCATTCGGGTGGGAGGCCGGATCACCATGGCAATTCCCGTCCCTGCCTCGTACAGCGTGGATTTCGCTCGCGGGAATGCTGCACCGTGGTCGGTGAGGAACACCACCCACGTGCTGGTGTCCAGTCCGGTGCCGGCGAGCGTGTCCAATATCCGACCGACCGCGGCGTCAGCGGTCGCGATGGACCCGTAGAATTCGGCCAGATCTTGACGCACCTCAACGACATTGGGTAGATAGTCAGGCGGTGCGACGGCGGCGGCGTCGGCCGGCTCGTAGCGATCCCGTGGATACGGGCGATGGGTTTCGAAGAAGCCGGCCGTCAACAGAAATGGTTGGTTGGTGTCGTAATCGCGCAGCCACTGCTGGGCCCGCTCAACGACGTATTCGCAGTACGAGTTCGACACATCGAACTCATCGAAACCCAATCTGGACGGATACGACGTCTCGTGTTGCATCCCGAAAAGAGCTGAGTACCAGCCGTATTCAGAGAGAATCTGCGGCAGAGTACGAACGCCCGGGCGATATTCCCAACCATGGTGCGCGAGCCCGACCAGTCCGTTGCTCTGGGGGTAGCGGCCAGTGAACAGCGACCCGCGCGATGGAGAGCAGAGCGGCGCTGTGGCATGTGCTCTGGTGAACAGGATGCCCTCGCCGGCCAACTGGTCCAGCCGCGGGCTCGACACATCGGCGTGACCGTAGACGCCGAGATACCGGCCCAGATCGTGCCAGTGCACGAGCAGCACATTGTCGCGCTGCTGCTGCTGCGTCACATCGTGATTTACGCCTGCGTCGCCGATCGCCGCCACCTCCTGAGCTTGTCGGGCCTTGTCGACGTTATCGGCTGTGGCGTGCCGGTGTATGGCGGGGCGTGTCCGGTCAGGCCTGCCGTCAGCCGTTCACCACGGTTGCGGCGGATGTCCGCCCGGGCCGGGCGGGCCATATTGAGGCGGTTGCGGTTGTCCGTACGGCCATTGCCCGCCGCCCGGGAACCCGCTGGGCCAGGGGCCACCGGTCAGTTTCGGCGGCAGTCCCAGGACCACGCGGAACGCCCGGACGAACATCAGGCCGGCGGTGACGGCGACGACGAGTCCTGCAATCAGGTCGTAGGTAACTCGACCGGTGGTTCCGTAGCGAGCTTCGCAACCGATCGCCAACACCAGCATCACGATCCCGCCGCCGAGAATCAGGAATTGCCCCAGCAGCCTTTTGAGAAAGAGCATTGCTGCGCCTGCGGATACCGCGAGGCTTGCCCCGATTATCAGGAACAGGCAAATCACGAGGGCCATGGGCACACTGGGGACGATGTTCTTGATGTGGTCTCGACACATGCTGGAGTACTCACCGGTGTACCGATTACAGACATTCGAAGCGCGGCTGACGGCGCTGTTCAGATTGATCCACAGGGTCAGTGTGAGGATCGCGCCGAGCAACCCCAGGAGCCCGATGATGGCAAAGGTGATCCAACCGATGGTCTCTTGGGAAGTCGGGGCGGATGCGGGCGCCCCGTAGCTGCTCCAGGGCGGCGGACCGTAGCCAGGCTGCTGGCCGTAACCGGCCGGCGGCGCCCCATACCCGGGCGGAGGTGGCTGCTGGCCGTAGTTCTCGGGTCCACCGTACCCAGGCTCGACGTGCCCCCGGGCGTCGTCTGGCGAATTGCCCCACTGTGAGGGAAAGCCTGGCGGAGGAGGTTGCACCTCGGCATCGTAACCGCCTCTGCGCCGGTGGGCCCGGATGCCCGTCGCCGTCGCGGTGCCCACAGGCATGACGCCGCGAGGCTCAGGTCGTGCGTTGCGAGGCGATTCCCCAGCCGTTCTCCGACACGAAGTCAGCGAGCGGTCGCCCGAGCGCCCAGCCGTCCAATTCCAACGAGGGCCGGTCTGGAAATTCCGGCACCGGGCCAAGGCACAGGATGGCCACCGGCTCGGCGTCGGCGGGCATCGACAGCAGCGTCGCCAACTTCGGCGGGTCGAACAGCGACACCCAACCCATCCCAAGGCCCTCGGATCGTGCCGCCAGCCAGAGGTTTTGGATCGCGCACGATACCGATGCCAGATCCATCTGCGGGAGGGTGCGACGGCCGAACACGTAGCTGTCCCGGCAATCGGACAGCGCCACGACCAGCAATTCAGCGCAATCGAGGATGCCTTCGACCTTCAGCGCCAAAAATTCCCGTTCCCGTTGGCCCAGCGCGTGTGCGGTCAGCAGACGCTCCTCGTCGACCAGGGTATGGATGCGTCGTCGCAGGCCGTCGTCGGTGATTCTGATGAATCGCCACGGCTGCATCAGGCCCACATTGGGTGCGGTGTGGGCGGCCTGCAGCAGGCGCGCAAGAACGTCCTCGGGAACTTTGCTGCCAGGAACGAACCTGCGCATATCGCGACGCTCGGCGATCACGCGATAGACAGCTTGCCGCTCTGTCGGACTGAACGCGTGATCGCCCACACAGTCATCGTAGAAACCGTCGCGTGTCAAAGCGGCCAACGGTGGCGAACTCGACGTGTCGGGGTTCGTCGTCGACCAGACTTGATGCGAGCCCCTCAGTGTGCGAGAACCGTCGGAAAGGATGTTCGATGGACATTTCTGAACTAGCGCCTACCAATGGCACCCGTGGACGTGTCTACGGCGACCCCTACCGCACGGCGGATGGCGAGACGGTGATCACCGCTGCCAAGGTCCGCGGCGGCACCTCAACGCCCGTCGGTGTGTTCATCGTCCACGGCGGCTCAGCGACCTGGGTGCCTGCTGTCGACTCGAATCGGCTTGCGCTGATCGGTGTGGTCACCGGCCTGATTGCGGCAGTGCTCGGGAGTTTGGCAGTGTTGCGGCGCCCGCCGTGGCCCGATTTGTCGGCGACTTCGTCGGCCTGGCGACGCCGCTGACTCCGCTATGGCCGGTAGGTGACGCCGACAGCGCGGAATACGTATTCCGCCGGCATGTCGAAGGTCAGTGATCGAGAGGGCAACCCGGCGAGCACGTCGCCGGCAATGGGGGCCTTGTAGTGCAACGAAAGATGTCCGGTGAACGACGGGTCCACCTTCTCGACATCGACGTCGACGTGTAGACCATCTGGTGATATCCGTACGGTTCCTGCACCGGATTGTGTTGCGTACCAACGCACATCGACGGTGGGTCCGGCCAGCTTCGGCAGCGACGAGAGGGTGGCCAGCAATCGCTGGGAGGTGAATACCACGGACCCGACGTAGCTGGCGACGCTGTGCGCCGAGCGCAGACCTGGGATGGCGCCGCTGAACCTTCGGGTGACTGGGACGTAATCGGCGAGGTAGATGACTCCCTCAGCCTCGACCTCGGCGCGCAGGTCGTCAGGCAGCTTGCCGATGCCGAAGAGCTTGCGGACGAAGACCGGCATCACTCCAGTATGACTTTCGGCTCAGCGGGCGCGTGCACCCAACCGCAGCCGGAACCGGACGAGGCCGGCCAACAGGATGGCCAGCGCCACGAGCATGCCCGTGTCCTGCAGCCAGGCGCCGGATACATGGCGCCACAATCGGTCGGCGGGCAGCCCCGCCTCGACCGTGTTCAGGTCCACGGTCGACGCCGAGGCGGCGAAGCCCCAGCGGGCCGGCACCAGCCATGACAACTGATCGAGGATCAGCCGTCCCGTCACCGGAATCAGACCGCCGGCCAGCACCATCGACACCATGATGGTCACCACGAGCATCGGCAGGACTTGCTCGGTGGAGCGGGCCAGCGACGACAGCGCCAGCCCCACCATCGCTGAGGTGACGGCCGTCAGCGCCAGGCCCAGATACAGCTCGAAGACGCCGGGCGCGACGCCCTGGCCGAGCAGTGCGCCGCCGTGCGAGGGCGCACCTTTGCCGATCGTCATGACGGCGACCATGACTGCGGTGCCGATCAGCGCCGCGGTGCTGTAGACGACGACTTTCGCCATCAGGTAGGCCGACGCCGAGAGACCGACGGCTCGTTCTCGCTGGAAGATCAGCCGTTCGCCGACCAGGTCGCGCACGGTAAGTGCGGTGCCGAAGAACACCGCGCCGATATTGAGCAGGATCAGAATGTCGATGGGTTCTTCGGGCGCGGTCGGGTTGACGTTTCCCAGCCCGGTGTTGCCGGGCACCGCCAGCGACAGCACGCCGAGTACGAAGGGCAGCACCGCCAGGAACGCGAAGTAGCCGTGATCGGAGGTGATCAGCCGGGTTTGGCGGCGTGCCAGCGTCACGACCTGGCGCCAGTGGCTCGTGTGTGGCGGCCGGCCCAGCGGTGCGGCACCCGCGGTCGGCGACGGCCGCCGTGGACCGGCGGGATGACGCGCCAGATAGGCGCGGTGCACCCCGTCGGGATCGGTGCTGACCCGGGCGAAGATGTCGGCCCAGTCGGTGCTGCCCATCACAGACCCGATCTGCGCGGGCGGGTCGGCGAAAGCGGTCTTGCCTCCCGGTGCCAGCAACAGAATCTGGTCGCACATGCCCACGTAGGTCAGCGAGTGCGTGACGACAATGACCACCCGGCCAGCGTCGGCAAGCCGCCGCAGCATCGTCATCACCTGGCGGTCCAACGCCGGGTCGAGCCCCGACGTCGGCTCATCGAGGATCAGCAGCGAGGGGCCGGTCAGTAGTTCCATGGCCACTGACGCGCGTTTGCGTTGCCCGCCGGACAGCTTGTCGACGCGGGTCTTCTTGTGTGGAGTCAATTCCAACTCGTTCAGCACACGCTCGACGACTTGCCGGCGATCATCGGCGGAGGTGTCCGGCGGCAGCCGAAGTTCGGCGGCGAAATTGAGGGCCTGCTCGACAGTCAGCTGGCGGTGCACGACGTCGTCCTGAGGCACCATGCCGATGCGCGAGCGCATCGAGGCGTACTCGGCGTGCACGTCGTGCCCGTCGAACGCAACCATGCCGGCACTGCGCGGCATCGCTCCGCCGATCAGCTTGACCAGTGTGGATTTTCCGGCGCCGGACGGCCCGATCACGGCGGTCAGGGTCCCCGGTTTCGCGGTGAACGACACATCCTGCAGCAGCTGGCGGCCGTCAACGGTCAATGCCAACCCGTGGGCGGTGAGCCCGCTGGTGCGCGCTGCCGTGGGCTGGGGCACCAGGGTGTTGCCGGTCGCGAGCAGGTCGGTGTTGCCAATGGTGACGATGTCGCCGTCGCGCAGCACCGCGCGGGTGATCAGCGTGCCGTTGACGAATGTGCCATTGCTGCTGTTGTTGTCGCGGACCTCGAGACCGGAGGGACTGGATACCAGCACCGCGTGGACCCGAGAGGCCAGCGCGTCCTCGACGACGACGCTGTTGGTCTTGGCGCGCCCGACCGTCAGCGAAGTCCGTGACCCCGCTGTCCGCGACGGGGCCGGCGGTATCGGCACTGGCCTGGTCGCACCGACCCGTCGGGCAGGGGCCGGTTGGCTCTGCGATCCCGCCGGACCCGTCGGTCGAAACATGGCCGTCTCCGGATTGTCGCCCGCGCGGGGTGCCGGCGCTGTCGGCGGTGCGGCGACCCGGAAAGTCAACTGAGGGCCACGCGGGCTGCCCAGGGCGATGCTGAGGCGATCGTGGATAGCCGTCAGGTTGGCGCGTGCGCCAGCGACATAGACGCCGTTTTGGCTCTTGTCGACAACCACCCACTGCGCGCCGTCGAACCGCAGAATCGCGTGCACCCGCGATATCAGCGTGAGGTCGTCAGGATTGACGTCGTGGAAACAGATGTCGCATTCGCGGTCGCGGCCCACGATGACATCCCTGCCGACTGGAAAGGTGTACATCGCCGATCCCAGCCAGACCGTCAGTGGTGGCACGCCGACCCCGCCCGCCGCGGCGAGCTTGCTCGTGCTGCCGTCACCAGACGGCGTGCGGCTGCGATCTGACCTGGACATTCAATGCTTTCTGTACCCCGAGATCCTGTGTGCGACGCATACGAACATATAGGTGTATCCAGCGGCAACCAGTGCTGAGCGCTCGCTCGCGTCCCCGCGGTGACCGGATCGACGCTGAAACTTGACTTGACCTCGTGATGATGCAGCGTCGACGATAAGACGGTGCGCCGACTGCTGGGTCTATTGTGCGCTGCGGTGTGTGCAGCCGTTGTACCCATGGCGACAGCTCCGAAGGGGGGTGCAGTCGGCGCACCTTGGTTTGCGCCCTCGGTCGGCAATGCCACTCAAGTGATTTCCGTTGTCGGAGTTGGCGGTTCGAATGCGAAGATGGATGTCTACCAACGCGGCGCCTCAGGCTGGCAGCCAGTCGCGGCCGGTATACCCACGCACATCGGATCGGCAGGTCTTGCGGCGCAAGCAAAGAGCGGTTATCCGGCCACCCCGATGGGCGTGTTCGCATTGCCGTTCGCGTTCGGGACGGCGCCCAATCCCGGTGGGGGACTGAAGTACGTGCAGGTCGGATCCAACCACTGGTGGAACGGTGACGACGGCAGCCCGACGTTCAACACGATGCAGGTCTGCCCCAAGGCTCAGTGTCAGTTCGACACCGGCGCGAGTGAGAACCTCGAGATTCCGCAGTACAAACACGCGGTGGTGATGGGCGTCAACCCCAATCATCAACCGGGCAAAGGCGCGGCGTTCTTCTTCCACACCACCGACGGTGGCGCGACCGAAGGCTGTGTGGCGATCGATGATGCCAAGCTGGTGCAGATCATCCAATGGCTGCAGCCCGGCGCCGTGATGGCGATCACCCAATAGCGTTCAAGCGCATTCGAATTCAGGCCAGCCCGCTACCCGGCGACAGCTTGAAGTCCAAGTTTTTTAACGACATTGTGGCGTCGTAGGTTCGGTCATATCCTGTTGCGCTGATCCGCCATCCGTCGGCGGTGCGCCGGTACTTGTCGCGGTAGAACCCGGCACCGATCAGCATGAAATCGAATTCCGCCACGATCACCTTGTCTTGCAGGTACCAGATGCCCGTCGCCTCGTCACCACTCACCGTGATTTCCGGATGGGTGACGCGGTGCTCGGTGATCACGTTCGGTCCTAGCGACGAGCGCATGTACTCGACCAGGTCGGCGCGATTGGTGAAGTGGTGCTTTTCGCCCATCGACGATCCGTAGTCGCCGACGATGTCCTCGGTGAGCGTGTCGGCGAAATCGTCCCAATGCTTGGTGTCCAGCCCCCGCATGTAGCGGTACTTGACCAGTTCGATCGCGGCGACGTCGGCGAGATAGGCGACATGATCGTAAGAGCTCATCAGGTCATTGCAGCACACGCCGCGTGACGCCCTCCGGCAGACCGGACTCAACGCAGGTAGTGCGTGACCATGTCGATGAGCGCCCGGCGCTCCCGTTGCCAGTCGATCGAGGTCCCCACGATCATCTGCGCCAACACCACACCGCGTAGGGTCGCCCAAATCACCTCGGCCACGCCATCATTGGGTGGTTCGTCGGTTATCAGTCGACCGAGCTGGCCGATTGCCGCGTTCATCTCCAGCAGGTGGCGCCGCGAGGAACCGCCCGGGCCACCGCGGTCGGCCCGCAGGATCTCGAACGCCGCCATCGACGTCGGACTGCTGTAGCAACTCCAAGCGGTGTCGACGACGACCTCGATGCGCTCTCGCAACGGCAGTTCGCTGACGTCGGCCGACGACAGGCTTTCCAGCAGTCGGGCCACCCCGTCGTCGACGACGGCCATCAGCAGACCGTTACGGTCGCCGAAGTGGTACTGGATGACCCCCCAGGTGACGCCGGCACGTTCGGCGACGTGCTTTGCGGTCGCGGCGGCAAATCCCTCCTCCACGATGCAGCGGACCGTCTCGTCGATGATTTTCGCCCGGGTGTCATCCCCGCGTTTGCGCGGCGCATTCGTCTGCCGAGTGGGACTGACGGGCGGTCGGGGGTTCCGACCTGCGGAGATGGACATTGTTGACTTTATAACATAGTCACGTCTATTTTTGGGCGGTGAGTCGTTCTCGGTATGCGCAGCTGTCCCGCCAGGAGTTGACCGTTCTCGTTCCTGAGCTGCTGCTGATCGGGCACATGATCGACCGCTCCGGCATGGCCTGGTGCATCCAGGAGTGGGGGCGCGACGAGATGGTGCAGATCGCTATCGAGGAGTGGGCCGGGGCGAGCCCGATCTACACCCAGCGCATGCAGCGGGCGCTGAACTACGAGGGCGATGACGTGCCCACGATCTTCAAGGGCCTGCAGCTCGACATCGGCGCTCCGCCGCAGTTCATGGATTTCCGCTACACCATTCATGACCGCTGGCACGGCGAGTTCCACCTCGACCACTGTGGGGCGCTGCTAGACGTGGAGCCGATGGGCGACGATTACGTCTACGGGATGTGCCACACCATCGAGGATCCGACGTTCGACGCGACGGCGGTGGCGACAAACCCACGCGCGCAGATGCGTCCCATTCACCGGCCGCCTCGGGTACCGGCCGGCCGGCAGCCGCACTGTGCCTGGACGGTCGTCATCGACGAGTCCTTCCCGCCGGCCCAGGGCATCCCAGCGCTGGATATAGTTCGCGAAACACGCGCTGCAACATGGGAACTCGGTGCGATTGACCGATCCGAGGAGGGGTTGGCCGATTATTCGGGCCCGCTGCTCTCCGACTTCGACTTCGAAGCGTTCTCGCACTCGGCGTTGGTTCGGATGGCCGACGAGGTATGCCTGCAGATGCATCTGTTGTATCTGTCCTTTGCGGTCGCAGTGCGAGCGCGCGCGGGATCGGATGTTGGGTTGGCTGCCTCGGTGGGCACTCGCCAGCTGATCGGCCTGGCCGGGCTCGGCGCCGAGCGCATCCATCGAGCGCTTTCGCTCCCGGACGGGATCGACGGCGTGCTGAGGGTTTTCGAGCTGCACCCGTTGTTCAATCCGGTGGGCTACATCAACGCAGAGACGCACGGCCGATTGCAGGTTCATCAATCACCGGCCCACGACGATGCCGCTTGGATCTCGTTGTGCTCACCGGAGTCGGTTCAGCCGTTACAAGCGATCGCCACCGCGATCGACCCGCACATCCACGTTCACGTAAGCGGAGACAGCACCGACTGGACCGTCGAACTGTCCGAGACTGACACTGCCGCAACAGAGCTGCCCGAGGTTGCCATCGCCAAAGTCAGTGGCGGGTCGACGTTTGAGTTCCAGCCTCGGCGATCGCTGCCGTTGACTGTGGTCTGACGCGATTCCATCTGTCAAGACGTCGGCTATCTCACTTCGGTGACGCAACCGCATCGACCGGATACCGATGACGTTGTGCCCGATCGTCGTTGCGTGACCGCGGTTATGGTTGACCTTGGCCACCGACCGCTATCGACGAAGGTAATGACTTGATATATGACCCGTTGGGGTTATCGATCGGGACCACCAATTTAGCCGCGGTCCGCAGCGGGAATCCGCCAGTCTCCCGCCGCGCTGTGTTGACCGTTTTTCCCGATCGCGCGCCGGAACTCGGTGTGCCCGTGTCGAACCCGGATGTGGCAGACACCGGTACCCTGTTGGCCGGCTTCGTAGAGCGGGTCGGTGGGGCCAGCACTCTGCAGTCTGCCGACGGCTCGACCCACGACCCGGCTCTGCTGCTGGTCGAGGCGTTGGATGCGCTGATCACCGCGACCGGCGGCGAGGCGGCGACGTCGAACATCACGATGGCGGTTCCTGCGCACTGGGGACCAGAGGCGTTGCGGGGCCTGCAAGACGCTTTGACCACCCATCCGGGTTTCGTCCGTAGCGGCGTAGCCCCGCGGCTGGTGGCGGATTCAGTTGCCGCGCTGAAGGCTTTGAACTCCGATTCCAGGCTGCCCGCCAATGGGGTTGTCGCGCTGTTCGATTTCGGCGGTGCCGGCACGAGCATCACCCTGGCCGACGCCGCGTCGGATTTCACTCCGATCGCACCGACGCTGCGCTACGCGGAATTCTCCGGCGACGTCGTCGATCAGGCACTGCTGGTGCACGCCTTGGACACCGCGGGCCACAGCAATGGCGCCGATCCCGCGCAATTCGCCAGTCTGCGCGACGAGTGCCGTCAGGCCAAGGAACGGCTCTCCAGCGAGACGGTGACCGAACTCTTCGCCGAACTGCCCGGCCGGAGTGCCCGCGTCGAGGTAACCCGAGCTGACCTGGATAGCCTGATCGAGGGCAGGCTCGACGGTTTACTCTCGGCATTCGATGAACTATTGCGCCGCAACAAACTTCGCCGCAGAGATCTCGCAGCGGTGGCGATGGCCGGCGGTGGAGCCAAGATTCCGTTTGTCGCCCAGCGTCTTTCGTCCTACACCAGAGCTTCGGTGGTAACCGCGGTGCAACCCGGACTCGCGATGGCGGTCGGCGCGAGGATGCTGTCGGCCGACCAGCCGATCGAGCAGCAAGACGGGGAACGCGAAGGGACGACGATGGCCGCTCTGGTGGGCGCGTCGACCGGTAGCTTCGCCACCTCGAGCAGTACCTTCGCTGCGCCCACCGACTCACTGGGGACACCCACCGGAACATTCGGTGCTCCGACGGGCACGTTCCCGGTTCCCACCGGCGGCTCCTTCTTCGACCGGGACCCGTCGGAGACGCTGCATGAGTTGGCCTGGTCGCAGGCCGACGATTCCGACGACGAGCCGGTGGTCTACACCGGCGAGCCCTACGACAACGACAACCGCGCAACCCCCTCGCAGCTGATGCAACTGCCAAGAGTCGAGTCATTCGACGGGACGCAGCGCGGAAACCGGTTGCCGCAGCTGTTTTTAGGACTGGCGGCGCTGGTGTCGATGGTCGCGATCGGCGGGGTGGCATTCACGTTGACGGGCAACAGCACCCGCGCGCCCACATTGCCCAGCAGCACCACCGTGGCGCCGCCGCCACCTCTGAGCTCGCAGCTTCCCTCGCCGAGCCCGCTGCCGCCGCCCACCAGCGTGGCGCCGCCGCCGCCTCCGCCCAGCGCGGAGCCGTCACCCATCGTCGCCCCGCCACCCACCAGCGAAGCGCCGCCGCCTCCTCCTCCGCCCCCGCCGGTGACCACGACGTACGCGCCGCCGCCGCCCAAGACGGCGCAGGCCACGACCACCGTGCCGCAGCCGACGACCACCACGCCCCAGGCAACGAGCACCACCCCGAGTACGACGCCACCGCCGCCGCCTCCGGAGACGAGCACCGCGCCATCGGCGGCGATGACGACGACGTATCTGAATCTGCCCTTCGTGCCAGTGCCGATACCGGTTCAGGTGCCCGCGGGGCAGGGCGGGGCCAGCCAGCAGCCGCAGAATCCTTATCAGCAGCAGAATCCCTACCAGCAGCAGTATCCGTACCAGCAGCAGAGTCCGTACATGCCGCAGAATCCCTACGCGAACCCGGGGTATGGCTATTAGTCGTGGCGCGAGCCACGAGAAATGCGCACACTGGGTGTACAGGTGTGAGCTGCCAGGAGGCTGCAATGGACGACAACGGTCGGTTCGGATTTGATCCAGAAGACTTCGATCGGGTGATCCGCGACGCGAGCGAGGGACTGCGCGACGCGATCGAAGGAGTCAGCCGGTTCTTCACCGTGCCCAGTGGCAGGTCCGGATGGGCGTCGGTCTTCGAAGACCTGTCGCGGCGCACCCAGACCAGGCCGGAAACCACCGGTGAAACCGGTGACGGGGTGTGGGCGATCTACACGGTGAGCGCCGACGGTGATGCGCGCGTCGAGGAGGTGTACGCCACCGAACTCGATGCGCTGCGTGCGAATAAGAACAACACCGACGCGACCCGCAAGGTCCGATTCCTCCCGTACGGGATCGCCGTCAGCGTCCTCGACGATCCAGACGAGGCACCGTAACCGGGCTCGGCCGGCGCGCCGCGACGTTGATTTCGCCGGGAACACCGGGAAAGGCTCGCGGGTGCAACGCCACTATGGTGGTGACCATGTGCTTACACGTGATCGGCCGTGTCTTCATCGCAGCGTTGGTTCTTGGTGGGCTGCTGAGTGCCCCCATGCCCGTCACATCCGCGCAACCCTGCCCGGACGTCGAGGCGGTGTTCGCCCGCGGCACCGGCGAGCCAGCCGGCGTCGGCGGGATCGGGGAGTCATTCGTCGACGCGTTGCGCGTGGCGGTCGATCCTAAGTCGCTCGACGTGTACCCGGTCAACTACGAAGCCAGCGGCAATTTCTCCGACCGCATCGAGTTCGCCCAGAGCTTCCTCGACGGGGTCAAGGACGCCAGCAGTCATATCGAGGCAACCGCCGCGAGCTGCCCCAAGACCAGGATTGTGCTCGGCGGGTATTCCCAGGGCGCGGCCGTGGCCGGCGCCGTCACCTCGGCGTCGATCCCAGCGGGAGTGCCTGCGGAGTACTTATCTTTCATGCCCAAGCCGATGCCGCCGGAGATCGCCAACCACGTGGCCGCGGTGACGCTGTTCGGGAAACCGTCGCCACAGTGGCTGCAGAATTACGGCGCGCCGCTGATCGTGGTCGGTCCGCTGTATGCGCCGAAGACCGACGACCTGTGCGCCGATGGCGACACGATCTGCAACGGGGATCCGGGTGGGTTGCCGAGCCTGGCGCACTCCTCGTACCCGGTGAACGGCATGGTCGGCCAGGCCGCCGGATTCGCCGCGAGCCATCTGTAGCCGTCAGTCGGGCTGGTCGGCCATGATCGTCGCGAACAGCTCACCCATCTCGTCGGCGGGACCGCCGGGCACGGTGTAACCGGCCTCGTCGCGGATCTCGTCGAGATGGTCACGGACCTGCTCGACCGACAGCGCAGGACTGTAGAAGCCCTTCGTCCGGCCGATGAAGAATCGGGCGACATGTCCGGCGCCGACCGTGTAGATCTCACCGGAAACCGGGCAGTCCCGGTGCGTCAGGAACGCCGCCACCGGGGCCACCAGCGCCGGATCGAGCTTCTGAAGGTACTGGGCCACAAGGTCATCCAGAATCGCCTGAGCCGATGGGTGATTTTCAACGGCCTCCCGGCCCGTTGCTCCGTCGACTGAATGTGCCAGCATCCGTGTGTAGGCGATCGGCGCTATGGCGTTGACCTTGATGTTGTGGTCGGCCCCCTCGGCGGCGAGCACCCGAGTCAAGCCGACCAACCCAGTTTTGGCCGCGCCGTAATTGCTCATCCGCTCGGCGCCGAGGAGTCCGGCGGCCGAGCAGGTGTTCAGGATTCGTCCGTAACCGCGCTCGCGCATCGCTTTCCACGCGGGTCTCGTCACGTAAAACGCGCCCTTCAAGTGCACATCCAGTAACGGGTCGAACTGATCGGCGGTCATCTCTTCGAAGGGCGCATCGCGGACGATGCCGGCATTGTTGATCACGATGTCGATGCGTCCCCAGGTGCGCAGGGCGGCGTCGATGATCGCCTGCCCGCCTTCGGGGCTGGTCACGCTGTGGGTGTCGGCGATCGCCTGACCGCCGTGCTGGCGTATCTCCTCGGCGACAGCGGTTGCGGCGTCGGCGTCCGAGCCGGCTCCCGTCACCGAGCCTCCGGTGTCGTTGACGACGACGCGCGCGCCGCGCGACGCCAGGAGCAGGGCGTACTCCTTGCCCAAGCCGCCGCCGGCGCCGGTGATCACCGCAACCTGGTCGTCGAACCGCATGTCTTTGGTCACCACGTGACGGGCAGTTCTTTCATGCCGTAGATGTCGGCTTCCTTGAATCTCAGCTCATCCGGCGGCACCGCCAGTTGGAGCCCAGGCAACCGACGCGCCAAAGTCGCGAAGGCGACTTGCATTTCGACCCGGGCAAGGTTGGCCCCGATGCACTGGTGGACGCCGTAGCCGAAAGCCAAGTGCCCGCGGGCTTTACGATCGACATCGAGAGTCTCTGGCCTAGCGACGAATTCGGGATCCCAGTTTCCGGCGGGCAGGTTCATCAAGACCCGCTCCCCGGTGCGGATCAACTGGCCACCGATTGTCAGGTCTTCGATCGCTATCCGATCCACTTGAGCGTGCACGATGCTGAGATAGCGCATGAGCTCTTCGATGGCATTGGCGATCACGGTTGGATCGTCAGTTCGGCCCAGCCGTTCGAATGTGCCGGGATTCTCCAGCAGCGCAACAGTTCCTAACGCAATCATGTTGGCTGTGGTTTCGTGGCCGGCTTGCATCATGATCACAGCGTTGACCGCCACGGTGTTGTTGTCGAGTTGGCCGGTCGCGACGTAGTCGACGATGAGACGGCTGATCAGGTCGTCGCCGGGCTCGCGCTCCTTACGTGCCACCAACTCC
>Ga0302325_10014165_pt1 | contig 16987 bp, 22 predicted proteins | sample Palsa_T0_2_FD_201948 | JGI IMG/M metagenome (GOLD analysis project Ga0302325, IMG submission 201948) | Peat permafrost microbial communities from Stordalen Mire near Abisko, Sweden - Palsa_T0_2 | ecosystem: Environmental > Terrestrial > Soil > Palsa > Peat permafrost | place: Sweden: Abisko... | reverse complement strand
ACGCCATGAGGACACGGTCGCGCAGCTCGCATTGAGCGGCCGGGTTAAGACGTCGGTGACCATAGACCCTCTGGCGCAGCTCACCGGGTCGACGCGACCCGCGACGGCCATGCGCGAGAGCAAGGTTTTCGAACACGAGCAGTTCGCCGGGTTGCAACTCCACTTCGAGTTCGGCGTCCTCGACACGGAGACCGTGATGTTGAAAGAACACGACTTCGGAGCGCAGGCTGGCAAACTCCGTACCGCATAGAAACCCAGGATCGGCTTTCACGCTCGGAAGACGTGGTGAGCTCGCCGCCGCGCCTTCGACAACCCGCGCCAGGCTTCCCTCCGCATAGCCGCAAGCGTCATCCCAGGCGCCGTGCGTCCGGCCATAAGTGATCAGGCGATCGAGCAGCTCAGATATTGGCGGCCAGGTGCGTTGGCTCAGCAGCGGGGCTAGCGGCACGAGCCTGGTGACCGCGGAAACGCTCTCAATGCCGCCGGGAATGTGCAGGGCGGTGTACCGGGCGACATCCTGGTCGAGCCTCGGGTCAAGCGGCAGCCCAAAATCGAAATGCAGCGTCTGAAACTCACGAGTCGGCTGCCCATCGACCGGGGGGAGGACAAAATCGCCGATCACGTCGAGCTCCGCCGAGCGATCCGCAGGGCAACACAAGTCGATCAACTCACGCGCAGCGTCAAACGCTTCCTCCACGGTCGGAAACGCGTCGCGAATCCAAACGAACCCGCGATCGTTGAGCTGAGCTACCTCATCGCCCATGCCGAGATTGTCGCTGACGGACTCTATCGCGATGAAGCATCAACGCCTGCTTATACAATGATGTGGGCATGAGTCACGGAGCAGAGCCGGATCTAGCGTTTCTGTCGACCGAGACCGCGAGCTCGGTCGCGGAGACGATGCAGGCCCTCGCAACCCCGAGTCGGGTGCGGATCCTCAGTCGCCTCGGTGCAGGCCCGTGCTCGGTCGGGGAGCTGGCGCGCGAGATCGGGATGGGACAGCCGGCCGTCTCCCAGCAGCTGCGGGTGCTGCGCCACCTCGGTCTCGTCGTCGGCGAGCGCGACGGGCGCCAGGTGATCTACGCGCTGCACGACGCTCATGTCCGCGCCTTGCTGGACGAGGCGGTCTCGCACACCGAGCACCTCCGCCTTGGCCTCGCATCAAGTCCCGCGCAGCAGGCAGTCGAGGCATGACCAGCACTGGTCCAGCGTTGCTCGCGGCCGCCGCGGGCGTTGGATTCGGGCATGCGATCCTGCCCGATCACTGGGTGCCGTTGGCGGTGCTCGGCCGCACTCGCCGCTATCCCCTCTCGCGGATCGCTCGCCTTTCAGGCCTGGCCGGCGTCGCGCACGTCCTGGTCTCGCTCGTGCTCGGTGCGGTCATCATCGCCGTCGGGCTGCAGTTTCGCTCGACGATCCAGAGCGCGCAGGACACGATCATCGGCTGCGTGCTGATCGCCACCGGCCTCGGGTTCGCCGTGCTCGAGCTGACCGGCCACGGGCACGGCCACGACCACGACCACGGCCACAGCCACGATGACCACCACGACCACGACCACGGCCACAGCCACGATGACCACCACCACCACGACGGTCACGGTGACCACGAGCCGCAGCGGGCCGGACTGCAGGGCCTGGCGGCGGTGATGGTCCCGTTCGGCGCGGCGGCGTCTCCGGACCTCACGATCCTGCCGGTGTTCCTGGCCGCCACGGCCGCGGGTGTCGCGACCGCGGTTGGCTCACTGCTGGTCTTCGCCGCCGTGACGATCGGAACCATCGTCGGCCTCACCTTGACGGCCGCTCGTGGCGGCTACGAAATCCACGGACAATGGCTCGAACGTTGGGGCAACGTGTTTACCGCGCTGGTCCTCGTCGTGATCGGCGCGCTCGTCCTCACGCGCACTATCTGACGTACTCGGGAGCAGCCTGTCGAACCGGTCACCAAAGTCAGATGGGCGGATGGCGAAATCGATACGGCGGAGCCCGGGGGCGGCGCCCTGGTCGGCCTGTTTCGGATCAGCGCGACCGTGTCGTGTGTCGGTCAGCAGTAACTGTTGAACGATCCTGGAAGCGAAAAGGCGCAGGTAACGTGATCGATCGGCCTTACGACCCAGAGCACCCGACCGTCGGCCGACGGTTGGGTAGCCTCAGTCTCGGGCTGCTGGCGGCGTTGGTGTTCGTTGTCGGTCTCATAGAGTTGTTCTACGCCTTGATGTTCGCCGACGGCTACGAAGAGGTACCCACAACAACCGGAGAGCGACTGCCATGGCTTCTCCTGCCGATCTTGATCATGTGCGCGGCGGGATGGAGCATCCGTGAGGCTTACCGGTATCCGACAGGACGCTGGAGTCCGCAGCGCTACTGCTTGGGGGTCGTGATCGCAGTCCTTGGTGCGACCGCTTGGTGGGCTCTGCTTGTGCGGCTGCGGGCATGAGGACTACAGCTCACTTTGGTTCAGCAACCAGGCGGGCCGCCTCGCGCCAAGAGCACTGCGTCTCGGCAGCTCGGCGGACGTGATCTCTTTGGAGCCGCGATCGGTGACGGTGGTCAGCTGGGCGGCGTTCCGGGCAGATTCGAGATAACTGTCCACAGGTCCCCGGCGCCGGGCATCTTCACGGGCACGGTCACGGCGGCTCCGCGCTTGACGATTCGTCCATGGCTGGCGTGCACCGCCTGACTTCTGACCGAGTAGGCCGTGGATGGCGTCAGCGGTCCGGACGCGAAGGCCGCCGGTTTGGAGCAGGGGACGGTAATCGTGCGGTGTGCGATCGTCACGAGCACTTCGTTGGCATGATCGGTGCAGCTCAGGTCGTTGGTCGCGAAGTAGTAGCGCCAGGTCGTGCCCGTGGGAACGCGGATCGCTGCCCATTGGAAGTAGGCCGCTGGGCCGGGCGCAGGAGGCGGCACGGGCTTGGAGGCGGTCCACCCATGGTTGCCGCTGCAGTTATCGCCGGCGACGCCGGTGAACCCGCCTGGCGGTTCGTCGACGACGATCCTGCCGCCCGCCTTCTTGCCCGTGATCCGGCCGGTGATCGTCAGCGAAACGAGCTTCTGATACTCGTCCAGGACGTAGAGCTGCAACCTGAAGACCCCGCTCTTGGTCGTCTGGAGCGTCGGGTATCCGTAAGCGGTCGCGTTCACGGTAGCTGAGTCGACGCTTTGTCCGCATTGGAAGTTCGCTTGCACCTGAAGTTTGCGCACCACGCCGTCCGCATAGTCGAAGCTCAGGAACTGGCTCTGGTACGCGGCTTTGTCGGGGGTGGTTCTCGTCGCGGTGACTGTCGGAATCGCGATGAAGCTGTAGCTGCCGGAGCAGCCGCTGACGAATGGATCCTGCGCGTTCGAGAGACTCACCGTTGCCGTCACGAACGTGTGCGCCGGGTTGACCTTGCCGGCGATCGTGAATTGGCCGCCGTAGGACTCGCCGGCCGAGCCGCCGCCATAGTCGGCGCTCGTCGCGGAGCCGGTGTAGCTGAAGCTACCGTTGGTCAGCTCAACCGCTGCGCCGGGTGCCAACGCCAGCTGGAACACGGCATCGGAGTCACTCTGCCAATCCGATGGGGATGCGCAGGCGGTCGGCCGCAGCATCGCCGAGAAGCTCGTCACCTGATCGCCATCGAGGGAAAAGCTCGTGCCCTCCGGCAGCGAGGTAGGACTGAACTGGCCGGTGAAGTCGACCGTAGCGGCGCGGGCGGTCGCCGTCAGCGCGCCCAGCAAGATGGCGCCAACCAAACCCAGCAGCGCGACCATCCGGGGCAAGCGTCGGCAGCACCGGACGTTCAGGGTCATCAGACCTGAGTTATCGTCTTCGGAACCGAGACACTTGAGCCGGATGACCTCCCGAACCGGCAATCCCGGCCAGGCGCTCGCTCGCCGCGAGACGGCTGGTCCTCGCCAGGCGAAGCCATGTCCCAAGGTCTACGCAATCCCCGGGACATACTCGGGACGCACAGCCCTAAATCAGACGGAGCTGGGAGAACCAAACCCCCAGTTTCCTTACCCAACCAAGCCTGCCTTCGGACTCGAACCGAAAACCTCTTCATTACGAGTTGCACCTGTGGAGATCGAGGGAGAAGGCTCCGATTGTTCGTTTTCTCCGACTTCGCGGCCCGCGAATCCCTCTAGACGCAACGTTATGCCCGAATAGCGGGCACAACGTTGCGTTCATCACTGACGCGCGCGACCAACCTCGAGCCGACTTCCCCAATGGGCCTGCAGCAGCACAGATCCGCGCCAGCCGGTCACGTCGCGACCCTAATTACGCGGCGCCATCTCTGATACCAGATGCCGTCCCGAAGACTGGCAATGAAGAGTGGCTTCGGGCTCGCCTGAGCTGCGGGGCCGCTTGACGAGAGTTCCTTTGCGCGATCAAAGCGGGAGGGCCGCCTCGGCACATCCCGGCCGTCGTGGCGGGGGTCCGAGGGGTGAGACACTGGAGGAGTGGTGACGGACACGGATGTGGCGCTGGTTGACCGGCTGTGGCAGGAGCTTGAGGGTCATCGGTGGGAGGAAGCGATTCTGCTCAGCGGTCAACTCGCGGGGTGGCTGAATCAGGACCGGGATCGGGAGGCGGCGCGGTGGTTCGATGAGGTTCTGCTGATCGCGGCAGACCAGTTCGCCTGGATCGGTGGCACAGCGTCGCGCGTGACTCGGCTGGTCGTCCTACTCACGCCCAGGCGTTGCTCGAGCGCGGGATGGCGATCAGTTGGCGACTGGCGCCTCCGGCGGCTCGGTCGATCCGCCCTCGACTGCGCTGGACGAGGTCGGTCGACGTCAAGTTGCACTACGACCGGATGAAGCAGGCTTTGTGGCTCTTTGACTGCTTGATCGCCCGCTTTGACGGCGACCTCGATCCTGAAGCACGCCGGCTCGTTGTCCAGCGGGCTCTCGCTTGCTCGCTGCCGCTTCGCACACGAGATGCGGGTGTCTGCGTGGTGTCGTCTCTTGGTGGTTCTCAGACCGTTTGCGTCGGAACGGCGTCTCCGGATGTCCTATCGTTAAGGGGCGTCGGAGAGGGGCGCCGCATCAGGAGGTTGGGGTTCCTCGCGATGGCTTGCTGACCACCCAGGATCGGAGTCGACCGTGACTACTCCCGCTACCATTTCTGAGGGCGCTACCGGACCCACCGTCAGGTGGCTGCAGTACCTTCTTGTCCGTCGGACTCTGAGCGACAGCCAGATCGATGGCATCTTCGGCCCCGTGACAAAAGCGGCCGTGGAGGAGTTCCAGGCCGGCGATCACCTCGCTGCCGATGGAATCGTCGGGCCACTCACCTGGTCGGCGCTGCATGGTGACGGCGCAGAGCCTCCGACACTCACCGAAGGATCTCACGGCACCGTGGTCGAAAAGCTTCAGACCGCGCTAAACGAGGGACGCGGTGACTTCGCGCCCAGCTCGAACCCGGTGCTTGCCACCGACGGTGACTATGGCCCGCATACCGCCGCCGCAGTAAAGGGGGCCCAGAAGTCGGGCGCCATCGAAGCAGATGGCGTCGTCGGCCTGCAGACATGGCCCTACCAGTGCACGCCGCCGGGCAGGTGCTGGCCGATCTCTGCGGCGTTCCAGGGCCGGGGGAAGGATGACGCTATCCGTCCCATAGCCTTGGCAGTAGGCGCGCTGCGACGGGTTCGACGCTTCGCGCTCGCCAGGCCGGTGATGGACTCCTCGTAATCGTCCATCGCAATAGCGGTGACTCAGGCGCAAGGCACGCTTCCTTATCTCCAAGCGCCAGCGCGCCGCGGCCGTTAAGTAGTCGCGCTGCGGGTTGACGCGGAGCAGCTGTCAGGCGGCGAGGGCGGTCTCCGAGTCAGACGCCGCAGTAGTGGGTAGGCACCTGGGAGATGGCGACCTCCCCGCTGAACGTACTCGTCGCACGGCTTGAGTCGATCGAGGCGCTCGACGTTCCGGGGCGGCTGGCGGGCCGTGCCGTCCGGGCGCTGATTCCAGATGGCGCTCCCAAGGACGTTCTGAACGGCGCGTGGCTCGGTCACGCCCTGCATCCGATCATGAGCGATATTCCGATCGGCGCGTGGACGAGCTCGGTGATTCTGGACTGGACGGGCGGAAAAGATAGTCGGTCCGCCTCGGATCGCCTCATCCTGACAGGCGTGCTCGCTGCAGGCGCGACCGCCGCCACCGGCTGGTCGGACTGGGCGGACGCCGAGCAGGATAGTGCCGCCGTGCGTCGCTCCGGACTCGTCCACGCCGCCGCAAACGGGACCGCAACCGCGCTCATGGTCGGCTCCTACCTCGCACGCAAGCGAGGAGCGCGCGGGCGCGGGAGGCTGCTCTCGCTAGCCGGCTCGGCTGCGCTTGGCACCGGCGGCTGGCTGGGCGGGCACCTGAGCTACACGCTTGGAGCCGGGGTCACGGCCGGGGAGCCAGCGGCGACGGCGACCACGCAGCTTCCCTGAGCGTCGGCGCGCGGAGACCGACCCGGCGGCGTTTGCCGCCGCTGCAAGATTCGCGTGCACTGGGCCGGGCTGTAGCGGCGCGCGGCCAGACTGTCCGGAGACCGCGAAGGCTGGGTCCCGCGTGGTAAGGGTGTTGTTTTCGGTCGTCCGAAGCGGCAGCAAGGATCAGCGAGATCAGGATGCACCGCCCGGCGGATCTTGTGCGGCGCCTCGCACCTGTTGCACGATGGTGGACACGAACCGCTCGAGATTCTTGGCTCCCGTTTCCGGCGTCGCGTCCGGTACTTCCGCCTTCAGCCCCTCCCCGGCCAAGTCCGCCTCCACTAGATCGGGTCGCAGCGACAGCATCACGGACGTTAGCCATCTGCCTGAGTGGGTCCCCGCGTCAGTGCCGACATCGCCTCGAGGCGCACACACGACGACATCGCGGTACTCGCGGCTGAGCTCCAGCGCAGCCCGCTCCAGGACGCCCTGGTTACCGCCATGCGTCGAGACGAGCACGATTACTCGGAAGCCGTGACCGATCAGGCTTCGGGCCATCGCCAACACGACCCCACATAGCGTCTCCATCGAGATCATCAGCGTTCCGGCACCGGCCATGTGCTGATCTGCGCACCCGACGCGAAATGTTGGCGCCAGTACGGCACCAAGTTGTTCTGCGACCGCCGCCCCCACCGCGTCGGCCAGCAGCGCGTCGCTCCCGAGAGGGAGGTGGCCGCCGTGATACTCCACCGAGCCGAACGGAACGACAACAACCCTCCCACCGCCGTCGATCAATCGCCGCAGCTCAAAGCTCGTCATCTCCTCCAGCACCGGCATACCACCACAATAGGCTGCCCGAATAGGGTCCGCGATCCAACGCCGTGCGCCACCCCGACGGCAGCGCGCTGCCCCTCTCCATGCGGAGCAGTAACCAGCCCGTCGTGACCGCTCAGGCGTCAAGGACCAGCCTCCCGAAAGCGATCAATGACGGCGCTCGAGGACTGGACGACTCGCGGCAGTCCTGCTTCGTGGTCGCGACGAGCATGCCGCCCGGACCGGGCCCAGACCTGCTCCGTGCCGCCCGTCGGGCAGCCGGTCCGGTACTTCGCGCACCACACCGCCCCGCGCGTGAACACGTTCCCTGACGGAGGCTGGAACCCAGGCGAAGCCATGTCCCAAGGTCTACGCAATCCTCGGGACATATTCGGGACACGCCCTAAATCAGACGCAGCTGGGAGAACCAAACCCCCCAGTTTCCTTCCCCAAACAAGCCCGCCTTCGGACTCGAACCGAAAACCTCTTCATTACAAGTTGCGCCTGTAGAGATCGAATACGGTGATTTGCAGGTATTTTAGGTAGTCTGAGATCACCTCAGTTCGGGTCAGAAATGCTGAGTTCGGGACATATTTCGGGACACGTTTGGTGCGCTGATACCATGCCACCATGGCTAAGAACCTTACCGTGCGTCTCGACGACGAACTCGCCGCGGACACCGAGGCGCTCGCGCGGGCCGAGGGCATGAGCCTGAACGAGACCGTAAAGCTGGCTCTGTCCGAGGCCGTTGAGCGCCGGCGTAAGGACCCGAAGTTCAAGGCCCGCGTGCGCGGGATCATCGAGCAGGACCGAGAGCTGCTCGAACGACTCGCGAAGTGAGCATTGAGTACGTCGACCTCGTCGACTACATCGCGATCGCTGTCGAAGCGCCTGGCGGGACGGGCTCCGGCGACCCGTTTAGGCTCGCGGTACGCTGGCACGGATGACTTTACGAGAATCAAGGTCAGGCCTGAGTAGATGGGCGGCGTGCCGTGTATCCGGGGTTTGCGGATCCCGGTCGCGACAGTGGTTGGCCTGGTCGCTGACAGCATGGGCGACGCGGAGATCCTCGCCGCCTACCCGGACCTTGAGGCTGAGGACATCCGCGAGGCTTCGCTGACGAGGTCGTCCTCGACGGTCGCGAGGTTCGCGAACAGAAGCTCGGCCTGCTCCTCGGGCCGACGCGGGAAGCAGAGGCGTTGAGGCGCCGTCGATGCCTTGTTTCTCGCGACGAGGCTCTCGCTTTGACGTAGCAGTAGCATTATGTCGTCGACAAGGTGGTTGACTAAACAATGCTGAGCGGTTTACACCTTTACGCATTGTTGTTCGTCGTGATTCTGTTGTATCAGGCCGCAGATTACGCTGGCACCCATACCAGGGCGAGACGCATGAAGCGGCCAGCTCCGCTGCCTCTGGATTTGGCGACACGTCGCCAGATTAGACGTGAATTTCCTGCAGGTACTGCGCTGACGCCACGATCACGTGGAGAAAAGGTAGTCGCTATCGGCTTTGCGGCTATTGCCTTTGCTCTCGTCGATGCCGCCATTTTCAGCCCGTGTCAAGGGGAATCGCGCGAACTCATTGGCTTAGGCGTGGGTGACAGCGTCACCCACGCTAGTTCGCGCGATGTAGCTGACCCGCGCCAAGACGTCCGGCCTTGGGTATCGATCCCAGTGAGATCCTGCATTGGCGAGACGTCGTCGAATCAGTTGCCCGCGACGGACCTGATCCGTGCGCGAATCCGCATCCGGAGGGACTCCCGCCGCTGCCGATCGACCCCGATCAGGGCATGGTGAGGCTGAAGTTGCCGACGGAGATGGATCCGTCGTGACCAGTCGGTCCGGAGCCGAAGCCGGCGGCGCCGCTGGCAGGAACGTAAGAGACCGTGCCGTGCACGACGCCGGTGCAGCCATCGGGGATCTCATCCTGGAAGAGGACGCGCTGCCCCGCGCGGACGTTGGCGAGGGTCGTGCCGCTTGTGCCGCTCCGCGGACAGCCCCGGCGACCATGCGATGGATACGCATCCGAGAACTCGTAATAGCTGTTGCCGCTGGTCACGGCGACGTGCGCCGTGAAGCTGATGTTGATCAGCAGGACTCCCTGCTCTCCCTTAAGCGGTGTCTGGCCCGCCCTGCACGGGGCAAACGTGAGCGGTCCGCTCGAGCAGTAGTGCTTGGCCGGAAGCTTCTGGACGGTGACTGGTGCAGCGACCTGAGCTGCGGTGACGTGCTGGACACGGGGCGTGGCGTATCCGACGGGAGGGCAGCTTGCCTGCGGGGTCCCGCCCGAGGTGGGTGTCGGCAGGTTGCACACATGCCCATCACGATAGGTCACCGCGGTAATCACGCCCGGCTGGAGCGCCGGGCCGGAAGTCTGCCCGCTGCCGCTCTCGCAGGCACGACCTCCACCTGACTGCTGCGAGCAGGTCTGCGTGGTGCCAGCCGCGACGATCAGATATGCGCCATCGGGTCCGTTCGTGGGCTCGGTGAAGAGCCGGCCACCCGCGCCGACGTAGGTGATGCTCGCTGCGTTTGGGCCGAGCAGCCCGTAGTCGAGGTCGCGTAGATCCGCCTTCGGACACGGCGGCTCTGGACGATCCCCGTTCTGACCTCCGCATCCGTCGCCCTGAAGACCCGTTCCCCACTGAACGTCGGCGCTAGCGATCGCGCCTTGAACAGTGACGTTATTGAACGCGTTTCCGTTCCGGTCGGTTTCGCTGCAGCTGTCTCCCGTGTACGCGTTCGGGGAGATCGGGTGAAACCGGCCGTCGCTTGCCCACGCGCCATCCTGGCCGATCACGCCGATCGTGCCGTCCTGGACCCGGCCCTTCTGCAGGCAGGTCTGCCCACGGGTGGTTTGAAATTGCCGGAGTCCCCACGGGAGCCCTCCGTGCGGGTCGGGGGTCTCGGCGACGAGCTTGACAGTGCTCGGAATAGCCGCTCCTTGGAAGGTGTTGGGGTTCGCCGTCTGCGGACCTGCTGCCTGGCCGACCCGGAGCTTCGCGGTCGTTGGGGCGACAGCTGGCACGGCGTCGGTGGTTCGGATCGGGATTGGCGACTGGTGGTGACTCAGCAGGGCGATCGCGAGAACGGCGATCGCCACCGACGATGCCGCTGCCAGGACAGTGAAGATGGTCCCTAGGTTGGGCCTGCGGAATCCCTGGCGTCTGTCGGCCGTTCGAGTCGCAACGCCTTCCCGGTCGATGCTGGTCTCCAGACGCGGCACCGGATCCGTGTGGGTAACCGCAGAAGACGTAGGGCGCCAACGGCTCGGCGCCGCGAGCGGGAGTCGTCGCCGCCGACGGTTCGCGGCCAGCACTCGCTCGAGCACGGCTTGGGCCTCAGGGCCTGTCTGCGACACGACGTCCTGCGGGATCGCGGGTCGAGCCGCGCGCACGGCCGTCAGTAGCTCGTCGTCAAGTTGGTAGTCGCTCATGCTCCTGACCTCCGAAGGGGTGTGCTCTCACCAGGCTCATGTCCTGTGGGCGCCGAGCGTTGCTCGACATCCAAGATCGCCGCGAGCTTCGCCCGAGCGCGGTGCAGCCGGCTCCTCGCGGCTACCGGCGTAAGGCCGAGCACGCCGCCGGCCTGGGCTGGACTCAGCCCGTCCCAGGCGACCAGCAGCACCAGCTCTCTGTCGTCTGCCGATAGCGTGTCCAGGGCCTCGCGAATATTCCGCCAGGTGACGATCGACGGGTCCAACGGTGGCGGAGCGTTCTCCGGTGCAGGCAACCGCTCCAACAGCGCCTGCTCACGGATCCGCTTGCGACGGTGGTTGCGTAGCTGATTGAGCGCGACCGCGAACAACCATGGCAGCGCCTGCTCCCCGATCGGCACAGCGTCGAGCCGGCGCCAGGCGACCTCATAGGTCGCCGCCACGAGATCTTCGGCGTCCTGGCCCGAGAGCCCACGATGACGCACGTACCTCGCGACGGATGAATACGTCGCGTCGAACAGCGCGCGGAAGCGAGCGTCAGCGCTCATCACGGTATTCATGTCGGAAGCAGGCCGAGCGTTGCAGACATCCTCTGCTTTGCGCTGACTCGGGACCGGTCGGGGTTGGCGGCTGGCGCGGTGATCTGGCCCGCAGCGGTCCAGCCGCCTGATTTTGGCATCCCTTCGGGCTGCGGTTGGGGCGGCACAGGCCCGCAGCGGGCGGGCCCAAGCGAAGGGAGCCGTGATGGCCACCAAGTCACGAAGCCGTCTCTCGGACGAGGAGCGCGATGAGCGCCGTCGTCAGGACCGCGAGCGGTTGCAGCACGCCGCGCAGGAATTGCTCAGCTCTGACGGCTGGGCGCGATGGGTCAAGACCCGGGCGATGTTCCACTCGTATTCAGCCGGCAACTGCATGCTGTTGGCAGCACAAGCCCACCAGCGGGGGATCGCTCTGACCCACGTCGCCGGGTTCCGAACCTGGCTGAAATTGGGGAGGAGCGTCCGGCAGGGTGAGACCGCGCTTCGGATCCTTGCGCCGATCACGGTTAAGGACCGCCCCAAGCTGGCCGGCGAGGAGACCAACGAGCGGCGCGTGTTCTTCAAGACCGCGTTCGTGTTCGACGTGTCGCAGACCGACATCCTCCCGGGCGCGGAGCCCGCGGCGCTCGAGCCGCCGCACGAGCCGTTGACCGGCGACTCGCACGCGCACCTGCTCACTCCGCTGGGTCGCTTCGCGGAGTCGCTCGGATACTCCGTCTCCTTTGAGGTGATCAGGGGTCGGCCGGAGGCTGGTGCGACCCGGAGGCTAAGCGGATCGTCGTCGACGCCGGCGTGCCGGCCAACGCGCAGCTACGCACCCTGATCCAGTGGGTGCTCGTGATGCTCGCGTGCCCGAGGATCGCCTGCGCGACATCCAGCCCGCCCGCGGCAGTCAGCGCCGACCCCGCCGCATGGCGCAGCATGTGCGGCGTCACCGCGCGGGCCAGGCCCGCCCGGCGCGACAGCGACCCAAACAGGTCCGCCACCCGGCCGTAACGCATCGGCGCGCCCAACGGCTCAGCGAACAGGTTCACGACCACGAAGTCGCACTCGGCCGCCGGCCGGCAGCGCTCGCGCTCATCCAGATACAGGTCGTAGTAAGCCACCACGTAATGCCAGCGGAACCACCCGCTCGCGCCGGCTCTTCACCCGCGCACCGTTGACGTTCTCGCGCGGCACGACATGCAGATGCGCGCCCGGCACCCGACAGCCGAGCTCGGTCGCTGACGCCATCAAGTGCATGTCCGAGCGCCGCAACCCCAGCGCCTCGCCGATCCGCAGCCCCGAGAACCACAACAACACCAACAAAAACCGGTCGCGCCAGCAGCCCGCGGCGAGCAGCAGCGCCTCCCACTCCGAAAGCTCGCACGCCCGCACCTGCCCCGTCGTGCTGGCGCGGAGCTGGTGGCGGGGCCTAACGCGGTAGCGCAGCGCCCCGTCCTCGGCGCGCAGCTCCGCCGGTAGAAACCGATCATCACCGACCTCGTAGAGCGCGGCGATCACGCTCGCGCTCACCCGGCCGTGCGCGACCGCGTGCTTATAGAACTCGCGGACCACCGACAGGACATGGTTGATCCGCCCGGGGCTGCGCAACTGCCCGTAGCCACGCCCACGCCGCGTCACCGGCGTCGTCCGCAACATCAGCACGAACCGCGACAGCTCCCGTCCCGCCCGCTCCAGATCGCGCCCCGACGAGGTCGCCCAATCCAGGAACAGCGCCAGCTCGCTCGCGTAGAGACGCGTCGTCGATTCCGTCCGATCCGCGCCGAACCGCAGATCCCGCAGAAACGCATCCGCCGCCGCGACCAGCTCGTAGGTCTCGTCGACGACGGTCCAGTACGCCAGGTCACCAGGCAACACGATCCGCAGCGCCGACAAGCGGGCAGACGAAGACGGCGCCACCGCCACCGAGGGGCGAAAGCCGCTCACCCCACGACCCTAAGGTCCGCCGCGGACAAGGAAGGGGGGTCGCCGGCGGCGCGCCCGCCGACGACCCTCCAGCTCGGCCCTCCGGGCCATCGCTTCCGGCTCGACGGCGGCATCCCCACCACCACCCGGTCACGTCGGTAACACGCCCAGAAAGCCGTCCCCAGCAAAGCCGGGAAGCCCGTCCGCGGACACAGTGCGAAACGCTCCACCCACGGCATAAAACAAACGCTTATGTGCCCTTACTGATCTTCACGGTGGCCGCGATGATCGCTGGCGCGATAGTGACAGCCATCCGTAGGAAGTGAGCCTGTCCGGCCGCCGGGCATTAGACGTCCGGCCAGCTGGCCGGTGGGTTGCCTGACGGGTTAGGTCTGCATCCCGGTCGGGGGGACCGGCACCTGGTCCACGCGCTCCGGTGGGGCAACTGGGAGCAGGTTTCCAGGAAGTGCACCGCCAGGTAAGAACACGCAGAGGACGAGACTCTGCGGACGGGCAGCGCTGGGCGCCACCAAACCGGCGTAGCCATTCTTGTGGAGTTGCTCGCCGATGGCCTGGAATGCTGGCCATCCACGCCGCCCCGGGGTCGGCAGCGGCAACCCGGCGCGAGCGAGCCGCTCAGTCGTCTTCAGATCAGCGACCTTGAGCGCGTCGACCTCGTAGCTCCAGAGATCGCGGGGGAGCGCCATCCGCGGAGGGATCCCGCGCTCGGCGAGATAGCGATACCACTCAGCCCACACGCAAGCCAGCTCGTCGCACAGGTAGAGGGCATCGATCACGCTACCCCGCTGCCAGCGGTTGTCATCTGGTGGGACCGGTCGTAACGCTGGATCCGCGTCGGCAGGCGTGTGCCGCAGCCACCGGCCGTTGACTGTCGTCAGCTCGACATCGCACGCCACGTCACGTCAGGAAGCGCCAGGCGACTCGAGCCCAGAGATCACCTGCGCGACGCGTCGCGCTTGCCCGCGCGCGAGCAGCTCGATCGGCCGCCGGTCATCGAGCGCCTCGATCGGCTTCAGTAGCCAGACCTGAATGTAATCGGCGTCGATCACGCGCGCCAGACGGTCGGTGATCTCGCCGAGCTCCGCGACCCGTCGCGCCCGATCCCCGGTAGGGGAGCTCCGACCCGCGAACCAGTCCCGGACGGTGCTCGGCGCCGCACCCACCGCCTCAGCGATCACGTCGTGCGGCAGATGAGCCTGATCATGAATTCGGACGGCTTCGACGGCAAATGCTGTCGGCATGACACCGATCGTAGACCTCCGTCGCGATTACGTCAAGAACCCGCGCTACTGGAGCAGCACAGATCCGCGCCAGCCGGTCACGTCACGACCCTGATTACGCGGCGCCATCTCTGATACCAGATGCCGTCCCGAAGGCAGGCAATGAAGGCGGCGGACTCGATGGGCGGGCCCGGGCGTTACGGTCACGCACGGAGAACGGGCCTTGCATCCATGCTCGGCTGGGCCGTCGTGCGCGTCGACGGCGGCGACGGTCCGGCGCGGGCTGGCCGGCGAAACGGCATGTCACACGCGCACGGAAACGAACGCCTTGATCTGGCGTCCGTGCCAAATGCCAGTTCCGCGTGCGCGGAGAACAAGCATTAGGCCGTATCCCGGTGGTGGTCCCGTGCCCTTGTCAACGGGCAGTCCAACCTCCCACGACTCACACTATGGCGATCCGCTCCGGCGTACAGGTCGGCCGACCTCGCCAGGTCCGCACCAACCTCGTGCCGATTGACGCACTCGCAGTGCTGGGCCATCCCGCGGCCCGGGACGTCTTGGGACGTCTCGGGACGACTTGGGACGTCTCGCTCCAAAAGCCGTCGCTCAGCTCGCGGGAGCCGGCGCCCCTGGTGCATCCGTCGGGTGCCTCTCGTCGGTGACGGCGGGCCGGCTGAACGCTTCGGCCACGAGCCGGGCGTCGTCAGCGCGGGGAACATAGTGCAGGTACTTCATGGTGGTCTGGATGTCGGCGTGGCCCATCCATTCCTGGACGCGGCGGATGTCGGCCTTGGCGATCATCCGGGTTCCGAAGGTATGCCTGAGATCGTGAAAGCGAAGGCGGCGCAACCCCGCGCGCCCGAGCGCGGCGTCGTAGCGGCGCCGCAGCGCGGACGGGTCGAGAAACCCTCCCGTCACGCCGACGAACACGAGGTCGTCGTCGGCGACGTAATGGGGTCGGTGGCCGAGCTTCACGAGCGCCGCGGCGACGTCGGGGGCCATCGGCACCGAGCGGACCTTGCCGGACTTCGGGGTCGTCAGCTGCCCTGCTGCGTAGCTCGCCCGGACGCGGATCACCGAGCCCGGGAAAGTCGACGTCTCGCCAGTGGAGCGCGAGCAGCTCACCGCGGCGCAGGCCGGTGAACGCGGCCGTGAGGAACAGCATCGCGTCCTGCTCGCTGGCGGCGGCGCGGACGAGCGCATGAACCTCCTCGGGGGAGAACACCTCGATGTCACCGCTGCGGCTCAACGGGGGCTTCTCGACGTCCGCGACGGGGTTGATGGGCAGTCCCCAGACTTTCTTCGCGCGCTGGAAGATCCCGTGCAGGAGCACGAGCGCCTTCGTGCGGGTGCTCGAGGAGCGGTGCATCGACCCAATCCAGTTCTCGATCATCGTCGTCGTGATCGACTCGAGCGGGCGCTCCCCGAAGGCGGGCGGCAGCTGCGCGCGAACGATCGCCTTGTACCCCGCAACCGTGGAAGGCTTCCGGCCGCGGTCGTGCTCGATGTAGCGCAACCGCCCGTCGGGCAGCCGGTACTTCGCGCACCACACCGCCGCGCGCGTGAACACGTTCCCTGACGGAGGCTGGAACCCAGGCGAAGCCATGTCCCAAGGTCTACGCAATCCTCGGGACATATTCGGGACACGCCCTAAATTCCTTCCCCAAACAAGCCCGCCTTCGGACTCGAACCGAAAACCTCTTCATTACAAGTGAAGTGCTCTACCAGTTGAGCTAGGCGGGCGATTGGCCGCGCGGACCGGAGTGTGAGTTTACGGTTCCGGGAGCCGCGCTTCCCACCATGCCACCGTGTCGACCATGGTCTGGCGGAAGCTGATCTCGGGCATCCAACCGGTGTCCGCGGTCAGGCGCTCGTGGGAGCCGCGGCGGTCCATCACCTCGTGGGCGCGGACCAGCGCCGGGTCGATGACGTGATCGATGCGGGTGGGTGCGATCAGCTCGGCGAGCAGCGCGAGCTGCTCCCCGGCCGAGACGGAGGTACCGGTGCTGATGTTGTAGACCCCCGGGCGGCCGCGCTCGGCGAGCAGCCGATAGGCGCGGACGACATCGCGGACGTCGGTGAAGTCGCGACGCGTGTCGGGATTGCCGGTGACGATGCGGACGACCTCGGCGCGGGTGCGCCGCGCCTCGGCGGCTTGGCGAGCCAGCGAAGACAGGACGAAGATCGGCCGCTGCCCGGGACCGGCGTGGTTGAACGGGCGCACGCGGATGATCTCGAGGCCATGCGCTTCCGCGTAGAGCCGTGCGAGCAGATCGCCCGAGACCTTGGACACGGCGTACGGGGTCGCCGGACCGAGCTCGCCGGATTCGGCGATCGGGAGGGGCTGCTCCGCCGCGTACACCTCGCACGAGCTCACCCAGATCACCCGAGCGGACGGCGCCTCGTGCCGGATGGCTTCGAGGACGCTGACCGCGGTTTCGGTGTTCTCGATCATTGTCTGCGCGGGGTCCTCCCACGACCGGCCGACGGAGCTGAGCGCGGCCAGGTGGTAGATGACATCGGGCCGGACCTCGCGGAATGCGTCGCGGGTCGCGACCGGGTCGCGCAGCTCGACGGAGCGTCCCTGTCCGCTTGTGACCTCGCCGCTGCGCGAGAGGCCGATGATGTCGTCGCCTGCGGCGGCACACGAGGCGGC
>Ga0302325_10014164_pt1 | contig 16987 bp, 19 predicted proteins | sample Palsa_T0_2_FD_201948 | JGI IMG/M metagenome (GOLD analysis project Ga0302325, IMG submission 201948) | Peat permafrost microbial communities from Stordalen Mire near Abisko, Sweden - Palsa_T0_2 | ecosystem: Environmental > Terrestrial > Soil > Palsa > Peat permafrost | place: Sweden: Abisko... | reverse complement strand
CCCATACCGGCCAGCCGCGGGCTGATCCTCGACCGCAGCGGCAAAGTCCTGGCCAACAACGAGCCGGCCTATCAGCTCGAACTGATTCGCGAGCAGGTGCCCGATCTCAACAACACGCTCAAGCGCCTTGCGGCCTTAGGTCTGATCGACCCGGAAGAGCTCGACGACACGCGCCGGGTGATCTTCTCGCGCCGCAGTTTCGACTCTGTGCCGGTACGTCTGCGGCTCACCGATGATGAGATCGGACGCTTCGCGGTACATCGCTACGAGTTTCCGGGCGTCGACCTGGCCACGCGCCAGACCCGGCATTATCCTTACGGCGAGCTCGGCGTTCATGCGCTGGGCTATGTCAGCGCCATCAGCGAGCAGGATCTGGATCGCATCGACCGCGCCAGCTATGCCGGCACGACCCTGATCGGCAAGCTCGGCGTCGAGAGCGCCTTCGAGCCGCAGCTGCACGGTCGCAACGGCTTCCGCCAGATCCTGGTCAACGCGCTGGGCCGTTCGGTGCAGCGCCAGGGCGCCTATGCGCCGGTGCTGCATTCGCAGCCGCCCACGGCCGGCGACGATTTGATCCTGTCGATCGATCTGACGGCCCAACAGGCCGCCGAAGATGGTTTAGGCGATCATCGTGGCGCGGTGGTCGCCATCGACCCCACCAACGGCGACGTGCTCGCCCTTGCCAGCAAGCCCGAGTTCGATCCGACCGAGTTCGCGCGCGGCATCTCGCGCAGCGAATATGCCGCGCTGTCCGACAATATCGACAAGCCGCTGCTCAATCGCGCACTGCGCGGCACCTACCCTTCGGGTTCGACCATCAAGCCCGTGATCGCGCTGGCGGCGCTGACCTACCATTTGCAGGACCCGAACAAGCTGGAGTTCTGTTCCGGAGTATTCCATCTGCCCGGCAGCAGTCTGCTGTTCCGCGAGGGCAAGACCGGACGGCATGGCTGGCTCGACATGACACACGCGATCGCCAAGTCCTGCGACGTGTACTTCTACGGTCTGGCTGCTACGGTCGGCGCCGAGCGCATCGCCTCCTTCATGTCCCCGTTCGGTTACGGCGAGCTGACCGGCATCGACATCAGCGGCGAAAAGCCCGGCCTGCTGCCCTCTCCGGAGTGGAAGAAGAAGGCCTTCAAAAAGCCGGCCGACCAGGTATGGTTTCCCGGTGAAACGGTAAATTTCGGCGTCGGCCAGGGCTATCTGCTGGTCACGCCATTGCAACTGGCGCACGTGGCCTCGGTGCTGGCCGAACGCGGTAAGAGTTTTCGACCGCGGCTGGTGACCGGAATTCGCGACAGTTCGGGCAAGATCAATGCGATCGCACCGATCCCCAATCCGTCGATCCAAGGCGTCAGCGCCGGCGACTGGGACATTGCCCTCAACGGCATGGTCGGCGCGGCCACTTACGGCACCGCTGCCGCCATCAGCAAGGGCGCCAGCTACAACATTGCCGGCAAGACCGGCACGGCGCAGGTGTTCACGGTCTCGCGCAGCACCACGCTGACGCAGAAGGTCGCCGAGCGGCTCAAGGATCACGCCTGGTTCATCGCCTTCGCTCCGGTGGAAGCCCCGCGCATCGCGGTCGCGGTGCTGGTCGAAAACGGCGGCTTCGGTGCCAGCGCGGCGGCCCCCATCGCCCGCAAAGTCATGGATGCCTACCTGCTGCGTCAGAGCACTGCGAATGCAGCCGAGACCGCCGTGCCCGAATCACAGGCGGCGGACTAAAAGCATGGAAGATTCAGGCTTCGCACGCACTCGCCGCACGCTGTCCGCGAGCGCCAGGCTGCTGTCGGTGCTCAATCTGGACGGCCCGCTGCTCGTGGGTCTGGGTCTACTGGCCCTCTACGGGCTCGCGATTCTCTACAGCGCCTCCGGGCAAAGCGTCGATACCATCGTGCGCACCGTGATGCGGCTGGCGCTGGGCACTGCCGCCATGCTGGCGCTCACGCATGCCAGTCCGAACTTTCTGCGGCGGCTGGCGCCATGGTTGTATCTGTTCGGCGTGGTGCTGCTGGTAGTGGTCGAGCTGACCGGCGTGATCGGCAAAGGCGCTCAGCGCTGGCTCAACCTCGGACTGTTCAAGTTCCAACCTTCGGAGATCATGAAGCTGGCCGTGCCCATGCTCGCGGCCTGGTACCTTCACGACCGCCCGCTGCCGCCCGACTGGGGCTCGCTCGGAGTGCTGGCGGTGATCATTTTCGTACCCACCGGATTGGTGGCCATTCAGCCCGACCTCGGCACCGCGGCTCTGATCGCCGCCAGCGGCGCGTTGCTGGTGTTGATGGCCGGACTGGCGGTCGGCATGGCCGGCGCGGCCGTGCTGGGCTGGAACTTCCTGCACGAATACCAGCGCGCGCGCGTACTGACCTTTCTGAATCCGCAGACCGACCCGCTGGGGGCCGGCTACCACATCATCCAGAGCCAGATCGCATTGGGATCGGGCGGCGTATTTGGCAAGGGCTGGATGAACGGCAGTCAGGCGCAGCTCGAGTTTCTGCCCGAGCGTTCCACCGATTTCATCTTTGCGGTGGTCGGCGAGGAATTTGGCCTGATCGGCCTGATCGGGCTGCTGGCGTTGTATCTGTTCATCGTCGCGCGCGCCGTCTGGCTCGCCACCCAAACCAACGATACTTTCTCGCGCCTGCTGGCGCTGTGCGTGGCGCTGACCTTCTTCGTCTATGTGTTCATCAATGCCGGCATGGTCAGCGGCCTGCTGCCTGTGGTCGGCGTGCCGCTGCCCCTGGTCAGCTACGGCGGCACCTCGGTGGTGACGCTGCTGGCGGGTTTCGGCATTCTGATGGGACTGTATTCGCACCGTAAGCTGGTGGGATCATGAGGCTCGCCGTGCTGCTGTGGGCTGTGGCCCTGAGCGCATTCGCCGGCGCGGCGGCGCCCGAAACCGCGCCCGAGCACGCTCATTTCGACCTCACGCGGCCCGAGATCCAGGGCTTCATCGAGCAGCTGGTGACCGCCGGGCTCGATCGCAACCAGGTCACGGCGGTACTGGGCGCTGCCGAATCGCAGCCCAAGATCATCGACGCCATGGACCGGCCGGCCGAGAAAACCCTGCAGTGGTGGGAATACCGCGCGCGCATGCTCACGCCGCTGCGCATCGATGGCGGCGTGCAGCTCTGGCATGAGCACAAGGAACTGCTCGACCGGATCGCGATCGAGTACCAGGTGCCGCCCGAATATCTGCTCGCCGTGCTGGGCGTGGAGACTCAGTACGGCCGCGTCACCGGCCGCTACCGCGTGGTGGATGCGCTGGCTACGCTGAGCTTCGACTACCCGCCGCGCGCCAACTTTTTCCGCAAGGAGCTGACTGAGTATCTGCTGCTGGCGCACGAGGACGGTTTTGATCCGTTGAGCATTCGCGGCTCCTACGCGGGCGCCATGGGTGCGCTGCAGTTCATGCCGTCGAGCTATCGCCGCTATGCCGTCAGTGCCCGGCACAGCGCGCACCGCGATCTGTGGAACGATTGGGCCGACATCTTCGCGAGCGTCGCCAACTACCTGCACCAGTACGGCTGGCAGTACGGTGAGCCGGTGCTGGCCGAGGCGCAGCTCGCTGCCGATGCCGGTCTGGCCCCGGCCGAGCATATGGCGCTCAACGACAGCTTGGGCAGCCTGCGCGAGCACGGCGTGAGCGTCGACAGCGCTCTGCCCGATTCGACCCCGGCGCTGTTGCTGGCCGCGGCCCAGCAGGATGTCATGGGGTATCGGGTCGGCTTCCAGAATTTCTATGTGATCACGCGCTACAACACCAGCCCGTTGTACGCGATGGCGGTGCACGACCTGGCCGAGGCCATCAGGCAGCAGATCTCGCAGGAGGCGGGGCTTTGAGATTGCGCGGCTGCGCCCTGACGCTGCTGGGGCTGCTGCTGGCTGCGTGCGCGCAGGCGCCGCGTCGCCCGGCATCCGCGCCCACCGTGGTGCCGCCTGCGCCCGCGGATGTGGCGGCGATTCCCAATCCGGTGCCGCGCGAGGAGCCGCGCAGTGCCTCGGGCAATCCACCGTTTTACCAGGTGGCGGGCCACCGCTACATCGTGCTCGCCAGCGCCGCGGGCTACCACGAGCGCGGCGTGGCCTCGTGGTACGGCACCGATTTTCACGGCCTGCGTACCGCTACCGGGGAGCGCTATGACATGTTCGCGATGACCGCCGCGCACAAGACCCTGCCGATTCCGTGCTACGCACGCGTGACCAATCTGTCCAACGGCCGAAGCGTGATCGTGCGCATCAACGATCGCGGGCCGTTCGTCGCCAATCGCATCATCGATCTGTCTTATACCGCCGCGCTCAAGCTCGACATGATCCGCAACGGTACAGCCTTCGTGCAGGTCGAGACTTTGAGTGCCGCAAGCGCGGAAAATCCGGCGTCAACGGCGGCGTTGCCGGCCACGACCCCGGCCGCCTCCGAGGCCAGTGCCGGGGTCAGCGATGTGCCGGCGGTAACCGCGCCACTGCAACCCGCAGCCAGCGCCGCAGTTTCGCCGGCCGCGCCGGACGCGCCGGAGTCCGGTCATTTCTTCATTCAGGTCGGCGCCTACGGGCAGGCCGAGAATGCACGCCGCACCGCCCAAAAGCTGCGCGATGCCGGGCTCGCACACGTGTTCACACTGGCCCCGAGCGCCGATCAACTGCTGCAGCGTGTGCGCATCGGCCCGATTTCCAGCGTGCAGGAGTTCGACCGGTTGATCGCGCGCTTGTCGGCGTTGGGTTTTCCCGGGGCGCGGCTCGCACAAGACTAAACACAGCCGCTACACTAAGCGCATGAAACCAACCGCCCGATATATCGCCCTGAGTTTGGCCGCGCTGTGTATGGCGAGCGGCTGCCCGCAGCTGTTGGCCGCGACCCACACGCACAAAAACACTGCCGCCGCGACGCCGGCCGCGGCAACGCCGGCGCCCACCCCTGCACCGGCCGCTGGCGCGCCGCAGGGCATTCCCAGCGCGCCCGACGTCGACGCCAGGGCTTACATACTGATCGATTACAGCAGCGGCAAGGTTCTGGCCGAGCGCGACGCGGATGCGCGCATGGAGCCGGCCAGTCTGACCAAGCTCATGACCTGCTACGCCGTGTTCCATGCGCTCAAGGCCGGCACGCTCAAGCTCGGCGAGATGGTCACCATCAGCGAACACGCGTGGCGTGCGGAAGGCTCGCGCACCTTCGTGCAGGTGGGCAGCCAGGTGCCCGCCGAAGTGCTGATCAAGGGCATGATCGTGCAGTCCGGCAACGATGCCACGATCGCGCTGGCCGAGCGTGTCGGCGGCACCGAACCGGCGTTCGTACAGCTCATGAACGAGTACGCCAAGCGACTGGGCATGACCAGCACTCATTTCGATGACAGCAGCGGTCTGCCCTCGGCTACCCACTACACCACCGCGCGCGATCTAGCCCGGCTCGGCAGCGCGCTGGTGCGCGAGTACCCGGAATACTACGCCTGGTTTTCGATTCGCGAGTTCATCTGGAACAACATCAAGCAGGACAACCGCAACGGCCTGCTCGAACGCGATCCCAGCGTCGATGGCATGAAGACCGGCCACACCGACAGCGCCGGCTATTGCCTGGTGACCTCGGCGGTGCGTCAGAACATGCGCCTGATCGCCGTGGTGCTCGGCTCCCATAGCATCAAGGCGCGCGAGGACGCCAGCGCAGCGCTGATCAACTACGGCTACACCTTCTACGAGACCGTCAGCGTCAAGCAGCGCGGCACGGTAGTGCTCAAGCCGCGCGTGTTCAAAGCGAGCGAGGAGTATTTTCCGGTGGGCCCGGCGACCGATATCAACATCGTCGTGCCGCGCGGCCAGGGCGGCAGCATCCAGACCAACGCCAGCGTGCGCCATCCATTGATCGCGCCGCTGAGCACCACCACGGCCGTGGGCGAGCTGCAGGTCAGCGTCGGCGGCACAGTCGTGACCTCGGTGCCCTTATATCCGACGGTGGATGTACCGGCTGGCGGCATGTGGAGCCGGCTCAGCGACACCGTCCTGCTGTGGTTCCAGAAATAGCGCACCGTGGCTGAGCCACTGCCGCTCTGCCACCTCAACGGCAGCGTGCTGCCGTTGCGCGAGGCGCGTATCTCGCCGCTGGATCGCGGTTTTCTGTTCGGCGACGGCGTGTACGAGGTCATTGCGGCGCGCGGCGGACAGGCGCGGCGCCTGAGATCGCACCTGGCGCGGCTCGCTCGCAGCCTCGGCGAGCTGCAGATACGCAATCCGCACAGCGAACGCGAATGGCGCGAGCTGCTCGAGGAGTTGATTCACGCCAACGGCAGCGGCGATCTGTATGTCTATCTGCAGATCTCCCGCGGCGCCGAATACGGCCGCAACCATGCGCCGCCGCCTGAGCTGACGCCGACGGTATTCGCCTACTGCACACCGCTGCCCGTGACCGGCGCCGAGACCCTGGAGCGCGGCATCGCCTGCATCACGGCCACCGACACGCGCTGGGCGCGCTGCGACATCAAGTCGGTGGCGCTGCTCGCCAACGTGCTGTTGCGCCAGCAGGCCGTGGAGGCCGGAGCCAGCGAGACCATTCTGCTGCGCGACGGGTGGCTGACCGACGCCAGCTCATCGACGGTGTACGTGATCAAGGACCAGCGGGTGCTGGCGCCGCCGAACTCGACACGCCTGCTGCCCGGGACCACGCGCAGTCTGCTCGAGGAACTCGCCGACAGCCATGGCATCGCCCGCGACAGCGTGCCGATCAGCGAAGCACAGTTGCGATCGGCCGATGAGATCTGGCTCACGGCCTCGACCCGCGGCGTCGTGCCGGTCACGACTCTGGATGGCAAGCCGGTGGGCAGCGGCCGGCCCGGGCCGCTGTGGCGGCGCATGCACGATCTGATCGAGGCGTACTGGACGGCGTGATGCGAATCCTCGGCCTCATCGGCGGCTTGAGTTGGGAGTCGACCGTCCCCTATTACAGTTTGATCAACCAAAGCATCAAGCAGCAACTGGGCGGACTGCACTCGGCCAGGTTGATTCTCTACAGCCTCGACTTTCATGACGTTGAGCGCCTGATGCGCACGGACGACTGGGACGGTGCCGGCGCGCTGCTGGCCGGGGCGGCGCGTTCGCTCGAAGCCGCGGGCGCACAGGCGCTGGTTCTGTGCACCAATACGCTGCACAAAGTAGCCGGCACCATCGAGGCGGCCGTGAGCATACCGCTGCTGCACATCATCGATGCAACCGCCGAGGAGATTGTGCGGGCCGGATTCAGCACGGTCGGGCTGCTCGGCACGCGCTTCACCATGGAACAACCGTTCTATAGCGAGCGGCTCGAACTGCATGGACTCAAGGTGCTGACGCCCGACAGGGGCGAGCGCGATCTCCTGCACCGCATGATCTTCGAGGAGCTGTGCCTGGGACAGCTGCTCCAGCACTCGCGCGAGCACTGTCAAGGCATCATGCGCTCACTGGTTGCGCACGGTGCGCAGGCCATCATCCTCGGCTGCACCGAGCTGTCGGCGCTGATCGGCGCCGCCGATGCCGCGGTGACTTTGTTTGACACCACCGGCATTCACGCGCGCAAAGCCGCACAGTGGGCGCTGGCGCAGGACTGACCTCAATTGCGCAGATAGCCCGCGGCGACGCCGGCCACGATCGCCATCCCAAAGATCAGGCGATACCAGACGAACAGCCAGGTGCTGCGCCGTTCGAGATAATGCAGTAAGCCGTAGATCGCCAGAAAGGCGGTCAGGCTCGCGCACAGCAAACCGATCAGCAGCGTAATCCACCCCGGGGTGCCTAACCCGACTTTGATCAGCACGTGAATCTCGTAGAACCCGGCCAGCGTGATGGCGGGCAGGCCGAGCAGGAACGAAAATCGCGCCGCGGTTTCACGCTCCATGCCGCAGAACAAAGCCGCGGTCAGCGTCGCACCCGAACGCGACACCCCCGGTATCAGCGCAAAAGCCTGCGCCAGACCGACGATTAGGCCGTCGCGCAGGCTGATATCGGCGAAGCCACGGCTGTGGCGCGCGAAGCGCTCCGAGAGCGCCAGCAGTAGCGACATGACGATCGAGGCCACGCCGATCACCAGCAGTCCGCGCAACGGCGAGTGGCAGCCGTTGAGCACCGGCCGCAGCGCGGCTCCGGCCACGACCAGTGGAATCGTCCCGAGCACAATGCCGAGCAGCATGCGCCAGTCACGGGATCGGTAGTCGGAGTGCGCGATCGCCCGCACCCCGGCCGCAGCTAAACTTGCGACATCCTTTCTGAAATACACCACCACGGCGGCAAAGCTCGCCAGCTGCATGGCGGCCGAGAAGGCCGAACCCGGATCCGGCCATCCCAGCAGACCCGGCAGCACTCGCAGGTGCGCCGTGCTGCTGATGGGCAGCAATTCGGTAATGCCCTGCACTATCCCCAGTACCGCCACCTGCAGCCATGAAAGCTGAACGAAGCCGATATCCACGACCTGCGGATCGCTGCACGAGGAAGCCGATAGCTGGGCGCTCAAGTGCCGAGCCTGCGCCAGACGCTGGCCAGCCACGGCTGCTGCGCACGCGGCAGGCCCGTCGGCCGATAGTAGTGCTCGAGTTCCAGGAACTGCGCTTGCGAGAGAAAGCGGCGCCAGGATGCAAGATCGTGATAGGCGCCGTAGCGCCCGCGGTTCCAGCCCTCCTCGTTGGTCCCGTGCGGATTGGAACTGAACAGCACGCCCTCGGGCCGCAGCGCGCCATGAAATTGCTGCAACACCCGCGGCAAGCTCCGGGACGGCACGTGAAACAGCGAGGCGTTGGCGAAAATGCCGTCAAATCGGGCTGGCGGCAGATCCAGGTGCAGGAAATCCTGCTGCCAGACTTCGCACCCGGTCTCGCGCGCCATGGCGACAAAGGCGGCCGCGCCATCCAGGCCGATCGCCGTGTGGCCTAATGCGGTAAAGCGCTTGAGATCGCGCCCGGGCCCGCAGCCAAAATCGAGAATTGTGAACGGCGGCTTACCGGCCATATGCCGCAACAGCGCCGCGATATTCTGGCTGACGTCGTGATCGCTGGTGCCGGCGCGAAACTGCGGCGCACTTTGCTCATAGTGTGCCAATGTGCCTTGGGCGATCTGGTCGAGCTCATCCGGCTCCGTGGACTGGATTGTCATAGCCGCATTGTGATCGATTCCCATAGACTGGCCGCAACTGAATCACCATCGTACCCAAACGCGGGAACCACATGCGCAAGCTGCTCGTTATATGGATGCTGCTCGCGGCCAGCGCTGCGGTCATGGGGCAGGAGCTCACCGAGACCCGGCAGGCGGCGGCCCGCGCGGCCATCGATGCGGTACTGAGCGAGCGCTTTATCGCCGGCTGGAACGCCCACAATGCGCACCTGTTTGCCTCGGCGTTCGCAGCCGATGCCGACTTTACCAACGTGCGCGGTATCGGCGTGTCGGGGCGCGACAATATCGAGAAGTTCCACGCCGATGTGTTCGCACGTTTTTTCATGCACAGCCACCAGAGCGCGCAGGTACAGAAAATCCGCTTCCTCAACGCCGACATTGCCGTGGTCGACGTGCGCTGGCAGATGAGCGGCGCGCTGGACCCGAACGGCAAGACCATGCCCGATCGCTCGGGGCTGCTCGACCTGGTGTTCACCTTCGTCAACGGCGAGTGGCTGATCAGCGTCATGCACAACACCGACCTCACCGCGGCGCCCGTACCGGCACCGTCGCCGGCGCCGGCGCCGGCGCCGGCGCATCCCTAGCGCACGCCGTGGCGACTATAATGGCGCATGATTCCGCAGCTCTCGGCGCTCGAAACCCGCGTGATCGGCAGTCTGATCGAAAAGCAGATCACGACTCCCGAGCAATACCCGTTATCGCTGAACGCCCTGGTGCTGGCTTGCAATCAGAAGAGTAACCGCGACCCGGTGCTGGAACTCAACGACCGGGCAGTGCAGGAGCTGATCGATGGGCTCATGCGCAGACACATGGTGCTGGAGAAATCCGGCTTCGGCAGCCGTGTGCCAAAGTATCAGCAGCGCTTCTGCAATACCGAGTTCAGCGCCTTGCAGTTCACGCCCCAGGAGCGCGCGATTCTGTGCGAGCTGCTGCTGCGGGGACCGCAGACTCCGGGCGAGCTGCGCACGCGTGCCAGCCGTATGTCCGAGTTCACCGATGTGGCGCAGGTCGAGGCGGCGCTGGAACACCTGGCGCGGCACGACGCCGGCGCATGTGTGGTGCGGCTGGCGCGCGAGGCAGGGCGGCGCGACGCGCGCTATGCGCATCTGTTCAGCGGCGAAGTCCACACGGCGAGCGCCGCGGCCCCCGAGCCCGAGGCCACGGCCGTTCCCGCGGACCGGCTGACCGCACTCGAGCAGCAGGTGCGCGAACTGCGCGACGAGCTGCAGGCGCTGCGGCAAGCCATGCCGCGCCCGCCGCCGGAAAGCTAACCCCGGCAACCGCAACGGCCGGTATTGTCTGCCGTCATTCGTCGCTACCCGGGCCCGGCCGGTCGAAATCGAGTGCGCGCATTTCGAGGCTGGCAATCTCCTGCAGCGATTTTCCGGCAATACCCTGCAGATCGCCGTACATGCCGACCGTGGCGCCCATGACGCGCTCGATCTGCTCCCCGCGCTTGGCCCATTGCTTCATGATGGCCTTGCGCTCCCGGTCGAGGTCCTCCTGCATGGTGGTAAAGGCCTCGACGATCGCCTCCACGCGCTGACGGAAACGCGGACCGGTCAAATACTGATAGACCATGTCGGTCTTGCTCTGCTGGCCCTCCGACACCTGACGCGCCGCGCGCAGCTGCAGCAGCATGTGGCGCAGCACTGTGGCCACGGGTAACGCCGCGCGCGGATGAGTGACCCATATGCCATCGACCACATCGAAGGTCTCAATGCCCTTGGGCAGCGCCTGGCTGACCAGCACCGCAAACTCGGCTTTGGCCCCGCGCTGATCCTCACGCAGCTTGGCGAGCCAGCCGTCGCTCCAGTTGCGGGTGCGCTTGCACTCCCACAAAATCGCGCCGCACTGCGCACCGCCCATACCGGTCACGCTCTGCAGCACATCGCCGCCGTATTCTCCCTTGGGCACCGGCTCAATGGCGTCGAATGGGAATTTCAGACGCAGCAGATTCTCCAGCTCCAGCTCCTGCACCTCGCCCTGCAGCTGCTGGGAACCCTGCTCGGCACGCTGCTTGAGCTCCTCGATCTTCTGCTGCATCGAGGCGATGGTCGTATCCTTCTCCATGACCCTGAGCTTGAGAGCCTCTTCGGCCTCGCGTCTGGCCAGCGCGCGCGCCGCGGCCAAGCCGTCGTGCACGCGCCGCTCGACGTTGAGCTCAAGTTCACGTTGTGCATCATCGAGCTTGCGCTGCTTGCGAATCAGCTCGGCCTGCGCGCTTGAGTTCCTGAGTTTTGAGAATTTCCTGCGCCTCGGCGAGCTCACGGCTCTTGGCCTCGAGCTCGGCGGCACTGACCAGCCGCGCCTTCCTCGACTCCTGAGCGATCAGCCGGGCGCGCTCGTCCTTGATCTGGGCCTCCACTCGATCGGCCACCTGCTGCTCGAGCCCGTCACGCGCCTGCACCACCAGCCGCTCCTGATCGCGCACGGCCTGCTCGCGCTGCAGGATCTGCGCATCCTTGCGCGACAGTTGCAGTTCGAACTGCGCGCGCGTGGCCGCGATCAGCGGCGCGGCCAGGGATTCGGTCAGGCGGATCTCGGTCCGGCAGTTCGGACACAACACGGTTGGCTCAGCCACTGGCGACCCGCACGGAGTGAAAATGGCTCTGCACCCAACCGTGCGCCTCGCGCACCCACACCTGCGTGACCCAGGACTCGGCACTGACCGGTTCCGGCTTATCCGCGCGCTGCATGCGCGAGCGCATGCGGCCGGTCATGACCGCGACCTGGCCGTACACCTGCACCTTGAGTTCGCTGCGCTCGAGTTCCAGAAACTGCAGCGTGGTCATGACATAGTCCATGAGCTGCGCTTTATTCATGACCGTGCCGGTGCTGTGAATGTGCACCAGATCTGCCGGCATCAACGCCTCGAGCGTGGCCGCATCACGCTGTATGAGCGCCTCGCCACGCCGGCGCTCGAGCTCGATCAGGGCCGCAGTCACCTGCTGCTCACTCATATTCATGGGTCTTCAGGAGGCCGGCGGCATGCGCACGAAGTGCGCCTGCGCCTCGATGCGTGTCAGCCACGCGCCGATCGCGGGGTACAGCCGCAGATCGAAGCCGCCGTCGCCGGCCGCATGCGTGTAGGCATAGAGGGCGATGTCGGCAATGGAATAGGCATCGGCGACGAAGAAACGGCGCTGCGCCAGATGCTGCTCCATGACCGCGAGCGCCTGCGCGCCGCGCTCGTGCAGGCGTGGCAGCTCACTGCGGCGTGCATGATCCGGCGGCAGCATGGCACAGATAAATCGCGCCACGGCGACATAGGGCTCGTGGCTGTACTGCTCGAAGAACATCCATTGCAGCACCTCGGCGCGCGCGCGCTTGGGCTGCGGCCAGAACGGCGTGCCTTCGGCCAGATAAAACAGTATCGCATCCGACTCCGCCAGGAATTGTCCGGGCTCGAGCTCGAGCAGCGGCACGCGTCCATTGGGATTCTTCGCCAGAAACTCGCTCGAACGCGTGCTGCCGCCGCGGGTATCGATCTCGATCCACTGATACCGGGTCTGCAGTTGCTCCAGCAGCAGCCGCACCTTGTAGCAGTTTCCCGAGCTCGACATGCCATAAACCGTATACATATTGCCGAGCTCCTACAGGTTTGCGGCCTGTTGTTCCCATTGCTGGCCGTCGAAGGCCGTCACGCGCAGCGCGCTGAACGTGCCGGCATCCAGGCAACGCGCGTTGATGCTGAAGCCATCCGGCTTCGAACGCGGCACGTAAAAGGATTTGACGCCGCAGACCGCGCAGAACAGATGTTTGGCGGTGCCGGTATTGAATTGATAGCTGGTCAGGTGTTCGGCACCGGACAGCAGTTGGAATTGAGAGGCCGGTACCACCAGGTGCAGATAGCCCGACTTGGCGCAGATCGAGCAGTTGCAGTCCAAGACTTCGAGTTCCGCAGGCGCGAACACCTCGAAGCGAATGCGGCCGCAATGGCAGCCCCCGGTGTGGCGGATCATGCCGCTCATCCTAGATCGCGAAGCACAGCCGCGCCAGCATCGCAGTATTCTAGAGCGCAGCGGCCCGGCATAGTGGGGAGCGTCAACGCCTGTTCGCGCGCGCCGTTATGTCCCGCATACGCCAAGGAATACGCACTTGACCGGAACGCAATGGGCGGCATTGACTGCGACACTGCTGCTCGGCTGCAGCGGTTGTAGCGCGCCCGCAGCCCGAAGCGGCTCGAGCGCCGGTGCCAGCGTGCTGCCGGTGTTGCAGCGCGAGGACGTACTGTGGCTGGAGCGCGTTGAGTTCGGGCTCGACAGCGACAGCGTCGCCGAATACCGCAGTCTCGGGCGCGAGCGATTTCTCGAGCGCCAGCTGGCCGCGCGCGAGCAGGCGTTGCCGGCGCCGATCGCGGCCCAGATCGATGCCATGGAGGTTGCGCACGCCGATCCGGCGCGATGGCTCGCCGAGGTCAATGGGCAATACAAGAGCATCAACGCCATGGCCGATGGCACCGACAAGGAACAGGCGCGCAAGAGTCTCAATGACCGCGGCAATAAGCTGGCTTATCAGGCCATTCGCCGCGACCTGCTGCGCGCGCTGTATTCGCGCTCGCAGCTGCAGGAACAGATGGTGTGGTTCTGGCTCAATCATTTCAACGTGCACCAGTACAAGGCCAATCTGCGTTGGCTGATCGGCGACTACGAGGAGCAGGCGATCCGGCCGCACGCGCTCGGTCACTTCTACGATCTGGTGCTGGCGACGTTGCAGCATCCGGCCATGCTGCAGTATCTGGACAACAACCAGAACGCCGCGGGGCACGTCAATGAGAACTATGCGCGCGAGCTCATGGAGCTGCATACGCTCGGCGTCGAGGGCGGCTACAGCCAGCAGGATGTGCAGCAGCTCGCGCGCGTGCTGACCGGTGTGGGCATCAACGCCGGCGAGCCGCCGCGGCGCCTTCGAATTCAATCCGGCGCGACACGATTTCGCACCCAAGACACTGCTGGGCCACGCCGTCGAGGGCAGCGGCTTCGGCGAAGTCGAGAACGCCGTCAAGCTGATCGTCCATCAACCCGCCTGTGCCCGCTTCATCTCGCGGCAGCTTGCGATCTATTTCGTGGCCGACGATCCGCCGCCGGCGCTGGTGGAGCGCATGGCGCAGACTTTCATGCACAGCGACGGCGACATCGCCGCGGTGTTGCGCACGCTGTTCATGGCGCGCGAATTCGACAGCGCGCTGGGCGGTAAATTCAAAGACCCGATGCGCTACGTGATCTCCTCAGTACGTTTCGCCTACGACGGCAAACCCATCGTCAACTCGCGGCCGCTGCTCAACTGGCTCAACGGCCTCGGCGAGGCTCCCTATGGACACGCGACCCCGGACGGCTACGCACTGACCGAGCTGAACTGGGCCAGTTCCGGCCAGATGAGCCGGCGCTTCGAGATTGCGCGCGCCATTGGCTCGGGAAACGCCGGATTGTTCGATCCGGAAGACGGCAGTGCCGCAACGGTCACCGGTTTCCCGCAGTTGTCCAACCGCCTGTACTTCGAAGCGCTCGAGCCGTTCCTCGGCGCACGCACGCGCGAGGCGCTCAATCGCGCCAATTCGCAGCAGGAGTGGAACACCTTTTTGTTGTCATCGCCGGATTTCAACTATGAGTAAGATGCACGCAGTCACCATGAACCGCCGCCAACTGATGCAGCTCGGCAGCGCCACGCTTGCGAGCATGGGGCTTGCCGGCAGACTTTATGCCGCGCCGGCCAGCGGACCGCGCTTTCTGCTGGTGTTCCTGCGCGGCGGCTACGATTCAACCAATCTGCTGATCCCGTATTCGAGCGACTACTACTACGAGGCGCGGCCGAGCATCGCGATTGCGCGGCCCGAGCCCTCCTCCAACACCGGCGCACTGGCTCTGGACGCCAACTGGGCGCTGGCGCCGGCCGTGCGCGACACCATCGGCCCCATGTACGCGCAGCGCCAGGTGGCATTCATTCCATTCGCCGGCACCGAGGATCTCTCGCGCAGCCATTTCGAGACTCAGGACAGCATCGAGCTCGGTCAACCCGCCAGCGCGGCGCGCAATTACCGCTCGGGTTTTCTGGCGCGGCTGTCCGATACCTTGCTGGGCTCGTCCGCCAACATCTCGCCCATCGCCTTCACCGATGCCTTACCGCTGGCCTTCCAGGGAAATATGCCGGTGCCGAACCTGTCGCTCAAGAGCGTGGGCAAACCGCCGTTCGACGAGCGTCAATCGCGCATTCTGAGTGACATGTACAGCGGCCAGCACCTTCAGGCCGCAGTCAGCAACGGCCTGGAGCTGCGCCAGGAAGTGGCGCAGCAGTTCGCCGACGAAATGCGCGCCGCCAATCGCGATGCCATCAACACCAAGGGTTTCGAGCTCGAGGCCGAGCGTATGGGCCGCCTGATGCGCGACAACTACCGTATTGGCTTCATCGACGTCGGCGGTTGGGACACTCACGTCGGTGAGGGCGGCGCCCAGGGCAGTCTCGCGAGCAATCTGGCGAGCCTCGGGCGTGGCCTGCAGGCTTTCTCGCAATCACTGGGTGCGGAATGGAACAATACCGTGGTCGTGGTGCTGTCGGAATTCGGCCGTACCTTCCGCGAGAACGGGGATCATGGCACCGATCACGGCCACGGCACGGTCTACTGGGCGCTGGGCGGGGCCATCAGCGGCGGCAGCATTGCCGGCGAGCAGCAGCGTCTGGAGCGCCATACGCTGTTCCAGGATCGCGATTACCCGGTACTCAACGACTATCGCGCCGTGCTCGGCGGCCTGTTTCGTTCCATGTGGGGACTGTCGCCTGAACAAGGTGAGCGCATTTTTCAGCAAATGGCGCCCGTGGACCTGAAACTGGTCTGAGCAGATTCAGTGCGCAGTTTGCGCGCGCCGGTGCGCAGAACGCAGCAGGTACGCCAGATAGGCCGCAATCAGCACGTTGACCGCGAGCGTAACGGCCACGGTCCATCGGTGACCGGGCGGGCGCTGGAACAGCTCCCAGAGCTCGAACGGAATCAGGGAGGTGGTGGCGATCACCGTGACCCACGCGGCCCAGGGCTTGCGCAGCCACAACCCTATGCCCTCGGTCAGCACCACGGCCGTCGAGGCCGCGGTAATCGCCAGCGCCAGCTGCAGTTTATCGGCGCCGAGGCCCTCTACCCAGCTCAGCGCCCGCAGGATCAGCCGCTGATCGACCTTGTCGGTCAGGGTCGCTGACCAGAGACGGATCTTCTCGAGCAGGCTCGGATCGAGCAGCTTGTGCAGGCCGTAGCTGGTCAGTATCAGCAACAGAGCCTTCATGAATTTGAACAGCGCGATGATTCGCAGGCCGTCAATCCTGGGAGGCGGCGCGGAACTGGTAGCTGTCGGGCCGCTGAGTTCTATCGATGACGCCATAGCCGCAATCGTTGGGGATAATCCTTGGGAGATAACCCGATACCCTAAGCGATCGCGGGTCTGCGCGCCATGCGCAGCTACGGGCGCAGGCGCGCCGCGCCGACCGCCGCGCAGCGGTCGGCGCGAGGGGGCCTACAGAACCCCTGTAAATACCAGAATAAGCAGAATAATCAACAATGTACCGAGCCCGCTGCTCGGGTAGTAACCCCATGAGCTGCTGTATGGCCAGACCGGAAAAGCCCCGATCAGCAGCAACACCAGGACGACGATCAGGACAGTGCGCATCGGCATCGCGGCTCTCCCCAGATAATGATGCTAGTTGTACCGGCCAAAGCCTAGGAAGTGCGCCGCTTGCCGCCTAGGGCATGAGCGCTGATACGCCTGTAGGAGGACGGCTCAGCGCTCGATCGGAGTGTCCTCGCGCGCGCCCCATTCGGCCCAGGAGCCATCGTAGAGCGCGCCGCTGGGCAGCCCGGCCACGGCAAGCCCCAGAC
>Ga0302325_10014163_pt1 | contig 16988 bp, 17 predicted proteins | sample Palsa_T0_2_FD_201948 | JGI IMG/M metagenome (GOLD analysis project Ga0302325, IMG submission 201948) | Peat permafrost microbial communities from Stordalen Mire near Abisko, Sweden - Palsa_T0_2 | ecosystem: Environmental > Terrestrial > Soil > Palsa > Peat permafrost | place: Sweden: Abisko... | reverse complement strand
CTGACGATAGAACACATTGGCAGCGGCCGTCCCAGGCCTTGCCGCCAAACCTGTTATCGATCTCGACGTCGTTCTAGCATCCTCTGCCGATTTCCCAGAAGCCCTCCGACTCCTCGCCGATATGGGCTACGTTCACGAAGGCGATCTCGGTATCACCGGGCGCGAGGCCTTTCGCCCGCCACCCGGCGAGCCGCGTCATCACCTATACCTGCTTGCTAAAGGAGCCAAGGAACTGCGCCGCCACTTGGCCTTCCGCGACGCGCTACGCGCCGACAACGACTTGCGCGATAGGTATGCTGTGCTAAAGCGATCGCTCGCGCACTTATACAAGGACGATCGAACCTCCTACACTCGAGGCAAATCGGCGTTTATCGCATCGATTGTCGAGTAAGTTAGTTTCTCTATCCTTTTGCGTAAAATGGCGAGACCAGAATATAAGGGGACATGATGAATGAACTTCCCATATTAAAGACCCTCACCGCGCTCGCCTCCATGACTGTTTCCTTCGCGGCACATGCCGCCCCGGTCATCGCCGCCGTTCCGGCGGCCGAACGTGCGGGGTTTCAACATCTTCGTGCCGTAGACCTCAAGGCAGATCTATATTTTTTGTCATCCGACGCCTTGCAGGGCCGGATGTCCCTGCAACCCGGCGATGACGCGGCGACACAGTGGGTGGCGGCAGAATTTGCCAAGGCGGGACTTGAACCGGCAGCCGGCCACGCCGCATATCTGCAGGCCGTGCCATTAATCGAATATCGCGGCGATCGAGATGCAAGCTTTGTCGCGCTGAAGCGCGCCGACAAGAGCACCCAGTGGCATGCACCCGACGTCATCGGCGGCTTTCATGACGACCAGGAGATCACGGCACCCCTTGTGTTCGCGGGCTTCGGAATCACCGCACCGGGCCTGCACTACGATGACTATAGCGGCATCGACGTGCAGGGCAAGATCGTCGCCGTATTCGAGCACGAGCCGCAGGAGAATGATCCGCACTCGCCTTTCAACGGCACCGGCAATACGCGTTACGCAACCAATCGCGTCAAAGCCCTGAATGCGCAAGCGCACGGCGCCCTCGCGGTCATAGTGATGGCAGAACCAAATCGCAGACATCCGTCAAACCTTGAACGGGTGAATCGCATCGGCGGCAGCCTCAATCGGACGATTCCCCTGCCCTCCCAGGCCATCGTCGACGACGAACTGCGCATTCCGGTGTCCACCGTGAGCGATGCCGTGGCGGCCGAACTGCTGGCCACCGCCGGGGCCACGCCGCAGGCGCTGCAGTCGGCAATCGATCATGATCTCTCGAATCACTCCCTTGCTTTGCCCAGTAGCGAGGTGACGCTCCACTTCGAAAACAAGTCGCGTACTTCCGGCGTGACCTACAACGTCGCGGGATTATTGCCGGGCGCCGATGCGACCCTTGCCACCGAGACCGTCATTATTTCGGCGCACCACGACCACGATGGCGCCTCGACCGGCGCGGGCGGGAAACTGGAGATATGGCATGGCGCGGACGACAACGGTTCCGGCACCGTGGGGGTGGTTGAACTGGCGCACGCGTTCGCCGCGAATCCGATTCGACCGAAGCGGTCCATTTTGTTCGTTGTGTTTGCCGCGGAGGAACGCGGCCTGCTGGGTTCTTACTATATGGCCGCGCATCCGCTGAGACCGCTCGCCACAACGCGCGCCATGATCAATTTCGACATGATCGGACGCGATGAAGGCAAAAGCGACCAGACTGACGGACTGATAGACATACCGGCGAATACCAGCAATCGATTGAACCTCATCGGCGCCGCCTACAGTCCAGATTTCAAGAACACCGTGGTCGCGGCCAACCGCCTGGTCGGACTAGATCTAGACGATCGTTTTGATCATGAGAACGCCTTGAATACGTTCTTTCGCAGCGATCAGTTTCCGTTTGTGCTGCACAACATTCCCGCATTTTGGTTTTTCACCGGCTTTCACCCCGACTATCACCACACCACCGACACGCCGGACAAAATCAATTATCCCAAAATGCTAAAGATCCTGCAGTTGTCATATCTGTCGGGTTGGGATTTTGCCAACCAATTGGGCTACCCAAGCTTCGTCGCAGATCCGCCGGGAAAGTGATCGCAATGCCATTCCGCCACCAGCGCACCAGGTAGTCCTACCCTTTCGGGCTATCGGCCTACACCAAAGGGCGCTTTTTGGCGCTAGCGGGTCGCAGGGCCGTCGCGGCATCCTGCGTTGGTGAGAAATTCAAAACCACCGGCTCCGCTCGTCAAAGACGGCGAAGCGCTCGGTGCGTACGCTAAGTGGTTTGTGAACGGATGATTCCGTTTGGCGGCGCGCGACAACAACAAATTCGTTTTGGCATTTACATCGGGAATCATATGATGAATATTCGATACGTCGGCTTAGTCGCTGCGGCTTTAGCTCTAACCACTCCGGCGCTCGCGAGCGACGTCTGGGACGACACAGGCGCGACGTACGTCGACGCGATGCTCCAGTACAGCCTTCTGGACGATAAACGCATCTCCAACGATGACTTCGGAGTCCAGGCAGGCTTGGGATACAACTTCGCGCCAAATTTCGCGCTGGAATTGAATTACGGCTCGGCCAGCTACAGAGTTAAGGGTTTCGCGGGCGACGCCGGCCCGAATGAGCAACTAAGAGCTGCATCGCTGGATCTTCTATACAAATTTTTTCCGAATTCCATTTTTCGACCCTTCATCCTCACCGGGGCAGGAGAGTTGCAAGACAGGATAGGAGGCAACCTTGACAACAATCATTCCTGGATGGCCGAAGCCGGCGTAGGCGCCTTGACCGGCATCGGCAGTCAGTCAGGATCGACTCGCTTGCAGCTGCGAACCGAAGCCAAATATCGTCGCGAATTCATTCAGAACAACGGACTTATCCCTAATAATCCGGGCGACGTAGTGTTTGGGGTGGGACTGCAGCTCAGTTTCGGCAATCCAACCCGCCCGGTGCCAGTCGTCGCTGCAGCGCCGCCCCCGGAACCGGCACCGATACCGCGCGAAGTGGTTGTGGCTCCTCCCCCCGAGCCGTGCCACGCGCCCGCGGGATTTCAGGTCGACGCGAATTGCCGCATCATCGAACAAACGGTTGTGGTTCGCGCGGTTGATTTCGAATTCAACTCAACGCAACTGACCCTGCCCGCGCAACATACTCTCAATGAGGTCGCCGCCGCTCTCCAAACACAGCCCGAACTGAACGTCGAAGTCCAGGGCCACACCGATTCAATCGGGACTGATAGCTATAACCTTGGCTTGTCGCAGAGGCGTGCCGAGGCAGTCAAGGCGTACTTGATCAGCAGAGGCCTTAGTGCCGCTGTTCTCACGGCCAAAGGTTTCGGTAAAACCAAGCCAATTGCCAGCAATGAGACCGCCGAAGGCCGCGCCCAAAATCGTCGCGTCGCTTTCGAAGTAACCAATGGATTCGAGCATGTCATCGTGATCAAAGAGGACGCAACTGACGCTTCGACGCAAGCTGCGAAGCAGGGCGAACCGCCTAACGCCAAAAAATAGCCGCAGGAACGCGCGGGGGATGCAGTTGGGGCTGCGCAATCGCGGCCCCAACGAGCTTTGACTTTACTGTCTGTCGTACATCGAGACGTCGTCGTATTTCGCGCCGTTGGCATGCGTTAACTTCTGCGCGAAAGTCAACGTCTTGCCATCTTTCGACACGGTTCGGACCGCAGTACCGACCGTCGCGCCCGCTTTCATCTGGCTACTTCGCGTCGTCGAGGCATCCACGCGCGTCACGGACACCATATCGAAATCAGGGCTACCGCTGGCGGGGTACGGCTTGCCGTCTTCTTTGTAGGTCAGGGTAGTCGAGGAATCCTTGCCGTCCGCCGCAGTAGTCTTGACGATCACCGTTGTGCCCTGCGCCGATTCACTATAAATGCGCGTCTGGCTTTTGGGCGCCGGACCGGGAGAAAACGTCGATTTCGCGAGATTCAGTTTCCAAGTCCCGACAACAGCGTCCGCAGCGAGCGCCGTACCAGTCCCGATTGCAATGATGGCTGCGACAAGAAGAGTCTTGAATATGGCTTGCATGTTTTCCCCGAATTTGGATGTATAGACCCCTGGTGAGGTCGCGTTTCTTATTTTCGCCGCACGCGGCGTGTTTATTAGCATGCGCGTCTCATGTTAAGACCGCAACCGACGCTACCGGCGAGCTTGGGCCGGGTTGGCGCTGGAATGCTCACGTAGGCAGGACCCTACGCGTCTTCGCGGGCGATATCCGCATACTCGTCGCCCATTCTGTGGTCTTGTGCTATCCCGACAGAGATTGCTGAAGGAACACGCAAATGATGGTTTGTAAAACGGCCGCCGGCATTTTAATGATGATGGCAACCTTAGGAGTTACAGGCTGCAACGGACCCGATCGTGACCATGATCGAAATCACGTCGACGAGCATCGCGACCCACCGCGGGATGCGCGACCTTGTGACCGCGACCACGACCCTCATTGCGACGATAAGCCTCGATAAAGAGTGCATCAAACCCCGCGACTCGAGCCGCGGAGCAAATCGATTAAAACGTCTGTTTATCGCTGAAATTTCTGCTTGGCGATCACTTCTTCGTCGCCGGCAAGCCTGCGAAAACCTCAAACTTCAGATTGATCCCTGAACCCGACAACTGATTCGGAACGCAAGTCATTCGATTGTCGATGTTTCGCGTCGTAAACATCGGCAACACCTTATCTCGGAATTGTTCGATGAGTTCGCAGTCGCCAACAGCGACTTCACGAGGGGAACGGTCTGCAAACGCTACAGAGCGCCACTCGCCGCTAATCGATGGACTCGCATTCCCTCCATTGCCAACTGGCGCAAGGGTGTAGAACTTGAGATTCGCCCGCGCCAATTTATCCGGAGTTCCAAATGCACGAACGCAAGCGCCCGAGATCGACTTCGCATCCGCACGCGCACCCGCTGCGATCAAGAGCACTTTGAGCTTAGACGCAAGCCCGTCGCACGAATAAGTCGTGGTGAACCCAAAGTACTCAAAAATGTATTCGTGCCTTTGCCAGACACCCTGTTCTGGATCGGCGGCCGACGACTCACCCGGTAGCGCCGTCATGCCAAATCCACTAATGACGAGGGCACAACCAACTTTCAGAGCTCTGCGAAACTTCATAGCCTTCCCTCCCAGACATGCATCATAGCAGGCCTTCGGCCTGTGCGATCTCGCAGAGGCAGAGCTGGGCTACGTCAGTCTCGTAAAACCATCGGCACTCCAGTCCTCGCTGCCGACACCGTGATGAACGAAGAAAAGTCCGTCAGGATCGTACTTCGCCTTGATGGCCTGCAGTCTCGAGTAATTTTTTCCCCAATAGTCGCGTTGCCAGTTGCGGTTGAAAAAGTTGCTCTCCGAAACATAGGAGCCAGCATTCGGCGCGATTTTGCGTAATTCCGCCGCTGCGAGGTCGATGGCGCGCGCATCCTTGCGGGCTGCTTCGAGATCGATGGCGGCGCGAGGCTCTCCCGGATAGGCGCCCTTCTGTCCGTCGGCGATAATCGCAAGCGCGAAGGCCTCCGTCACGGCGGGATTGGTCGCCGTATCCAGTGTCGCGGCCACGGCATCGGGCGTCGCGCCGGCGAGCCCCTTGTTGATGTGCAGTGCGATCTTCTTGTAGCGGCTGCCGGCGAACAACGCAGCAGTGACGCGTCTACCCTGATCTTCGTGCAGGAGCCGCGCCGGCAGCCAAAGCGAGTCATAACCGTTGAGGAAGGCGCCGACCTGCCCTTGGTCGCCCTTCCACCAGCCATGATGTTTGGCTGCATCTGCGCGCGAGTCCAAGGTCATCGACGGGTTTCCTTCGGTGTCCCACATGTACCGGGCTTCGTGCCCGCTCGCGCCGAACGCATCGGTGATGGCATAGTCGTTGGGCGATGCCGTGATCCACTCAAAGAACGGCTTCCACACCGCCTGCGCCGACTGCCGGTCGAGCCCATGGCTGGACATGGAAATCTCGAACGTATTGTCGGGCGCGAAACGCACCTGCTCACCCCAAATCGGATTCAGGAGATTGTCCGTATAGAAGCTGACAAACCGCGCTATCAATTTGCGAAAGGCCTCGTCGGATCGGGCTTTGACGCTGCCCCATGCCCAGCCCATGAACTGGGGGAGATCATGCGTCCGTAAGGTAAGTTTCGTGACGACGCCCCAGCTGCCGCCACCTCCGCCTTTCAGAGCCCAGTACAGATCAGGGTTGACGCAGGCGTTTGCAATGCGTATCGCGCCGTCGGCAGTGACAATCTCCGCTTCCACGAGTCCCGAAGCGGCCGTACCGAAACCCCTCGAGAAACTGCCAAAGCCACCGCTTTGCACCAGCCCCGCGACGCCGACGTCGGTGCAACCGCCGCCTTGCACGTAGCGGCCCGCATTGGTCGTCACAGCAGTGTAGAGGTCGATCCACACGGCACCCGCTTCTGCCGTCACCGCGGGTACCGGCGCCACCTTGCCCTCGCACCCTTGGCCGACAAAGGAATCGTGAAGCGTCACCGCATTCATGCCGCGCGTCCAAACGAGCAGCGAGTCGGGCGCGCTGGATGTCCCGAGATAAGAATGACCCGCACCCTTCACCACGAGCCGCAGATTATTGACGCGCGCGAAATTAACAGCGGCTGCCACGTCCGCAGCGTTCCGGGCTTTTACGGCATACGCGCTGGGCGCGGGTATCCAAGCGTCGAACCAGCCGCAGACCTGCGTGCCGCCCGCCTGATCTCCGAGGTAAAAGGGATTGTCGACGTTTTTCAACGCATCGAGGCAATTCGCGCCATTCGGCGCAGTTTCGCAAGCCCCGAACAGCGGATGCACCTCGATCAGATTGCCTCCGACATCCTCTTTGAGCTTTGCCCAGCTCGCCGCACCGGGCCATGTCGGATCGGTGGGCCGCGCGCGCGACCGAAATCTGCGCGTAATGCCGACCTTTGAATCGGCAAACGCCAGCCCGTGCGACCAACCACAAGCCAGCAACGAAAGGCCCATTGCGGTTCGAATCAGGTTTCTTCGATTCACACTCTGCTCCCCAAGCGACCGTAAAATCAGGATTCGCTGAGCTTCGCAGCGAGTTGTCGCCAACACAACGAGCCTGGGGTGAGCGGGACTGTTACAAGGACGAGCGGCAATCTTCCCGGAAATCGCTCGACATCTCAGTACGTCACGGTAACGACGATTGAATCGGCGTAGCTTCCGGCCGGTACGTCTTGTGACGGCGGCATGTACCCGTACATGTAACCGGTGATCTGATAGATCTGGCCGGCCGTGACCGTGCCCGATTCTGAGGGAGCGTAGGTGCCTGCGCTGCCGTTGCCCATCACCTGGGTATAGCTGGGTGTGAGATAAATATTGTATTGCAAAGCATGGGTGCCGGACATCATGGTTCGGGCAACATAACTTCCACTTGAGCCGGTACTCAAGGTCAACGTGCCGGAAACGGTGGCGGAGCCGCTGCCAATGGCATTACAGCTGACACTCCAAGTCCCGGTAGCGGAGTCGCCGACAGGACTCAAGGGATTATAGTTACCGAACGCGATGCCGGTTGCGCTGACTGTGCAGGTGAAGGTTACTGCCGCCTTCGCATTGGGGATCGGCGCAAGCAGGCACGCCGCAACGAAAAAAATAGCGCATCTCATGGCAAGGCTCACTCGCGGGATCATTCCCGCATCCATGGCAATTGTGTGGTGAAAATGAACGCGGAAATGTGACTCGTGTCGCATTGAGCGTTGATGGCTCCCCTAAGAGGTCCGCACAATCCCCCTACTTGATTACTCTGTGTGCCTTGAGTATATCCACGGTCTTTTCGATGGGCAGAGCTTCTACCGTATGTCCGTTGCCTGTCATCGTTGTCGCCTTAAACATTGAGTTGTACACGGCTTCTTCGGTGGCTTCGATCACGGCCAGAAATAGCGGTGACATCGCGTCGTTGGTCATGACTTCGACGTTTCGCGTCAGCGCCTTGTCAAGGCCACGGACTCGCACCTGCGGAGCGCTTGAAAACGCGATCGCATAGTCTCCGCTCCCATTGGAGCCTGAACTACCGGTGCGCGCGACGCCGAGCCACGCTCTCGCCGCGAGCCGCTTTAAATTGCGCGCGTCCATCGGTGCGTCAGTGGCAACGACGATCATGCATGATCCATCTGCTTTGTCCTTTCCGCTCCCAGCCTGCTTAAGTTCCTGACGCAGGTAGTACTGGCCAAGGGTTTCGCCGACCGGAGTGCCCGCGATGGTGAGAACTCCGCCGAAATTTGTCTGCACGAGCACCCCAACGGTGTATCCGCCGAGGTTGGTGGGCAGGCGCCGCGACGCGGTTCCGATGCCGCCCTTCCACCCAAAGGCCACCGTCCCCGTTCCCGCTCCGACATCTCCCTCTTCAACAGGTCCGCCTTTGGCGTTTTTGATCGCTGCGAAGACATCCTCAGGCGAAATGTGCCGGCCGCGGATGTCGTTCAAGTAGCCATCGTTGGTTTCACCGACCACCGGGTTGATTGATAACACTTCCTCATTGCCGGGTAGAGCCAGCATATAGCTGATCACCGCGTCCGCCACCCGTGGAACACTCGTCGTAGAGGTGAGCAAGATGGGTGTTTCTATATCTCCCATCTCATCAACCTGCGTTGATCCTGCCAGCTTGCCAAAGCCATTCCCAACAAAAATTGCCGCTGGCACTTTCTCGCGATAGAGATTGCCGGAATGGGGCAGAACTGCGGTCACACCCGTGCGAATGTCATCGCCTCGAATGATCGTCGTTTGCCCGACCTCGACACCCGCGACATCGGTAATCGCATCGAGCGGCCCAGCCGGCAAGACGCCTACCTTAAGCCCAAGATCAGAAACGCGCGGGCGCATATTGGAAGGACTGCTTAAGGCGACAGCGAAGGCCGTCACCAACAGGATCATAGCAACCGTGAAAAGCTTATTGATCATTGTCATAGCACTTCTCCGTCTTGCCAGGCCGTTCGGGGTCGCGTCCTCGACTGGCATCGGCGAGTTAGAGGCGTGACTCTACTGGCCTTCCGGATTCTTGTCGAAAGCGCCCTCGAACGGCGGCTGAGCCTCTACGGCGGATCGCGGTGCGATGTGCTCGATAATTGCTTCTTCGGCGTCGGCTTGTGATGAGAAGTTTTCGCGTGGCCCACAATAGCTGGCTGAATGGGTGCGCCGTAGACGTGGCTGTTTGTATGAGGGTGCGGGACAAAAGAACTTGGCTTTGCACCGGAGTCGGTCGGCCTATCGCTGGCAACCGATAACGTCGATTGCACGAGGAGGGCTGCGAGCGCGATGATTGCGAATTGCTTCATGGTCCTGAGCTCCCGATTGCCAAGCCTCAGGGCAAATATATCAGCGATGACGACTCGCATACGCCGATCGGATAGCACTTCCAGGACCGAACTGATGAGCACATCACAATTCCCCAAAGACCTGTACGCTGTCTCGCGTCTCCCCGGCCGGGCAGGTACGGGCGTCGTGAAGGAACGGCATAACCGCCGCAACGGGAAGGGGCTGCCAGGATGGACGTAGGCAACGAATCGACGGTCACCTCGACAGACGTGGTGGTGGTGGGCGCTGGCTTCGCTGGTCTTCACCTACTGCAGCGGCTGCGCAGTCAAGGATTCTCCGTCTTGGTGCTCGAGTCCGCTGAGAGCGTCGGCGGCACGTGGTACTGGAACCGCTACCCCGGGGCGCGCTGCGACATCATGTCGGTCGATTACTCCTACAGCTTCGATCCGGAGCTGGAGCGGGACTGGCAGTGGTCTGAGAAGTACGCTACTCAGCCGGAGATTCTCGCTTACGCCAACCATGTGGCTGACAAGTACGATCTGCGCAAGGACATCCGATTTGCCACTCACGTTCGGCAGGCGAGATGGGATGAACCAGCCAGGCGTTGGCACGTCCGCACCGGTGCGGGTGACGAGATCAGCTGCCGGTACTACGTAATGGCGAGCGGCTGCCTGTCACTGCCGAAGGAGATCGACATCGATGGCGCCGACCGCTTCGAAGGCGAGAACTACTACACGCACCGCTGGCCGCATGAGGTCGTCGACTTCGGCGGCAAACGCGTCGCGGTGATCGGCACCGGCTCCTCGGGAGTCCAGTGCATTCCCGTCATCGCCGAGCGAGCCGCGCAGCTGACAGTGTTCCAGCGCACACCGAACTTCTCGAGACCCGCACGCAATGGTCCAGCGCCGCAGGAGAAGCTCGATGCATTCAGAGCCAATCGCAACGCTTACCGACAGGCCGCCCGTTGGTCGATGACCGGGGTCCCCGGGCCCACACCAGCGTTGGGGGCGCTGCAGGTGTCCGAGGAGGAGCGTCGCGTCGTGTACGAGGCGGCATGGAATTCGGGTGATCTCATGGCCGCCACTTTTTCCGACATGCTGACCAGGGCGGCGGCCAACGAGACTTACTGCGAGTTTCTGCGGGAAAAGATCCGCGCGATTGTGAAGGATCCAGCGACCGCAAGCGCCCTGTGCCCGACGGGCTATTACTACGGCACCAAGCGGCCCTGCCTCGATTCAGGCTACTTCGAGACTTTCAATCACCCACACGTCCGACTGATAGATCTACGCAAAACACCGATCACCACCATTACTCGCACCGGCATCGACACCACGGAAGAATCGCTGGAGTTCGATGCCATCGTATTCGCGACGGGCTTCGACGCCATGACCGGCGCCATTGTGGCAGTCGATATCATCGGCCGCGATGAGCTATCCCTGAAGGACAAGTGGGCCGCGGGCCCGAAAACATATCTTGGGCTCATGACGGTGGGCTTCCCAAACTACTTCATGATCACCGGCCCGGGCAGCCCGTCGGTGCTGTCAAACATGATGGTCTCAATCGAGCAGCACGTGCAGTGGGTGTGCGACACCATCCAATACATGAGCCGCGCCGGCGTCGAGATCATCGAGCCGACCGAGACCGCCGAGGCCGGTTGGGTCCAGCACGTCAACGACTGCGCCGATGTCACTCTCTTCCCGATCGCAAAATCCTGGTACATGGGTGCCAACGTGCCTGGCAAGCCGCGCGTCTTCCTGCCGTACATCGGCGGGGTGGACCGATATCGAAAGGCGTGTGACGAAGTCGTGGAGCAGGGTTATCTCGGTTTCCGCCTCCATGGTCCCGATCGCACGCGATGCAACGACGGTGTGATTCGCCGCTTGCAGCCGGATGTGGCGATCGTGCTCGAGATGATCGAGAGTTTTGGCCTGCCCGCCATCGAGTCGATGACACCGCAGGCAGCACGGGCGTTGTCCGTTGCGCTGGCCGAGCAGCGGCCGCCCGGCCCCGGGGTGGGCGAATGCCTGGATAGCACCCTGCCCGGCGTCGCAGGGAAACTCAACTATCGGCTTTATCGGCCGGCCACGGCCGGGCCTCACTCCGTGGTGGTGTACTACCACGGCGGTGGCTGGGTGCTCGGCGGCTACGACTCTGACGATCCGTTCTGCCGGGACCTGTGCGTTCGTTCCGGCTCAATCATTGTGTCAGTCGATTACCGGCACGCGCCCGAGTCGCCATTCCCGGCGGCGGTTGAGGATGCGTTCGCCGCGCTGCAGTGGGTAGCCGCGCGTGTCGAGACGCTCGGGGGACAATCGGGCCCGGTGTCGGTGGCCGGCTGGAGCGCCGGAGCAAATCTCGCCACGGTAGTGTGCCGGCTGGCGCGCGATAACGGCGGTCCCGCGATTGGTGGCCAGCTACTGCTCGCCCCGGTCACTGATACGGACCAGACGCGTCGCTCGTACGTGGAGAACGGCGAACGCTACGTGCTCACCAAGGCGCTAATGGGGTGGTTCTTCGACCACTATGTTGGCGCCGCCGACCGGACCGATCCACGTGTCGCGCCGCTGCAAGCCGACGACCTGTCAAACCTACCTCCGGCCACCATTGTTACCTGCGAGTTCGATCCACTGGCGGATGAGGGCGCGGCGTACGCGGCGGCACTGTCCGCGGCCGGCGGCGATGTGCAGCACATCGCCGCGCGAGGTCATACGCATACCTCGCTCACCATGGTGGATGTCGTTATCTCGGGCGCGCCATATCGCCAGAGTATGGGTGAGGCACTGCGCCGATTTGGGCTGGCCGACAGGCAGCCGCCACATCGAATGCAAGACGTTCTCCGAATTGGAGGCTGATGAAATGATAGCAGTTCGTTTATATGAATACGGCGGCCCTGAAAACCTGAAATATGAGGACAATGTTCCCGAACCAGCGTTGAGCGACGACTCTGTGCTGGTGGAAACCGCGGCGACCAGTGTGAACCCCATTGATTGGAAAGTACGATCGGGCGCGCGGCAAAAGGATTTTCCACTGAAGCTACCTGCCATTCTCGGCAGAGACGTGAGCGGAGTGGTCCGGTCGGTAGGACGCAACATTCGCACCTTCAAGCCGGGTGATCGCGTGTTGGCATTAACGACGCAGGCTTATGCTGAGCTTGTTGCGGTTGAAGGGTCCATTCTCACCCATCTACCTGACGGGTTGAACCTGGTCGATTCCGCCGCCCTACCGCTGGTAGTGTTGACGGGTGATCAGCTCGTGCGGCTGGCGGCGCGGGCGCAACGTGGCCAGACGCTGCTTGTGACCGGTGCGGTGGGAAGTGTCGGGCGGGCCGCCGTGCACACCGCCAAGAAACTTGGCGTCAACGTGATTGCGGGCGTCCGCGCTCGGCAGCTGGCGGAAGCGCGGACGCTGGGTGTCTCCGATGCGGTAGCCATTGATGACGACGCCGCGATTGCCGCGCTTGCGATGGTGGACGGCGTCGCCGATACAGTTGGCGGCGAAACGGCCGCGAAACTATTTGGCAGAGTCAAGAATGGTGGAAACTTCGGCTATGCCTCGGTGTTCCCAGACGGCATATCCAAATTGAATCCGACGGTTACTGTCACCCGGGTGTTCGGGCGTCCCGATGCCTCGAAAGTCCGCGAGTTTGCCGATGACGTCCGAGACGGGAAATTTCTACTGCCAATCAGTCGCCGGATGCCCCTTCGCGATGCGGGCGAAGCGCACACATTGGCGCAAAAAGGTGGCCTAGGAAAAATTCTACTTGTGTGCCGGTAGTAGGGAGCAAGGCCCAGCCGACGGCGATCCGATCGAGAAGTGGACGACGCACGCCGCGCTCATTTGCCTTCTTTGATCGTCACCCACGACATGACCAACCCCTGATCCTTCGGGTCCTGGCTAGCACTGCCCCGCACCGTGACAAATTGATGGGCCGATATTGGGACGGCGTCGCTTACGCTAGCAGAAACATATTTCGCGTCAAAAGAATGCACTGTGTAGGTTTTATCTTGCCCACTAATCCACGCCACAGCAGCATTGGGCCATCTACCAAATAGTGCGATTGAAGTATCGGCAAGTACATATCCGCAGCCCGCCAAGATATCAAAGTGCGGTATCTCTCTCGGCGGCCGAGCGTCCTGCAGACGCTCATCGAGCGTATAAAGCGTTGCTCTCCCAGCGCTGTAGATAATGACCGATGTTTGGCGGGATTCGACCATCGTGCGCAATTGCACGATGAATTCGCCGGCAATTACCCTCTTTGCTACCGTCTCGCCCCTGCCATTCAGCCTAATTATGCGAAGGTTGTCCTGCGAATCCCAGGCCGTGAAAACGAAAGTGGGCCCGACTGCGGTGCCCGCTGCAACGGCGGCTACGTTATCTACGAGGGTCTGCCGTCTCTTCACTCCATTGCCGTCGAGTTCCACCAGCCATATATAACCATGCGTGCCGTCGTTCGCATGCCCGAGCAGCAATATTCCGTCCTGCCAGAGAAAGCACTGGTAAAAGTTCGAATGGCTAAAACTACGATCATCGTTCGGTACTTCCGCGCGCCTTTCGACAAGCTTTCCATGGGCATCGAGTATCGCCAATAAATTCTCGGTTCCTCCGGCCTTGTATTTGCCGCCGCACAACAGAGTGTTTCCGTTCGCCATCGGCACTGCTCCGTGATATTCGGTCTGCGGAACGGACTCGCTGACAGTGTGATTCACGTCATCAATCGGATCGTCGTATTGCCATAAACGATTGCCTTGCTCATCCATCGCAACCACCCATGCGGCAAGCCCAATCCCCGTGACCACAAAACCCCCATCGCGCGCTCTCGTGATCGCGTCCACCCGGGGCTGCAGGTTAGGAATCAATATTTCTCGCTCCACGATGATTGATTTGCCGTGGTTACCGCATGCCGCCAGAAACCCTGCAATAACAACAGCACCAATGCGGCAAATTGATCGATCACCGCCGCTAGTTAATGGCTTATCCAACGATTTATCCTGGGAATGTCACGGGTGGCTTTGCGCCAACGCGACGCATCATATCGCGCAAAGCAGCGATAGATAAAAGCTCGCGTCTTTAAGCGGTCGGCCTGCTTCGAAAGCCTGGGACAATATCCGTGTCGCTCGATCGGGAAAGATGAGCGATGACGCCGAACAGAAGCAAGACTCCAAGTGCTCCTAAGGCGGTACCCATCGGGAATCGCCAAAGCAACCACAACATCGTCGTCGACGACAGCGCGAAAATCGCGATAACGCTCAGCGTATAGGTCCGTCCAACCTTAGAGTTTCTCACTTGGTTTTCCTCCGTGAACCGAATTGTGTTCCCACACTGGTGCTTGGCCGACAATAAGCGGCACCGCACCGTTTCCCATGGAACGGCGTCACATGTTGCCCGCCTGCATCGGTCTGTAACCGGACTCCGTCTCCACTCAGCGACAGAACTTGGCCCGTGTTTTACAGAACCTCGAGATGCGGCGCAACACCTGACCCCCTGGGGCCCGTGTGCTAGAGTCGGCATAGCCGAATAACCCTAATGATCGCTCGCGCCACGGCAAAAAAATGCACATGAGATTTAGGCCAGCCTTACCTGTTGCGGTTCTGTCGGCATTGATCGGAATTGCCGCTGCCGATGAATTCAAGCCGCCGCCGATGAAAGATGGTCTCTGGGAGACCCACAGTACGCAGATCCAACAAGGCAAGACTGTGTTTGATACGTCGGTCAAGATGTGTCAATCAAAAGAACTCACCAAGTCGTTGCACTCGAACGGAGAGGAGTTGAGGAAGAAGAACGAATGCACCTCCTCCGTCACCCAGCCGTCACCGAGTACATATGTCGAGGAGAGCCGCTGTTCAAAAGGGCCAAACGCCGGCTCGGTCACCAAGATCACCTACACCTATCAAGGCGATACCGCATCTCATACCGAGATGCACACGAACACCGGCAAATCCGAAACGGTGATGACCATGGACGCCAAATATGTCGGTAGCTGCCCGGCGGGTATGAAGCCCGGCGACGCAATAATGGCTGATGGCACAAAAATTTCCGGCGGCAACTAAGAAAGGGGCTCCCCGATCTGACGTGCCTAGCGCCGTCGAATCCCGGTACTAGCTCGACGCCCGACCAGAATGCGCAGTCGCGATCGGCGAACTGGCGGAGACGACACGAGAACACCTTGAGCAGTGCAAAAATAAGAGACGCCAAATTATCCGAGACTGGGCACTTGGCAAAGATCTGGTTCGACGGCTGGCAAGACGCTCACGCACGAATCCTACCGGCGGAACTGGGCCGGCTGCGTACGCTGCAAAGCTTTGAGGAAACACTCAGAGCTGCTTCAACCGCTGTGCGCGTCGCGGAAGTAGCAGGCGCGCCTGTCGGCTTTTATCTTCTCAAGGGCGCCGAGCTGCATCAATTTTACGTTTCCGCCAATGCCAGAGGCTCCGGCGTTGCTGCTGATCTGATGGCCGATGCTGAAGCTCGTCTTCGCGAAAACGGTGTCCGAACTGCCTGGCTTACGTGCGCAATCGGCAACGATCGGGCCGCAAGATTCTACGAAAAGAGTGGCTGGCCAAGGGCTGGGACGGTGACTGACAATGTAGAAGTGCCGGGCGGCACTTTTGCGCTCGTAGTGTGGCGCTACGAGAAACCACTCCGGTAACGGTTGCGCTCGCTCACAGATTGTACTCGTAGACGTAGAAGTCATTATCGCGGACCCACCCCTCGCGCTCATACAGACGTTGCGCCGAGAGGTTCGCGACGCCAGTCTGCAGCATGAGTTGACCGGCGCCCTGCTCGGCTGCATAAGCGACCGCGGCGCGCAACAGTGCCGTGGCCGCGCCACAGCGCCGCGCTTGGGGCGCGACGAAAAGATCGTACAACGCGAACATTCTTGCTAGGGAAACCGAAGCGAAACACGGGTAGAGCTGGGTGAAACCGATCGCCGCGCCCTGCCGTCGCGCGACGAACACCACCGACTCGTGGCGCGCGATGCGCTCCTCCAGAAATGAGCGCGCGCGCGGATCATCGGCGCGGCCGTAGAAGCGCCGATAAGCGCCAAACAGGGGCGCGATCTCATCGATGTGGCGCGGCTCGGCTCGTTCAATACTGACTTGAGTATTCATGCCAATTGTCTCGCACCCGACGGCAGCCCTACTTGGTGTTGAAGCCTTGTTTCAGCTCATTTGCCCCAAGGCGAGAAAAAAGTGGCGGAAAATTTCGCTGCGCTGTGACGCTCGCATCCTGATTGACCAGCAGAAACTCCTTTTCTTCATCGTTCCAGGCCGGCCAATTCGGCAAACCCGAAGCGTTTGGGTTACCTGTCTTCGCGAAGTTGGTCCAATAGGTTTGCAGCAGCGCGGACAGCGACGCATCATCAGCAGTTGACGGAAGCCACTGCCATTCTCGGTCTCGCAGACTACCAAAAACATAAGGTACTTCTAGACTATGAAACGCCCCTAAGCTTGTCTCCCCCTTCCCTGGAATCGCGCGATCAAAACGGTATACAAATACATGCTGACCGGCGGCATGAGTAAGGCTTGCCATGGCGCCAACCGGGCAAGCGCCAATCAAGTCATTGGCCGCCCCGTCCAGCCCAGCATTCTTATTCAACAGTATTCTGCCAAAGTAGATCGCGATAGCGGCATCGGTCCAGCTTCCGAAGTAGGGCCGGGCAGCCTCCGCAAATCTCCTTAAGCCTGCCGATTC
>Ga0302325_10014162_pt1 | contig 16988 bp, 19 predicted proteins | sample Palsa_T0_2_FD_201948 | JGI IMG/M metagenome (GOLD analysis project Ga0302325, IMG submission 201948) | Peat permafrost microbial communities from Stordalen Mire near Abisko, Sweden - Palsa_T0_2 | ecosystem: Environmental > Terrestrial > Soil > Palsa > Peat permafrost | place: Sweden: Abisko... | reverse complement strand
GTTCCACGCTGCGGCATCGCCACGCGCCAGCGCAATCCGTCCCTCGGTCGGCTTGTAGAAGCCGGTGATGCAATTGAACACGGTGGTCTTGCCGGCGCCGTTCGGGCCGATCAGCGCGGTGATGGTGCCGCGCTGCACATCGAACGAGAGATCGTTCACAGCGACGATACCGCCGAAGCGCATGGTCAGATGCTCGACGCGCAGCACTGTTGTGCCACCGAGCGTCATCAACCGTAGCCCTCCTTGACCAGGTCGACGGAAATCTCGCTGCTCTTGCGCAGGAATACCGACGGCGTTCGGGTCGAGACCAGCCCGCGCGGCCGCCAGATCATGATCAACACCATGGCGAGCCCGAACAGCAGCATGCGGTACTGAGTCGGATCGAACGTCTGGCCGAAAATACTTTTCAGGAAATCGAGTTCACGCAGCGCTTCTGTGCCGCCGATCATAATGATGGCGGCAATGACGACGCCGATCTGACTGCCCATGCCGCCGAGCACCACGATCGACAGGATCGTCGCCGACTCGATGAAGGTAAATGACTCCGGCGAGATGAACGCCTCGCGCGCGGCAAAGAACGATCCGGCGAAGCCGGCAAACATCGCACCCATCGCGAAGGCGGTGAGCTTGGTGTTGGTGGTGTTGATGCCAAGCGAGCGGCAGGCGATTTCGTCTTCGCGCAGCGCTTCCCAAGCGCGGCCAATCGGCAGGCGCCGTAGCCGTATCGTGACGAAGCATGTCAGCAGCGCCAGCGCCAGAATCAGATAATAGAGAAAGATGATGCGATGAAGCGGCGAGAACTCTAGTCCGAAATGCGCCGCGAAGCCGTTATCAGAAGCGGTGAAGGGAAGGCCGAAGAATGTCGGCCGCGGAATGCTGATGATTCCGGCATAGCCGTTAGTCAGCGCCACCCAGTTGATCAGGATCAGCCGGATAATCTCGCCGAACGCGAGCGTAACGATGGCGAGGTAGTCGCCGCGCAGCCGCAGCACCGGAAAACCGAGAAGGATGCCCCAGAACGACGACAGCACGCCGGCGAGAGGCAACAAAATCCAGAAGCTCAATCCGAAGGTTTTCGCCAGCAGTGCGTAGGAATAGGCGCCGACCGCGTAGAACGCGACATAGCCGAGATCGAGCAGGCCGGCGAGACCGACGACGATGTTCAGACCCCAGCCGAGCATCACGTAGATCAGGATCTGGACGCCGAAGGTGTCGATCCATTTCTGGCCGCCATTCGAGCCAAGCGTGAAAAAAATCACCAGCGGGTAGGCGATGGCGGCGGCGATCGCGAACGGCACGCCCCAATTATTCAGATAGATGCGCCAGAGCGGCGGCGCAGCCTGTGCCGGGCGTTGCGCGCGCCGTGCGACCCAAGGCTCGATTGCGGTCGAATATAAAAAGCGACAAACAAAAACGACCGCGACGACGGTCAGCAGCAGCGGCCATCGCGTCCGTAACGTCAGAACGCTGCTGATGTCGGTGACGGTCTGAAAGCCGACCAGCGGCAGCAGCACTCCGAATGCGATCAGCGCCGTGCGGGCGGCGTGGCGCAACGCGCCGGGAAAGTCGACGCGCCGGTGTTGCGCGCCAACCGCCATCTTCAGACTTTCTCGACGTCAGGCCGGCCGAACAGGCCATGCGGCAGGAAGATCAGGGTGATGACGAGGATTGAGAAGGCGGCGACATCCTTGTAGTCGATAGAAAAGTAGGCTGACCAGAAAGTCTCGATCAGTCCGATCAGCAAGCCGCCCACGACGGCGCCGGGTAGCGAACCGATGCCGCCAAGCACCGCAGCGGTGAACGCTTTCACGCCCGGCACGAAACCGTCGGAGAAGCTGACGACGCCGTAGTACATGAGGTACATCGTGCCGGCGATGGCTGCGAGCGCTGCCGCAATCACGAATGTCATCGAGATGGTGCGATCGACATCGACACCAAGCAGCGCCGCCATCTTCTGGTCCTGCTCGCAGGCGCGCTGGGCGCGGCCCAGCCTGGTTTTGGCGACCAGGTACCAGAACGCCCCCAGCAGGACGGCGGTGACGCCCCAGATGATGAGCTGCTTGTAGGACAGCGTCACTGGAAAGCTGTTCTGGTTGAATAGCACGAATTCGCCCTGGACCATCGGCGGGATCGATTTGTTGCGCGGCCCCTGGCTCACTTGCACGAAATTCGACAGGAAGATCGACATGCCGATGGCCGAGATCAGCGGCGCCAGCCGGAACGAGCCGCGTAGCGGCCGATAGGCGACTCGCTCGATCGCCCAGTTGATGAGCGAGGTGAACAGCATCGCCACGATCAGCACGACAAACAACGCCAGTGCGATCGAGGAAACACCGATGATGGCGGTGAGGATCAGGTAGGCGATCAACGCGATGAAGGCCGACGTCATGAACACGTCGCCGTGGGCGAAGTTCACCATGCCGATGATGCCGTACACCATCGTATAGCCGATCGCGATCAAGCCATAGATCGAGCCGAGCGTGATACCGTTGATGAGCTGCTGGACGAAATATTCCATGCGTCCGCTGCGTCCCGCGAATCCCTGGAAATTCTTAACAAAGCGGCGTCACAGCGGCAATGTCGCGCCACTTGTGCAATGGTCGCGCTGGAGCGAAGGTCGGCCTATTAAACGGTCAGGAGTGCCTATGGATCGCGCTAAAGCCGAAGACGCCATTGCGGCTAAAGGGCGGCCGTTTACCGGCGTGGAATATCTGGAAAGCCTGCGCGATGGCCGCGAAGTCTATATCTATGGCGAGCGGGTCAAGGACGTTACCACGCATCCGGCGTTCCGTAATGCCGCGCGCTCGATTGCGCGGCTTTACGACGCGCTCCACGACGACAAGACCAAAGGCGTTCTGACGGCGCCGACCGACACCGGCTCGGGTGGCTATACCCACAAATTCTTCCGTGCGGCTCGCTCGCGCGAGGACCTGGTGGCGCAGCGCGACGCCATCGCCCGATGGGCGCGGATGTCCTACGGCTGGATGGGGCGCTCGCCGGATTACAAGGCGTCGCTGATGAACACGCTCGGCGCCAATTACGATTTCTACGGCAAGTTCGCGGACAACGCGAAGGCCTGGTACCGGCGCGCGCAAGAGAACGTATTGTTCATGAATCACGCCATCGTCAATCCGCCGGTGGATCGCGCCAAGGCCGCCGATCAGGTCAAGGACGTCTACATCACGATCCAGAAGGAAACCGACGCCGGCATTTACATTTCGGGCGCCAAAGTGGTGGCGACTTCATCCGCGCTGACGCATTACAACTTCCTCGGCCAGAACGCCGCGGTGCCGACCCACGACACCGATCTCGCGGTGATGTTCATCGCGCCAATGAACGCGCCCGGCGTGAAGTTGTTCTGCCGCACCTCGTACGAGATGACGGCGAGCGTCATGGGCACGCCGTACGATTATCCATTGTCATCGCGGTTCGACGAGAACGACGCCATTTTCGTGTTCGATAACGTCTTTATCCCGTGGGAAGATGTGCTGCTGCATCGCGACCTGGAAAAGCTGAAAATCTTTTTCCCGCAGTCCGGCTTTCTGGCGGGCTATCAGTTTCAAGGCTGTACGCGCCTTGCCGTGAAGCTCGATTTCCTCGCTGGCGTCATCAGCAAGGCCTTGCGCGCCGCCGGCTCCGACGAATTCCGCGGCAACCAGGCGATGCTCGGCGAGGTCATCGCCTGGCGGCATTTGTTCTGGGCGCTGACCGATGCGATGGCGCTTAACCCCACCGAATGGGTCAACGGCGCGGTGTTGCCGAACCTGCAATCCGGCTCAAGCTATCGCGTGTTTGCCGGCGATGCCTATGGCCGCGTCAAGGAAATCGTGGAGAAGATCGTCGCCTCGTCGCTGATTTACCTGCCGTCGTCGGCGAAGGATTTCAAAAATCCGGCGATCGACAAATACCTCGCGCAATATGTGCGCGGCTCCTACGGCATCGACTACAAGGAGCGCATCAAGGTGATGAAGCTTCTGTGGGATGCGATCGGCACCGAATTCGGCGGCCGTCATGAGCTTTACGAGCGCAACTACGCCGGCAACCACGAGGATATCCGCATTCAGGCGCTGTGGAGTGCGCGCGCATCCGGTACGCTCGCGGACATGACCACGCTCGCCGACCAATGCATGTCGGAATACGACGAAGACGGCTGGACCGGCTCGACCTGGCTCGATCCGGACGACGTCGCTTATCCCGGCCTGCCGGGGCAGCTCCGCGCGGCGGAGTGACGAAAGTGGCGTTGCCCACCTGTGCTTCATCCGTCATCCTGAGGTTGCCCACTGAAAGCGGGCGGCGGAAGGAAGGTCATGAGCTGGATCGATCAACGGCCGGACGATGCGATGGATGGCGCTTTCACTGCGGTGGCGCCTGAGCCGATTGTCAGCGTCGAGCCGACACTGTTCCGTGAGGCGATGGCGCGGCTGGGCGCAGCGGTGCATGTGGTGACCTCGGCAGGGCCGGGCGGCAAGACCGGTTTCACCGCGACCGCGGTCTGCTCAGTGTCTGATACACCGGCAACGCTGCTGGTATGTCTTAACCGGCGCAGCAAGAGCACGCCGCTATTGAGTCAGAACGGCGTGTTTTGCGTCAACACGCTCGGCGCGGCGGGAGAAAAGCTCGCCGACGTTTTTGCCGGGCGTAGCGGTGTTCACCTGGAAGAGCGTTTCAGTGTCGGCGAGTGGTTGACGCTGAAAACCGGCTCGCCGGTACTTGCGTCCGCGGTGATCGCGTTCGATTGCAAAACTATCGAGACCAAGGCGGTAGCGTCGCACAATGTGATCTTCGGTGCGGTGCAGGCGGTGCGGCTTGGGCCGTCCGGTCCGGCGCTGGTCTATCACGATCGGCTTTATAAAAAGGTCTAAATCCGAGTCGCCGAATGCGAAAGCTGCTCGCTCTTGCAGTGCTGGCCGCCGCCGCGGCCGGCCTATTGGTCTTTACGGAGCCGGGGCAGGGCGTGTTACGCGCGTTCGGCGTGCCGGCACCGGATTGCATGTCGGCACGGTGGCTCTACGCGCTCGGATACCACGTGCCGCAATGTCAGTGCGGCAATTGCACAGAGCCGCCATCACCGCCAATACCCGAGCCGCCCAACACGCGCTAGACTGCAAGCAAATACGGAGGAGACGATCATGAGGCGGCGCGAGTTTCTCTCACTGCTCGCCGGTTCGGCGGCGGCGTGGCCGCTGGCGGCGCGCGCGCAAGCCGTTAACAAGATCGTCCGCCTTATCGTCGGGCTTCCGGCCGGAGGCGGGACCGACATCGTCGCCCGCATCCTTGCCGAGGCCCATTGCCGGTCACTACGCCTCATCGATCATCGTTGAAGACAAGCCCGGTGCGAGCGCGCGGCTCGCCGTCGAGTACGTCAAGAACTCACCGCCGGACGGCAGCGTGATGCTGTTCTCGCCGGATTTTCCGATCCCGCTCTATCCGCACGTCTTCAAGTCACTGAACTACGATCCGGTGAAGGACTTTGTTGCAGCCGGTTCGGTGGCCAAGAGCATGCTGGCGTTCTCGGTGGGGCCGGAAGTGTCCGATGACGTCAAGACTCTCGCGGGCTTTGTGAACTGGTGCAAAGCGAACCCCGTCAAGGCGGCTTACGCGACAACGTCGGCGGGCGGTACGCCGCATTTCACCGGCGTCATGTTCGCGAGCGAGGCGAAGGTGGCGATGACGCCGGTGCACTATCGTGGCGGCGCTCCGGCCATGGAGGATTTGTTGGGCGGCCACGTGCCGTCGAGCGTCAATCCGCTCAGCGAAATTATCGAAACCGCAAAATCCGGATCGATCCGAATACTGGGAGTAACCGGAGCGCAGCGCTCGCCATTCCTGCCGGACGTGCCGACGTTCAAGGAATCCGGTTACAACGTCGTGGTCCAATCCTGGAACGGTGTCTGGCTGCCGGCCAATACGCCCGACAATATCGTTCAGGCTTTGAGCGCGGCGATGCGCGAAGCGTCACAATCCAAGGCTATGCAGGATAGTCTCGCTAAGTTCGCAACCGAGCCGGCGTTCGAGACACCTGCCGAGTTTTCCGAAACCATCAAGTCCGAAATCGCCCGCTGGGGCCCGATAGTAAAAGAATCCGGATTCGTCGCACTGGATTGACGAGCGGTTCCAGCAACCGGGAAGACGGAAATGCGACGGCTGTTGTGGATAGTCCTGGTTGCGTGTACCGCTTGTTCGACTGCGTCAGCCGAGAACGACGTTTACCTGACTGATGCGATCAAGAACCAAACCTATGCGCACGCGCTTTCGAATTTGCTGAAAGCGTCGCACGGCTTGCCGCCGTGGACGCAGCAAACCTTGAAGCCGACAGGAGATTATGTAGGCGTTCCCCGAACCTTTTCCACTGCCGGCTCGACCAACTACGAACTCTTCAATACCTGCAAGCCGCATGCGTGTTCGGATAACCAATTGGTCATCATGTTTGCGCCGAACGGTGTGCAGGCGTGGGCAGCGTATGCAGAAACCGGCAAGCCAATTGTATTTCTCGGCGCTCCGAGCGCTGCGCAACAATCGGCGCTGAAAGCAGCGCTGCAACATTAGAGAGGATCACAATGGAAGCCTTAAGCTGGAGCGTCCTTACTTTTTTGGGCGTCTTGGTGCTGTTCCTTGTCTTGGGCAGTTTTTTCACGGTCCAGACTGCACAGGTCGCCATCATCACCAGATTTGGCAGGTTCCTGCGCGTGGCCAATCCGGGCCTGAACTGGAAGTGGCCGTTCATTGACAGCGTGGCCGCGAAAATGAGCCTGCGGGTCAATCAGATTACATTGACGATGGAGACAAAGACCAAAGACAACGTCTTCGTCTCCATACCGATCTCGGTGCAAAACCGGGTTCGGCCGGAAAAAGCATTTGACGCTTTCTACAAGCTGTCAAATCCGGTGGCGCAAATCCAGTCTTACGTCGAGCAGGTGATCCTCGGGCACGTTCCCGGAATGACGCTCGATGAAGTGTTCGCCAGCCAATCGGGAATCGCGGCAGCCGTGAAGCAGGAACTCGACGCCGATATGGCGGGCTTCGGGTACGAAATTGTCAATGTGCTGGTGACCGATATCATCCCCGACTCCAAAGTGAAATCGGCGATGAACGACATCAACGCGGCGCAACGCGAACAGGTCGCGGCGACCGCGCGCGGTGAAGCCGAGAAAATCCTGGTGGTGAAAAAGGCCGAAGCCGAAGCCGCCAGCAAGGCGTTGCAGGGCGAGGGTATCGCCAATCAGCGCAAGGCGATCATCGAAGGATTGCAAGGCTCAATCGAACAGTTCCAGAAGGTCGTCGGCGGCACTTCGACGTCCGAGGTGATGCAGCTCGTACTGGTGACCCAATACTTCGATACGATCAAATCGATCGGCGAGCTGGACAAGACCAATACGCTGTTCCTGTCGCACTCGCCGGGAGCCGTGAAAGATATCTCCGAACAGATCATGCAATCGATGCTGGTTGCGGAGCGGGCAAAAAGCTAAACGCGACAGGAGTGGTGCGGTCGTTCCGCGTCAGTTCAACAGAAACTCAAGCACCGTCTCCGCGTATTTCTGCGGCTGCTCGAGGTTGGCGATGTGCGCGGCCTCGAGCACCGCGATCTTCGCGCCGGGAATATGTTCGCGAATGTATTCGTTGCCTTCGAGCGGCGTTGCCGGATCCTGTCGTCCGGCAATCACCAGGGTAGGCGTCTTGATCTTCGGCAACAGCGGCCGGTGATCCATGTCGCGGATCGCCTCGCCGCAGCCAACATAGCCGTCGACCTTGGTGGCGACAAACATCTTGCGCATCTTGTCCATTGCTTGCGGGGCGCGTTCGCGAAAACCCTTGGTGAACCAGCGCTCCATATTGGCGTCGACGATGCCTTCAAGCCCTTTCTCGCGCACCATCTTGATGCGGCCTTCCCAAGCCGTCTTGTCGGGAAAGTAGCTTGAGGTGTTGGAGAGGATCAGCTTGTTGACCCGGTCGCCGGCATTGGCGCCGATCCACATCCCGACCATGCCGCCCATCGACAGCCCGCACCAGTTGATCTTGCTGACGCCAAGGCCATCGAGCACGCCAAGCACGTCGCGGCCGAGCCGTTCCATGGTGTAGGGGCCTTTCGGCACGCCTGATTTGCCGTGCCCGCGCCGGTCGTACCGCAGCAGCCGGAAATGCCGGGTCCACGGCGCCACCTGGTCGTCCCACACATGCAGGTCGGTGCCGAGCGAGTTCGACAGCATCAGGATCGGTGCATTCTCCGGCCCTTCCAGTTCTGCATGGATGATACAACCGTCATCGACTTTGATGTCGGGCATTGCTATTTCCTCCTAGTGGTCAATTCAAACATTCGCATCCCATTGGGGGAGGCACGCGTGCGAATGTTTGAATTAAAGCACCACTAGCAAGTATAGGTGATAGTGGAGCTTTGGATTTGACATTCGCTACATGAGCTAGCGGAACGGGGATAGCGAATGTCAAATCCGCACCACTATATTCGCACGTTTGTAACATCCTTTCGTAAATTTGGGAGTGACGCATCATGGCGATGACGATGACGGGTGAGTACCAGCTTCCGGCGTCACAACAGGCGGTGTGGGAGAAGCTCAACGATCCGGCGGTGCTCAAGGCCTGCATCCCGGGCTGTCAGGAGCTCAATAGGACCGGCGACAACGGGTTCCAGGCTGTCGCGACGATCAAGATCGGACCGGTCAAGGCGACGTTCAAAGGTGCTGTCACGCTGTCGGATATCGACCCGCCGAACGGCTACAAGATTTCCGGCCAGGGTGAGGGCGGTGTCGCGGGCTTTGCCAAAGGCGGCGCGGTCGTGAAGCTCGCACCGAAAGATGGCGGTACGCTGCTCACCTACAATGTCGAAGCGCAGATCGGCGGCAAGCTCGCACAGCTCGGCCAGCGTCTGATCAACGGAGCTGCCAAGAAAGTTGCCGACGATTTTTTCCAGAACTTCGTGAAGGCAGTCGAAGCGCCATAATGGAAACTGCACTGTCGGGTCGTGATGCGCGTGTTACGGGATGCTTCGTTTGCGTTCCCGGTCTGAGCGTATATGTGGCCGGTGTATGGGCCCTATGCGCTTCGAGCGGCGAATAAGCGCTTTTTCGCCGGCGGAACCGACTTGACCACGGCCTAGGCTGCGGTTCAGAGTATTTCTAGCTTCAGCACACGAAAAACGGCTAAAAACGACCCGATTTCGCTTCTGGGGCCTGCCGGTTATATGAAATGCCGGCAAAACGAAACGTTCGGCCTGATTCCTGAGGAGGAGCCCATGGCAGCCGTTTCCATGACGGTAAACGGAAAGCCCGTTTCGGGCGATGTCGACACCCGCACTTTGCTTGTGCAGTTTTTGCGCGAGCATTTGCGGCTCACCGGCACTCACGTCGGTTGCGATACGTCGCAATGCGGCGCTTGCGTCGTCCTTGTCGACGGCAAGGCGATCAAGTCGTGCACGGTGCTGGCGCTGCGGCTCGAAGGTGCGGACGTGATGACCATCGAGGGTCTCGCGCCGTCGGAGACGCAACTGCATCCGATGCAGGAAGCCTTCCGCGAAAATCACGGTCTACAATGCGGCTATTGCACGCCCGGCATGATCATGACCGCGGTCGATATTGTTCGCCGCAAAGGCAACGATCTCGACGACAAGACCATCCGCGAGGAGCTTGAAGGCAACATCTGCCGCTGCACCGGCTACCATAACATCGTGAAAGCGATCGCGGCCGGCGGCAAGGCGATGCGTGGCGACGCCGGTACATCGAAGGCCGCGGAATAAACGGAGGACTGCGATGTACGCCTTTACCTATCACCGCCCTGGGACCGTTCGTCAGGCGGCGAACATGCTGACCAAAAACGAAGACGCGAAGCTGTTGGCCGGCGGCATGTCGCTCTTGCCAACCATGAAGCTGCGGCTCGCCGGGCCGCCACAAATTCTCGACATGTGGGCGATCGAAGGCTTGTCCGGCATCGAGGAGAGCGGCCGTTCGATCACCATCGGCGCAATGACCAAGCACTTCGAGGTCAACAACTCGCCGGTGGTGCAGAAGGCTATTCCGGTGCTGGCGCACATGGCTGGCCTGATCGGCGATCCGGCGGTGCGTCACATGGGAACGATCGGGGGCTCGATCGCCAACAACGATCCGAACGCCGATTATCCGGCGGCCTGTCTCGCGCTCGGCGCGACCATCGTCACCAACAAGCGGCGCATCAAGGCCGACGATTATTTCACCGGCATGTTCTCGACCGCGCTGGAGCCGTCCGAGATCATCACCAAGGTGATCTTCCCGATTCCGAAGAAGGCCGCGTATCAGAAGTTCCGCAACCAGGCGTCGCGCTTCGCGCTGGTCGGCGTGTTCGTCGCCAAGCGCGGCAGCGAAAACCGCGTCGCGGTGACCGGCGCCGGCTCGAACGGGGTGTTCCGGGTGAAGTCGTTCGAGGAGGCGCTAAAGAAGCGCTTCTCGCCGAAATCGCTCGAGGGCCTGACCATTCCCGCTGACGGCATGAACGCGGACATTCACGGCGGCGCCGAATACCGCGCGCACCTTGTCAGCGTTCTGGCGCGCCGCGCGGTGGCAGAAGCGATCGGAAAGCCGGCGAACTGATCTGCCGCTGTCTGGATTAGTTCAGACGGCTCGCGGCGTATAGCTGCGAGCCGTTTTCATTTGAGCTAACGCAATGCTTGCGGGCGCATAATTCTCGTGCGACGTCCGCGAGACAGACGAGCAGTTGTTGACGCCAAACAACACTACCACGGGACGATAGCAGCTAAAATTGCTCCGGTGTGTGCAAAACGAGTCATCACGTGTTTGTCATGGGTTGCGCGCCATAATTACGGATAACGTAGTGCGAGTAGGGGCGCCGGATTTATCTAAAGAGACAATCTTTGCGGCAATAGCCTGGCTACAAGTTTGAAAGACATTCGGCGCGACGAACTTTGAGGCTGAACTCGTGTAGTGCGAGGGCCCGTGGGCGATAGCGCAATCGATGTGTCGGAGCGGCCGCCGGGTCAATCGGCGCCGCTGAACATGATCCTGATTCCGGGCGGCACGTTCCGCATGGGATCGGATAGGCATTATCCGGAAGAGGCTCCAGTTCATCGTGTCAGCGTCGATGATTTCTGGATCGATCGTACGCCGGTCACCAATCGGCAGTTCAAACAATTCGTCCGCGAAACTGGCCACGTCACATTCGCCGAGCTTCCGCCCGATCCGAAAGATTATCCGGGCGCGTTGCCGCATATGCTCTATGCCGGTTCGCTGGTGTTCACGCCACCCGATCATCCGGTCGATCTGAAAAACTGGGGCGAGTGGTGGACGTTTCTCAAAGGCGCGAACTGGCGGCATCCGTACGGCCCGAAGAGCAACATCCATGCGCTCGATAATCATCCTGTCGTGCATGTGACGTTCGGTGATGCACTCGCCTACGCCAAATGGGTGGGCAAGGATCTGCCGACCGAAGCCGAGTGGGAATACGCCGCGCGCGGCGGGCTCGACGGAGCCGAATTCTCATGGGGCGACGAGTTCACCCCTGGCGGCAAGCATCGCGCCAATACCTGGCAGGGCAACTTCCCGCACGAAAATCTGTGTGACGACGGCTTCGAGCGCACCTCGCCAGTCCTGTCCTTCCCCGCAAATGGTTACGGCGTCTACGACATGATCGGCAATGTGTGGGAGTGGACGGCCAATTGGTGGTCAAGCAAGCACGAAGCTGACGCGTCGAAAGCGTGCTGTGTCCCCGAGAATCCGCGCGGCGGCCGTGAAGATGCGAGCTACGACGCTTGCCAGCCGCAAATCAGAATTCCCCGCAAGGTTCTTAAAGGCGGCTCGCATCTATGCGCGCCGAATTACTGCCGCCGCTACCGCCCGGCTGCGCGCCACGCGGAAGCGGTTGATACGTCAACAAGCCACGTCGGATTTCGGTGCGTCGTCAGAAATAATCAGAAAGAGAGTGCGTCATGAGCGAGGACAAAATGCAAGGAAAGTCCGACGACGGCAACTCGCCAAACAGTGAAGGGTTCAAACGGCGCGATCTCTTGTTGAGGGGCACGTCGCTGGTGGCCGCGTCAGCGCTGCTGAGTGCAGGTGTTGCGGCCTCTGCGCAAGCGCAGCAACCAGCATCGACGGCGCCGACCGGAAAACAGCCGAACATCCTCGTCATCATGGCCGACGATGTCGGCATCTGGAATATCAGCGCTTATCATCGCGGCATGATGGGCGGACACACGCCCAACATCGACCGGATCGCCAAGGAAGGCGCGCTGTTTACCGATTATTACGCCCAGCAATCGTGTACAGCGGGACGCGCCGCTTTCATTCTCGGACAGACTCCGTTCCGTACCGGTCTACTTAAAGTCGGCATGCCGGCCGCCAAACAGGGTTTGCAGGACAGCGACCCGACAATCGCCCAGTTCCTCAAACCTCTCGGCTACGCAACGGCGCAGATCGGCAAGAACCATCTCGGCGACCGTAACGAATATCTCCCCACGGTGCACGGCTTCGATGAGTTTTACGGCATCCTCTACCACCTCAATGCGATGGAGGAGCCGTACGAGCCGGATTACCCGAAGAGTGCCCAGTTCCTGGAGCGATTTGGCCCCCGCAACATCTTGGACACCAAAGCAACCAGCGTCGACGATCCCACTACGGATCCGCGGTGGGGCAAGGTCGGCAAGCAGACAATCGCGGATGGCGGTCCTCTGCCGCCGCATCCGAACATGGATCCAAAAGCCAAAACCAACATGGAGGATATCGACGCGGAATTGGTTCGCCGGTCGGTCGATTTCATGGACCGCTCGGTGAAGGCCAACAAGCCATTCTTCCTCTGGCACAACAGCACGCGCACGCATGTCTGGACGCATCTTTCGCCCAAGTGGGAGAACAAGAGCGGGTACGGCCTTTATGCTGACGCCATGATGGAACTGGATTGGGAAGTCGGCGAGTTGCTCAAGAAGCTGGATGACCTTGGTATCGCCGACAACACCATCGTGATCTTCACGAGCGACAACGGCGCCGAAACCTTCAGTTGGCCGGATGGCGGCAACAGCCCGTTCCGGGGCGAGAAGGGCACGACCTATGAGGGCGGTTTCCGCGTGCCACTTGTTGTGAAATGGCCCGGCACCATTAAGCCCGGAATCATTGTCAACGAGATCATTGCCGGGGAGGACTTGATGCCGACCCTATTGGCCGGTGCCGGCGATCCGAACGTGAAGGAAAAACTTTTGCAGGGCATGCAGGTCGGCGACAAGACCTTCAAGGTCCATCTCGACGGCTATAACTTTGTGCCGTTCTTCAAGGGCGAAGCCGCACAGGGACCGCGGCACGAATTCTTCTACTTCACCGACAATGGCGATCTGACAGCGCTGCGCTATGACGACTGGAAGCTCAGCTTCAAGACAATCAAAGGCAACCTGTTCACCGGCACGCCGGAATCGACGAACGTTCCGCTGGTGACCAACCTCAGGCAAGATCCGTGGGAGCGCTACCAGGACGAGTCGATGATGTACGCCAGATGGTGGGGCGACAAGCTGTGGACGATGGTGCCCGGCGTGAACATTGTCGGACAATTCCTTGCGACGTTCAGAGAATACCCGCCGAGCCAGGTGGGCGGGACGTTGAGCATCGAGTGGGCGCTCGCGATGGTTCAGGAAGGCGCCAGTGGCGGCGGCAAATGACGAAGGTTCTCCACGAGCCACATCGGATTCAGCTGCTTCATTAAAAAAGGGAGCGAGCAATGGCCAAGGATAACGACGGAGACAAGACTAACCTAAAGAAGAAATCGCTTAACCGACGCAACATTCTCCTCGGCGGCACCACGCTTGCCGCAGCGTCTGCGATTGCAACGGGCAGCGCCGTGCAAGTCGCCCAGGCGCAGGCTCAACCGGCAACGCCAGCGAGCGGCAAGAAACAGAACATCCTCGTCATCTTCGGCGACGATATCGGCCAGTCTGACATCAGTGCCTACACGTTCGGACTGATGGGCTACCGCACGCCGAATATCGATCGCATCGGCAAAGAAGGCCTGATGTTCACCGACTATTACGCCGAGCAGAGTTGCACGGCAGGGCGATCATCATTCATCACGGGTCAGGCGGTCCTGCGTACCGGCCTTTCAAAGGTGGGAATCCCGGGCGCTACGGTCGGGCTCCAGCCAGAAGACATAACCATTGCCGAAGCGCTGAAACCGCTCGGCTACGCCACCGGCCAGTTCGGCAAGAACCATCTCGGCGACCGTAACGAATTCCTGCCGACGGTGCACGGCTTCGACGAGTTCTTCGGCAACCTTTATCACCTCAATGCCGAAGAAGAGCCGGAAGATCCAGACTATCCGAAGGACGCCGAGTTCAAAGCCAAGTTCGGACCGCGTGGTGTGCTCAAGACCAAGGCTAGCGACCGCGACGATCCGACTGTCGGCCCGCGTTTCGGCAAGGTGGACAAGCAGACGATCGAGGACACCGGGCCCCTCGACAGAAAGCGCATGGAGACGATCGACGACGAAACGACTGCCGCGGCTATCGACTTCATGCAACGGCAGGTGAAGGCGAACAAGCCATTCTTCGTCTGGATGAACACGACTCGCATGCATCTCTACACGCACGTTCGCGCCTCGATGCGCGGTCAAAGCGGCATGCCGGACAACGAATATGCCGACGGCATGCTCGAACACGACGGCGACGTTGGAAAATTGCTGAAAGCTTTGGACGACCTCGGCATCGTCAACGACACATTCGTCGTCTATACGACTGATAACGGCCCGCACATGAATTCCTGGCCTGACGCGGCGATGACGCCGTTTCGGAGCGAGAAAGACACCAATTGGGAAGGTGCCTTCCGCGTGCCGGCGATGGTGCGCTGGCCGGGTCACATCAAACCTGGAAGCATCGCCAACGACATTTTTTCCAGTCACGACTGGTTTCCGACGCTGCTGGCGATACTGACGTGAAGGACCGGCTGTTGACCGGCTGGCAAACCGGCGGTCGTACCTACCGGGTGCACCTCGACGGCTACAATCAGTTAGGGCTCCTGACCGGCCAGCAAGAGCATTCCGATCGAAAAGGGTTCATCTACTTCGACGACGACGGCCAACTCGTAGCGGCAGCGGCGCTGTCGCCGCTTCGCGCGAGGTGACGCTCGGCAGGTTCAACGCCACGGTCAATGTCAATCTCAACGCTACGATAAAGGCCACGCCGGACCTGGTTTTCATCGCGCCATCGTACACCTTCGCGACTCCGGTGTTCGGCGGTCAATTGGCCGTTGGTGTCACAGAGGCTGTTGGGCGCAGCATTGCCGGCCTGGACGGGACGCTAACCCTGACCGGACCGGCCGGCGGCGTCATAAACCGGCAAGGCGGGATCGACGACGGCCGGGATGGGTTCAGCGATCTCTATCCGCTGGCGACGCTGAAATGGAATTCAGGGGTCAACAACTGGATGGTTTACGCGACGGGCGACATCCCGGTCGGCACGTACAACACGAGCAGCCTCGCCAACATCGGCATCGGGCACGGCGCCGTCGATAGCGGTGTCGGGTACACCTACTTCAATCCGCAAACCGGCAATGAGTTTTCCGCGGTCACCGGCCTGACGTACAACCTCGTCAATGCCAGCACCGGCTATCAGAACGGCATTGATTGGCATCTCGACTGGGGCGCGTCGCACTTCCTCGGCAAGACGGTGTTCGTCGGCGCTGTCGGCTATGTCTACGACCAGGTCTCCGCCGACAGCGGTTGCCTGCCGGCGCTGTGCCCGTTCGAGTCGCGCGTCGCGGCAGCCGGACCGCAGATCGGTTTCATCATTCCGGGCGCGTCGTTCCAGACCTATCTTAATTTCAAGAGCTACTGGGAGTTCGACGCTGCAAATCGGCCGTCAGGTTTCAATGCTTGGGTCACCCTTGCGTTCACACCGAGCCCGCCCTCGGAGAAAACAACGCCGCCGGCAATGGTCACCAAGGCACCGCCTCATTAAATTTGCTGGATTCGTCCGGTCTTGCCGATGATGTCGCTCAGTGCGGGGGCATGACGTCGGTTACGCCACCTTCAAAACCGGAGGCTTCAACAACGCAATCTTGCGCATGCCCTGCCAAATCTCGACCGGTTCGATTTTGGCGATACGACCTGCTTCCCTGATCGCAGCATCGTCATCGGCGCATTCGCGGTCGACGGGGAGACGGGCAACCTGGTCGTACTTGGTCAGCGTGTAAAAACGGTATTCCGCCACGGCAGGACTCCCCGAACGCCCCCGGGACCTAGTCCTGATTACGCTCGTGCAAAAATGTTGCGGAAATAAGGAAAAAACCCCGGCGGAACAGCCGGGGTTTCTGAACCAGCCCCTCAGACTTAAGCCAGTTTGACGTTCTGATAGCGGACGGTCGTTACCAATGACTGAAGGCTGCTAATCGCTCGATGCCAGCGCCCGAAAGAAAGGCCACGGGAGCTAAAGTTCCGTCTGGTCTTCGCGATGACGTCGCTTAGCGGCACATCGCGGACATTAGGAAAATCAGCGTTGCACCTGGACCGTCACGTGGGACAGGGCCCGAAATCGCCTCAGCAGGGATTGATAATACTCAGGTCCCCGCGGTTCTCGTGTTGCGACAGAAAGAATTGCCCCCAAATGGCCGGGCCCAAGTCGCCACAAATGCAGATCAGTTATTTGGTCGCCATCTGTCTCGATTGCGGCTCGCATACGTTCGGCCATGCCCTGGTCGGGGTTCATGTCGAGCAAAACGGCCCCCGTACCGCGCACGAGGCTGTAAGCCCAAACAGCGATAACGACCGCTCCAACCAGACCCACCACTGGATCCATCCATGTCCAACCCAGCAAGCGCCCAAACAAAAGGCCGATGATGACCGACAACGACACTGCCGCGTCCGCGAAAACGTGAATGATCGCGGCCTGCATATTGTTGTCGCGATTAGCCGAACTGTCTGCGTGCTCATGCTCGGCAAATTCGACGGTGCTGGTTTCGTCATGGCTTGCTTCATGAGCGTGGTCATGACCGGAGTGGGAATGGCCGTGGGAGTGGCCG
>Ga0302325_10014161_pt1 | contig 16988 bp, 11 predicted proteins | sample Palsa_T0_2_FD_201948 | JGI IMG/M metagenome (GOLD analysis project Ga0302325, IMG submission 201948) | Peat permafrost microbial communities from Stordalen Mire near Abisko, Sweden - Palsa_T0_2 | ecosystem: Environmental > Terrestrial > Soil > Palsa > Peat permafrost | place: Sweden: Abisko... | reverse complement strand
CAAATCCCAAACGAAACGGTTCATGCCCGCTCTACCGGTCAAACGCGCCGGCGGGGCGATCCACACATCCGCGATCGCCCGCGCGCGTTCGGGAGCCGGCGGCTTGTCGGTGCTCGCGTACCGCCGGACAACCTGATTCTTGCCGTCCAGAATCTCCAGCGTGACAGGCTCCTGCGCGCCGGCCAGATAGTAATCGATAATCGCGCCGTCGGGCGGATTCGGCGCTTGCGGGATTTCAGGAGGCAGCGGCGTTCCCAGAAAATCCTCGCTGGCGGTGCGCACGGCGGGCGCCGGTTTGTATAGCCACGCGGCCGCTGCCGCCACCTCCGCATTGGCCTGGCGCAGGGGCGCGATGCCGTCCATGATCCAGAACGAGCGCCCGTGTGTGGCAATCACCAGATCGTCGCCGTGGATATCGATATCGCGCACCGAACATGCCGGCAGATTTAACTGCAACGGCTGCCAGCGATCGCCATCATCGAACGAAACATAAACACCCAATTCCGTGGCGGCGTACAGCAACCCGCGCCGCTCGGGATCTTCGCGGATGGCGTTCAGGAAAGCGGGCTCCGGGATGCCGGCGGCTATCGGCGCCCAGGTCTTCCCATAATCGCGCGTGCGGAACAGGTAGGGCCGGTAATCGTCCAGGCGATGGCGGTCGATGGCCGCATAGGCAACGGCAGGATCGAAATGCGAAGCTTCGATGCGCGCGATCTTGCTCCACTCGGTCACGTCCGGCGGAGTCACGTTGGACCAGGTCTTGCCGCCATCGCGCGTGAGGTGGAGCAGGCCGGTATCGCTGCCCACCCAAATCTGGTCCGCCTGCAAAGGCGACGGCGCGATGGTGAAGATGACGCCGAGCTTGGAAGCGCCGGTGAGATCGGGGCTGATTTCCTGCCAGTTCAGGCCGCCATCGGTGGTCTTGAACAACACGTGCGCGGCGTAATACAGCGCATTGTGCTCGACCGGCGAAAAGACCAGTGGCGGGTTCCAGGGATAGCGGTGCTTCTGTTGCGACATATCCACGTTGAACTGAAATGACGGCCATGGCGTGATGTTCTGGCTCTGCGCCGTGCGCCTGTCGAAGCGTGCAAGCCCGCCAAAAGCCCCGGCCACGTAGACGATGTTGGGGTCGGCCGGATCGGGCGCCACGTAACCGCTTTCGCTGCCGCCGATGGAGTCGCGGTCCGTTTCCGTGATGTGTCCGTGATTGGTGCGGCTGGGAAGGGACACGGAGCCGGAATCCTGCTGCGTGCCGTAAACCATGTAGGGGAACTGGTTGTTGGTGATGACGTGGTACATCTGGGCGGTCGGCTGGTTGTACCAGGTGGTCCAGGTTTTGGCGCCGTCTACGCTGATGGTGACGCCTTGGTCGCTGGCCAGAATCATGCGCGAACTCGCCGTGGGATCGATCCACAGGTAGTGGTAGTCGTCGCCGCCGGGAGCGCCGCGCACGATAGTAAACGTTTTGCCGGCGTCGGCCGTGCGATAGAGCGCGACATTTGGCAGGTAGACTACATCGGGCTTCTGAGGATCCACCGTCAAGCGCCCGAAATACCAGCCGCGGCTGGTGATGCGCGGATCCGTGCCGCCCTGCACCCAGGTCTGGCCCGCGTCGTCGGAGCGGAACAACCCGCCCCCCTTGGCGTCGATCAAAGCATAGACGCGCCGTCCGCCTGCGCCGCGCGCCACCGCTACGCCGGCGCGATGCCACTCGCCTTCGGGGAGGCCGTGGCCCTGGATCTGCACCCAGGTGTCGCCGCCGTCGGTGGATTTGTACAGCCCGCTGCCAGGTCCTTCGTTCGGACCGTACTGCTCCCGCGCGGGCCGGCGCACATTCCAGAGCGTGGCGTAGATGGTTTGCGGATCCTCGGGCGCCCAGGCCAAATCCACCGCGCCGGTCTCGGGTCCTTTGTAGAGCACCTTGCGCCAGGATTGGCCGCCATCGGTGGAACGAAACACGCCGCGCTCCTCATTCGGCGCGTAGGCGTGGCCCAGCGCGGCTACGTAGACAATGTCCGGGTTGGTGGGGTGTACCAGAATGCGCCCGATCTGGCGCGAGTCGCGCAGGCCGAGGTTGCGCCAGGTTTTGCCGGCGTCCGTGGATTTGTACATGCCGTCGCCGAAGGAGATCTCCGAGCGCAGGTCGGTTTCGCCTGTACCCGCATAGAGGATGTTGGCATCCGACGGCGCCACTTCGATCGCGCCTATGGACGCGCTCGGCTGGCTGTCGAAGACCGGCGTCCAGACCGTGCCCGCATCGGTTGTCTTCCAGATGCCGCCGCCTACCGCGCCGAAGTAGAATTTGTTGGCGTCGCCGGGCACCCCCGTGGCGGCTTCCGCGCGGCCGCCGCGAAACGGGCCGATCATCCGCCAGGAAAGGCCATCGAAGAGGTTGGCGGGTAGGGGTTGAGCGGAAAGCGGAGCAACCAGAGGAAGGGCGAGGATGAAAAGGCGGATACGCATGGGTATTGTCCGGGACTTTCCATGATTGTACGCCAAACAGTGGGGCGGGCCCTCGGCCTGCGGCGGCCTCCCAGGCCGCCATCCAAGCCCCAGAGGGTCCCCCGGCCGAGGGCCTGCCCCGCGTTCCAGCGAAAGAAAGCAGGGCACCCTGGGAGGCCGCCGCAGGCCAAGGGCCTGCCCCCTTGGCTTAATCAGATACCGCGCACTGCCGCGGCCACCTGCTCCACCGCCCGCCTGCCCTGGTTGAAAACCCCACCCAGCGAGAAGAACGGGTGAATCATGCCCGCGTATCGGGTGCAAGTCACGGCCACGCCCGCATCGGCCATCCGCCTGGCGTAAGCCTCGCCCTCGTCGCGCAGCGGATCGCACTCCGCCGTAATCACCAGTGCCGGCGGCAGACCGCGCAGATCGGGCGCCAGCAAGGGCGATGCATAGGGATGCTGGGCATCCTCGGGCCGCGCCAGATAATGGCCGCGGAACCATTCCATTTCCGCGCGGGTCAGATAATACCCTTCGCCGAACTCCCGGTAGGACGGCGTGTCGAACGACGCCAGGTTCGTCACTGGATAGACCAGCACCTGGAGAGCCAGCGGCGGCCCTCCTTCATCGCGAGACTTCAGGCACATCACCGTGGAGAGATTGCCGCCGGCGCTGTCGCCGCCCACGGCGATGCGCCGCGGATCGACTCGCAGGCGCGCGGCATTGGCCGCTACCCACTGCGTGGCCGCGTAGCAATCGTCCACCGCGGCGGGAAATTTATTTTCCGGAGAAAGCGCGTAATCCACAGCCACAACCACGGCGCCAGCCCGGTTCGCAATCGCGCGGCAGACCACGTCGTGCGTATTGAGATCGCACACCACCCAGCCGCCGCCATGGAAGTAGACCAGGCATGCAAAAGGACCGGCGCCTGCGGGAGTGTAGATGCGAACCGGCACGGGACGCTGGGTGTGCGGTATCGTGAAATTCTCCACGCTACCCACCTCCTCGGGTTCGCCCGCAACGGCCTTTATCGCTTCGAGCGCAGTCAGGCGGGCCTCCGCGGGCGAAAGCGTCTCAATCGCGGGTGCGCCTTGCGCATCGCCTTCCTCCAACAGTTTCCGCACCTCCGAATAGAGTTTGCTTCTGGTCATCCGCGTCTGCATCCTTTCGAGACTCGTAGGGTAGCAGATACCGGCTGCGCGCGGCGTTGACTCCGGTTGCTGGGTTCGTACGGTTTGCGTTAGTCTAGTGAACTGCGGCATTTAGCCTGCGACGGCAAGAGTTCACCGTGGGGCGGCCAATCATGCGGCCAAGGCCGGCTGAAAGCCGGCTGCGGGCATGATTGCCCGCCCTACGCTGAGAGCGTGATTCATGGCGGAGATACAAGGCGCGGAAAATGCACGGCTGGCCAGCGAACTGGCGGACGCGCGCCACGACCAGCGGCTGTATCGCGAACTGTTCGAAAACAGTCTGGGGTTGATGTGCGTCCACGACCTTGACGGCGTCCTGCTGATCGTCAATCCCGCCGCCGGCCGTTCCCTGGGGTTCAGTCCCGAGGAAGGCGTCGGCGTGAACATGAAGCATTTTCTCGCCCCGCCCGTGCGGCCCCTTTTCGACGCCTATCTGGGCCGCATTCGCCGCAACGGCAGCGACTCGGGTCTCATGCGCCTGGTGGCCCGCGACGGCGGCGAGCGCATTTGGCTTTACCGCAATATTCTGTATGAGGAAGCGGGTGCGCCGCCCCGCGTATTGGGCCACGCGCAGGACATCACCGAGCGGGTGGCCGCCGAAGAGGCGCTGAAGGAAAGCGAGCGGCGCTTTCGCACCATGGCCGATACGGCGCCTGTATTCATCTGGATGACCGACCCCGCCGGCCAATGCGTATTTGTGAATAAGGCATGGCTCAATTTTTCAGGCCGCACATTGGAACAGGAACTGGGGCGTGGATGGGCGGAAAGCTTTCATCCGGACGACCGCGATCGCGGCCTTGCCGATTTCACCACCGCCTTTGCCAAGCGCGGCACCTTCCAAGCCGAATACCGCATGCGGCGCGCCGACGGCCAATACCGGTGGGTTCTGGATACGGGTACTCCGCGTTTCGACCCGGCGGGCCGCTTCGCCGGCTACATCGGCTCTTGCGTCGACGTGACCGAAGCCCGCCAGGATCGGGAAGCTCTGCGCATCGCACGCGATGAACTGGCCATCCGGGTGGCGGAGCGCACTGCCGAACTCGTCGCGGCCATCGAAGCGCTGCGGCAATCCGAGCAGCATTACCAAGTGCTGACGGATCTCGCGCCGGTGGGCATCTTCCGCACCGACGATCAAGGCCGTTGCGTCTACTTGAACGAACGCGCTTGCGAGATCACCGGCATGGACCAGGAAGAAGCCCGCCAGGGCCGCTGGGACAAGATCCTCGATCCGGACGATCGGCTGCGGCTGGCGGCGGAATGGCGAACAGTCGTGGAAGGCAGCGAACCGGGTTCGCTGGAGCATCGCATTGTGCGGAGCGACGGCGCCACGGTCTGGGCGCTGACTCACTTTGCCGCCGAACGGGACTCCGCGGGCGCCGCGACCGGCTGCATCGGTACGCTGGCCGATATCAGCGACCGCAAGCGGGCGGAAGAGGAGACCCGCAAGCTGGAGGCGCAGGTGCAACACGCGCAGCGCTTGCAGAGCCTGGGAATTTTGGCGGGAGGCCTGGCACACGATTTCAACAATCTGCTCACCGTGATTCTGGGCAATGCGCGCATCGCCCTTCTGGAACTGCCGCCCGGATCGCCGGCCGTGGAAAACCTCGCCGAGATCGAAACGGCTTCCAGCCGGGCGGCGGAGCTGACCAGCCAGATGCTGGCTTACTCCGGCAAAGGGCGGTTTACGTTGCAGGCCATCAACCTCTCGCGCCTGGCCGAGGAAGTTACGAACCTGCTGCAGACCCTCATCTCGAAGAAGACGGCCATCCAATTCAATCTGCAAACCAGTCTTCCTTCGATCGAAGGCGATCCCGCTCAAGTCCGCCAGATCGTAATGAACCTGATCACGAACGCCGCGGAGGCCATCGGCGACAGTGGCGGGGCGATCGAGATCGCCACCGGCGTAGTGGATGCCGACACGGGCTATCTTTCCGGCACCTATTTCGACGACCATCTACCACCAGGTCACTATGTCTATCTGGAGGTATCCGACAACGGATGCGGAATGACCCCGGAAACGCTGGCCAAGATCTTCGATCCGTTTTTCACCACCAAGTTCACCGGACGGGGACTGGGCCTGGCGGCGGTGATCGGCATCGTGCGTGCCCACCGCGGTGCGCTGAAGGTATCCAGCGCCCCCGGCCAGGGTTCTACGTTCCGGTTGTTGTTCCCGCCCTCCGGCAAGGCGCCCGAGATCCGCGCGGAATTGACTGGGGGCGCCGCGGAGCGGTTTGGCCGGGGAATCATTCTGGTGGTGGACGACGAAGCCGGCGTGCGCAATTTGGCACGCACCATCCTCGAAAAATCCGGTTTTACGGTGATGACCGCGAGCGATGGCGGAGATGCCATCCGGGTCTTCCGGCGGCACGCCGACGAAGTGGCGGCAATTCTGCTCGATCTGACCATGCCGGTAATGAACGGATTGCAAGCCGCCGCGGAACTGCTGCGCATCCGGGCCGGCGTCCCCATTATTCTGTCGAGCGGCTACAGCGAGCAGGAGGTGGCCGGGCGGCTGGCGGGCAAGGGCCTGGCCGGATTCCTCAAGAAGCCCTACGAGCCAGCCGAACTCACCGGTACGCTGCGGAAGGTGCTGGCGCAGCGGGTAACCGGATAAGCCCCCCGGGGCCCTATCTTTATTAAAGCATTTAAGGCATAATACTCTGTTATCGGATACGCGTGCAAGAGATTTATCCATCCGGCCGTAACGGTATCCCGCACAGCCTCTGCGGCAGGTGGGAGCCAAGGTGGGAGCCCCCAATGAGAACGGCTTGGAGATTCGGAATCAGCGCCTTGTCCGCGCTCCTGCTGGCGCCAATCGCTTTTGGCCAGCAGGATTATATCGGTTATTACGACGTATACACGGGTTACATGTATTTGCATAGCCCGCTCATCGACCTTGGCGAATCCGGCTTTCATACGCAGATCGGCATAAACCCCACGAAATGGTACTCGCTGGGCTTCGATTTTAGCGAGGGAACCGGCAATACCACGCTTGTTCCCAGCATGTTGAAATCTTCTCTGCAGCAGGAGATTGCCGGGCAATTGGCTCCGCTGAAAACCGCGGGATGGCTCCCGGCCAACTACGAACCGGCGGTGCTGGCGGCATCCAAGTCGCAGACCTATGCCACCGGTCCGGAGATTAACTACCGCCATTTTCGATCGGTGACGCTATTCATCCATCCGGACCTAGGCGCCATCCACGAAGCGGTCGTGGCGACGGCTAACGATACCATCGGCAAGGCGCTGGTGACCCAATTAGCGCCTTCCGGGACCAAGGCCGACTGGACCTATTTCTACGGAATCGGCGGCGGCATCGACTTCAATTTCACCCGCCACGTCGGGCTGCGGGTGCATGCCGACTTTGTGCGCGATCACCTGTTCTCGGATCTGTTGAATTCCCGGAATTCCGTGCGCCTCTCGATTGGGCCGACGTTCCATATGGGCAAGAATATGGCTGTACAGAAGTGACAAAAGTGTGGTTCTCACCGTGGGGCGGCCAATCATGGCCGCAGCCGCCTTTTCAGGCGGCCAAAGCCGGCTAAAAGCCGGCTGCGGGCAGAATTGCCCGCCCCACGGTGAGAAGATATCCTGCAAGCGTGCCTCCTGATACACTGGGGGTTTCGCATGCTATCGATCGTTATCCCGATCCACAACGAGGAGCACTCCCTGCTGCCTTTGTACGACCGGCTGACGGCCGTGCTGGAGCCGCTCCGCCATTCCTACGAAATCCTCTTCGTCGACGACGCCTCCACCGACCGCAGCTTCGAACTGCTGGCCAACCTGGTGGAGACGGATGGGCATTTGAAGATCATCCGGCTGCGTCGCAACTTCGGCCAGAGCGCGGCCCTTTCGGCGGGCTTCCACGAAGCCAAGGGCGATGTGATCATTGCCATGGATGGCGACCTGCAGCACGCCCCCGAAGATATCCCCGCGCTGTTGGCCAAGATCCAGGAAGGCTACGATATCGCCAGCGGCTGGCGCAAGGAGCGCGTGGACAACGCCCTCACGCGCAAAATCCCTTCGCGCATCGCCAACTGGTTGATGGCCAAGGCTTCCGGCGTGAAACTTCGCGACTTTGGCACTACCTTCAAAGCCTATCGCGCCGAGGTGCTCAAAGACGTGAACCTGTACGGCGAGTTGCACCGCTTTATCCCGGCACTCGCCAGCTTCTACGGCGCGCGCGTGGCCGAAGTGCCCATTCAAAACACGCCGCGCGCCTCGGGCGATTCACACTACGGAATCGGGCGCACTTTCCGTGTCCTGTTCGACATCCTCACCATCAAGTTCCTGTTAAAATATTTCACTCGCCCCATGCATTTCTTCGGCTCGCTGGGCCTGATAGGCACCGGACTGGGCGGGCTGATCATGCTCTGGCTGGTGATTCTTAAGCTGATGGGCCGCGAGTTGATCATGGTCGAACATGGTCCATTGATGATCGCCGGTGGCTTGTTGCTGCTGGGCGGTCTGATGATGTTCAGCACCGGACTGATGGGCGAAGTAATGATCCGCACGTATTTTGAGAGCCAGGGCCGCCGCATCTACGCCGTGCGCGATATCCTGACCCGGAAGCAGCGGGGCGTAGCCGGTGGCGCGCGCGGATGATCCGCTCGCGCGGCCTTGTAGTAAACTGGAATTTAATACCAGCAATTCCAATGTTTGGAGGTTCCATGAAGTACCGCAACGTGGCCTTGCCCGCCCTGGGAATCCTGTTCTGCGCGCTCGCCGGTTTCGCGCAGACGTCCTCGCTCGAGGGAGATGTGAAGGGTGAAGACGGCCTGCCGCTGAAGGGCGCGCTGATCAAGATCGAGCGCCTGGACATCAAAGGCAACTATCCTGTAAAGACAGATAAGAAAGGACACTATTTCTACGGCGGCCTGCCCCTGGGCAAGTACAAGATTACGCTGGTGGTGGACGGCAAAGAAGTCGATTACATCAACGGCGTGCAAACGCACCCGGGCGATTCCGCCGTCAACAACTTCGACATGCAGGCGACGGCCAAGAAGCGCCAGGCGCTGAGCAAGGCCGCGGAAACCGGCTCGCTGAGCAAGGATCAGGAGCGCGGCATGACCCCGGAGGAGAAGGCCGCCTTCGACAAGGCCAACAAAGAGCGCGAAAAAGTGATGGCCAAAAACAAAGTGCTCAACGATGCCTTTAACGGCGGCAAGACCGCCATGGATGCCAAGCAGTACGACGTGGCAGTGGTCCAATTCACCAAAGCCAGCGAAATGGCCCCCGACCAGTCCGTGGTCTGGGCCAGCCTCGGCGATGCCGAAGTTGCGCTGGCTAAGACCAAGACCGGCCCCGAGCACGACGACGCCCTCGGCAAGGGCATGGAGGCGTATCAAAAAACGCTCGCCTTAAAGCCGGACGACGCCGGGGTCCACAACAACTACGCCCTGGCGCTGGCGCAAGCCAAGAAGTTCGACGAGGCGCAAGTCGAGCTTGGCAAGGCCGCTCAGCTCGATCCCACGAATGCCGGCAAGTATTATTACAACCTGGGCGCTCTGCTGGTGAACAATGGCCAGACTGAACCGGCCGGAGACGCCTTCAAAAAGGCCATCGAGGCCGACCCCAATTACGCCGACGCGCAATATCAATATGGCATCTACCTGATCGCCAAGGCGAAGCTGGGAGACGACGGTAAGTACGTGCCCGTGCCGGGCACGCGCGAGGCCTTCGAGAAATACTTGCAGCTTAAACCCGACGGCCCATTCGCAGAGTCTTCCAAAGGCATGCTGGCCACGCTGGGGGCTTCGGTAGACACCAGCTATCAGAACCCCGCGGCGCAAAAGAAGACGAACAAGAAGAAGACCAACTAGCTGTGGCGGGTGCCATAATAGTTAAGGGGCGCCGGAAAGAGCGCCCCTTCGCATGATGCGCTTTTTGTTTCTCCGGGTGGTCGTGCCGCTGCTGTTGTTTTGGGTGGTCCGCGGCGTCCTGAGATCTATCTTTAGCGGCGGAAACGCCCACGTAGTCGCCAATCCTCCCCGCCCCACACCGACGGTTTCCCTTGGCGGCGAATTGAAGAAAGATCCCGTGTGCGGGACTTATGTCTCCGCGGACACTGCCGTGACCCGGCGCATCAACGGCCAGACCGTGCATTTCTGTTCGCCCACCTGCCGCGACAAGTACCGCGCGGCTTCGTAAGCAACCGTTTGGAGGGCGGGCAATTCTGCCCGCAGCCGGCTTTCAGCCGGCTCTGGCCGCCTAAAAGGCGGCTGCGGCCAAGATTGGCCGCCCTCCAATTCCAAACTGACCCACTACCGAAATTACCGGCTCCCTGATTTTTTCTCGTCGGCCAGCATGTGTTCGCGCAGGATCGCATTTATTTATACGGCCGAGATAGCCTTCCCCTTGCGATTTCAGCCAAGCCAGCACATCGGCGTCTATGTGCACCGAGACCGGCCGCTGGACTGGGCGATAAAATTTGCCAATCTCCGCGTGTGCCCACCGCTCGGGTGGGAGGGGAGGCGCATCGGAATCGTTCGCGTAGATTTTCTCTTCATAGCGTTCCCCCTTTCGGGCTGAAATGATGCGGACGGCCTCCTCGCCTGATTCGCTGCGGTAGGTTACTAAGTATATATGGAAATTCGGTAGTGGGTCAGTTTGTGTTTGGAGGGCGGGCAATTCTGCCCGCAGCCGGCTTTCAGCCGGCTCTGGCCGCCTAAAAAGGCGGCTGCGGCCAAGATTGGCCGCCCTCCAATTCCAAACTGACCCACTGCCGGGCGAGTGCCTAGCCCGTACACCAGTCGCGTCGCAGGCGCGCAACAGTCGTTAAACTATCTGGAGCCGAAATTGTAACCCACCCAAACCGTGGCTTCCGGCACAAGATTTCTGCCGAACTGATCGGTGAAACTCGGTACGTAGTGGATGTCGAACTGCGGACGAATGAAGATATGCTCCGTGACGAAGAGTGACACGCCAATTCCGGCGTGGATTTGGAAATGGTTGGAAGTCCCGGCTGGCTCGGCGGTCGCCGGAGTGCAGACCACGGCCGTACCTACGCATCCGCCGGCCTGATTGACGGCGAAACTGGTGTGCGCGCCGCCGATACCCCCTTGTATCTGCACCGTCACCTTCTTGTCGTTAACTGGCGCATACACCGCGTTGAAATCGTAGAACTCCTGCCGGAATTGAAGGCAGGCCTGGTCCACGGCGGTGGAACACGGAGAACCATAGTTACTCCTGGAGGGCTGCACATTCACCTCCGCTCCAATACCCAAGTGTTTCCACAGCATCACGTCGCCGCCGATGCCCAGGAAGAAACCGCTCAACTTCGGGTTGGTAAGGCAATCCGGGTCGCCGGATCCCGGTGTGCAACTCCCAAACGCGTTGACCGAGAGTGCATTGTCGAGACCGCCTCCGTTGGACTTGTCCCAGGCGGTTCCGCCGCCTATCATAAAATCGACAGAGCTCTGCGCGCTGGCGAATGGGACGCAGAGTGGCAGGAGGGCGAGAATGGGTAGGTAACGGCAGATTCGTTTCACGTCGGAAGTTCTCCTCTAGATTTTGCAAATGAACAAAAGACTCGGTGGCCCTAGCTGTCATTATCGCGCATCGGCGACCGCTTAGGGTCTAATCCCATACGACGCCGATGGAAGCTAAGACGTTTCACGCATGTGCTATGGAGGCACACCGGCATTTAATCCAGTTCGGCAAAGATTTCGGCCAGGGGAACGTGTACCGCCGTTCCCGTTACTTCGAGTACACCGCCTTCGGGCTCCTGAAAGCCGGTTCGTGTGCACACGTACGCTTTGCGCAAGACCGGGTCAAGAATCCATACGTTGGGCACGCCGAAATTAAGGTAGTCGTCGACGCGTTCGCGCATTTCGCGGAGACTGTCGTCTTTCGAAAGAATTTCGATGAAGATCAACGGCGGCTGCGTGAACACTGGTTCGATGGGCTGGTTCCGGTCGAGAACGCAAACATCGGGGATGCGATAATGGCGCGGGCTTACTCGCACCCGCTGTTCAACCACCACCAGAACATGCCATTCGCGTTCGTGGTTTCCGAACCACATCGCCAGTCTTGCTTGCAGCCTGCCGTGCTCGAATTCTCCCAGGTTGCGCTCCCGGACCTCGCCGTCGACGTAGTCGCAGTCGGGCCGGTAGCTGGTGGAAAGGTACTCCTCGACGGAAACCATGGCGACGCTCGACATCTTTTCATTTTAGCCTGTCCTACCCCCGGTCGCGCCACGTTGTAACATATCCACATGCCGCACCAACCGGAGCGAACGATCCTGCTGATCGCCTGCCTGGCCCTGACCGCCGGCGCCGAACCGGTCAAATTCAATCGCGATATCCGGCCCATCATGTCGGATACCTGCTTTCGCTGCCACGGTCCCGATAAGCGCGCGCGCATGGCTGGCATGCGCCTCGACCGGCGCGAGGAAGCCCTCAAGACGACCGCATCCGGGGCCGTCCCCATTGTGCCCGGCGAGCCCGATAAGAGCGCCATCGTGCAGCGCATCTTCGCCGCCGATCCAGCCCGCAGGATGCCGCCCAAGTACGCCGAGAAGGTGCTCACCGACGCGCAGAAGGAGACTATCCGCCGCTGGGTCGCGGAAGGCGCGGTGTATGAAGGCCACTGGGCCTACCAGCCAGTCAAGCGTCCCATCGTACCGGATGTGCCCGGCGCGAAAGCACCCATCCGCAATCCCATCGACAACTTTATACAGGCGCGCCTGGCCCGCGAACAGTTGACTCCCTCGCCCGAAGCGGATCGCCGCACCCTGCTGCGCCGCGTCACGCTGGACCTGACCGGCATCCCACCCACGCCCGAAGATGCCGCCGCGTTCCTGAACGACCAGTCGCCGGACGCTTACGAGAAACTGGTGGATCGCTTGCTCGCCTCGCCGCGCTACGCCGAAATGCAAGCCATGCACTGGCTGGACGCGGTGCGCTTCGCCGACAGCGCGGGATTTCATGGCGATAATCTATGGCCTATCTGGCCCTACCGCGACTATGTGCTGCGCGCCTTCCGCGATAACATGCCCTTCGACCAATTCACGCGCGAACAGCTTGCCGGCGACCTGCTGCCCAACGCCACCGCGGAGCAGAAGGTCGCGGCGGCCTACAATCGCCTGAACCGCGCTTCCGCCGAGGGCGGCCTGCAGCCCAATGAATATCTGGCCAAGTACGGCGCCGACCGCGTGCGTACGCTCAGCACCGTGTGGCTGGGCTCCACCATGGGCTGCGCCGAATGTCACGATCACAAATTCGATCCGTTCCTTTCCAAAGATTTCTATGCGATGAAAGCGTTCTTCGCCGATATCCGCGAAACCGGCCAGATCCCGGACAGAGGCCGCGGAGCATGGGGCGAGAAACTGGCCCTGCCTGCCGACGAGCAAGCCCGCCGCGTGGCCGCGCTCAACGAAGAGATTACCGCGCTCCGCCGTGGCCTGGACGCCGATGCACAGCAGCTTAAGAAAGAACGCTGGGCGTGGGAAGATCGCCTGCTGCCGGATTTCGAAGCCGGCAAGCTGGCCTGGACTTACCAGCGTCCGGTGGCGGCCTCCTCGGCCAATGGCGCGATCCTCACCATCTACAACGATGAACCAGTGGATAGCAACTTCTATCTGAAAGGCTCGCTCAGTTCCGAGCACAAGCGCGGCGAGGGGTTGATCGTGGCCTCCGGTCCCAATCCCGATAACGAGACCTACACAGTCACGCTGAAGCCGGGCAACGGCGCGTGGACCGCGGTGGGGATCGACGTTTTCCAGGACGAGAGCCTGCCCGGCTCGCGCTTCGCCCGCGGCGCCGACCGCTTCGTGCTCACCGAAGTGGACGCCGAGATCTCCGAGCCTGGGTCGCCCACGCGCAAACTGCCGTTTGTGCTGGCTACTTCCGGGGGCATCGGCGAGCGCCCGGAGAACCCTGCCATGGCCGTGCTGGATGGCGATCCCAGCACCGGATGGGGCGTCACCATTACCGAGGAGTACAATCCGTTTCTAGCGTTGCGCCTCGCCGAACCCATTCACACGCGCGTCGATTCCCTCATCACCGTGCGGCTGCATCAGGATTCCGCGCTGCGCCGCGCCACCATCGGCCGCTTCCGGCTGGCGCTTTCTTCCGCCGCACATTCCTGGCCCGAAAACGGAGAATCCGAAGACAAGATGAAGGCCAGCCCTCCGGACAACCCGGCGCTGACTCTCACCGTCGCGGCCGGCCGCGGCCTGCCTCCCGATCTGCCCAAAATTCTGCGTATGCAGGAAGACGAGCGCAGCCCCGAGCAAAAGGACGCGGTGCTGGATTTCTTCGAATGGTCCGTGCTGGATCTGCAGCCCGCGTATATCCGGCTGGCCAAGCTGCGCGCCGAGCGCGACATGCTCTACGCGGCCATCCCGCACGTGGTGCTCACCGAATCCACACGGCCGCGCGTGACGCGCATTCTGCCGCGCGCCAACTGGATGGATGAGACCCACGAGATCGTGCAGCCGGCGGTGCCGGAGTTTCTCGGCAAGCTCGGCACCCGTGGCCGCGCCACGCGCCTGGATCTGGCCAACTGGCTGGTCTCGCCGCAGAATCCGCTCACCGCGCGCGCCTTCGTCAACCGCATGTGGCGCCAGTTCTTCGGGACCGGCATTTCCAAGGTGCTGGAAGACCTCGGCTCGCAGGGTGAGTGGCCCGTCCACCCCGAGTTGCTCGACTGGCTGGCCGCCGAATTCATGCACCCGGAGTGGCACGCGGCCAGCGATGCCGCGCACGATTGGGACATGCGCCACATCATTCGCACGATCGTGACCAGCCACACCTATCGGCAGTCGTCGCTGGGCAACCCGCAGATCGACGAGCGCGACCCCGATAATCGGTTGCTGGCCCGCCAAAGCCCGTATCGCGTGGATGCGGAGATCGTGCACGACATCGCGCTCTCGGTCTCCGGACTGCTGGTGGAGAAGTTCGGCGGACCCAGTGTGCGCCCCTACGAGCCGGAAGGCTATTTGGCGGCCATGAATTTTCCCAAGCGCGAATACTCCGCCAGCCGCGGCACGGATCTCTACCGCCGCGCGCTGTACACGGAATGGCAGCGTACCTTCCTGCATCCCACGCTATTGACTTTTGACGCGCCCACCCGCGAGGAATGCACCGTGAACAGGGTCGGTTCCAACACGCCGCTGCAAGCATTGGATCTGCTGAACGACGAGATCTTCGTCGAAAGCGCGCGGGTCTTTGCCCAGAACATTGTGAGCCAGGGCGGCGCCGCGTTCGACGCGCAACTGGACTGGGCATTCCGCCGAGCCCTCGACCGCACGCCCAACAAAGATGAACGTCTGATCCTGAAGGATCTTTACCGCAAGAATCTGGTTCGCTTCCGTGCCGAGCCGGCACTGGCGGGGCAATTGTTAACCGTAGGCGAAACCCCGCATCCCACAGCCAATGAACCGGAAATAGCAGCCATGACCCTGGTGGCGAGAGCGATATTGAATTCGCATGAGACCATCACCCGGAATTAGGTGCGACGTGGCGCAGGCACTCGTGGCTGCCGCGAGCGCACTCCTGCGCTCGCAGGCGGGCAAAGCTCGCCCTAGCCGCGCCGCGCGCGGCTGCGATGGCAAGAGTGCCATCGCGGCAGGCAGAGTGCCTGCGCCACGTCGGCTATCCAACCACTAGGAATCCAAAATGAGTCATGAAAAAGATTGCGAAGTCTGCCGCCGCTCCTTCCTGCGCAGCGGCCTCTCCGGCGTCGGCCTGCTGGCCCTGAACGCCCTGTTCGACCGCCGCCTGTTCGCCTCCACCGGCGTGGTCAACCCGCTGCACCATCCCGCCAAAGCCAAGCGAGTTATCTTCCTCTACCAGGCCGGCGGACCGTCGCACCTGGAGACCTTCGACTTCAAACCCAAACTCCTGGAGATGACCGGCAAGCCCATGCCGGACTCCTTCACCACCGGGCAGCAGATCGCGCAGCTCCAAGGCCAGCGCCTCACCTGCTTCGGCCCGCAGCATCCCTTCCAGAAATTCGGCAAATCGGGCCAGGAGATCTGTTCGCTCTTTCCGCACATCGGCAGCGTGGCCGACGAGCTCTGCATCGTGCGCTCCATGTGGACCGAGCAGATCAATCACGATCCCGCCCACACCCTCATGAACACCGGCTCCATCATCACCGGCCGCCCCAGCATGGGATCGTGGGTGCTGTACGGATTGGGCGCCGAGACCGACAATCTGCCGGGTTTCGTGGTGCTGATGTCGTCCGGCAAGGGCGGCCAGATGCAGCCCATCGCCGCGCGCCAATGGTCCAGCGGCATCCTGCCCAGCCGCTTCCAGGGCGTGAAACTCAACTCCTATGGCGACCCCGTGCTGCACATTCAGAATCCGCCGGGCGTGAGCGCCGACGCGCAACGCGATTCGGTGGAGGCCGTGAACGCGCTCAATCGCGTGCAATACAAAACCACGCAGGACCCCGAGATCCTCACCCGCATCGCGCAGTATGAGATGGCGTTCCGCATGCAGTCGAGCGTGCCCGACCTGGTCGACATGAGCAAGGAGCCGGCCAGCGTGCTGGAGATGTACGGCGCCAAGCCCGGCGATGGATCGTTTGCGTCCAACTGCCTGCTGGCGCGCCGTCTGGCCGAGCGCGGCGTGCGCTTCATCCAGCTTTACCATCGCGACTGGGATCATCACTCCGGCGTGAAGGCCAACGTGGTGATCAAGGCGCAGGAAACCGACCGGCCCACCGCCGCGCTGATCAAAGATCTGAAGCAGCGCGGCATGCTGGACGATACGCTGATCGTGTGGGGCGGGGAATTCGGCCGCACGCCCATGTCGCAGGGCGATGGCCGCGATCACCATATCAAAGGCTTCAGTTACGTGCTGGCGGGCGGCGGCATCAAGGGCGGCTTGACCTACGGCGCTACCGACGAGTTAGGCTACGCGGCGGTCGATAATGCCGTCGCCGTACCCGACTTTCATGCAACCATGCTGTATTTGTTGGGCATCGATCACAAACGGCTGACGGTGAAGTTCCAGGGGCTGGACGCGCGGCTGACGGGGATTGCGGGGAATGTGGTGAAGGGGATTTTGGCTTAGTTCCGGAACTATGCGTGAGTTACGGGATCGATCCGGCCCGGGCACCCCACACGCCGGCGATTGCAATTCCCGCCGACTCTGCATAATCGGCGCCATCAGCGCCAATGACGCTCTGCTCTTCCATACTGCGATGCGGCCAGGATTGCCAGTACCGGAAAGATCGGGCGTGCCTTGTCCATTGTTCTGATCCTGAGCAACGCAGGGCAGGACGACGGTCACATAGCTGTGACGGCCCAACAATGCGAATCGGCGTGTATTGTTCATGAGAATTCCCTCCTCGGACTACGGCAAGGAATTATACACCAATGCAAATCCACCTTCACCTGAACCG
>Ga0302325_10014160_pt1 | contig 16988 bp, 24 predicted proteins | sample Palsa_T0_2_FD_201948 | JGI IMG/M metagenome (GOLD analysis project Ga0302325, IMG submission 201948) | Peat permafrost microbial communities from Stordalen Mire near Abisko, Sweden - Palsa_T0_2 | ecosystem: Environmental > Terrestrial > Soil > Palsa > Peat permafrost | place: Sweden: Abisko... | reverse complement strand
CGGCGATGCCCCGTTGTCGTCTATCGCCACGGGGACCGCTTTTTTGGCGGCGGGGTATCTGGGGCTGATCGCCATCCTGGTGACGCTGCCAATCGCGCTGGATCTCGCCGCGGCCCGGCGCAGCAGTCTGCGCCACCAGGCGGAATTCATGACCACGTTGACGGACCGCCTGGAGGGAATCTCGATCCTGATGAATCTGATCAGCGAGCAGCAGCTTTTGAGCGATCGCGCCAAGGCGGTGGCGTTCCGCGAAAAGGATCACGATGCCCTGCACCGGGCGGTGGTTGAGGAAATCGGCCGGCAAAACTGGGAAATGGCGGGACTGCTGGCCAACGACATCGAGACGCAATTTGGGTTCAAGCAGGAGGCGGATGCGTTTCGCGCCGAGATCATGGGCCGCCAAAACGAACTTCAACGCCGGCAACTGGCGGACATGCTGGCGCCGGTGGACCGGCATATCCAGGCGGAGGCCTGGGGCACCGCCCTTCAGGAAGCCCAGCAGATCATGGAGCGATTTCCCAATGATCCGCAGTGCCAGCGGCTGCCCGAGGAAATCGAGTCGCGCCGGCAACAGCGCAAACAGCAGCTCCGCCAGAGCTGGCAGGACGCGATCGACCGCCACGATGTGGACGGCAGCATCGAGATTTTGAAGAGGCTGGACCTGTATCTCACGCCCGCCGAGGCGGAATCCATGCAGGAGATCGCCCGCAACGTCTTCAAGGAAAAGCGCGAGGCGCTTCGCATCCGCTTTTCACTGGCGGTAAAGGAGCAGCGCATCGGAGACGCGATTCGGCTGGGTGAAGAAATAATGACTGATTTTCCCAACACGCGCATGGCCCAGGAAGTCCGTGAAATGATGGACACGCTGCGGCAACGCCTGCAGGAGCCGCAGGCTTCCTCCATGTAAGCGGGCTGACCACTGCGATGTCCGAACAATCCTCACCGCCGCAACCCGCCCAGCCTTCGCGCCAAACAGCCGCGTTCGTCGTGAAGTATGCGGCGGTCATCGTTAAAAACGTCGTGGGATGGGCGCTGATGCTGTCGGCGCTCGTGCTGGGCGGGTTTTTCCCGGTTCCGATCGGCACACCGCTGTTTCTGATCGGATTCGCCCTGATCACACTGCCGGGAAAGCGGCGGCTCACCAGCAGCGCCCTCCGCGGCATCCCCATTCGGCTTTACACGCATACGGCAACACTGTGGCGGCTGGCGATTTCCCTCCTGTTGCCGCCGGGGCTTCTGCTGTTTCTTGAATTCAAACGGGACGTGGTCGTGCATCCATCCCAAATGACGCTCTTGCGCCTTTGCACGGTGTACGGCGTGGCGATCGCCGCGGCGTGGATTCTCACCTGGCTGCTCCTGCAGGCGATCAACATGGTGGTGAGAATTCTTCCAAAAGTCCGGCGGCGCGTACGGCCATGGATGCGCGACCATGGAATCAATCTGCTTCCGCCCCGCCGCAAGCCGAGATACCTCGCATCCTCGCCACGGCCGGCGGATGATGAGCGTATTCTGCTCATTGACCGCCACCACGTTCTGCATCGGGACCGCCACGACAAGGAATAAGGAGATGGGAAAAGAGTCCGTCATATTCGCGGGATGCGCAAGAGATTGCGAACAATATCTTCCCTCTGTCCTGAAGAATGTCGACAGAATAAGTTCCCTTTTCTCGCAATCGGCATTTCTCATCTGTGAAAATGATTCGACCGATGCGACCAGGAAAATCCTTTCCGACTGGGGGAGCGCGAAGACAAACTTTGATCTGGCGAATCTTGACGGATTGGTGAAATCAAAAACGCGAACGATGCGGCTTGAGTTTGCGAGAAATGCGCTTGTCGAAATAATCCGATCATGGGAAGTGGTGAATAGCTTTAAATATCTCTTCCTGCTGGATTTTGACAAAGCAAACATCCGCGAACTCGATGTTCAGCAATTATCCACAGCGATGGAATGGATGACGGCACAAAAAAATATCGCGGCAATTTTTCCGAATCAGATTGGCCCCTACTACGACATGTGGGCCTTGCGCCACCAGACATACTGCCCGACGGATGTCTGGGAAGAGGCTCTCGATTATTACATCAAGCATCAATGCGAGGACGAGGAAGCGTTTCAAGCCGCGTTTGCCAGGCGAATGTTTACCTTGCCGCAGACCGCCGCGCCCCTGGAGGTGGACTCCGCCTTCGGCGGTTTCGGACTCTATCGTCTCAATTATTATTTAAACAATCGGAATCCGTATTTGGGGTCCAAGGTCAAGGTGATCAGGAAGGACAAGCGGTATGCAATCGTGCGTTGCCAACAATGTGAACATGTCCATTTTCACGCGGGCATCCGTAATCTCGGAGGAAAACTCTTTGTGATGCCGGGTCTTATCAATGGAGACGCAACCGAGGATCAGTTTCCACCTTCATATTTCAGAGGACTGATATTTTGAATCCGCGCTCGTGGGAGAACCAAACCGTTTTCAAGAACATCGTAGCGGCCTGCCGACTTCAGTCGGCAGGTTCTGGCCGGTGAATATCGTTAGAAGCCGCTACAAGACAATCGAAACCGCCCTGGGACATTCACCATTTTGGAAGCTGCCAATGATACCGGTTAAGATCAAATCCTTATGGCAGCCAAGATCATCTCACGCAAGGTTACGCCGTTGATGCAGGTCTTCGACATGCGCCGTTCCGTGGCGTGGTACTGCAATATGTTGGGATTTGAGGTCCTTCAAACCCACGAGCCGGACGGGCATTTGCACTGGGCCATGCTCAAGCTGGGCGATGCAGTGCTGATGCTGAATGCCAAGTATGAAGATGATGAGCAAGCCGCGAGCCGACCCGAGCATGTCGAAGGACATGGCGATTTGACGCTTTATTTCGACTGCACAAATGTGGACGAGGCTTACGAGCTTCTGCGGACCAACGGATGTGATGTGGACGCCCCGGTAACGAGGTTTTACGGAATGAAACAGGTGACCGTTGCCGATCCCGATGGGTATGAGTTGTGCTTTCAGCAGCCGGTGAAATGAGATGGCTCAGCACTCCGGCATCGGATCAGCAGCCTGCGTGGCGGGGATGGGGTCCAGGCGTTTGCCTTCGAGAATCCAGATGATGTTGCGGAGATAGATGAATGAGCCGAAGGCCTGGCCGAGGAGGCCGATCGGATCGCGCCGCCAAAGAAAATAGGCCAGAAGGAGCAATGAGCCGATGAGGCTCATCCACCAGAAAATCGGGGGGACAACGCTGGTTCCTTTTCGTTCGCTGGCGATCCACTGGACTACCATCCGGCCGGTGAAGAGCAATTGGCCGAATAAACCAAGGCCGAGCCAAAAGACGACGGTTGCCGAAGCCCCGCCGAGAGACGAAATCAGTCCCGCGCCTTTACCGGCGGTGTAAAGACGGTCGGTGAGTTGATCGGCGGTGATTTTTTCGGGCGCGCCGCCGGGATGCCAGATGAAATATTGGGAATTTCCGGAGGCGTCGCGCTGAATGTAAACCTGTGCGCTGGAATCCGGGAGCTTGATGTCGGCGCGAACAGCGCCGGCGATGGGTGGATGCTGGCGGAAGATCACGACGGCGGCGATGCAAAGAGCCGTGATGAAGAGGATTTCACCCACCACCAGATAGAGTTTTGACATATCCGCCTCAGGAAACCCGTGATGCCGCGCCGCGCCGCATTAGCTCCGCCGTCGCGGCCGTCGCGGGATCGTCCAGGAGTGTGCGGAGAAAACCGCGGTTGTCCTCATCCGACAGCGGGATGTATTTTCCGCTGGCCGTCGCGATCAGTTGTCCCGATTCATCCGTCGCATCCGCGGTGGTCGCGATCAGCTTCGATCGCGTGGATTCCACGCGTGCCGTGCAAATGAGAACCTGCCCGACTTCCGCGCGCCGGCGAAAGCGGACGCTCATCTCTCCGCACAGGCAAAACCGTTTGCCGGCCCACGACGCGGCCCAGACCATCACTTCATCCATCACCGTCGCGATCACCCCGCCGTGGGCGACGCCCTCGAAGCCGATGTGCTCGATCTTCGCGGCGAAGCGCGTCTGGACGATTCCCGTCTCGGAATCGACGAATAATTGCAGTCGAAGTCCCTTGGAATTGCCCGGTCCGCACGCCAGGCAGCCGGCGGTGTGTGGAAGTTCAAGCGGCATGATCGATCATCAACGATCAATGAGATCAGGTCGAAAGCGGCTCAACCGCGTCGAGCAGTGCGGCGGCCTCGGCGTCCCTGGCCTCCCGGTCCATCCGATGCAGCGCGTAGAGACTGTTGAAACCGACGTAAAAATATCCCCCGGCGAAAATTCCCAGAAACGGCACCGCCTGCAAACAAAAGTGATAATAAATGCTGATGAAAATCCACGAGGACATGTAACACCCAAACGCGATCTCGATGATCGGCAGGCTGAGCTTGCGCAGAGTCCATACGCTGGCGCTTTGCCACGCCGCCTTGGCGATCCCGGTCACGCCGTATTTCGGCGTCCGGATAAATTCGCTGGGCTTACGGCGAATCGCGCCCCAGATCGCTCCCAGCACGGCCAGGCAATTGTTCAGGCTTATCCCCACCCCCAGCGCCATCAGCAGCGGCAGATACAGCAGCGTTTTCCAACCGGCCATGCGCCCCAGCAATTCACGCTGACCCACGATGAAAAATGTGCTGGCCGAGCATGTGGCAAGAACGAACAGGCTGAGGCTGAACAGCGACTGGTCCCAGGTGTGCGAAAGCGCTTTGAGCGGACTGTAGAAACTCAAAAATGCCGGGTACATCAAAATGGTGAGGATGACCATGAGCAGATACACGATCGTATTGGTCAAATGAAAAAACGCTTCCGTTTTGACGCGCAGCGGGAGATGTTTGGAGCGTAAAACCTTCGGCAGCAGTTTGATCGCGGTCTGGAAACTGCCCTTGGTCCAGCGGTGCGCCTGCATTTTGAACCCGATCATTTCCGGCGGAAGCTCCGCCGGGGCGCAGAACTGGGGCAGATAAACAAACTGCCAGCCCTTCATCTGCGCCCGATAGCTCAGGTCGAGGTCTTCGGTGAGCGTATCGTGTTCCCAGCCCCCGGCGTCTTCGATGGTTTTTCTGCGCCAAACGCCTGCGGTGCCATTGAAATGCATGAATCGCCCGCTGCGGTTGCGGGCCGTATGCTCGATCACGAAATGCCCATCGAGGAAAATCGCCTGGCTCTGCGTCAGCAGCGACGCGTCGCGGTTCAGATGATCCCATCGCACCTGCACCATGCCGACCTTTTCATCGGTAAAATAATCCACCACGTTGTAAAGGATGTCGCGCGGCGGAACGAAATCCGCGTCGAATATCACAATGAATTCCCCGGAGGCCTGCGGCAATGCCTCGGCCAGCGCGCCCGCCTTGTATCCGTTGCGGTTTTCACGGTGGATGTACCTCACCGGGTAACCCTTGTCGATCCACTTCTGGCAGGCTTCCCGCGCGATGCGGCCCGAATCATCCGTGCTGTCGTCCAGAACCTGAATTTCAATCTTCTCCACCGGATAATCGATCCGGCACGCGGCGTCGATGATCCGCTCGGCCACCTCGCGCTCGTTGTACATCGGCAACTGCACCGTCACCAGCGGCAATTCGTTGAACTCACTCTTGGGACGATAGTTCTCGTGCCGATGCTTCAGGTAGAGATAAACCAGAATGTAGCGATGAAAGCCGTAGAGCGCAACGAGCGCCAGAACCGACAGGTAAACCAACACCACTGCGTCGTCTAAGATGCGATCCAGCATAACGAATTGCGCCGCTTCCCTTTTACCGTCATCCCACCAAAACATGACGGTGGCGCGATTGTAGAGGATTCACCGAATTAGTGTCAATGATAAGAACCGCGAATTCAAAAGGCGGAGGCGGAAACGGAGCGCCCGAAGGCTACTCCACCGGCGCGGGCTGCGGTTCGGCGGGCGGAGCGTCCGTCTTGTTTTTCTTCAGGACGCGGGATGCAAATTGACGGCGACGGTCGTTCCGCTTGCGGCGAAGTCCGGCGCTGCGGCGAATCGTTCCCCGCGGCACGTTCTCCTCGGTCAAAAGCTGGAGCAAAACCAGGCTGCCGGCGTCGCCGATCCGAAAGTCGCTCAACTTGATGATGCGCGTGTATCCCCCGGGACGATCGTGGAATTTCGGCGCGATTTCTTCAAACAGCTTTTGCACGACCGTCTTGCCGGTGAATTCCTGCTCCTCATCCGTAAGCCGGCGATCGCGCAGGATCGAGATCACGCGCCGCCGCGCCACCAGGGTGTTGAGCCGCGCCAGCGTGATGAGCTTTTCAGCCATCGCCTTGACTTCCCGCGCCTTGGGCAGCGTGGTGCGGACCTTGCCGTGCTCGAAAAGGCTCTGCACCAGATTCCGCCGCATCGCCTTGCGATGCTCGGAATCCCGGCTGAGCTGCCGGCCAAATAACCTGTGACGACTCATTGGTCTCTCCCGCTGTTATTCGCTCGTCGAAGTGTCGGTCGCGGCGCTGGTCTGCGCCTGATTGCCGGCATCGTCCGCTTCCTCTTCTTCATCATCGTCATCAAGCATCGTGGCCGCGGACTGTGGAGCGGCATCCAGATCCATGCCCAGGCTCAGACCGAGGTCCGCCAGCTTGCGCTTCACTTCACGCAGGCTGGTTTTGCCGAAGCTCCGGACTTTCAGCAAATCTCCGTCGGTTTTGCGGACCAGATCGCGCACCGTCGAAATCTTGGCCGATTCCAGACAGTTGTTGGCGCGGACCGACAGATCCAGTTCCTGGATCGTCATGTTCAGCTTTTGCTGAAGATCGGGATCGACCATCGCCTTGCTCGCGTCGCGGAGAGCCGAGACGGCATCGTCGTTGGCGGTCTCGCTTCCAAGCTCGAAATACTGCACGAACGGATTGAGATGCTTGCGGAGAATCTTGCTGGCTTCCACCAGCGCCATCTCCGGGGTGAGCGTGCCGTTGGTCCATATCTCCAGGATCAACCGGTCATAATCGGTCTTTTGACCCACACGGGCGTCCTCCGTGGCGTAGCGGACGCGAGTCACCGGAGAATAAATGCTGTCCACCGCGATCAGGCCGATCTCCTGCTCTTCAGTGTCGGCGATGTTCTCCGACGCGGTGATATATCCGCGGCCCTTTGAGACGGTCAGGGTCATATCGAACGTCTCATCCTCCGTCAGCGTGGCGATCACATGGTCCTTGTTGACGATGGTGATCGAGGGATCGGCTTCGATCATCCCGGCCGTGACCGGGCCGGCTTTGCTCGACACCAGCTTCATTTCCTTGTCGTCATCGCCGTCGAGCTTCACGACCAGGCTCTTGACGTTGAGGATGATGTCGGTGACATCCTCGAGAACGCCGGGCAGACTGGAAAACTCGTGCTCCGCGCCCTTGAGGCGGATGTGGGTGACGGCCGCGCCTTCCAGCGACGACAGCAGAATGCGCCGCAGGCTGTTGCCGACCGTGGTGCCGAATCCGCGTTCAAACGGCTCGGCGACAAATTTCGCGTAAGTATCCGTGGAAACCTGCTCGTCGCGAACGACGCGCGACGGCAATTCCAAACCTCGCCAACGCATTCTCATAATATGGTTCTCCTGAATCTCTGCTTCCCGCCGGATCGCCGAAGGTTACCGCCCCAACCGTTAGGGGCCATCTGTCTTCCGCCTCGCCGATGGGATGCCTGTTTGTTAATTTCTCTCTTCTGTTCTTGAACTATTCCGCATTACACGCGGCGCTTTTTCGGAGGCCGACATCCGTTGTGTGGCAACGGCGTCACGTCCTCGATGCCGGTGACTTTCAATCCCGCGTTCTGCAGATTCAAAATCGCCTGCTCCCGGCCCGCGCCGGGGCCTTTCACCTTGACTTCAACTTCCACCATGCCGGCCTTCTTGGCGACCTGCGCCGCGTTTTCCGCCGCGCGCCCGGCGGCGTACGGCGTGCTCTTGCGCGCGCCTTTGAAAAACCCGCCCTTGCCCGCCGATGCGCAGGCGATCGTTTCGCCGCTCGGATCGGTGATCGTCACGATCGTGTTGTTGAACGTCGCCTTGATGTGCGCGATCCCGCGCGTCACGCCCTTGCGGATCTTTTTCTTCTTCTGGCCCGCTTTGGCGCCGACCTGTGGTTTAGCTTGCTCGCTCATCGATGCTCCAGAATAACTCTCGCCGCTATTTTCCTAGTTCCTTAACGCCCTTCTTGCCCGCGACCGTTTTGCGGGGACCCTTGCGGGTGCGCGCATTGGACCGCGTGCGCTGACCGCGCACCGGCAGGCTGCGGCGATGACGGTTTCCACGGTAACTCCCGATATCGCGCAACCGCGCCACGTTTTGAGTCACCGCCCGACGCAGCGCGCCCTCGACCTGATAATCGCGGTCGATGATGCCGATGATCTTCGCCAGCTCTTCTTCCGACAGGTCCTTGGCCCGGCGCTGAAATTCGATCCCGCACTCGCGCAAGATCACCCGGCTGTTGCTCCGCCCGATCCCGTAGAGATAGGTCAAGCTGATCCAAATCGGTTTGTCCGCGGGAATATCCACGCCTGAAATACGCGGCATAATCAACCCTGCTTTTGTTTATGTTTGGTGTTCTTGCAAATCACGCGCACCACGCCTTTGCGCCGCACGATCTTGCAGTTTTCACAAATCCGTCTGACACTGGCCCGAACTTTCATTTCGCATCACCTTGCAGTTTCCGGCCTTGCGACCGTCGAATCGGAGATCATAGCACAATACCCAATCCGCCTCAAGTACCGGTGGGCGCAATCGCCATCGGGGCGATTTCCGCCGCTGACCTGCCGTCGGTGAGAATGTCCACACCCGTATCCGTCACGGCGACCGTATGCTCGAAATGGGCCGCGGGCATGCGGTCCAGCGTGTAAACCGTCCATCCGTCGCGATACAGGTCCACATCCCGCCGCCCGGCGACGACCATCGGCTCAACCGCCAGGGTCATCCCCCTCCGAAGCAAAAAATCGCCCGTCAATTGCTCCGCGGTCACGAAATTGGGCACCTTGGGATCTTCGTGCATCCCCCGTCCGATTCCATGGCCCACGAATTCCCGAACCACGTTGTACCCATTTTTCTCGACGAAATGCTGGACCAGCCGGGCGATATCCGACCAGCGGCGTCCCGGCCGCATGTTGGTCAGCGCCAAATCCAGCGATTCCCTGGTCACGTTCAGCAGCCGCTGCAGCGCGGGGCTGATCTGTCCCACGCCGACCGTCAGGGCGGTGTCGGCACAATACCCATCCAGCGATAGCGCCAGATCCAGCGTCACTTCATCCCCGTCCTTGAGGGTCCGCGCGCCCGGCACGCCGTGGACGACTTCCTCGTTGATGCTGATGCAGGTATGGCCGGGAAATCCCTCGTTGGGCCGATAGGTCGGATAGTTTTTGGACAGGGCGTTTGCGCCGGCCCTTTCCAATTCCGCCCGCGCCAGGTCATCGAGCGACTGCGTGCTGACCCCCGGCGCGACCGCATTGCGCATCTTTTCCAGAATTTCGCAAGCCAGCCGCCCGGCCCGGCGCATGCGCTCGATTTCAAAGCGGCTTTTAATGATGATCGGCATGGGCAATAGTTGCGAGTTGCGAGTGACGAGTTGCGAGCAAAGACAAAGACGTTTGCATTTACTCGCAACTCACCACTCGCAACCCGCAACTCATCAGTATTGTCTTCCCTTGATCCGTTTACCCTTGCTGCCGGTCCCGCCGAGGAAACCGCTGTAGTTGCGCATCAGCAGGTTGGCCTCGATGCGCTGGATCATGTCCAGGGCGACGCTGACGACAATCAGCAAACCGGTCCCGCCAAGGAAGGCGGAGATGCGGGCATCGATCCCCAGGCTGGTGGTGATGACCACCGGCACCACCGCGATAATGCACAAAAACGCCGCGCCCACATAAGTGATGCGCATCATGACCTTTTCGAGATAGTCCGCCGTTCGTTTGCCGGGCCGCAGGCCGGGGATGAAGCTGCCGTAATCGCGCAGCTGATTGGCCATTTCCTTCGGCTGAAATTGCACCGTCGTCCAGAAATAGGCGAAGAAATAGATCATGCCGGCTTCGGTGATGAGATAGATAAACTGCCCGCGCTTGAATTCGTCGTTCAGCCAGGCGAGCAAGCCGTGAAAGGAACCGGTTCCCACGAAGGCCGACCCCACCATCTTGGCCAGGATGACGCCGGGAAACAGCATCAGCGACTGCGCGAAGATGATCGGCATGACCCCGCCGTGATTGACCCGCAGCGGCAGATATTGGCGCTGGCCGCCGTAAATCCTTCGGCCGCGCGTGTGCTTGGCCTGCTGGATCGTGATCCGCCGTTGCGCCTGCGTGATCAGGATCGAACCCGCCACCACAAACACGAAACAAGCCGCCAGGAATATGATCTTGCCGATGGTAATCTGCTTGAGACCCGTGGCCTGACCGGTCAGGGTGGTTTGCCGCGCCAGCTCGGCGACCGCTCCGGGCATGCGCGCCACGATGCCGGCAAGGATCACAAGGCTCACGCCGTTGCCCAGACCGTATTCATCGATCTGTTCGCCGAGCCACATCAGGAATATGCTGCCCGCCGTCAGCGACAGCAGCCCCATCAACCAGAATATCTGCAAGTAACTCCGCTGAAACAGCGGCATGAGCATGGACCTGCCGCTGGAACCCTGTTCCATGTAATTCAAAAGGAAAACCGACTGGATCAGGCACAGCGGAACCGTCGCGTACCGGCTCCATTCCTGGATCTTCTTGCGCCCGGTTTCGCCTTCCTTCTGCAATTTCTCCAGCGAGGGCACCACCGTCGTCAGCAACTGAAAAATAATCGACGACGAAATATACGGCATGATCCCCAGGCTGAATATCGAGCTTTGAGTCAGGCTTCCGCCCGAAAAGATCGACACATAACTCGCCATCCTCCCGGCGGCGCTGGAGTCATCCTGCTTCTGTGCGACGGCCTGCATCGCCGCCTGATCGACGCCCGGCAGCGGCACCCAAAAGCCGATCCGGTAAATCAGCAGCATGAAAAACGTGAAAAGAACCTTGTTCCGCAACTCTGGAACCCGGAAGATGTTCAATAATGACTTGATCATGCTTCACCGTCCCCCTGTTTATGCCTTGGGCTCTTCCGCGGATTTAGCTTCCGCCGCCGGCTTTGCTTCAGCGGCCGGCTTGGCTTCCGTGGGTTCCTCGGCCGCGACCTTTTTCTTCACCGGCTCGCGCGGAATGAACTTCTTCTTGGGCTTGGGAAATTCAAATGCCTCACCCTTGAGATTCTGGGCCGTTCCGCCCGCCGCGGCAATCTTAGAATGAGCCGATTTACTGTACCAGCTCACCTGGATCGTCAGCTTTTTCGTCAGTTCCCCTTCTCCCAGCACCTTCACAGGCAGCGAATCGTTCGGCAGCAGGCCAACTTCCCGCAGCGCCGCCGCATCCACCAGGGCGCCATCTTCGAAGTAATTCAAATCACCAAGATTCACGATGCTGAATCGGCGTGCGAAGTCGTAATTGCTGAACCCGCGCTTGGGGAATCGCCGAAAAATGGGCGTCTGGCCCCCTTCGTATCCGCGCTTGATATACGTTCCCACGCGCGCCTTGGAGCCTTTGTTACCCCGGCCCGAAGTCTTGCCGTGCCCGCTGCTTTCACCACGCCCCTTGCGCTTGCGGAGCTTGTTCCGCAGCGAGCCGGGGGTGATTTCGTGAATCATGCTCATGGTCGTCACCAATTATTTCTAAGCCGATACCAATTCTCCAGCCCCTTTTTCCAGCTTGACGCCGCGGCTTTGCTCCACCTGTTCGCGGTTCTGAAGCTGCCTGAGGGCGGCGATCGTCGCCTTGACCAGATTCTTCGGGCTGGTCGATCCATACGCCTTGGTCAGGATGTCGGTAATCCCCACCAGTTCAACGCATGGCCGCACGCTCTTGCCCGCCGTCACGCCCGTACCCGGCCGGGCCGGGACCAGAATGACGGTGCTCGCGCCGTTCGTACCCTTGACCACATGCGGAATGGTCGTTCCCTTTAGATTCACTTTGAACATCTGCTTTCGAGCGTCCTTGGTCGCCTTTTCAACGGCCGGTGGCACCTCGTTGGCCTTGCCATAGCCGATGCCCACATTGCCCTTGCGATCGCCGGCGACGACCAATGCTCCGAAACTGAAAGTGCGTCCGCCCTTGACGACCTTGGAGCAACGATAGATGCGAACGACCGATGATTCGATCCCGCTTTCATCCCCGCCGCGGTCGCGTCCACCGCCGCGCGATTTTCCGCCTTCCTGTCGGCCCCGACGGCCTCCTTCGCGACCCCCGCCGCGCGAAGGCCTGTCACTGCCACCGCCACCTGCGGGCGCTGGGGTTGCCGCCGCTGGCGCCGGCGGCTCCGCGGCCGCCTGTTGATTAACTTTCTGCTCTTCTTGCTCAGCCATAAATCACATGACCTAATCTAAAATTTTAATCCACCCTCACGCGCCGCGTCCGCCAGGGCCTTGATCCTTCCATGATAGCGCCTCCCACCCCGGTCAAAGCAAACCGCCGCGATGCCTTTTTCCTTGGCCCGCGCCGCGATCGTCAGGCCGACTTTCTTCGCCGCCGCGACGTTGCCGCCGTTTTTCAGCTCACCGCCGCGAACTTCGCCAACCACGCTCGACGCCGATGCCAGCGTTTGACCGGCGTAATCGTCGATGATCTGGGCGTAGATATGCTTGTCGCTGCGGAAAACGCTCAGGCGCGGGCGCTCGGGACTTCCGAATACGCTCTTTCGCACCGACCACTTCCGTCGCTGCAAACGCACCTGTTTCAATTTATTCTTGTCAGCCATGGTCCGATCCTCTATTTGGCCGCGCCGGCGCCGGCGAATGCCTTGCCCGGCTTGATCTTCACGACTTCACCCTCATAACGCACGCCCTTGCCCTTGTATGGCTCGGGCTTTCGCACCCGGCGCACGTCGCTGGCGAACTGGCCCACCAACTGCTTGTCCGGCCCCGATACATGAATCTTCAACCCTTCCACCACCACCGTCACCCCCACCGGAACGGGCACGCTGATCGTGTTGGCATAACCAACCGACATCACCAGCGTTTTCCCCTTCAGCTCCGCTTTGTAACCGACGCCCTGAATTTCCAGCGATTTTTTGTAGCCGCTCGTCACGCCTTCAATCATATTCGCCAGCAAAGACCGCGTCAGCCCATGCAGCGCCTTGTTTTGCCGCTCATCATCCGGCCGAGTGACGACCAGTTCCTTCTTCGCCGAATCCATCGCCACCTTGATCGCCGGATGGACCTGCCATTGGAGCTTTCCCTTGGGTCCTTCAGCGCGAACCAGTTGATCCTGCACCGTCACCTTGGCGCTTCCGATGTGAACGGGTTTTTTTCCAATTCGGCTCATAAAAAATCCTGCATCAATCACATTTCTCAGCTCACCGTGCACAACAATTCGCCGCCGACATTTTGCTCGCGGGCCTTGCGATCGCTCATGACGCCCTTGCTGGTGCTGACGACCGCGATGCCCATGCCGTTGAGCACCCTGGGCAGATCGCCCACGCCGCGGTAAACACGCCGGCCCGGCTTGGACTGGCGGTCCAGTTCGTGGATGACCTTATCTCCATTGATCGAATATTTCAGCTTCAACCGGATCACGCCCTGCTGGCCGTCGTCGATCACGTCGAATTCCTCGATATATCCCTCTTCCTTGAGAACCTTCGCAATGCCGTTGCATATCTTGCTGCGCGGCACGAGGACGTTTCGGCGTCCGACGCGATTGGCGTTGCGAATCCGCGTCAGCATGTCCGCGATGGGGTCTTGATTGTTCATCGCTCTCTTTTTCCTGTTCTGCGGGGCGAGATGCCCCGGCTCCTTTTACCAACTCGCCTTTTTCATGCCGGGAATCTTTCCCGCCAGGGCCAATTCCCGCAGCATGATGCGGGAAACCTTGAACTTCCGGTACACCGCGCGCGACCGGCCCGTCAACTGACACCGGCTATGCGACCGCGTCGGGCTCGAATCCCTCGGCAACCGCGCCAGCGCCGCGAAATTCTTCTGCTTCTTCAATTGCCGGCGAAGGTCCGCGTATTTCTTTACCAGCGCCTCGCGGCGCTTCTGTTTCGTGATCCACGCTTTCGTTGCCATAAACTAAAATCCTTCTTCCGCGCCTATCGCCCGGTCTTTTCCTCCGTGCGGAACGGAAAACCAAATTGCTTCAGCAATTCCCGGCCCTCTTCCGGGCTGGGCGCGCTGGTCACCATCGTGATGTTCATCCCCTGCTGAAACGTCACCTCCGAACCGTTCACCTCCGGAAAAACCGTCTGCTCCGTAAAACCGAAATTGTAATTCCCCGCCTTGTCGAACCCGTCGGGAGACAAACCGCGAAAATCGCGCACCCGCGGAATCGCCAGACTGATCACGCGATCTAGAAATTCGTACATCCGGCTTCCCCGCAAAGTCACCTTCAAACCAGTCTCCTGCCCCTCGCGAATCTTGAAATTCGCCACGCTCTTTTTCGCCTTGCAGCGCACCGGCCTCTGCCCGGCGATGATCCCCAGTTCCTTCTCTGCCTGCTCGATCTTCGCCTTCTCACCCGCCGACGCCAGCTTGCCGACTCCCATCGAAATCACGATCTTTTCCAGCCGCGGCACCGCCAGGGCGTTCTTATAGTTGAACTTCTGCTTCAACTCTGGCACCACCTTCTCCCGGAAATGGGTGAGCAACCGCGGCGTCGGCGCCGGTTCGACCGGACCTGTCTCCTCGGCCTGCGTTTCGGGCGCGGAGCCTTTGGGCTTTTTGTCCCGTTTGCCGCCCCCATCGGGGCGCGGCCCCTTGGCCTGCCCTTCCGGCTTGTGCCCGCCCTCAGGCTTGTGACCCTTCTGCTGCTTCTTTTTGTCCTGTTTGTCTTCCGACATAATCAACTCGATCGCTAAATCGTTTTATTTCTTTCCCACGGTTCCCAAATCGGCCCCGCTGCCGACGGCGATCCGATGCTTCTTTCCCTCGCGGATCTCATATCGCAATCGCACGCCCTTGCCGGTCGTGGGATCGATCGGCATGACGTTGCTGATGTGGATCGGCGCATCCTTCTGAATGCGACCGCCCTGCGGGCTGCGCTGCGATGGCCGAACGTGCTTCCACACCCGGTTGATCCCTTCCACCACCACGCGGTCCCGGCCCGTCAGCACGCGCAGCACCCTTCCGGTCTGACCCCTGTCGGCTCCGGCAATCACCATCACCTGGTCGCCTGTTTTTATATGTCGCGGCATATCGATAGCCTCTTGTTCCCTAAACCACTTCCGCCGCCAGCGACACGATCTTCATGAAGTTCTTGTCGCGAAGCTCGCGGGCCACCGCTCCGAAAATGCGCGTGCCGCGCGGGTTGTTTTCCTTGTCGATCACCACCGCCGCGTTCCGGTCGAACCGGACATACGATCCGTCGATCCGCCGCGTCGGATGCTTCGTGCGAACCACCACGCACCGGATGATTTCGCCCTGCTTGATGTCGCCCGTCGGCTGCGCCTTCTTGACGGCGCAGATAATCACATCGCCGACATGCGCCACCTTGCGCTTGAATTTGCCCTTGCTGCTGCTGCCGCGCAGCACCTTGATGCACATCGCCTGCCGGGCGCCGGTGTTGTCGGCGATGTCAATATATGTCTGTTGCTGAATCATTATCGTTCTTCCGGCGCCTTGCCCGTCATGACTTCCTCGGCCGAGACAACCACCGCCCGTTCCGGAGCCTTCTGCACGATCCGCAGCAGCCGATGGTGCTTGGTCTTGCTGAGCGGCCGGCACTCGGTGATTTCCACCGTGTCGCCTTCCTTCGCTTCATTTTTTTCATCGTGAGCGTGCAGGACCGTTCGCCGCTTGAGGTACTTCCCGTACTTGGCGTGGCGGGTCTGATAGTTGACCACGACCTTGATCGTCTTGTGCCCCTTGTCGGAGGCCACCACGCCGAGGATCTTGCGGAGCAGGGCACGCTTGGGGGTCTGAACCGTTGTTGCTTCAGGCATAAAATATTCTCGTTATTTCGCCGCCGCGGTTTTGGCGGCTTCCAGTTCGCGCTGCCGCAGGACCGTCTTCAGCTGCGCGATCGTCTTTCGGGCCTTGTGCAACTGGGTCGGGTCCTCCAGCTTCTCGGTCACCGACTGCGTTCGCAGCGTGAACAACTGCTTCTGCTGTTCCGACAGCTCATGCAGCAGATGACCCGTCTCTTTATCTCGAATTTCCTTCATCTTCATAAAAACCGTCCTACGCGATCGCATGGCGGCGATGCACGAACCGGCACGGCACCGGCATCTTGTGCGCCACCCGCGTCAGCGCCAGTTTCGCGGTCGCTTCATCCACGCCCGTGATCTCAAACATCATCGTTCCCGGCTTGACGATCGCGCACCAGTATTCCGGTTCGCCCTTGCCTTTGCCCATTCGCGTTTCCAGCGGTTTGCCCGACACCGGTTTGTGCGGAAAAATCCGGATGAACACGCGGCCCTCGCGGCGCAGAAAATGGCTGCACGCCACGCGCCCCGCTTCGATCTGACGCGCCGTGATCCACGACGCCTTCAGCGACTGCAAGCCGTATTCGCCGAACGCAACCGTGTTGCCACGCGTCGCGTTCCCCTTCATTTTGCCGCGATGGCTTTTGCGGAATTTGACCCGCTTGGGCATCATGGGCATAGGACACCTCGCTGCTAAAAAACCGGCTTATCGCCGCCCGCGCCGCGGGCCGCCGCCGGGTCGAATATCCGTTTCCAAGACCTCTTCGCCGTACATCCCGCGATAGATCCACGTCTTTACGCCGATCGTTCCATACGTCGTGAACGCCACGGCGTAGCCATAATTCACATCCGCCTGCAGTGTCGTCAGCGGAACCGAGCCAACCGTGGCTTTCTCGCTTCGCGCGATTTCCGCCCCGCCCAGCCGCCCGCTCACGCCGATGCGGATTCCCTTGGCCCCGGCCTGCATCGTCGCATCCATGCGCATCTTGAGCACGCGCCGGAAACTCGCCCGCTTTTTAAGCTGCTCCGCGATCGCTTCGGCCACCAGCTGGGCATTCAAATCGGGATTCTTGATTTC
>Ga0302325_10014156_pt1 | contig 16991 bp, 20 predicted proteins | sample Palsa_T0_2_FD_201948 | JGI IMG/M metagenome (GOLD analysis project Ga0302325, IMG submission 201948) | Peat permafrost microbial communities from Stordalen Mire near Abisko, Sweden - Palsa_T0_2 | ecosystem: Environmental > Terrestrial > Soil > Palsa > Peat permafrost | place: Sweden: Abisko... | reverse complement strand
TTCATTCTGACTAAAGACCATCGAGGCTGGGTATCATAACTCCAAACACCAAAACCATGCCTCATGCTACCTCAATTCCGGCTCCCCCATCCAGTCCGGCTCTACCACCCATCCTCTCTCCAGCCCGCTATCAGCCCTAACAACAACAACCTTTCTCTTCTCCGTCTCTTCGTGTCTAAGGTCCAAATCTCCAAGCATTCCCCTCATCCGCTCATCCCTGGCATAAATCTTCAATCCTCTGAATTGTGTGTCTTTCCCGTTCTGATGGTTCTCCACGACTCTAACTTGGACAAGAAAAGCTCTGAGCGTCTTGCCGTCTTCGCCGCCTCCAACATGATCGAGTGGAACGTCGATCCAACCTTTCGGCTGCGCGAACTCGAGGGCGGAGAAGGGGATGAGGTCGTGGTAGCCTGTGCCGGCGAGGAGAGTGATACGTGTAGGAGTGTACGATTCGTCAGCTTCGAAGTCGAGGAAAATGCGTATTGAGACGATGGATACGAGCCGTGAGAAATGGATATTTAGGTGGTGTGGTTGCGGGCCATCGGATCTACCTCCATCAGCATCCCGTCCATCTCGAAATTGGTCCTCAAGGCTCACTGCCAAAACAACCCCGTATCTTCATCTCGCAGTGCTTCAACCCCGCAACCGGGTTTGCAGCTGCTCACGGTCCAACTCGCCAAGTTCCCAATCTCTTTCAATCCCAAGGCTGACGGGTCGAATGGGGCATCGATTTCCATGGGCACTGCACGACGACGAAAGAGTCCATTAGCAAGCTCCACAACGCTGCGAGCAACAGCTTCGCGATTGGAGCCGATGCGAACTTGAGGGATGTTGCGGATAAATCGCTCGCGCCTGGCGGCTGCGGGCATCAAATTGAGGCCCGGAGGAGGCGTGCGGTCCATGCTTGACAGCTAATGATGTATATAAGAATGTGTAGGAGAAATGCAGACAAACCGTCCTCGATGCCACCTTCCTCTTCGTCTTCGCCATCGTTGCCATCTTCGTCGTTGCTGATTTCATCTTCCTCGGCGCCTTCCTCCTCTTCGTCGTCTACATCTTCATCGCCCACTTCTGGGTCTGCGCCTTCGTCCACGAGTGGAGTTACGGGAGTTTGGGAGGGAGGGGTTGCGTTGTTGGATGCATCATACGGTGCTGTATTCCGCGATCTCCTGAATCTGAAATGCGTGAAGGTGGAATTGGAGGGCGGAGTTGGCGTCATTTTGAGGATAATTTACTTTCTGGTCTTTTGGGAGACGCGACTTGGAGTTCAGCGCGGAGATGTTGATGCCTGGATGCTAAGGCTAAGATACGGATGGAACTGATTACTCAGCGTGCCTCGGATGCTGCGTGCCCGGAGAAGCGAAAAACCTGGCTGGACCTTACTTGAACTTCACAAGTTCTCCATGACGCCTACTCAATCGCAACTCACCATTTGAGTCGTCCTAGTGACCTTCACGATGCCGTTGCAAAAGGAAAGTGATCAACGCACTTCTGTTTTCAACTCGATACCCATCTCCTCAGAAAGTTCTGAGCAGACCTTTGCTCGAGCTGATGGGAAATTTTCTCGCGCGACTTCGTCTTCTGCTTGTTCGGAGACTCCTCGGGAATCATGCATGTCTACAAGACTCGGGAAGACGCAGAACCCGGAAAGTTCCCGTGGGTTTCTTTTTCTCTTCGTATTTCCGGGATCTTCCACTTCGAGTGCCGGGCATGAATCCACAGCAAATGGAGATTCCCGGTTGATATTGCAGATCACCCACAGGTCCCGATCCAGCCCTATAGCAGCCAAGACTCCAAGTCTGCGCCGAATGATTCCAGGGAGCGAGCGAATTTCTTCCGCCCGTTCCGTGACCATGCTTTGATATTGGTCGATGCATGCTGACTCACGGGGGTACGGGTGAGTATGCAGACATTGCAGAGAACTTCGACCAATGCCGGCTTGGACGGAGCGGCAGAGTTGCGTGAAGGATCTCCACTTTGAGGCTTCGCGGACTATGGTGACGTCCTCATGACTGAGATTCCGTAAGATGGAATGCAGTAATATATCATCGCGTGGTCGACGCATGCGTGGGAGGACGCGTTTCTCTACCTCTGTGACTTTTGGATTGCGATCTTCCTGACTTTCGTTAATAGCGTTCTCAAATCATTCCTGACAAGCGTTTCATATACCACAAGAAGACTCTTGTTTCGTTTTCAAGTGAATCAAGAATTGTTGTCGTCCTCAATACCCCAACAATATCAATTTATAACTCATCAAAATGGTCCTCAAAAAATGGCGTCAACGCCGCGCCTCGATCCGCGAATTGAAAGCGAACTCAGATGAGCTGTACAAAGAATACCTCAAGCTCTGCGCACAAGACAAACACCTGCGAGCGAACCAACCACCGGCGTATCAAGACGTATTGGGGCGAAGCCGGGAGAGTATATCAACGAGTGATTCGAGGAGTCGCCGGTCGACATTGATGGGAAGTCTGAATGGAGACTCCAGGCCCGCGACATTGATGGAGGAAAGGGAGGAGAGTGCAAATGGTGATGGGCGGTGAAAATGAAAGGCTGGGACAGTAAGAATAGTACAGCACCAAGGTTGGGTTGGGCGCATCGCAGATGCGAGTGGATGGGCGAGATTTCGAAGCAACTGATCCGAGGGCATGCCGCATGGGCGGAGAAAGTGGAGGAAGGTGGTGATGTATGTTGAAAGTAACTTTGCTGCCGTCTCTGGAATGGGATGAGTTGCTCAGGAGAATACTTGAAAGGAACTTGCAACGAGCTGTACGTGTTCTTTTCTTGTACGATATTTGTATTCGTTCCAGCATTCTAGTATCCCAGCAAGCAACTCGGACCGGAGAATAAAAGCCGTCCCTTGCTCCAAACCCTGTACTCTATTCTTGCCATATACCCAAACCACACTCTGTTTCATTTATGCTCCCTCGCCGTACTCGAACTTCTGGTGCCAGTACACTGCATTCAGTCTTGGTTGTTGCAGTTGGCCCTTGTGTTCTCTAGGATGCTTGTGAGAGTCGTTCTTCCCTTCTGCCTTTTAGAATTGATAGAAGCACCTGTATACACCAGTTTCACGTGTCAGCCATGTCCCAATCTTGCGCTTAACCCAAACAAAACTCACTGCCACGTCAATAACCAAAGAATCATCAGCTGAGACCCAAGCCACAAGATTCTGAGACGTCTCGCATACGGATCTTTCTCGCGGATGCAAAGAACAAGGAGATATATCGTGATTCCGACGTTCATGAGGAGAGATGCAGTCCAGGTGAGGAGATTCAAGTAAGCCCAGAACAATGCGTTGGTGTTTGTACGTCGATACAGTGTTTGCTTTCTGCTGTTCCAGAAATCGTGCCAAGTAGCCTTGCGACCTTCGCGAGAGGATGGAACCTGTTTCTCCGTATTTGGTTGTGCCGGTGGAGCCTGATTGAACAACGATTGTTAGCCTTCCATCCCAAAAACATTCCAATGGGAAGTTTAGCAACATACCAAAGGCTGCTCAACATCCACAAGCGGCGCAGCTGGCGTAGGGTGCTGGGTGTTTGTGGACATTTTTCTAACAATGGCGAGTATAATGAAGTACAACTAATTCAAAGAGGGGGGGAATGGAAATGATGAGATGGGGATGCTGTTGGAGAGAGTTGGAGATATAACGGAAGAAATGGCGTTCTCTAGATTACGCGTGCTTTACATGGAAAGAACGGCCGACGTCCTGAAGTGCAGGAAGTCTTACGTCAACAAGAAGGTATGCTCTTTCCTGTTTCATATGGAAAGACCTTTATCTTTTCAAGAGTGCAGGCTAGCCCGTCCATTGCTGCAGCTATGCGTGTCGCCATTATCAACCAATTTACCTCACGACCTGTCCTCTCCTTAAAATTCCAAAGTCCGCATCTATCCGCGCAATTACAACAGAAAAGGATTCCCAACTTTCCCATCGTCTTCTCGATACCGCTTAGACTCCTTCTATCCCCTTGTCAAGATTTACTGCCATTCTTCGGACACCGTCCTACTTTCCAAGGACGGCACTCGCGGTTACACCTCCCATATCCCTAGCAGCTGAAAAGTCCTACTTACATGAATTCAGCCGCTGCAACATCGCCCATTGCTAATGTCAGAAACTCATTTTCTTGTTTTCAGCATAAAATTTCCTCTAGCGTATTGACACCGAGCAGAAACCCAAGAAAGAAAAGCAGCTCAAACCGCAGCATGTTCAAGCGAACATGTGCTGGAATAAGCTAGCTATGGAAACCAGAATGTTCTCCATATTTTGAGACGAGTCCATCCTGAGCCATAACCGGAGAAACAATCTATAAAATACTCAAGTTCTTCTTCAACATGTTTTGGGTACTCTATGTCGAGTTAGAGAGGTTTGGTTTGAGGACGCTCCCCCTTTTAATGTTAAGCGATCACGAGCTCGAGGAGATTTACCTACCGTCAAGGTCGAGGAAGGACATCGAAGAATCTCATGCATGAACACGACAAGAAAGAAATTGGGCGATAATCTTCAATGATGCACAACTGGAAACTCCTCGCAAGATAAATTCAGTCTTCAATGCCGCGCGTTCAGGTTGCTATAAACCGATAAAAATTTCATGACGACCATCATCTCCTCCGAGCTCTCTCCAATACATCCCGCTCAGCAAATTTTATCTGCTTCATATCGTCATCTCCATAACTATCATTTCTTCCCCCATAGCGCATTCGTCTTTCTCGCCAACAGTCCCACATTCGTACACCTGCAGCAACGCAATGCAAGCCAACCCAGCCGACGAGAAACAGATTAACAGACAGCAAATACTGATGCTTCTGTAATCCTTCCCTCCCAAATTCCAATGCAATAGTGATCTCGAGGCAAAGAACAAGAATTGAAAGCATAAGCGGTACGGCAAGGATGCGTGCATCGAGGAGAATTGCATGAAAGGAATTTCGTGGCTCTCGTCCTGGCCAGATGAGCCCAGCTTCTGTCCGATAAACAGGCACATACGCGGGATTGTTTGGCTCCATCTTTGTTTCGATCCAGAGTCTTATATAGTTCTCTGTGTCGCCTATCTGCAAGCGGTGCGTAGCAAACCCTCCCTTCCGTGCCCACCGGAAGTCCAATGCGTTCGGAATGATGAAGTTTAGGCCCAGCAGTACCACGTTCTCCGGAGTGCTGTCCACAACATAAGCTCTAACTGGTGGGAAGTACATATAACTGTTCTTCATTGTTTTGCACAGGATGGGAAGCTCCACGAAGGTGTTTACCGCGGTAGCCATACCTCCTAGTCCCTGGAAGCTTAGGCTGAGGCCATTCTCTAAAGTCCGGATTTGCTGGCAGGGAAAGTACTTTGAGAGAGCTGCACGCTCAATAAGGCTTACTGGTGAACCCGTATCTGGACATGCTGTAACAGGTGTCTTGTCTAAGGCAAGAATTCGCATTTTTGCATTGGTGTTGACTGTGTATGAGGAGCCATTTACGAGTACATCCGTTGCTTTGAGCAGATTCTGTAGAAGGAAGTGGGTTCGGATTGCCAAGAAAAATTAAGGGAAAGGTAGATGGCATACCTCGAAATGAGCAGAGCACGATGTCTTTTTATTCATTGCTCCCAGGGCAGACTCGGATTTCTGAATTTCGGTCTGAATCTATTGTGAGGGGAAAGGTGAGACTTGAGTGAAAAGGCGAGGGTTGTGAAGCAAAGCGCAAATCTTACCTCCATCTCCGCAGCGTAGATTATGACTCGATTTATCTCACGTAACGAGCGTTCGAGTTCGCGGGCTTGGCTGGTCTGTTGCTCCTCTGCTTACGGTCTAAACATTGGGGGTCGCTTCGATTAAACTCAACTTCTTGTCGCCTTTGCCACGTAAAATAATGGAAGGGGTAGCGAGGAATTGAATTTTATGGAAGGTTTCAGGGCAATAATGACCTCGTGTTCCTAAAAAAAAAGGGGGGGGTTGACAAGTGTCGTTGGACCGGCACTGGACCATCTATTCGATTTTGAGAAAAGCGATGCCTGGCTAAATTTTCCAAACCGTGTCTTAGAATCTATAAATTTTGTAAGAGATTACGAATTCATTTAGTATTTCTCAGTCGAGACTAGGCGGCCAACTATTCCCACCGCAAACAGCCGAGGCTCCCGGGTCCGTTCTGTGCACCTCATGGGACTTATTGCTTCCTTTGCAACCCTCAGTAATTGCATTTACACGCAAGAATCGATTGGCTCCTGGGAGTTTCCTTGAGTCGTTTTACTACTCTATCTAGATTTACAGCGATAAACAAAATGGTATCACATACAATCATTACATACGATGTTCTACAACCTCTATCAAGAGAAATCACTCGCCCCATCCATCAAAGCCCTATTATTCTTTTCCCCTGGCACCACATCAACAACCCACCTAATTCGCCCATCCTCCTCCCTCCTCCACCAATACGCATAGGTCTTTTCCAAGTCTTTGATTGCCTGATCCCTTTCCTTCCTCTTCAACTGCTCCAGCCCATTAAAGTCTCGTGTCATGCTTGTACCAGCCACATAAGTCATCACTGCCGCAATACTTTCAGGTGCTCGAGGGAGATGGGGAAGCTTTCGTCGCCAGAAAAAGACAATGGTGAGCATGGTTATCATGATGGTGAGGATGGCGAGGGAGGTGATGCCCCAGAAGAGAAACTCGCCGCGGGACTGGCCAGGTCGGTAAGGTAGGCCTGAAAGGGCGACAATGAGGATTTCAGCGATCAGGCCGATGAATGCTACCAGGGCTGGGGTGTAGTGGCAGTGCCACAGTAATGGGAAGAATGCGGTAAGAGGTATGCTGTGTCGTCTGAGCAATATGGTAGAGCCAGGATCTGAAGAGCCTCGGGCAAGGTCGATATATGGGGCGAAAGTCTGGGCATCTGGAGGAGTTAGTTCACCCAGCTCATAGAGCTGGCGCGGAAAACGTACCTTGGAAGAACTGTCCCCAGAAGTAAGAAACGATGACACCCATGATGGTAGTAAAGATCCGCCATCCCGTCCCATGAACAGAGGCAGTTGCTAGGAACACGACCTGACTTTGGTTTATTCTGCTGACCGCATCGATTGTGAGACCCAGTAGAGCGATTAGAAACATCACAAAAACTATGTCGAACATGTGGCGATTCGTCTTCCAGTTATGCAGGAAGGTAAATTTGCCTGAAAAGTTTGACCACCCATTTCCAACCTTGCTGAAAACCCCGTCCTTCTTCCGTGGGTCTTTACCTTCGTCATCGACTGGCATGATTCCATACTTTACTATTCCCCTCTCAGTTGCAAATTGTCCGAGTCTGAACTTCTTTCCCTTCAGACGTCTTTTCAGCCCAGCGTAAGTGATCTCGGTTGGGATTTGAACGAATTCTTGCTCGATTTCGGGATGACCCATGAATGCTGCAATGCCAGCGACACTCGTTGGGTCTGCTGAAAATCCACCTGGTTTCTTCCACCATTGCGAGATGACGTATATTATAGTCATCACTTGAATAACAAGTGTTACAATAACCACGTCAACAATCGCCGGGTTAACACTCAATCTTGGCGGACAGATGCCGATATCGTTCATTTGAGTCGAGCTGCAATAACCTGTGTCGAAGAAGGTAAGGCCAGCAGAGAAAGCGGTTCCGATGTGGGCTGAGATGATTGCGATTCTAATTGGAGTTAAGACGGAAGAATCTACAAGCGATCCACCTCCAGGAGTGAGCAGTTGACGGATAGGCTCCCATGTTAGAAGTTGTTCGTAGAATGCTTTAAGAAGCATAAGGAACCCTCGGCTTACAACGAGAGGAGTGTAATCGCCTAAAATGGTTTGTGTTATAGGCCAGATATCAGGGATAGCATGAATTTTCTTTGGATCGTCGGTTTGTGAAGGACTTCCTCCACCTCCCCCTCCACCACCGCCTCCTGCTGCAGTCTTCGATGCAGCTAGACTGCCGCTGGCATTAATAGATTGAAGTAAATCTGACGAAGCAGATACAGGCGAAGAGGTTGGATTGCCTGAAACGGTTGTTCCGGATCCTGTTGGACTTGAGGCTGAAGGAAGACTGCTCCCGCTTGGCACTGTCGCCAGCGTGCTTGTAGCAAACTTGGGAGTTGTCGTGGAAGGGGTACTGGATGGTAGCTTGAGGGCACCTATGAGTGGAAGTGGACTTGAAGAGCCTGAAGGGCTAGAAAGGCTGGCAGGACTCCCAGATACTTTTGTTACAGGCGAGACAGATGTAGATCCCGAAACCGACGGAGATGGGAGAGAAGGACTTGCGGGAGGGAAACTGGCTGATGTCGACTCAGATGTCGGAGAAGACGTGGATCCGGAGGGTAAAGCCACCACAAGAATAGGCGGTCCTGATGATGAGGAACTCGGAGTGCCAGAAGCGGTGGTGGAAATCGGACCTGGAGATATTGAAGGACTGCCTGAAATAATCACCGCAGGAGTCGAGGCAGTTGGGGAGCTAGTTGTGGAGCTAGAACTAAGTGAGACTGGCCTACCCACGGTAGCTGGACTACTGGATGAAGACGTAGGCAGAGAGGACGATGGTCCCGTTGGTGGCGAGCTGAACGACGTCGAAGCCGATGAGGAAGATGAACTGTTTGTGGTGATGCTTATTGGTCTCACTACAACTGAACCGGAGCTCGATGAACTTCCTGTCGGGAAACTGCTCGAGGAGGTTGAGCTATTGGTAGTAATGCTTATTGGCCCAACAACGACTGAACCGGAGCTCGATGAACTTCCTGTCGGGAAACTGCTCGAGGAGGTTGAGCTATTGGTAGTAATGCTTACTGGCCCAACAACGACTGAGGCGGAACCCGAAGTACTGCTTGATGAAATAGAAGAGCTTGAACTGCTAGGACTCAAACTTGACGAGCTCGTGGGCATCGTACTTGAAGAGCTCGAAGTGGGTGGGGCTGTCGATGAAACAGTAGAGCTTGAACTGCTGGCAATCGTGCTTGACGAGCTAGTTGGGAATGTACTTGAGGAGCTTGAAGTACTTGTTGATCCACAGCCAGGTATTGTTGTGTAGATAGTGGAACAGAAAGAGTCTGTCTCTAGAACCGTACAGGAGAGAGATGTTCCCAAGCAAGAATTGCTGCTCACGGAAGTTGGAGGAGGCGTGGTAGTTGATCCACAGCCAGATATCGTCGAATACGAATCTGAACAAGATACTACAAATCCGCGATCAATATTCCCTGCGGTCGTGCAAGAAGTAGAAGTAGCAACACAGGAGTTGCTGCTCATCGAAGTTGGAGGAGGAGCTGTGCTGATTCTACACCTTTGTCTGCTGATCGTCGTATTATAGCACGTTGGAAAGGGTGATCCAGCATCGTTTGTCATAGTGGTGCAGCCGTCCACAATAATTGTGCAGGGGTTAACGGTGATGATGGTCAGAGGAGGGCCGGTGACGCTCGGCGGTGGTGGTGTCGTCGTCGTTAGATAACAGTCACTTTTCGTTACGACCGTGCTTATGCAAGTGTAAGTTGATCCGACATCCACATTTTCTAATGTGTAGGTGCATCCTTCCAGAAGAGTGCTACAGGAATTGATTGGGATCTCAGAAGCCCATACAGGCGGCGGTGTAATCCTCGAGGGAGCAGCTGTTGTTAAACTCCAGGGGCAGTCTCCAAGAGTCGTGGTTGAACACCAAACTTGTGACTTCTGCCTCTTGGCCATCTTCGGAATAATTTCTTGCGTTGTGCAGTCAACCTCATAGCTAGTCCCGCTGATACAATTTGCCCCTGGCGTAGGTGTTGGAGTTGGCGTTATAGGAAAAAATTCAGAAAGTCGTATCGGGTCTAATGTGAAGATCGGGGTAATCCTCGGCTCGAGCTGAAGTGGGACAGCAATTGCCCTTTTCTCCACTGAATACGGTAAGCGATTAGACTGTAAGGAAAAGGAATATTCAAAGTACCTCTCAATCCATCTTCTTGCCTCTGGGTTGATTCGCGTGCCGAGATTGCTTCCAAGTCTCTCCGCACGGGAATGTGAAAGTAAGATCCTGCTCCATCCGGCAATTTCTTTTGAAGAATGATAAGAATCACGATCAACACAAGACTGACAATTAGGCATCCAATCATGCCATATATCCTTGTGAGAATCGGTCGCTTTTCAGGGTCTCCTCGCTCTAAGTTGTTTATGATTAGCATGCGTAGCTGTTTATGTGGTAACTGATACTCACGGGAAAGCTTCAGTTTCCTCCCCTTACTATCACGACTTTGCCTTGAGGAAGCGAAAGACGAACGCATCACCGGCGGCGGCATTTTCAATGGAAACACTCAAAACCAAACGTCAACGACAGACAAAACCAAATCAAATGAACGTGTGCTGATCGTAGCTTGAAAGACAGTTTATCTGAACATCGCAGGCGCAAGCGCGAGGCAAAAGAGTGACAAAATGAGGAGTGATTCGGCTGAGGCTGCACCGAGCACTGTCCAACAGATATATTGTTCTGGCCTGGACGTGGGCGGGAGGGGTGCATACAGGGTCCGTAATCTCATTGGGCCTTGAAGAAGAAAAGAGCCTAAGGAGTTGAAGGCGCAGGAACTTACAGGCCCTGTATCAGGAACAACTGGTAGAATTGTGGACTGGCTGCAAAGGGGCTGTGTTTCGAGGCAACACCTGTAGAGTTCATGCAGGTAGGCCGTCAGCCATGTAACAGGGGCCAAAAGGTGGCTTCCGAAGTTTTACTTTGTTTTTGTAACCCTAGGAACCCAAAACCTTATCTCTCTTCCTCGGGTTCCTTCTGGGAGTCCTGGCAGTCCAAAACCTGAAGATTAGGTTAACAGTGCCGACGAGTAGAGATCCAGAAGCCTGAGTTCGCCCATAAGCCGCCCATCGGCCAGGAGTTTCCCAGCATTTCCACATCTCACATCTTTTCGCATGTTGAAGAATTTCTACGAGCCAGCGTATTGCGTATTCAGACCTCGGGTTCCTTAAAATATGCAGGTATTCGGACGTTGGCGTTCATGCCCAGGTACGACCTGACAAGCGAACCAGTCCCGTCGACACAACCCAAAAGCTCAAGATCGATTGGTCTGCACAAAATCTCAGCCTTACCGGACCGGCGAGATCAAGATTGTCATTGGCGTTGGAGGCTTCAGGGGCGCTATGTTTATCAGCCAATGAGTCAAGGGGAACGCAGGGCTGGTGATGCGGGGCGTCGGATTTTACATGCAGGCAAAAGGGTGGCCTTGAAGAATCGAGATCAAGGACCGAAATTGCTTTGGGCGGCTGTGTAGGGCTTCCAGAGTCTCACATGATGGAGTTCACCATCCCTTCTTGATGCTGGTGAAGCTGAGAGCTGGCATGCGGTTGGCTAGCACGTGCTTTCGGGATGTCTTGGCGCTCTAAAAGCCATGAGTTTCAAGATGGGACAGGAAAACAATCGCTTCTGCGCTCTGATAGGGCACATTTAAAGTTTGGAGACCCTGTTTCTTTTCATAAGATACTGGAGGATTTGCCAAGTGTTCTCAAGGTTGACTCACGCACCCCCGATCAAAATTTCATGGATCTCTTTCCGTGTCCACAAAGCAATGGAGTTATTGAGCCCGGATGTCCCAGTTGGGGAGGTCAACTTGGACAATTTAACATGTATCGCATGCGGCAGGTATCGTTGGTGGCTGCAAAGTGTGGAAACTGTCACCACGAATACGCTAGGGAATCGCCAGAGAAACTTGCCCATATTTGCAAACGTCAACCAACCCCCACAACAGTTGATAAAAAAGGACTGAGCTAGATCATAACTTGAAGAAATCTCTATTGTATACTTACCAACTGCACTACTGTACACCCGTTATAAATGGTATGCTGCAAGATGCTTCCTAGTATCCCAATGCCCAAATCTATGCACGCCAAAATTGCTGTGCTATCCTGCTATGCGCCACTGATATTGATCCGCGGAAGGAAAAAGTATAGCTCACTCCACCTTTAACCCTGCTCCTTCTCTCGCTCCCACTTCACAACATTCATCCTGTGCTTGCTCAATTCTTTGTCTCTTCAATTTCGTCAGCCCGTAGGCGGTCAAACATTTTCCTCCACACTACCCACCCTGGAAACCCCCTCAATCGACGCTCTCGGCCTCGTCCTCTACCTCTCCAGCTCTTCTAACTCCTTAATCTTCTTTTCCTTCAAGAATATGCAAAAACGGCTCCCATCTCTTAATCTCTGTCCCTGCCACAAGAATATCCATGGGATAATACACATCGCCAAGCTCAGAAATCCAAGCAGTGAACTGGCCCAGGGCACACCAAGCTTACTATACATCGGCTTGGCAGCAAATGGAAGAACTGCACCAGCCACACTTCTGCTACCAGATGCAGCAGCCAATGCCGATGCGGCAAATATTTCGTATGCGTCGGTCAAGTAGTTCAGTAACGCCATAAATATCAAAATGAAGCCAGTACCGAATGGTATACCGGCAAGCATAGGGACGTAGAATGGTACCGAGGGACGGGAAGTCCAGCCTAGCCAGAAGAGACCGAGTACCAGTAATGGGCCACCTATGAACGCAAGGGGTAGACGACGAGATTCTTCCTTTTCTGTCCATGGTTTATGCTGTGCTTGTGCTCTGCGTAAGAAGCCGTCGTACCAGAGAAATACAAAGATGGAAAGAAGAGCGCCGCCGCCGATGGGAAGGAACATCAGGCCTGAGATGCCGGGCGTTTGGTGGTAAATCCCTTCAAAGATCATGGGATAGGCTTCAAAGTACATGTAGAAAATTCCGTAGATGAGGGAGAGGTAGATGCATGTTGCGCTGACTATTGGTTCGAAGATTAACATGCGGAGGGGGCGTGTGAGAGTTACGGTTGCCATTTGCTTCCAGCCTTTCTTTTCGAGGTCAAAGGGGGCAAAGATGTTAGGATTTTGGGTTGTTTTGCGGAGACGGGCAGCGCGGCGGGAGAGAAGGACAGGTCCATAAGTTTCAGGAAGCCAAAGGAGGGGAACCCAGGAAGCGCCGGCGACTATCAAGCCAACCGAGAAAACCCAGCGCCAGGAGAGAGCAGGGGCGATGAAGCCGGATATGAGAGGGGCAGTTATAGGGCCGACACATATTACCTACGCACTGTTAGATTACGTATCCATGTGAGGGATAGCCTGAGTATACCCCCATGAACACAGCCACCGCTCGACCTCTTGTGACTGGATCGTCATATATATCCGCGTATATGCCGCCAGTGACGGAAATGGGGCTGCTCGCATTTATTCCAACCAGTATCCTGAAGATTAAGAGTGCTGGAAAGTTCGGTGCAAGAGAACATGCCATCGTGAAAATTGTATAGAAGAAGAAGGACCCGATCATAATTGATCTTCTTCCGTATGCTTCTGACAGGGGCCCAAACAAGAATGGCCCCAAAACATATCCGAAAAGGTACATGGATATAGGGAGGTTTTGTGCAGATGGCGAGGTAATTTGGAAGTATTCGCTGATTACTGGAATTGCGTTCGAGGGGAGTGAGGAGCCCATTGTGCTGTTGACAACTGCGAGCATGCCGACGGCGACGACGTTGACTTTCTTGGTCTGTAATGAGTTCCATTAGCTGCTTTTCCATAATTCAAAGCTAGATATTAATGGCCCACTGTCGTCCAATTGTATGGATTCTCCCGGTCTCCATCTTTCCAAGATATGATTTTCTTTGGGGGCGAAACACTTGATGAGCTTGAGTTCGCCGACGGAATCTTGTCCAGATCATATCTCTCCGCGGCGTCAGCCTGATCTCTCGCAGAGACTATTCGAGAAAGAGAGTTTCGTGGTCCTAATTTTGGTCAATCATCAAATTGTTCCCGAGGTTGTCAAACTTACTACTTAAAGGTGGGGTTTTAACCAACCCCGCATCGCTGGCCTCGCAATCCGTGCGAAGCTCTGGACGGCTTCTGCTAGAAGGCATTTTGCTGGACCACACTGACTACCTCGCAACGCGGCGCCATTGCCCTTATGTATAAATCCTCTGAGCTATATTTAAAGATACAATCCTCTAAGCTATATTTAAAGATACAATCCTCTAAGCTATATTTAAAGATGCAATCCTCTGAGCTACTTGTTGGTATTTGGGGTGAATAAACCCTTGAGCGGTTATTATCAGCACGAGCCTCAGCCAATTATGTACCAGAAATCTTGCATTTTGTGGAGAAGAACCTGCTTGAACCACCCGACCGCTCAGGGGGTTATTTATCCAAAATACCAAGTATATTTAAAAATGCACTCCCTGACTACCCCAGAGCACAATTGAAAAGTTATCCCCGCAGGCGAGGCACGAATAATGCAGACGAAGATCGACAACTTTGTCACCACTCTGTTTGGTCACTCCGATTGCTAAGAAGCTGGGTACCTGCATAATGCCGATAGCCGTGGACGGAGGGCAAGGGCATCGAGGTAAGCTTGCAGGAATGGGATAGAATACGGGTTCCGTCTCTGATGTGGAAAAGAAGTAGGGAAAGAGTCAGGAAATAACGACAGCGAACCAGAATTGAAACGCATCTGTTTGCCGCATAGAGGAAACATGATTCTGTGAGTGTCATATTGAACAACCGCTTTGTCGAACTGGAGATCCCACCATCCTCGAAGTGATAGAATAGCATCATTTAAGCCAGGAATGTTCTTGACACAATGTCCTATGCAGCACCAGACCTCCTACGGGGCTGCGCAGCTCGCGGACAGGGATTTTGACCCAATATCGGGGCCCGCAACAATCCCACACAGTCCTATCACGCATATCATCGTAACTTTCAATTGCCCTGCGTCCTTCGATTGCAATTCCTTCGTCTGTGGCTGTCATATGGCTTTCGAGGTCGTCGTTTGTGGGGTATCCTCGTATTGCCAAATGCTATGTCTCCAAGTTGATGCTCCGGCCAAACCTTGCATAGAGCTCGACTTTCAATTCTGACATCTCCTCCCTGACTGTGGCGAGCTTTTCCTCCAATGCTGCAACTTCCTCTTCTATTTTGGTCGTGTTTGTGGACAGCATTTCTTGGACTTCGGGCAGAGGTAGGGAGATGAAGGAGTCGCCAATTTTGTAGCTACTAAATCTTAGATTCAGAAGCTTTGGAGGTTCTGGGTCAACGCACGGGATCTTTTCGTCTTCGTCTGCCAGCTCCAGCTCACTGGAGATGTCGTCTAAATCTTCCTTTTCTTTCTAAATAAATAGCAGAATCAGTATTGGCAGACGTGCTGATGGAGAAATATTGACAAACATGTTTCAACTTCAGGTCCTCCTCCAGACCTATCTCTCGTTGATGCAGCCGACTGAATTTGTTAATCTTGTCCTGATCCTCTCTACGAACCTCAATCTCGTCGCTGCCGGCAGTAGCCTCGTCTTCTTTGGAGAGCTGGAAATATAGTCAGAATCTGCCATACTTTATACACGCTACCGGGATAGAAGACGTACCATACGACGCTGCATCTTGCGCTGTTGTAGTGTCGACAATCGCGTGGTGCCTTCTTCGTTTACGTTCCAAAGCCTTGCGATGTCGAAGCAAACAGAGCAAACTCGGCACGTGACTTACATCTTCCCTCCCGTCGTCTCCAGTAAGGTGGGATCTTTCTCGAATCTATTCTTTGCACTTCGGACAGCAGGTCCTATAAAATGCCGGGAGCTGTTCGAATCCACGTCCCATACATGGAAGTCCTGTAAGGCTGTAATTCAAAGCGGCCAAGAAGTCTCTAGGCAATTCTGCATCCCCTCTTCTTGACGTTTGATGGTTGATGCATGTGAGTCCAGGCCACTTCAGTGAGCCCGCTCACGCGTTCTACTCACTCCCACTACTGTGCCGTCCGTACACCGCTGACCTTCACGCTCCCCGATAGCCACGTTGGCGATACAGCGGCTGAAGATCGGAAGGCCAATCCAGTCTTTACTTGAGCCTCAGCCGCAGCCACACCGTTGCCAAAGCGAGCCAGCCCATCAAGTAAACGGTGACCCACTATTCCAATTGTTCATATGGTCGTATCAGAGTAATTCTTGTGCTGCGTTGACGGTGTACTCTACCAAGGCCATCCCTTTTCAATTCAGATCTTTCTTCTGCTGTTTTCTATCTTGAAACGTGCCAAAGATGAATACAGAGCCGCCGCCATGGTCGCCGCCTCGGGGGTCTACAATTGCAGTTCTTACCCTTATAAATGTCCCACAGTTATGTTCGACTTCGCTCCCATCTTTCCTGCTGGCTGTAGCCAACCCCATATCTGCAGGTGCTAAAACTTCCGCAATAGCCATTCGCGCCACGCTGCTCTACGTCAGCAAAAATTCACACATCTTCAATACCCTTCTATCGGACTCTCTCACGCCAAAATCTCGCATCCCATCACTGACTCCGAAGCCCGACAGCTGCCCTACCTACTAGCCGTTGTCAAGGGAGGGCTAAGAATGTTCCTGCCCGTGACCGGGATCGAATTCAAGGCTGCCCCAAGGTGGAGATACTTTGAAGGGGCTGTATGTACCGGATGGAACAGGGATTGGTTGGAGTCCCTTTGGGCTGATGAGGAATGAGGCGGTTTGAGGAGCTGATGCCAAGATCTTTAGACCAGAGAGGTTGTTGGAGTGAGGAGATAAGAAAGAAACGAGACTTAAATCTGGATATGGATTTTGGGAGTGGGAAATATCTCTCTTTGAGCAGGAATGTTCGATGATGGATTTGAACAAGGTCTTCGTGCAGGTACGTTATCTAGGTACATCCTTTTCCTTGACTTCAAGACCTTGAAGGGGCTTTGAATCTTCAAGGAATCAACAGCGAGTAATTGGATTCTAGCTTCTTCGCAACTTCGACTTTGCGGTTGTGGATGCTATTCAGCCTTGGAAGACGTCCAACAGCGGTCTCTTTGTGCGGAGTGATATGTAGATGAGAATCACGAAGCGTGTTCCAAATTTCTGGGTCCAGGAAGGGGAATAGTTTTTGTCCATATAACGTATTTCTCTGGAGAATCTGATCAGTGGACATGATTTGCCACTCTCACTCCGCAGCATTCTTTGCCGCACGTCGCAGCCCTCGCTTCGCGTAGTGTCTATGCTTCACTCGAGGTCTGCGACCTA
>Ga0302325_10014155_pt1 | contig 16991 bp, 14 predicted proteins | sample Palsa_T0_2_FD_201948 | JGI IMG/M metagenome (GOLD analysis project Ga0302325, IMG submission 201948) | Peat permafrost microbial communities from Stordalen Mire near Abisko, Sweden - Palsa_T0_2 | ecosystem: Environmental > Terrestrial > Soil > Palsa > Peat permafrost | place: Sweden: Abisko... | reverse complement strand
CCGCCGGGCCTCGACTGGGACTTTTATCTCGGCCCGTCGCCCGCGGCGCGTTTTAACAAGATGCGCTTTCTGGTCAATTACCGGGTATTTTCCGATTATGCCGGCGGCTATATCACCGATTTCGGAAATCACCGCGTCGATAGCGTTCACCAGATCATGGGCGTCAGCAGCCCGCACACCATCTCGGCTGTAGGCCGGCGCTTGTGCAAGGAAAATGCCGGCGACATATTCGATCTGCACGTGGTCACCTATCAATATCCAGGCTTCGTGATGGAGTACGTGGCCTCGTGGGTGAACAGCCACGGCATCGGCGGCCGTTCGCCGGGGATGAAGTATTACGGGATGCGCGGCGCCTACAATCGTCCGCATGGTTTCGCGTTTTATGGCACGAAGGCGGCGCTCTACGTGGATCGCATCGGCTACGAGATCTTTCCGGAACTGGAGCCCGGAGCGCCCTACGCCAGCCCGCCCGCGGACGAGAGCGGGCTCAAGTACCGCGCGGAGCGGAAGACGTTCCAGGGCGCGGACGCGACCGCTGAGCACGCGCAAAACTTCATCAAGCAGGTGCGCATAGGGCATAAGGGCGCAGTGGACGAAATGACTGGCCACAGCGCCACCAGCGCCTGCCATCTCGGAACTATCGCTGCTAAAGTCGGAAGAACGCTACACTGGAATGCTGAAAAGGAAGACTTCGAAAACGACGCGGAAGCATCCCGGCTGCTGACACGCGAGCTGCGCAAACCGTACGACCTGATCCGGATTTGAAATCGCGCCACGCGCGGGCGAGCCTCCGCCGGCTCCCCGCTCAAGGCACGGGATCTGGCGTGCCAAGCGGAACCGCTGACGTGCACGACAGCATCCTCTTGGCGGTCAGCACCAGGCCGTGGCGAATGCCCCATTTCCGCACGGCTTGGATTGAGTACTCCGAGCAGGTTGGCCGGTAGCGGCAACGGATGTATGGCTGAAGCAAGGGCCGTGCGTATTGTTGGTAGCCGTAGACCGCCGCGAGGTAAACGCGGGTGGTGATCTGCTTGCCAGGTTGGCGGAACGAGTCCAGCGCGGCCAGGGCGTAAAGCAGCACAACCGGCGCGAGGTAGGTTTCCGGCCGCTTCAGGCGTTTCCGCAATGCGGACATTTCGCGCTGGCCTGGAGTCGCTGATTGTTGCAGCTAGGGCAACGGATCAGATTGCCCTGGGGCCGCGAGAAGATGTAGATAATCAGCCCGACGACGCTGGTAAACATGACCAGTATCATCCAGATCACGGCACTGTCCATCCCGCGAGATTTCGCGTCACGCGCTACCCAGACCAGCAGCGCGATGTCGAGGACGATGATGCCGATGGGGATGAATATCAATGACCCGCATAGAGCGCATCCGACAGCATTCGGCGCTCTCGTCTGAGCCCACACGGCGGGGCTGCCGAAGAGGAGGCTTGTCATTATCCATATGGACCTTTGACCTTTGTGCATCCGTATTTCTCCTTGTGACCGGGTACCCGAGAATAGCGGGCGGCCCCGGGCGCCGCTTGGCCGCGAAGCTGCAACCTAAGGACTGTATCGTAACTCACTGCGGTTGCCAAGCGGCGTTTAAAAATAGACGTGGCGTGTTTTGGAAGCGCGGCAGGTTTCCGGCTACGTCAATTCCTCGGCAAGGAGATCGGGGAACGGCGTGAATTCATCGCGGCACGGCCTGGACGGCCCGCTGGGCCTCGATGCGAGCAAGCATGTTTATGTGGAAAAGCCATTCGCTCTGACCATACGGGAAGGACGCGCCATGGTGGCCGCGGCCGAGCGCACCCAGCGCATCCTTTTCCCCGGCACCCAGCATCGCTCGGCGCCGCACATCGCCGAGGCGGCCCGCAGCCGCGGGCGACGGGCCGAGATAGAAGTCCCAGTCGAGGCCCGGCGGGGGATCGCTATCCGGGACTTTCTTCTGAATGTCAGGGGCGATATCCGTTTTAACAAGATGCGCTTTCTGGTCAATTACCGGTATTTTCCGATTATGCCGGCGGCTATATCACCGATTTCGGAAATCACCGCGTCGATAGCGTCCACCAGATCATGGGCGTCAGCAGCCCGCACACCATCTCGGCTGTAGGCCGCCGCTCGTGCAAGGAAAATGGCGGCGACATATTCGATCTGCACGTGGTCACCTATCAATATCCAGACTTCGTGATGGAGTACGTGGCCTCGTGGGTGAACAGCCACGGCATCGGCGGCCGTTCGCCGGGGATGAAGTATTACGGGATGCGCGGCGCCGGAGCGCCCTACGCCAGCCCGCCCGCGGACGAGAGCGGGCTCAAGCACCGCGCGGAGCGGAAGACGTTCCAGGGCGCGGACGCGACCGCTGAGCACGCGCAAAACTTCATCAAGCAGGTGCGCATAGGGCATAAGGGCGCAGTGGACGAAATGACTGGCCACAGCTACACTGGCATGCTGAAAAGGAAGACTTCGAAAAACGACGCGGAAGCATCCCGGCTGCTGACACGCGAGCTGCGCAAACCGTACGACCTGATCCAGATTTGAAATCGCCCGCTCAGTGCAGCTTCCATCCGATCCCGACGAGTAGATCCACTTCATTCTGCGCGGACTGAAAGGTGCCGTTGAAGGCGAAGTTGTATCCCTCCCGGCTGTACAGCGCATCGCCTTCCCCGCGAACCCGAACGGTAGGCGGAGTTCGATCATAGGACCCACAATGTAGCGTTTCGACTCACCGGTAGCTGGGGCGTTGGTGTCATCTGTGAGACGGGCGCCGCCTGTCACGCCGAATACCAGAGACTCGCAGTAGCATACATTACTTATCAGCACAAACAAAAGCATGCGCATGGCGCACTTCAAGACACTTGGCATGCCGGTTGCCTGGACTTCCGTCGCGTTCCTGCTCGGCTTGTTGGTGCTACCCTTCGGAGAGGAAACCCGAGGCAAGGCGCTCCCAGAATGACTCTGAACCAGCTCTTCGATCTCTCGATCGACCTGCGCCGCGATCAGACTGCGCTTGAGTGGCAGGGCCGTAGCTTCACCTTTGGCGAGATAAGCGCCCGCGCGCGCCGCATGGCGAATGTCCTCCAAGACCGCGGTATCCAGCAGGGCGACCGCCTCTGCATGCAACTCGCTAACTGCATCGAGTTGATTGACTTGTACCTGGCCTGCGTGCGGCTCGGCGTCATCTTCGTTCCGGTGAACGTGCTGTACCGCGAGCGCGAGGTCGCGCACATCCTCACCGATGCCGCACCGAGGCTCTTCGTCACCCGGGACAACCTCGACGAGCTCGCCTCCGAAGCCCGCGCCGCGAGTGACAATTGCGAGACTCCATATCTGAACGGAGACTCGCCGGCCGCCCTGGTCTACACCTCGGGCACCACGGGTACCGCGAAGGGCGCCATCCTGACCCACAATAACCTGGCCGTAAATGCCGTCAACCTGGTCGCCTGCTGGCAGATCACCTCCGCCGATCGCTTGCTGCTGGCCCTGCCGCTGTTCCACGTCCACGCCCTCGGCAACGGTCTGCACTGCTGGATGCTCAGCGGCTGCCGCATGCGCCTGCTCGAGCGCTTCGAGCATCCCAAAGCCGCCACCGAATTTCTCGACTTCCAGCCCACAGTGTTCTTCGGCGTGCCAACTATCTATACGCGGTTGCTTCAGACCAAGCCCGAGACCGCGAGCGGGATAGGGCAACACATGCGCCTGTTCGTCTCTGGCTCCGCTCCTCTGCCGGCGCAGGTCCTGGAAGATTTTCGCGCCTTGTTCGGCCATACCATCCTCGAACGCTACGGGATGACTGAAACGCTGATGAACATCTCAAACCCGTACGCAGGCGAACGCCGCCAGGGCAGCATCGGTGTCCCGCTGCCAGGCGTTTCGGTGCGCCTTCTCAACGCCGAGGGCCAAGCCGTCGCGCCGGGCGAAACCGGCGAGATCTGCTTGAAGGGTCCCAATGTTTTCGCGGGCTATTGGGGAAAAGCGGAGGCGACCGAGGCGGCGTTTCGCGACGGATGGTTCCGCACCGGGGATCTCGCCACCGTTTCGCCGGACGGCTACTACACGCTGAGCGGGCGTCTCAGCGACCTCATCATCTCCGGCGGATTCAACATCTATCCGCGTGAAATCGAGGAGTTTCTGATGGAGCAGCCTGAGGTAGCGGAAGCGGCCGTCGCCGGGACTCCCGACGGGCTCAAGGGCGAGGTCCCCGTGGCTTGGATCGTCGCCCGCGGCGAATTCGATCCATCTGCGCTCGAAACGCGCTGCCGCGCGATGCTTGCCTCATTCAAAGTCCCGCGGGCCTTTATCCGGGTCGACGCGCTTCCGCGAAACGCTCTCGGCAAAGTACAGAAGCATGTGCTGCCCAGGCCCGGGTCGGCGCACAGCACATGAAGAATCGCTGGTTGCAGCTTGCGGCGTCGATGGTGGCGATGATCATGACTGGCCCGCAGGTGTTTACAAGCGCTTTGAAATGGTTCCCTGACCGGTCGCGGACTGGCGGCCGGCATGATCGCGTCTCGATCAGCTACAGCCGCGGCTCTGTTCATTCCACTCATTCAATACATCATTGTCAGGCACAAGTATCGCCGCACTGCTGTTCGAGAAGGCGGGCACCTGGGCCGGAGCAATATATGGCAGCGCTGTGTCCGCGCTCTTGGCAGCGGTGATGGCGCTTCTGTTGGGCAGTCACCGTCTATCTGGGGTGAAGTACTGTCAAGCGAGCTCTGAGGACGGGCACAAGTTGGGCCAAAAATATTTCCCGGTGACGAATCCATCTTCCCGGATAAGGAAGGTCGATTAGCGGACCCTGCCATCCCGCGCAAAAGGCTGCCCGCTCCACGTTGCCTCGGATTGACCGCACTACTGTCACGATCGCCTGCGGTTGAAGCATCCCGATTGTCCGGCTGAGCAATCGCTCGCCCGCCAGACAGGCCGCGCGTCGTGACGCCGGATCGAGTCGATCGACAGGCTGTAGGCATGAGTCAATCAAGTAGCAACCGGCGGCTTGAAATACCGGGAGGAAGTCTGCGTCGGTCATGGCCGGGTGGACTGCGCGAAATGCATCCCGGATCGCCCGATACAGCCCGGAGTCGCGTTGGTAGAAGAATCTTCCTGACGCGGGTGGAGACTCACCGATGAAGAGCAGCCGCACATCGGCGGGACGATACCGGCGCCGCAGTCTCTCCCTCCGAAGTTGGGCCGCGGCCATGTCTGCCTACCCTTCACGAGAGCAGAAGCTCGAGGTCTTCCTTCCCCAGGTTCCGGATCAGGCTGTTATCCGCGCTGATAATGGCCGCGGCCAGATCGCGCTTGGTCTTCTGCAGTTCGAGAACTTTCTCCTCGACAGTGTCCCGCGCAATCAGCCTGTATGCGAACACTTGCCGCGTTTGCCCGATGCGGTGCGCGCGGTCCACCGCCTGCGCTTCCACCGCTGGATTCCACCAGGGATCGAGAAGAAACACGTACTCGGCGGCCGTAAGGTTCAAGCCCAGGCCGCCGGCTTTCAGGCTAACCAGGAAAAGGCGGCAATCCGCGTCGTTCTGGAAGCGCTCCACGCACGCCTGCCGATCGCGCGTGGAGCCGTCCAGGTACTCGTAGACCATGCCGTGGTCCAGGCGCTCGCGCACAATTCCGAGCAGCGTGGTGAATTGCGAGAAGACCAACGCTTTGTGCCCTTCATTGGCCACCTCGCGCAGTTGTTCCAGCAGCACGTCCAGCTTCGCGCTCCCTTCGCCGCGGCGCTTCGGGTCGAGGAGTCCGGGATGGCAGGCGGCCTGGCGCAGGCGCAGCAGGGCTTCCAGTACCTGGATCTTGGATTTCGCCAAGCCCTCGGTCTCGATCCGTTTGAGCAAGGCGTTGCGGTAGTGCTGGCGCAGCTCGTTGTAGAGCTTCCGTTGGGCGGGCTCCATTTCGCAATACACGGTCTGCTCGGTCTTGGGCGGCAGCTCGCGGGCCACCTGCTCCTTGGTGCGGCGCAGAATGAAGGGCCGCAGCGCATGAGCCAGGAGCCGACGGGTGTCTTCGTCGGGACTGCGGGCCGCCCCGGTGGCCAGCTTGAACACGCTGGCGGCCCCCAGCATACCCGGATTCAGAAACTCGAAAAGGGCCCAAAGCTCCCCGAGATGGTTTTCGACGGGAGTGCCGCTGAGCGCCAGGCGATGTTCGCCGCGCAGCAGCCGCACGGCCTTGGCCGACTCCGTACTCGCGTTCTTGACGGCCTGGGCTTCGTCGAGCACCACGTAATCGAACTCGACATCCTTCAGACGAACAGCGTCCCGCCGGAGCGTGCCATAGGTAGTGAGGACCACATCGCAGGCGGCGAATTCGTTCGCGTGACGCTCCACGCCAGTGTAATCGAGCACGCGGAGCCGCGGGGTGAATCGCGCCGCCTCCTGCTTCCAATTGAAGACCAGCGACCGCGGAACCACCACCAGCGACGGGCCCACCGGTTCCCCGGCGGCTCGCAGCTCGCGGCGCGTCTCCAGCAGCGCCAGCACCTGGGCGGTCTTCCCCACGCCCATGTCGTCGGCCAGGCAGCCGCCAAAAGAGAAGCGGCGCAGAAACTCCATCCAGCCCAGGCCATCCCGCTGGTAATCGCGCAAAAAACCCACGAAGCCCGCGGGCTGCCGGGCGGGTTCGACGCCCTGAAAGAGCCGTAGCTCTTCGCGGATTCGCGCGAATGCTTCATCGCAGCGGGCCTCGGGCTGCGCGGCCAGCAATGCATCCAGCAGCCCGGCCTGGCTGCGGCGGAAGCGCAGATGGCCGTCCTCGGGCGCGCCCACTCCGGCCAGCAGGCCGATCCGCCGTAACCACTCCTCGGGCAGCAGGCCATAGGTGCCATCGCCGAGCCGGACCATATTCTCGCCGCGGCGCAGCGCTTCCAGCAGCTCGGGAAGTTTCGCCGCCGTCTCGCCGTACTCCACGCCGCCATGCAGCTCAAACCAGTCCACGCCGGTCGCGACTTCGATGTGAAACGCTCCCGGACGACGGAAGATCTTGCCCTCCGCGTCTATGTGCCAGCCCGCTTCCACCAGCGCGCGCACGATGCGCGGCAGCTTGCCGGGAGCCAGATCCCACCCCGGCGTCGAATCCCTGTACGTCCAGGCATGGAACCTCAGACCCAGCCCGCCGAGCAGCGCGGCCGCGGCTCTTTCCGCGGCGGAATCGCGGCGCACAAAGCGGCGCGCGGCTGCATCGTAGAACCCCTGCGTGTGCTCATTCGCGGGGACCGCCCGTCCTTCGTAATCGAACGATAATTCCGCCCGCAGCCTCCCTGCGCCGCGCAGTGCCGGATCGGCCGCGCGGATTCGCAGACCGGGCCGCGGCGAGAGCGTCACCTCCTCATAGCGCAGCTCCTCGGGCACCTCCAGCGCCGGCAGGCCCGGCGAGCAGAGCAGTGCCGCCAGCAGCTCCTCCTTGTCCTCTTCGGCGGCCTCCATATTACCGGCCTTCCGTAGATGAGACATCCATTCGAATCGCGTATCTTCCGCAAGCGGCCCCACGCGATCGCCCGTGAACACAAGTCCGCCTTGCGTGACCAGAACCGCGGCAGCCAAGTTCATGCGCTCCCCTCGCCGGCGCAAGACGCCGGCTACCGCCCATCCTTTCCGGCCGCGGCGCATCTCGAGCGCAAATTCCCAGGGGTCGCCTTCGTCCCATGTCAGTGGCATCAAGTCATCCGGCTCGCGGCTGTTTCGCAAGTAGCAACGGCCGCTGCGGGCCGCCAGAGGCATGATCAGGCCCGCCAAAGGATGCGTGACCAGACAGGAGTCGGGGACCTGATCGCTGTCACGCGAGTAGCCCCAGCCGTACTGCTGTACGCCGCCGGCTAACGCCGAGACGATTTCGCGGTCTTCCGGCAGGGGCAATTGCGCAATCCGGCTGCGCTTCAGCGCGAGAGGTACAGCGCGCGTATAGCTTCCGTCCGCCTTGCGGTCGCGCGATACCAGCCGGAGGAGAAGGCTGCCCGCCGACGCGCTGCCGGGAACATCTACGACGTAGAGGACATCTCGCTTGCCCGGCCACTCATCGGCCGGACGGACCGCTTGCAGGCAGCGGCTGGAAATGGCCACGATGTCGTTCTTCCAGGCGGGCGGGGGTGGCGGTGGCGGCACTGGCTTCACCAGCGCCACCGCCGGCACGGGGAAGCCGGCACTCTGCGGGTCTTCTTCGTCGTAGCCGTCACATTCGAGGACGATGTCCGCCGCGGCGGCCGCCGAAAGGTAGCCCCGCCCGTCGGCGGCAAGAATGGTGGCCCAGAGATGCTTGCACGCGCCGTCGGAATCGAAATGCGGGCAATCGCACCAGGCGGAGAGCGCGCCATCATGCCAATCCAGGTTGACTTCGTAATTCCGCGATCCCCGGACGCGAGCCTCCACACGGGACGCGGATCCGTGCTGGATGCGCACGCGGCCCTGCCAGAAATAGCTTTTGCCGCGGTTCCGGACCGTAGCGCTGAAATCGTCAGCCAGTCGGATTGCCAGATTCATACGCCTCGGACTTCTCTGGGGGGAGATTGAGAACCATTCTATCCTGAATCTCCACGGCCGTCGAGGCTGCGGCATATTCAGTAGGACAATGGAGGTCTCACCATGGAAACCGTCGCAATCATAAAGCAGTTTGAGCGCGCGAGCGGAAGGTTCGAGCGTCACACCGGAGCTTCTCCGTATCCTGGACGACACCGTCAAACGAGCGGCGGAGCTTGATGCCGGGGGCGGCTACTCGGCCCTTCTGTACGCCATGTTTCTGCTGGCGCAGTTTCGTGAGGTTCGCGCTTACCCTCTTGTGGTCCGGTTTGCGCTACTGCCGGGCGACCTCCTCGATTCCCTCTGCGGCGACTTCATCACCGAGGATCTCGGGAGGGTCCTGGCATCCGTGTGCGGCGGCGAACTGGACGGAATCCAGTCCATAATCGAAGACGCCGACGAATTCGTCCGGGGCGCGGTTCTGAGCAGCCTTGTGACGCTGGCGGCCGCCGGACAAAAACCCGTGAAGAGATTGTGAGCTATTTTGCGACTCTATTGCGAGTCAACCTGGCGCGGAAGTGGTCACACGTAAGAGTCGAGTTCTCGCGGGACTCGCGGACAATCGCCATCAACGCATGGTGAAGGATACAGTGAGCGAAATGGAATGGTGGGCGTGCTTTCGGGAAAACGAACCGGGTCGAACGAACGCGCCGAAACCGGCACACGGGTCCGGGTGAGATAAAATCTAACTGGGGCGACGATGACCGATCAAACGAATGCCTGCACGCGGCGGCACATGATCGCCGGTAGCGCCATCGGCCTTGGTGCTCTGGCGATAGCCGGCGCTCAGGAAGCAGCGAAGACAATCATTACGACCAGGGCGATCCATCAAGAAGAAGATTTCAAGGTTGGCCCCCGGCGGATTTACGAGGCGCTCCTGGACGCCAGGCAGTTCAGTGCGTTCTCGGGCGGCCGCGCGGCTGAGATTCACCGCGAAGCCGGAGGCGCCTTTTCTCTTTTCGCCGGCCACATCGTGGGGCGGAATCTGGAGCTGGTACCCGATCGCCGGATTGTGCAGGCCTGGCGCGCTGCTTCGTGGCCCGAAGGGACCTATTCGATCGCCAGGTTTGAGCTATTGGGACAGGGCTCCGGGACCCGAGTCATCCTTGACCATACAGGCTTCCCTCCCAAACTGGCGGAGAGTCTCGAAAGCGGGTGGAACGAAAACTATTGGACCGCGCTGCAGAAGTACCTGAGCTAGAGGTTCATCCGGTTCAGCAAGTCACTATAACGCGGGTCGGAGTGGAAGGGGTCAAAATACGGCTCCGCATGCATACGGGTAAGATAGGGATCGCGCTCGGCCAAGGCAGCTTGGAGTGACTCGAACATCCTGTCCGCTTGTCCGAGGGCGGCATGATAGATGCCAAAGCAGGCAGGCGAGACATACTGTTTTGAGCTTCTCTCCATGACTTCCTCCATCAATTTTTCCGCGCGGCCCGGGTTACCGGACCGCGCATAGGAAGCCGCCAGGAAGCCAGCCCCCAAGCTATAGGAAGGCGAGAGTCTCAAGGTTGCTTCCAGGCTGGCGATCGACTGTTGCATGGAGCCTTTTTGAGATAGGGCCAATCCCATGGCGAAGTGCACCAGCCAGTAGTCGGGATAGAGGTCCACCGCTCTGGCGGCGTGTTCGATCGCCTCATCGTATCGGCGCTCGCAATAGAGAGCAAAAGCCAGGCCGAAGTGGACCATCATGGACAGCGGATCGGTTTCGAGCGCCCGCTGGTACTGTGCCACCGCTTCTTCGAACCGTTCGAGCGGCGTAAGGAAATAAAGCGCGTAGCGGACGCGAACCAGCGGTGGCACAGGGTCGACCGCCATAGCCGCTTGAAAATGACGCTCTGCTAACTTCCAGTCATATTCGACCGCGCCGGCGACCAGTCCCAGCACGCTATGCGCCTCGCTCAATGTCTGATCGATGGCCAGGGCTTTTTCCGCGGCGGATTTTGCCAGTGGCGCCATCTCTGTCATCCGCTTGATGCCAAGGGCGCCAACACCGTAATAGAACACCGCCAATCCGGCGCACGCGGGAGCATAACCCGGATCGTGCTCCAGCGCCTGCTCGAATGACTCCTTGGCTTTGGCCAGGCTCTCCGGAGTGTAGCGCTGATACCAATACAGTCCCTTCAAGTAACTCTGGAAAGCCTCGATGTTTGCGGTGCGGCGTGGAGGGATAGCGAGCTTAACTTTCAGGGCATTCGCAATAGCCCCGGAGATATCATCCTGAATGGCGAAAATGTCAGTCATCTCGCGGTCATACACTTCCGACCAGAGATGCGAGTCATTGGCTATCTTAATAAGTTGAGCGGTGACGCGAATGCGATTGCCTGCTCTCCGGACACTGCCTTCGAGGATCGTTCCTACCTTCAGCCTTTCACCGATCGTACGCAAATCCTGTTCTTTGCCGCGAAAGGCAAATGCCGAGGTGCGGGCGATCACCCTCAACTCCGGCACCTTGGCGAGGGCGTTGATGATCTCTTCGGCCAGGCCGTCGCTGAAGTACTCGTTTTCCTTGTCGGCGCTCAGGTTCACGAAGGGGAGCACAGCAATCGACGCGGCCTCTTCCTTCATAGCGATGGGTGAGACCGCTTCGGCCAGCGCCTGCTTGAGTTCCAGCATGGTCTGGAAGCGTTGTGAGGGATCTTTGCGCAGACAGCGGGCGAGGTGCTGCTCGATTGAAACCGGGATCGCCCCGTTGATCTCCCGCAACGGCCGGGGTTCATCGTGCAGGATGGCTGCCAGGGTGGAGATCCACGAATCGCCACGGAACGCACGCTGCCCGCAGAGCATCTCGTACAAAACCAGACCGAAAGAGAAAATGTCGGACCGTGCGTCGAGCTCTCTCCCTTCCGCCTGCTCCGGAGACATATAGGCTGCCGTACCCACGATCGCTCCAGGAACTGTGCGCAGTGTCGCGGTTTCGGCCGCGGGCTTCGACGGCTGGATGAATTTCGCCAGTCCGAAATCCAGCAGCTTTACCCGGCCATCTTCGGTGATGATGATGTTTGCCGGTTTCAAATCGCGGTGAATGATGCCGGCCGAGTGGGCCGCGGCGAGCGCGTCCGCGATCTCAGCGGCATACTTCATGGCACATTTCAACGGCACGCCGCTGCCGGTATTGACCCGCTCCAGAGTCGCGCCGGCAACATACTCCATCGTCATGAAACAGACACCATTCTCTTCCGAGATGTCGTGGACGGTGACGATGTTGGGATGATTCAGCCGCGAGGCGGCCTGTGCTTCGTGCAGGAATCGCCGCTTCCAGTCCGCATCGGCGACCTTCGCCGCGGGTAGAGTTTTCAAAGCAACGATACGGTTCAGTCGAGTGTCGCGCGCCCTATAGACCTCGCCCATTCCTCCCGCCCCCAGGAGGGCGAGAATCTCGTACGGGCCGAGACGAACCCCCGCGGCAAAGGCCATAAGGTTACTCAGAAGCATCGCCGCCCGGATTCACGGGAGCCGCTTCCCAGCGCTTCAGGAACTCGCGGGCCTCGGCGCATTTGTGCAAGCGGGCGAAGCGCCCCACCTGCCGGCCGACGCTGAGCAGCCGTTCTTCGACGGTCTTGTCTTTCACGTTTCCGGCGTCGTCGAAAACATTCCAGGCTTCCGGAATGGAGGCCTGCTCCGGCACCACCCAGGCGTGCAGCGCGCGTCCGATATTGCGCAGGCTGTTGAGCGCATCGAAGGCTCCCATCTTTCCGCCCGACACACCCACGAGGCCCAGCATCTTTCCCTCGAACTCCGAGAATCCCATCAGGTCCAGGGCGTTCTTCAGCACGCCGCTGAAGCTTCCATGATACTCGGGAGTGCCCAGGACGATGCCATCCGCCTCTTTCACCTCACGGCGCAGCGTTGCGACACTCTCCGGCTCGGCCTCTCCCTCGCGGCCCGCAAACATAAGCTCGTACTCAGTCAAGTCCAGCAATTGCGTGCTGGCACGGGTTTCAGCCGCTCCGCGCAATGCTACTGCAAGCGCCATGCGAGTGTAGCTGCCTCTGCGCAGGCTTCCACAGATGCCCACCACCTGAATCGTCGGCTCCATAAGCCGATGCTACCGCACGCCGTCAAGGCGCCGGCGCACGCAGTCCATCATGCGCGCCGGATCGGCGATGCGCAGGGCTTCGAAGCCTGCCGCCCGCGCGCTCTCCATGCCCGCCGGCGAATCCTCCACCACCAGAGCGCGTCGTATGCCCAGCCGCGCCGCCGCCAGCAGATAGGGATCGGGCGCCGGCTTGTGCCGCTTGACATCCCCGCCCGAGACCACCGTGCTCAGATGTGGGCGAATGCCCGCGGCTTCGAGCAGCGGCTCGATCTCCGCGCTGGCGCTCGAAGAGACCACTCCGAGCCGGTAGCTTTGGGCGAGCTCGCGGAAGAATTCCGCCACGCCGGGAGCGAAGGCCGGGGCGACCGCCATGCGTTCCTGAAATAATTGCTTCTTGCGCGGATGCTGCTCCCAGAGCTTGGCGGGGTCGGCAGGCGGATCGCACAGCCTGGCGAAGATCTGCATCATGTCCCGATCGGCGGCGCCCACACAGTTGGCGGAATAGAATTCCCAGGTCACCGGCACTCCCAGCGGTCCGAGCGCCTCCTTCCAGCACTCGCAGTGTACCGGCTCGCTATCCAGGAGGACGCCATCGAAATCGAAGAGAATTGCTTCAAAATCGCCCGTCATTATCCATCAGTCTTATAGTGTACCCGACCGCGTGTTACCATTGACAACCGGGGGGACACGTGCGTTTTCGCCTTTTGGCGCTTTGGGCAATCGCCACGTCCGCTTTCGCGGCGGCGCCTGGCGCCGTGGATTTCGACCGCGACATCCGTCCTATTCTCGCCGACAATTGCTTCGCCTGCCACGGTCCCGACGAAAAGCCGCGCATGGCGAATTTGCGCCTGGACATCAAGGATGGCATGTTTGCCGATCGCGGCGGCCGCCCGGTAATTGTCACAGGGGATGCTGCCGCGAGCCGTCTCTACCAGCGCATCAGCGAAAAGGACAAGGCCAAGCGGATGCCGCCGTCTTACTCCGAACGGAGTCTGTCGGAGCAGCAGATCGAGCTGATCCGTAAGTGGATCGACCAGGGCGCCAAGTGGGAAATGCACTGGGCATATATTCCTCCGCAGCGGCCTGAGGTGCCTCCTGTTCAAAATGTTCAAAACGCCGCATGGCCGCGCAATCCTATCGACAACTTCATCCTGGCCCGCCTGGCGCGCGAGGGCCTGCAACCATCGCCCGAGGCGGACCGCGCCACCCTGCTGCGCCGCGTCAGCTTCGATTTGACCGGACTGCCGCCCACGCTCGCGGAAGTGGATGCCTTCGTCGCCGACAAATCTCCGGGCGCATACGAGAAGATTGTCGACCGCCTGCTGCAGTCACCGCATTATGGCGAGCGCATGGCCATGCAGTGGCTCGACCTGGCGCGCTACGCCGACACACACGGCTACCATATCGACAGCCATCGCGAGATGTGGCACTGGCGCGACTGGGTGATCGACGCCTTCAACCGCAACATGCCCTTCGACGAGTTCACCATCGAGCAACTGGCCGGCGACCTGCTGCCCGACGCCACGCTTTCGCAGAAAATCGCCACGGGTTTCAACCGCAATCACATGATCAATTTCGAAGGCGGCGCGATCCCGGAAGAGTATCAAACCGAGTACGTGGTGGACCGCGTGGAGGCGACCAGCACTACGTGGATGGGCATGACGCTCGGCTGCGCGCGGTGCCACGATCACAAGTACGATCCCATCAAGCAGCGCGATTTCTATCGCTTCTTCGCCTTCTTCAACACTATTCCGGAAAAGGGTCTGGACGGGCGCAAGGGCAACGCCAAACCGTTCGTGCAGATCCCTTCAGTGGAGCAGGCCGCGGCGATCGCGCAGGTCACTCAGACGCTGGACTCGACCGAGAAGATTCTCGACGATGCACAGGTCGATCCGGTCCAGACTGAATGGGAGAAGACTAAGCTGGATGCCATGCCCGCGCCCAGCCACGAAGGCCTGGTGGCGCACTACGCGCTCGATAGTAACTTCGCCGACAGCTCCGGGCATGACCACGACGGGCGCGCGCTGAACGGCATTCCTGTTTTCAGCGACGGCCCCGTCGGCAACTGCGCGGAGTTAGGCGGAGAGGCGCATGTCACCTTTGGAAACATCGCGGACTTCGACCGCGGCGACCCGCTTTCGCTGGCGCTTTGGGTCGAGTCGAACTCGGTAAAGCAGCACGTGGTCTTCGAGAAGATCAGCGGGCCCGAGGAGCGGCGCGGCTACGAGCTGGCCTTCGACGATACGGTGGTGCTGCCGCGGCTGAAGCGCGGCGCGCGCCTGCGCTTCCGGCTGACGCATCACTGGCCGGACGACGCCATTGAGGTTCGCACGAAGGAGACTTTGATCGAAGGCGACTTTTCTCACCTGGCGATCACCTACGATGGCTCGGGCAAGGCGGCTGGAATCAAGCTGTTTGTAGATGGCAAGCCTGTCGAAATCGAAACGTTGCACGACAGCCTTTCGGGGGCGATCCGCACGGCGGCGCCGCTCGAGATAGGCAATCGCAAGCTCGGCAATCCGTTCAAGGGACGCCTGGACGATTTCCGCATCTATAGCCGCCAGCTTGCGCCCGCCGAGATCGCGCAGCTTGCGCTCGACGAGCCGGCGCGGGCGTCGCTCGCGATGTCCGCCGGGCAGCGCTCCAAAGATCAAAAGGAAAAACTGCGCGCGTACTTCCTGACGCACGATGCGCCCGAGCCTTTGCGCGTCGCGTTTGCCAGCCGGCAGCAGGCCGAGCTGCGCAAAGAGGATCTCGACTGGACAGTGCCGAGTTCCATGGTGATGGACGAGATGGAAAAGCCGCGCGACACTTTCATCCTGGCACGCGGCGATTACCGCAATCAGACGGATAAGGTCACACCCGGGGTGCCGGGCGCGCTGCCGCCGATGGCGAGCGACCTGCCGGCCAATCGCCTGGGGCTGGCCAAGTGGCTGGTGAGCCCTACCAATCCGCTGACTGCGCGCGTGGCGGTTAATCGCTATTGGCAGATGTATTTCGGCCACGGCATCGTCAAGACCACCGAGGACTTCGGCTCGCAAGGCGAAGCGCCCGTCAATCCCGAGCTGCTCGACTGGCTCGCCACGGAATTCGTGCGCACCGGCTGGGATATTCGCGCCATGCAGCGATTGATAGTTACTTCGGCGGCTTACCGGCAGGACTCGCGCGTGACTCCGGAGCTGCTGGAGAAAGATCCCGAGAATCGCCTGCTGGCGCGCGGCCCGCGCTTCCGCTTGCCCGCCGAGGAGGTGCGCGACAACGCCCTGTACGTGAGCGGGCTGCTGGACGATCGGCTGGGCGGCCCCAGCGTCTTCCCCTATCAGCCCAAGGGGCTCTGGGAGGAAATGGCCTATGGCGATGTATACTCCGCGCAGACCTACGTGCAAAGCCATGGCAAAGATCTTTACCGGCGCAGCATGTACACCTTCTGGAAGCGCACGGTGCCGCCGGCGTCGCTCACCACCTTCGACGCGCCGGACCGCGAGAAGTGCACGGCCCGCCGCACGTTGACGAATACGCCCTTGCAGGCGCTGGTGCTGCTCAACGATCCGACTTACGTGGAGGCGGCCCGCGCGCTCGCCGAACGCATGCTGGAGCAAGGCGGTAAGGATCCGGCCAGCCGCATTCGCTGGGGCTTTCGGCTGGCCACCGCGCGCCAACCGGACGCCAACGAAGTACGGGTTCTCAAAGACATCGAGGTCCAAGAACTGGCGCAATACCGCCGCGACAAAGACGCAGCGCGGAAGCTGCTGGATGTGGGCGAATCGCCGGCCGATGCGAAGCTCGACAGTGGCGAGCTGGCCGCCTGGACCACGGTAGCCAGCATGATCCTGAACCTGGACGAAACGATTACGAAAGAATGACGATGGACGATCAATTCGGGCTGGCGATGACGCGCCGGCATTTCTTTTCGCGGACCAGTACCGGCATCGGTATCGCGGCGCTGGCTTCGCTGATGGAGCCCAGGCTCACGGCGGCCAGTCTGCCGGACCTGCCGCATTTCCCGCCCACGGCCAAACGGGTGATCTACCTGCACCAATCGGGGGCGCCGTCGCAGATGGACCTGTTCGACTACAAGCCTAAGCTGGCCAAGCTCCAGGGCACCGAGCTGCCGGGTTCCGTGCGCATGGGGCAACGCATCACCGGCATGACTTCCGGACAGAGCTCGCTGCCGGTGGCGGCGTCCATCTTCAAGTTCGAGCAGCACGGTGAAACCGGCAGGTGGCTCAGCGAGCTGCTGCCGCACCACGGCCAGATCGCCGACGACATCTGCCTGATCCGGACGATGAATACGGACGCGATCAATCACGACCCCGCCATCACATTTATCCAGACAGGCTCGCAGCAGCCCGGAAGGGCCAGCATGGGATCGTGGGTGAGCTATGGCCTGGGCAGCGTAAACCAAAACCTGCCGGCGTTCGTGGTGCTCATCTCGCAGGCCAATGCGC
>Ga0302325_10014154_pt1 | contig 16992 bp, 14 predicted proteins | sample Palsa_T0_2_FD_201948 | JGI IMG/M metagenome (GOLD analysis project Ga0302325, IMG submission 201948) | Peat permafrost microbial communities from Stordalen Mire near Abisko, Sweden - Palsa_T0_2 | ecosystem: Environmental > Terrestrial > Soil > Palsa > Peat permafrost | place: Sweden: Abisko... | reverse complement strand
AACGCTGCCTCGCGAGACCGATCGTTTTGGAACGAGGGGAGCAGCTTCACCGCCGAGGGTCGAGAGTTGCGCCGAATCGGGAAAGCGGGTGTCTGCCCGAACGGGTCGCGAAACCTGCTCGTCGCCAAAAGCAGGCGCGCACATCGGCGGCTTGCGACACGCCTGCAGCGTACGACAAGCAGCCCTCTGTCTCGGCACCGGACGGGGGCCTGCTGGCTGCCAAGAGCGAGCGTGTCCGTCTGCCGAATACGTCGCCGAACTTCCGAGCCAGAGCACTTAGCTATGGACCGTGAACGAGATGGAAGTGAAGCCGATCACGGCGAGCACGTATTTGCCGGGGGCGAGCCAGCGGTGCCCGTAGCGGCCCGTCAGCCGCAGCGAGTTTCTGCCGGGACGGTCGCGGTGGCTGAACGAATAGATACGTGACAGGCGGGAGCATCGTCTGCTGTGCGCGGCGCTTACGGTGGAGGCACATTGCGCCCCCACGAGCACGCCGGGGCCGCTTCGGTAGACGACGAAGCTAGTCGTGGCGCTGCCCGAGTCGAGGTAGGTGATCCGCGCGCCGGGGTGGCGTCTGCCGTCCGTGAACGCCCTCGGGGTGATTCGCAGCTTGCTGATCCGTCGCTGCGGAGGGAGAGCGTCGCGTGGCGAGCTGTGCCCCACCGGCCATACCCCGCTCGGGTTCGCCGGGCCGGTACGGAAAGTCCAGCGATGTTGCTCTGCCGGCAATTCCCCGTTGGGGGCCAACGTGACCTCGGCGGTGTACGTCGCGTTGGGCGCGAGCGGCTTGACGGGGATGACGATTGCGCCAGTCAGGTAGGACCCCACTTCGCCGGTTTCGCCTCCGACCGTGCGAACTTCAACCGGCCCGGCTGGGCCGGTGAGTGTCGCGGATTCCAGGCTGGGCGCTTTGGTGCCAGAGCAGAAGAGGACTGAGCATTCGCCGGGAGGCTCCTCGTAGACGAATAGCTCGCGGCCCGCGATCGTGCCTTCCCGGATTCCGACGAACTTGCCGGGCGTGAACGGCAGCTCGCCCGCAAGCTCTGAGGGAGGGACCCCACTCGTGCCGTCGCCGGGATAGGTAAGGATCGGGCCGCCGGGTTGTAGCGGCGGCCCGATACCAGGCCACGTCGTCGTGCAGGCAACCCCGCGAGATTCGTCGATCCCTACAACCTCCAGGTCGGGGGTGTAGAGCTGATCCAGGTGGATGGGCGCGTCCTCCCACGGGTTTGCTTCACTGGCCCAGCCGCCACCGGAGAGGATGCTGTGCAGTCCAGCCCATGCACCGCCAGGCGAGGCGCCGGGGAGACTGCTGTCCTCGGCGTGTTCCAAGCGTTTGTTGTCCGCTAGGTAGCCGTCGTGGGCGGCGCACGCCTGCGACCAGGCGGGATTGAGCGTCAGGCCGGCCGGCAGGCCCCACCGTGCCCGCTCCGCGTTCAGATAGCTGAGGTCGCGTTCGCTGTTGTGCGCGGTGATCCCCGCGGGAACCGCGAGCGGCGTGCTCGCCGGAAGCGTGAGGGCGACGCTTGTCGTCACGTTCGCGACAACAGTGGCCTGGGCGCTCGCCGAGACCTGGGTAGCGCTGTCCGGCGGCGTGCTGGTCACAGACAACGTGACCGGACCTGGCCGCAATTTCTCCGAGACGACGCCCGAAGGCGGAACGCCCGAGGTGCTGCCCCCCGAGGCGCTTTGTATTGAGAGCATCGCTTCGCTGGCGGGGCGACCTTCGGCAGTCTTGACCACGACCGTCAGGGTGCCTACCGCTGCAAGTTCGGCTGTGAGTTGGGCTCTGATTTCGGCTGCAGTTTTGGCTTCGGAGACCGTCGGGGTGCCGACGTTGATCGTGCCGAGCGCGATCGACTGGCCTTCCGCGAGGTTGACGGTTTGGCTGCTGCGGGTTTCATGGGTGCCGCTCGCCGGGACGACGATCATCGCGACCGTGTATTCCCCCGGCGTTATCGAGCTCAAAGACCATTCGCCCTGCGCGTTGGTGAGCGTTTCATACGGCTGTACGACGCCGGTCACATGCGCAGGGACCACGAAGACGAGCACCCGGCTCGCCGGAGTCATGTCGGAGTACACCAGAGTCCCGGATAGCGAACCACCGCTGGCAATCGCCTGCCCCGCGAAGCCAAGCAGGACCGCACAGACCACGAGCATCGACACGGCCAGCCGTTGAGCGCCTCCTGCGATCCGCCCAATTCGCACCGCGGCATTCTGTCAGAGCCCACTCGCCAAGGCTCGCTGCCCGAAGGAGAAAGCCGCCGGTCGCGGCTGGCTTCTCCTGCATAGGCTCAGCAACGATGGCCTGTCCAAGCGCGAGCGAGGCAAGCGCCCCCCTTCCGCCGAGGCCCTGCCGCGGGGCGCTCAACACCGAGCGAGGCTCGCGCGGCGATACGCCGACGGTGAGACGCCGTGGCAGCGCCGGAAGTTCCGCGCGAAGGTCGGCCCACGGCTATACCCGACCAGCCGCGGCACCTCGGCGAGCGGCGGCGTCAGGTGAGCCAGAAGCTCACTGGCGGCGGTCATCCGCCGCCAGCGAAGCTCCTCACGGAAGGTGCGGCTCCCGAACTGCTCGAACACGCGCTGTAGCTGTCGAGGGGAAACCGCCAAGATCGCGGCGACCGCCGAAACGGTGAGCCGCCGACGATAGCCGTGCTCGATCAGCGCGCACGCCCGGAGGTACATCCTGCGGCGTTCGCTCACCGTCTGCTCACGCATCCCGCTTCGCGTTGGGCTGGTGGTAGCGGGGTTGTTGAGGACGAGCGCTGAAGCGCCGCTCATACTGTTAGCTGGTCGTAGCGCAGCGCTGCCCTGGACAGAAAAAGCATTCCCTCGGAGCTGTCCAGTAGGCCGGCCGCGATGAGCCTCTCGATCGCATCGGTGATTCTGTTGCGCTTTCGTTTGGATTTTCCGAGCTCGCGCAGTAGCTCTTGGCGGGACGCCGATCGGCTGCCGTTGGTGGTGGCCAGCATCAATTCGAGCACGATGGACTCGTCGCGGTGCTCGTGTGCGGAGGAGCTGTCGTTGTCGTGGTTGATCCCGCAGACGCACAGCGCCGCGTAGCTGGCGGCGGCGAACTCGCCCCAACGGTTAATCAGCCCGTCGTCCTTCGGGCGCGCGAGCGCCGCGGGAACCTCACCGCCGGAGCTGGCGGCGCGGGCTAGCTCGGCTTCGGTCCACGGGTGCGACGTTTGGAGCATGAGGTCAAGGAGCGCCCGGTCGAGGACGGTCTCCTCGGGGCTGGTTTCGCGCTGCGACTGGTCGTTCACTTCGCCTGTCACCTCCTATGCCGTCACTTCACGGGCCGCCGTCGGCACCGGCGCAACGGCTTACGGTTACAGGACAACCAACATACGCACACCCCGGCCACCGTCAGGCCCAGGATGCACAGTTGACACACACCTGCACCAGTACGGACCGCAACCTTCACGCCGCGCGGACCGCCGGTGATCGAACCGCGCGATCTCTGACGCACAGCGAGTAGCCGACCCCGCGAGCGTTGGCGATCCACCCCTCGGCTCCCACGGCCGCGAGCTTGCTGCGCAACCGTGAAGCATGCGAGTCAAGTGTGCGGGTGTTCCCGAGTGCCTTGTAACCCCACACGTCCGAAAGCAGCTCCGACTTCGTGAACACCCTCCCAGGGCAGCGTGCGAGACACACGAGCAGGTCGTACTCCATCCGCCGCAGCGCGACCGGGTTAGAGTTAAACGTCACGCTCCGCGCGTCCAGGTCGATAACGAGGTCGTTGAGCGCCACCAAGCCCGATGAGGCGAGGGACGGCGAGCGGCGCACGAGGGCGGCGATCCGCGCGCGTAGCTCCCGCGGATGAACGGGCTCTCGGATCACATCGTCGCTTCCAGCGTCAAACGCCCGCAGCACATCGCTCTCCGTATCACCTGGCGCGATCCATAGAACTCGCATGGTCGGGCTGACCGCCGGCGCAAACGCGCCCGCCCGAAGTTCTCGCAGCATCGCGAGCGATGCCGCGTCGCGTCCGCAGCCGAAGATCAGTAGCTCGACATCCCCAGGCTGGCAGCACAATCTCAAAAACTCTTGATTGGGTGCCTTTCGCGCGTCAAAGCCGTCGAGCAGTAGCTCATCCACGATCGGCCTGTTTCGCAGGGTGTCCCCAAAGACGACGATCGTCATGCACACCGCGTTGCGTGCTTCTCCGTTGCTCGATGTACCTATCATCTATTCCCCTTTTCTCGGGTGCGTGACCTCGGCTCCCGCCTGCGGGCAAGCAGCGACGCTTCACCCGCCTAAAGGTGAAGTGCTGCAATCCTGTGAGTTAGGTGCTTTGGTCCGGTTCGCGCGGCCTCGCTTAGACCGCGCCGCCACAGAATCGTGTTGACGGCACCACATGTAACTGGCCGACCGGACGGGTTAATCCACGACCGCAACCAGCGCCGCAAAGGCTCCCGGTCGCGACAAGAAAGGCTAGGCCAGCGAGTTACCCGCCCGTGGCGCGCTTGCGATTCCTCGCCCGGAGAGGTACACCTGTGACGTGGCGATGAGAACGGGCGACTTTGAGACAGGCGTGATGAGAGCAGCGTCAATCCTTCCCCAGCCAGAAGAGCTCGACATTGAGCTCCTGCCGTTTCTCGGCGAGGTCGACACCCTTGGCGTGGTGCTGAAGGCACCGCTCGTTTTCATGGTGCCCTACCTCGCCGAGCTCGCGCCGATCGCAAACCGGGCCTATCGCGGCAAGCGCGAGGCGGTAGCCCGCGCCGAAGCAGAAGGCAAGTGGCAGAAGGTGCTCTGGCTGCACGAGAAGCCCTACCGAATGAGCGTGTTCCTTCAGGTATGCAACCGCATGGCCGACCGCGACTACTGGCAGGCGCTCGGCAGTCTGTGGCTTGAGACCGAGAATCTCCACGAGGATCAGAACGAGTGGGTGCGCGCGCTTACCGCCGACCGCGCCGGTCGCCCCCGATGGCTGATGGACGAGGACGAGCGCGCCGTCCTCGCCAGTCTCGGTGACCAAGTGACCGCTCACCGCGGGTTCCGTCGCGCGGGCAGGCACCTCGCACCGAGTTGGACGCTGAGCCTGGCGAGGGCGGAATGGTTCGCCCGACGCGGGATCGACCCCGGCACCAGCGGCTACGTTGCGAGCGTGACCGTGCCCAGGACGAGCGTGATCGCATACTTCGGCGGGCGCAGCGAGCAGGAGATCGTGCTCGATCCCGGTCAGCTACCCGAGCCGCAGATCACCGAGGTAGCGGCGCGCTTAATGCTTACGTGCGATCCGTGATCTGACACTCTGTGTCGGGTGAGCGATACATCTTCAGAGCGGCAGGGCTTGGCCGGGCGGCAGCTGGCTGACGCACGCAGAGATCCTCGTCTGGGGCATGGCCGGGAGGCGATGGCGGCGGACTGGTGGGCTGCGATGGGTGCCGCCGAGCGGGTACGCACGCTCGCTGACTGGGGTCTCCAGGAGCTGGTGGACTCTGAGGCTCACGAGCGCCAGCGCCTCGACGCACAGAGCGTAGCCGACGGGGCCGAGCGCGAGGCGGCACTGGCGGCGGCGCGCGAGCGAGCTGAGCTCGCGAAGGCTGAGAAAGAGAATCAGCTCGTCGAGCTAAACGCGACGACGCTCGTATCGATGCTAGGCGCACTTGACGCGCTCGTTGAGGGGCTTGTCCCGGCCGCCCGAGACTTTCTGATCGAGCACCTCTCGCGGAGGATGATCGACGAGGCGCGTAGCCTGGAGCCGCAGGCCGCCGCTCAACTTGACGACGAAACCTCGCAAGCCTTCCTTCAGCACGTGCGGGGCTTCGTCGCGGAGCAGCTTGGCACCTCGGACGCCGTACCGCAAGGCACGGGCGCAAAGCGCTGGGAGAGCGTTCTCAAACACGCAGGGCTACAGGTTGCAGCGAGCCGCCCGATTCCTGATGATCTCGACACAGCGCTGAACGAGATGGTTCAGCTACGCCACGTGCTGACTCATCGCGCCGGAAGGGTCGATGACCGTGCGCTCGTGAAAGCCGCGTCACTCCCATATGCCGACGGGGATCTGGTGCGGATCAGTCGCGAGGACTACCGCCGCTACTCAGCTGCGCTGTGGACATATGGCGAAGAGATCATACACCGGGTGATGGGCGACCTCGCGCCGGCACCTTCGCTTGAGGAATGGCGGCAGAACTACACGTTGAACGCGTAGCGATGCGCGTAGTCGTCGGTCGCTGTCACGCGGTGCCTCGGCCCGCCACCGCGTATTTAGGCGATCAATAGGCCGCGACCAAGCTCCGAGCCGGCCTCGGCGCGATGGTTTCCGTCGCCGTGCTCAGTCAGCGTCCGGCCGGTCTGCGGGTTGAAACAGTCCGTGGCGGATGCTGCCCATGAGTTCGCCCCAGCGTTCGTCTTGGTAGCGAGACCGCCGAGTCGCCTTCGAGCACAGATCCGGCGTGAGATCGATGAAGTTCGCGAAGGGTAGTGCGGCGAAGCCCGACTCGACCTTCCATCGCCGCATCAGCTCGGCGAAGTTCGCCCCCTGTTCCATCAGCGCCTCGATCGCTGCGAGCTCCTCGGCGCCCAGCAAGGCGACCGGCGGGAGACCTGTCAGAAGGCCGCGGCGACCGATTTCCCTGGCGATGATTTGTGGCATCGGCGGCATCGACGGGAAACCCTCGATCGCCAGGATCACCGGGAAGATCGTGCTGATACGCGCTCGATCCATTGTGTCGAGCACGAGCGTGCCGGAGCGGAAGTCTGTGATGTTGCGGTCTAGCTGCTTGGCCTTCTTGAGTACACCAGCCTCGAGGTCACTTGAGAACGCCGCATAGTCGCCGTGCGTTAGCGTGGCGACTTGCTGGCGCTTGGATACGACCTCGATGAAGACGGCCTCCGGCTCATAGTCGAGCACCACATCGGTCGAGTCAACGTTCCCCTGACGGCTTTGGTAGAGCCTGGCTCGATGGACTCGCTTGACCCCGACCGTCGGGATGGCGCGCTCGAACGTCCGCTGCACCCATTCCTCAAATACCTGGCCAAACGCGCCGGTGAAGTGCTCGCGGGGCTTGCCTTCTGCCATCGCGGCATCGGAGAGCACCCAGAAGATCCCCTCCGTCATGTGGCGCTCGAATGAGTCGACGGCAAACGGGACAAGCGGCTCAGCTTCGCCTGGCATCTGGAGGAGCGGCCGTTGCTCGAACGCTTGGCATCGGTAGACCGTCGGGCCGAGCCGTGCTTCTTCGGCGATGATCTCGGCGCGAGCCTCGTCGAGTGTCACGGCAGTCTGCGCGAGGACGGCATCCCATTCGACTTGCTCCACAGGCGTGTTGGCGAAGAAGGCGCGAGGAACGATGAGGTAGTCATCCGAGCTAAAGCTCCCGTACCCGAGGAACTGTGTATAGATCGCGAAGCCGACCATCAGCCAGCGCTGAAGTGAAATGCCCGTGTGGTGCTCGAACGCGGTAGCCGCATCGAAAGCCTCGGCAGTGGCGACCTCATCCCAGGTACGAGCGAAGATGTCGTAGTAGCGCGTCCAGAGAGCCACGCTATCGGGCCGGTGGTTGATCGCGGTTTGGCGGAGGATGAACGACACGACTTGTTCCTCTCGGTCCAATCGCAGATCCTCCCCGAGTAGCTCGGTGACTGCGAGCACACACTGAATAAAGTCGTTTGCGAGCGCGCCGTTGGCGAAGTCATCCGGCGGGCGAGGGTCAGCGTGCAGCACTGCGAGACGGGCGAGGTGCACGACCTGCTGGGGGAAGAACATCGAACGCGTGCCGCCATTCCCGTCGGTGAGGAGGGCCGCCGCGGCCCGCTTCACCGTCTCCGGCCAGTTGAGGCGACCCATAATTCGGAGTTGTTGCTGGAGGTCGCCGAGCGGTGCCGCGTCGATCATGCACGAGAGCCTGCCGAGCATTTGCAGGCAGTCGTAGGCGGACATCTTCTCTAGGCGGCTCGTGATCCACCGCTGATCGACAGGGCTGCCGCCGAGTTCGGAGTAGGTCACGAACGTTCGGGTGTATCTCTGCCCCGGATCCTGGCCGTCGCTTCCGGTGAGCGGAGTCCATAGACCGGTGAGTGTCGAGGTGCCGCCTCGGCGAAACGGCGACATGTCGAGCGCCATTGACATTCAGAGCGGTTCTGAGCGATTTCGCGCGGCGCCCGTGCGGCGCCTCTGCAGGCAATCGCTCGTCTCGGATCGCTCCTCCAGCTGAGCTGTCAGGGCTGGGGTGTCCTCGCCGTAACCGCCCAGGGATGTGACGCGACGGTCACGGCGGCACAGGCCGGTCCTTGGCGCACCGGTCGCGTCGCGACGATGCAGTCTGCTTCGACCCAACAGGAAGAGAAGGCAACGGCCAGAATCGGACTCCGACATCGTGCGTTGATCCTAGACTCGGGAGCGATGGATCTCGACCGCTGCAGGACGAGGCAATGCTCGTCGATGAGCTTGCTCAACTGCAGGGCGTTCGTGCCCAACGCGAATCTCAACGATCGGTCGAAGAAATCCTCGCCAATGTTCTCGCCGGGATCCGTCCAGAAGCGGGGCCACGAATAGCGGCGCGTCGCAACCGATTGCCGAGTCATGCCTAGAACCTACCTCGACTAAGCCCGCCACTCCAGGCGAAAAGAGGACGAAGCAGGCTGTCGGGAAACATCGGGATCAGCCGCCCTGAGTTCTTTGGGGGCGATTCAGCCGGGCCAGCGAGCCGGTCCCGGCCGCGACGGTCCCACACAACCGTCTCGGCCATGTCCGCGTTGCCGCATCACACGAGCAAAGCAGGCGTGCCGACCTGGGCTACTACGGAGCTTTCGTGCTCGACCCCGACGGCCACAACATCGAGGTCGTCAACCACAACCGCTAAGCAACGGCTTCGGAGTGAAGACCGGGATCGGAAGGTGCTGCCCACGCCTGGCCGACTGTCGCTACATCGGGTAGATGAGCCTTCCCGTCGCAGGTCCCTTGACGCTTGGTCCAGTGTAGATTGCCAGCTCGGCGTCGCTCAGCGCGTCGCCTGGCGGCCAGGTGAACATCCCGGTGACTGGCCAGATCCGGCGGTCGCGGTCGGCCACGTGCGGGTCACGATTCACTTCGAGGATCTGGTGGCCCAGGTAGCTGCGGATTACCTGCAATGTGAGCTCGCCTGTCGTGAATGTCTGGATGAACGCCGCGGGCCGATCCGGCGACCCGAGCAGCCTGTGCTGGTACTGGCCGACGAAGGTGCCGACGTGCCGCGCCGTGAATACGCTGACGATCGCGGGTAGTTTCCCGGAAGCTTGGGTCTCGTAGAAGACCGGATATGCCTTCGCCCACGCCTCCTTGATCCTCGTGTCCCGCTCCATTGTCTGGAAGATCGAGCACTTGAGATAGGCCCAGAGGGCCAGCTTGCGCTGCGTCTCAGGGGCGAGCGCGATCGAGCGGCCAAGCATGAGCGGCAGCGCGAACGGCTTGGCGGCAGCCTCGATCTTGCTCATCCAACCGCTGTTGCACTCATCGCAGACGTCTTTGATGGTCGCTTCGAAGACCGGCGCCTCCCAGACCTCGTATGGCTCGCCTGGCGGTCCGTCGTGTAGGGCGTTGCGAATCTTCTTGCCGCGCTGGTCGGGCGCAATCGCGGCCTGCGCCCACCTCGGCCAAAGATGCTCCTTGGACATCTTGCCGCCGCGTCCACAGAACAAGCAGGTCTTGCTGGAGCCGTGCGTCGCTCTCACAGTCGTCTTTGGCGTGAACATCGAATATCCACTATATGAGCCGGCGTGTCGAACTTGTGTGGTCCGCGGGCGGCCTCAGTGGCACCAGTGCGGGTGGGATGGCGCTGCTCCTCGTCCAACCCTGTCCGCTATAGGTCAAGTCGGATATTGAAGTCGCTCGCGACGCGACTCGCCCACTCCCGGACCGTAGGGTCGTCAATGGCGTTCGCTCCGCTCAGGTAGTCTCGCGCCTTGGTCATTTCGCCAGCTTCGGCTGCCATTCCGCCGAGGCGTACCTGGGACCACGGCTCGCCGAAGGTGGCAGCTCGTTCGTAGAGCGGTTTGGCGTCGTTTGGTCGCCCTAGCTGGTCCAGGGCATTGGCGAGATTGAACGCAATGTGGCCTTCCGTCTCGTCATCGGCTAACTCCAGGGCGCGTTCATAGGCCGCGATTGCCTCGTCCGGCCGACCCTGCTCCCGAAGCTCGTTGGCGAAGTTGCTTGCGGACTTTGCGTCTCCGAGCTCGGCGCCACGCTTGTAAGCGTCAGCGGCGCCGGGATCACCAATCTCCTTCAGGATGTTGCCGCGTCGGAACGCCGACTCTCCGGCAAGCTCGAACTCGTCAAACACCGACGCGTCCCTGTAGTAGTCGGCGGCTTCCTCCTTGTCGCCACGGCCATCTGCGATAACCGCGAGGAAGTACGCGGAAAGGGAACCGCCCTTGGGATGCGCAGGGTGTGCTTGACGGAAGAACTGCTCGGCTTCTTCCTCGTTGCCGTCTCTGAGCAGGTAGACGCCAAGGTAGGCCGGTGCCGCTGGGTGGTGACGTTCCGAAGCACGCCGCAGCGCTGCCAGCCCTGCATCGTTGTCACCTTCGGCAAGACAGAGGGATGCGTAGTTGTAGGCGGCGTTGGGGCTACCCTTCTCGTCCGCCTCGGCGAATGCGAGCTTTGCCGCGGCGGCGTCACCCGCCTCCAACGCGGCCAAGCCACGACGGAATGCTTCCCGGCGGGGCAAGAACACCGCGGACTCGTCTTCCTTCGCAAGGCTCCGCTCGTCCAGCATCGGGGACGGCTTCAACTCGTCGTAGCTAGGGAACGTGATCCCGAACCCGCTATGACGCTCCGCGGCCTCCGACACGAAGTGGATCAGATCCTCGGCGAGTCGCATCGCTTCGATCGCCTCCTGCACGGTCGGCCTGTGGCCCGTGTGAGCAACCCGGTTGCGGAGCTGGTAGGCAACCCGAAGCCAATTGTTCAATGGGTCCGAGCCGCTGAACTGCTTGTCCACCGCGACGCCTAGCTTCTTGGCGAGGTGATCCTTTACGAGATTCATGAAGGCAGTTTCCAGGACGTTTTCGATTCGTTCCTCCGACGAGCCCTTGTCAAGCTCAATACCGCGGACCACTCGGTTCACCAGCAGCTCGATAGCCGTGCCGGTCTCAAGCACCGCCTGGGAGTAGAGGCCCATATCAAAGGAGCGTCGGGCTGCGAACGTAAACTCCATCGTGGAGAAGAACGGGAGACCGAGTCCTGAGCGGTCGGCGATCGCCATTGCGTGGTTGATGACGCCGCCGTCGTGGTCGGTGTCTCGTGCGCCGCGACCTTCGTGCAGGAGAAAGTGGAACGCTGCGAGGTTCGGGATTCGTCCACCGCGTACGTTCCTCATGTCGCCTTGGAAACCGAGAATTACGGGCGGCAGTTGGCGCTCCGTGATCGGCCCAATCCTATGGTCGTCTGCCGCGGCGCCAAGCGCGAGCAGGTTGGTGTTGAGCACGCTGAGCACGGTCGTGAATTGTTCGTGGAGCCATTCGTTCCCGAACTCGGTGCTCTCGCGCGGCACGATGCGAGTAACTTCCACAACGCTCCGCGATTCAAGGAATGGAGGCAAATCGCCTGGCGCCGCGTAGCCGCGCGGGAGTCGGGGGCCTACGGCCTTGATGACGTTCGCAATCGGGGGAGGAACCTCGTTGGTCACCCGATGGAAGCGCAGTGAGGTGCACGGGTGGACCGCCTGCTCCGGCAGGGGCGGCATCCCGAGAAAAGCCTGGAGGTCGAAGCCAGCCCAGTCCCCCAACGCCGGCTTGCTGAACTCAATCTCGTTAAAGCCGTGGCCTTCCGAAATACCAGCGTCGAGCGGCAGGTCCAGGTAGAACGAAAGGAAGACGAGTGGAGACCGGCCCACGGCGCCGAAGCCGGAGTCGGCCTCTTCGTGTTCCGGTGCGGGACCAGGGGCTTGTTTGCGTTTGCGGCGGAACAGGCTCATATCCGCTCATTCAGTCATGGCAGTGTGCGCATCTGGTCGACTGTCGGCCCGATCTGTGGCCAGTCGTCCACATCGAACCCCATCATCGAGACCCCCATCGAGGTGATGACACACGTCCGCGCCTTCTCAATCCAGCCTGGCGCGTCTTGGGGCAACGGCCGGTCTCCCGAGTCGAAGTTGTGGATGCCTTCGGGAGAGCGCGCGACTGGTGAGCCGCGAGTTGCGGCGTACAGCACTGTCTGGTAGTAACCGGGGTTACCACCCCAGTGCGACTCAACGTACGACCAATGTTTGTTCGCGTGCATCGATTGGATCCGGCCCGGTCCTCCCGTCTTCGCAAAGGTCGTCCGGCCGAGCTTTACATGTGTGCCTGGCTTCGGAGGGCGAAACAGAGTGAGCAGCCCCGCACGTAGGCGGCCTCTCCGCCCCCGCCCTTGGTATTTGGTCACCGCGACTGCCTGCGCCCATCGCGACGGAAGCCGGACGTTGGGAAACGAAAGCGTCGGGTAGAAGCTCTTCCGTCGTGTCGTGATGGAGAACGCCACGACGGCGCCGTCGTCATCGCTCACCGCCTGCACGAAGTAGAGTGGGTTGACGAAGAAGCATTCGAGATACCGATGCGTGACGACTGGCCGCGGCGAGCCCTCCTCAACTTCCACGCGGTAGTCAGGCCGGTCGCGCTCAAAGTGCCGCCGCATCGCGGGACGTTCCTGGAGCACCGACTCAAAGAACTCGAGCTGCGCGCCAGTGCCGAGTCGTCGGAGGCGGCGTGTTAGCTCACTCCGCCGCCCGACTGTTCCGGAATAAAGCGTTCGGCCTGAGCCGACGATCGCGAGACCCGCCACAACACCCGCTGCGACAGCGCCGAAGCTTTCGGCCAATGAGAGCGCGCTAGCCAATGGAGCCAGATAGTCGCACGGCGCCAGGCTCGACGACTGCACCGTCGCGGAAGCAGAAGCCTCCGTCGGAGGGTTAGTCTGGGCTGTCTCCAAGTGCTCCCGACAGTTGGGAGCTCGATAGGTCTTTGAGGTGGGACGGGTTCCCCGGCCGGGGAACCCGTCCGTGCCTCGACTCAGGCTGCCTCCTTCACCGGCAAGTGAAGAGAGAGGTTGAGCCTGATGACCAAGGATGACGTGCTGTTCGGCTACCGCCAGCAGTTGTTCGCGCAGGCAGCGAGGACGAGCGTCTCGGCGGCGTGCCGGATGTTCGGTGTGCACCGCTCCACCTACTACGCCTGGAAGCGCCAGGTCGACCGTCATGGCCTTGAGATGCTGCGTCCCAGAGAGCGCCGTCGGCCGCAGATGCCCAACCAGCTGCCGAAGATGGTCGAGGAGCGGATCGTGTCCTTCTCGATCGCGCACCCGGGGTTGGGGCCCAGGCGTGTCGCCTCTGAGCTCGCCCGGGAGAAGTGGGGCGGGATCGTGGTCTCGTCCAACGGCGTATGGAAGGTCCTCTGTCGCCATGGGCTGAACACCCGCTCAAAGCGCCTTGGATTGATCGCCGGCTACGCAGCGCCCTATGAGCCACCCAGGGATCCCGCTCCAGAGCAGCACATCGACGTCTCACGGCCTGGTGAGCTGGTCGGGATCGACTGCTTCTATGTCGGGCGCTTGAAAGGCACCGATGGTGCGATCTGGCAGCTCACCGCGATTGACATCGCATCCTCCTATGCCTGGGCTGAGCTCGTGATCTGCAAGCAGGGCAATCCGACCGCACCACAGACCTCAAAGCTCGCTCGGCGGGTCGCCAAGGAGCTGAAGACCGCCGGCTGGCAGTTGGAGCGGATGCTCTCAGACAACGGCAATGAGTTCCGCGGCAGTGACTTCCCCAACACCCTCGAGCGCCTGGGTGTCCGCCACAGCCGCATCCACGCTGGCAGACCACAGACCAACGGCAACGTCGAGGCGCTCCACAAGACGATCCTCGACGAGTGCTGGCGACCTGCCTTCGCCCGATACATCTACCCCCGCTTCACCGGGCTGAAGAGAGAGCTCGACACCTACCTGCGCTTCTACAACAACGACCGTGTTCACCACGGACGACTCACCCAGGGACGCATCCCCACAGACATCGTCTACCATGCCCGAAAGATGGAGGCAAGATGAGCCGCACCTGTCGGCACATCTTGGAGGCTGCCCAGTTTAGTCACGCCCGCACCGGACGATGACCGGTACTGGGCCCTGGCAATCCGAAGGCTTTCGCTTTGCTGGAGCGAGCAGGTTTGCGGCGTCGCGTGATCCGGGAGCGTGGCTGTGGCTCCGATAGGACATCAACCCCCGCCTTGCGTCTTGACCTGAAGCTTTTCTCGGTCAGGCGCGAGCAGCCAGAGCATATGGAATCGTGTCTACGGGGTCGAGTTGCTGTGCTGAGGCGAGTCGCCGCGAAGTGCCTCTGCCCCTGCGATGGCTGTCCACGGCTGCGCCCTGTGCCAAGGCGTGAGCCGCAGTAGCCCCCAGTGTGTGCCGTGCAGCAGTAGCCCGTGGCCGGGTGGTAGGCGGGCGATGTCGCCGGGGTTGAGGTTGCGGTGGCGTTGTGTGTGGTGGGTGATGCTTTCGGTGTCGGTGTGGGTGGCGAAGTGCTCGTCGGGCTCGCTGTGGCTGATGGTGTGGGAGGCGAGTTGGCGGTCGTATTCGCCGAGGGCTGTGGAGATGTTTTCGAGGGTGCGGGTGTCGGCGATGCCGGTGAGGATGAGCTTGGTTTGGAAGAGGGAGAGGAACCCGTCGGCGGCGTGGTCTCCCCAGCGGTTTCTGGCTTGGGAGAGGTCTTGGAGGCAGGCGAGGATGTGTAGGTGTTGTCCGCCGGCTTCTGAGATGAGTGCGGGGAGGTCGTGAATGGGTGCGATGTTGGCGATCTCATCGAGGCAGAAGAACACGGGCGGGGTGGAGGGGTGTTGGTGGGTGGCGTGTTGGTAGGTGGCGTGGCGGATCTGCTCGAGTAGCCCGACGACGAGTGGTGCGCAGAGGGCTTGCTTGTGGGCGGGGGCGGTGATGTAGATGGTGTCGGTGGATGCTGCGAACTGGTGGGGGTTGAAGTTGGGGTTGGCGGCTGCTTTGCGTGTGGTGTCAGCGTTGTAGGCGGCGAGGATGCCGGCGGTGGCGGAGAAGATGGAGGAGCGCTCGCGCTCGTCGGTGCGTGCGATCCCGACGAGCACGTCGTTTGCTACGTCGGCGTCGTGTGTTTCGAGGGCTTTGCCGGCGGGGTCGAGCTCGCCTCGTAGCACCCACCGAAGGACGGTGGCGATGGGCTGGCCTGTGAGGAAGGCGGCATGCAGCAGCGGTGCGAGTAGCGCGGCGGATCGCTCTGACCAGTGGTGCTCGTTGCGGGTGCCGTGCGCGGCGGGTGAGATGGAGGTCATCGCGCGGGCCATCAGCAGCGCCTGATCCCATGTGTTGGCGGCGGCGACGGGCGACCAGCACAGCCGCCGTATGCCTTGTGGCCAGTGGGTTTGCTCGCCGGAGGGGTCGAACAGCCACACCTGGCCGATCTGCGAGCGTGCGTGGCGGGTGGCGTTCATGACCTCGGGCTTGGTGGACGTCGAGACGGCGGCGCCGGGCGCGGCGAGCAGCGACGGGATGACGATGCTGCTCGTCTTGCCCGAGCGCGGCGGGCCGAGGACCATGACGGCGTGCTCGGGGTCGGCGGTGACCCACCGCCCGGCGGGGGAGAGCCCGAGAAACGCGCCGCCCCCAAGCTCACGGCTGTGCGCACGAACGACTTCGCCGGGGTTCTCAGCGCTGGCGATCTGATCGACCAGCCGGCTCGCCGGCGAACGCTCCGCCCGCGGGAACGGCAGATGCAGCCGTCCGGTGTTGAGCGCGCGGGCGAGGAGGAACAGCGCGGCGAGGATCAGCCCGTCGCGGACTGTGGTGTGTAGCGCCCAGGTGAGCGGGTTCTGCCCGTTGGGGTGAGCGAGGCGGTAGCCGGCCAGCTCGAAGACGATCAGAAACAGCCCGATCGCGCCAAGTTTCCACCGGCGGCGGTGTTTGCTGGGGGGTGGGATGTGCTCGTGTGTTGGCCCCCACGGCTCCCGTGAAGATGATATTGACATCAGAGGCACATCATACTATAGTGACGAGCATGCAGACAAGCGAACGGAACGGCAAAGAGATGAGGGGGAGGGGTCGGTGAGCGGCAAGGACAGGGCGCGGGGTGTGGCGGCGCGGGGTGTGGTGCGCGAGATCGACCAGCAGCTAAACCGCCTGGACAGAGAGGAAAAGGCGATCGAGCGCGAGCGCGAGCAGCTATTGGCCGCCCGAGCCGCGCTGGCCGGCAGGGCCGCGGCGGGCCCCGCGCGCGGCAAGCGCATCAGCCAGGATGACATTGCCTCCTTCCTCGCCGAGCACCCCGGGTCGCTGCCCGCGCAGATCGCCCAGGCACTCGAGGTCCCGGTCACGAACGTCTCCACCCACCTGTACCGCGCAAGGGACGAGCGCTTCGCTCGCAAAGAGGATGGTTGGCATCTAATCTCTGGAGCGGGGGAGTGAGCGATGCCCGGGAGGCAGACGATGCCCGCGTCAACCACGACACCAGCACCACCGGCGATCACGCCGGGGGTGGTGCGCGGCCTGGCCACCTACCTGATCCGCCCGAGGGATGTGAGGTTGGGGTGGCTGGTGTTGTATGCGGGGACGTTCTTCATGCAGCTGTTCTGCAGCGCGTTTCGTGCGTGGTTCGTGTCCTACCCGGTCCTGTGGGTCGCGTTCAAGATCATCGGCCAGTCGACAGGCCCCGTGTACTACCTGGCGTTCGCTGTGGGCTTCGGGCCTCTGTTCCTGTCCTTCGCGACGCTGATCCTGCCGCTCGGTGGCTGGTTTTGGGAGCAGCAGATCGGCGCACGCTCACCGTCAGAGCGCGAGCAGCTCGTCTACCAAGACGCGCTCGCGACCCTCAAACACAAAGACCCGAACCTGCGCCCGCCGCTGCGCTGGTGCGTCCTCGACACATACACCCCGAACGCGGCGGTGTATGCGGACACGCTGATGCTGACGCGCGGCCTGCTGGAGAGCGGCTACCTGGAAGGCGTCCTCGCGCACGAGCTCGGACACCTGAACACCAGCGACGCGCGGCTCACCGCCGCCCTTCA
>Ga0302325_10014153_pt1 | contig 16992 bp, 16 predicted proteins | sample Palsa_T0_2_FD_201948 | JGI IMG/M metagenome (GOLD analysis project Ga0302325, IMG submission 201948) | Peat permafrost microbial communities from Stordalen Mire near Abisko, Sweden - Palsa_T0_2 | ecosystem: Environmental > Terrestrial > Soil > Palsa > Peat permafrost | place: Sweden: Abisko... | reverse complement strand
CGGGCGCGCTCTGTCCGTGCGGCTTCGACATCATTTCCACTTCATCGTTGACGGTAGTGGGAAGGATCGCGTCTGCGACGCGGCCGTCGCCGGCGATTTTCGTCGACAATTGAGATACCATGGCGGACACCGATTCCGTTCGTGTTGCGACTTCTAAAGATCAGGTTTCGGCTGGGTCCCGGTGCTGGAGATTACCTGCCTCGATGCGCAGGACCTGCTCCGCCAGCTCATGGAACTCGCGGGGCCAGTGGTGGTACGCTACCTGTAGTCGATCGGAAACAGGAGACAATTTGAATATTCGCAAACACGCCACCACAGGTCTTTGGACAATTGGACTTCTCGTCACGCTCGCAGCCAGCTTAGATGCCGACGATATGGCCTATATGCTGGGAACGGCGGCGCTGGGGGTTCAGAATCCGCTCGGGATCGTCGACCTCAACACGGGCGTGTTTACTTTGATCGGCAATATGGGATCCGGGGGGTACACCGGCCTGGCTGCGTTGAACGGTGTTCTATACACCGAACAGAACGGACTGCTTTATTCGGTCGACACCAGCAACGCAAATCTCACCCTCATCGGCGGGCTGAACGGCAACAATCTCGCCGCTTTCGGCTCCACCCCCACTGGACTGTACGGCCTGGCCGGTACGGGCTCTTCTGTGGTGGCTACTCTGTTTTCGATAAATCCCCAGACGGGCGCCATAACAGCGATTGGGCCGATCGGCGCCGGCGCCGTACCCAACGGTCAAGGCTATTATGCGAGGCTTTCCGTCGGGTCCAGCACGCTGTACATGGAGTTCAACAGCAATCTTTACACCATCGACACGACCACCGGCGCGGCCACCCAGGTGGGAACTACCGATAGTAACGACTATTTAAGCTCCGTGCCGCTTTTCGAAAACGGCACTTATTACGTAGGCTATGGTTCCGGAATTGGCACGATCAACGTCACCACCGGCCAGATCGCGCCCGGCTCCGCGCTTTCCGGAGGACCGGGGTCCTTGGTCGGTCTTGCGCCCGATCCTCTGCCCGCGGGCACACCGCCGTTCATGCTGACGGCGAACGCCTATATGCTCACAACAGCGGCGCAGGGGAACCAGAATCCGTTCGGGATCGTCGACCTCAACTCGGGCGCGTTTACTTTGATCGGCAATATGGGATCCGGGGGATACGACGGCTTGGCTGTTGCCAACGGCGCTCTGTACACCGAACAGAACGGACTGCTTTATTCGGTCAACACGGCCAACGCAAACCTCACCCTCATCGGAGGAGTGACGGGCACCCCCAATCTCGCCACTTTCGGCTCAACCACCACTGGACTCTACGGCCTGGGCAGCACGGGTTCTCTTGACGTGGCTACTCTATTTTCGATAAGTCCCCAGACAGGCGCCATGACCGCGATTGGGCCGCTCGGCGCCAACGCCGTACCCAACGGTCAAGGCTACTACGCGAGGCTTTCCGTCGGCTCCAGCACGCTGTACATGGAGTTCAACAGCAATCTTTACACCATCAACACGACCACCGGCGCGGCCACGCAGGTGGGGACTACCGACAGTAACGGCTTTCTAACCTCCGTGCTGCTTCTCGAATACGGCACCTATTATGTCGGCACCGGTTCCGGCATTGCCACGATCGTCGTTGCCACTGGCCAGATCGATCCCCACTCCTCGATTTTCGGAGCAGGAGGGTCCCCCGTCGGTCTTGCGCCCGATCCTCTGACCACGCCCACCCCGACGGTCACGCTGGTGGCGAATGCGGAGGGTGGCGTTGCGACGATTGCGCCCAATTTGTGGGTGGAGATCAACGGTTCCAATCTTGCCCCGGCGGGCGATACACGCATCTGGCAGATCTCGGATTTTGTGAATAGCCAGTTGCCCACCAGCCTGGATGGAGTCGGCGTCACGGTCAACGGCGTGCCTGCGTACGTTTACTACATCAGCCCCACGCAGGTGAACATACTCACGCCTCCGAATGCCATTTCCGGATCGGTACCCGTGCAGGTCTCCGACAATGGAGTAATCAGCGCAAGTTTCATGGTGCAGGCGCAGGCGGAATCTCCCTCATTCTTCGTTTTCGGCGGCGGACCTTATATTGCGGCCACCCACGTCAACGGAAGTTACCTCGGTCCAACCAGTCTGTATCCCGGTTTGACCACTCCCGCCCAGCCCGGCGAGACAATCGTGATGTACGCCAACGGTTTCGGACCCACGTCGACGCCGGTGGTGAGCGGGTCCGAAACGCAGTCGGGAACGTTATCGCCAATGCCGGTGATCACCATCGGCGGCGTAGTTGCGACGGTAACCTTCGCCGGCCTGGTTGTTCCGGGCGAGTTTCAGTTCAACGTGGTAGTGCCGCCCTCGCTCGCCAATGGCGACCAGCCCACGATGGCAATGTACAACGGCTTCACGACGCAGGCGGGAACGCTAATAACGGTGCAGCAGTAACTGGTATAAGTTCGATACGCGGCGTACGCGCTGGCAGTCACCTGGATATCTTCAAACGCCCCGTAAAGAAATCCCGGTTGCGACTCCGCTCCGGAGTTCTGGGTGGGCGCGGAACCCGGCTGGATTTTGGCGCCATTAGTTCCAGTAATTCAATCTATGCCGGCCTGGAACGTATGGATATACTTCAAGGTCACCCGACCACCCAAAGAAAGACCGGACGCCGAAAATGCCGCGATTTCCGAGGGATCGGGATCGACTTCAACGACAATCTCAATAGGTACCGAAACTCCCGTCGAGCAAACGAACCCGGGCGGAACCGGGGTCCGTCAGGGTGCCGTTAGCGGTGCGGGTCCGGACGGGAACTTCGGTGCTCTGGCTGCCGTCGGCATGCTGGAACACCAGCCTGGCCGTGACCCAGGATTTCGGATCGCCGCCCGTCCAGCTAATCGTCAGGGGCTTGCAATCGGAGAACACGTCAAGTTCCCCCAGCGGCGTCTGTATCCGGATGTCCGCCCCTATCTGGATAGTGGCCTGAAACGCGCCCACATCCGCCCCGCCATTTGCCGTCAACGTGTAACTGCCCGTCTGCAAGGCGCCGGCGGGCAGCGTGGCCTGGTAAACGGATAAGCCGCTCACCGGCCCCTGCTGTGGAACCAGGGGCACCGGCGCCGGGCCAAGGTTGGGACCCTGCATCGTGACGGTCCCGGCCGCCAGGCTGCGGTAACCAGCCACGGGACAAGCCGGGCCGAGAAGCGTCATGGAGGTAGGGATACCCGGACCCACGTCGCAAATGCCCGTGGGCGGCGGGCATCCATCGATGTACACCGGGGCCGGCGGCGCCAGCATCCCCGGCGAAGCCTGCAGTGCGGCAGTCACCATGTCGGTCTCGGTGACTGCGCTCAGCTCCGTCGTGTTGACTATCTTTTGCCAGGTGATCTGCCCATAACCGGCCGACGGCGGGTCCGCGCACGGCCCGCCACCCTGCATTATGGCAATAGTGACCGGCTGGCTGAGCACCTGCAACAGGCCGCCGTACGAGACACCGTACCAGACCTGAATCGGCACGGCACATCCCTCCCGTACCGTGGCCGGGACCTGAACATTCACTTGGTCCAATCCCACGAAGCCCGGCGTAAGGCCCGTCCAACCCGCGGATACCGCCTGATTCACGCCCTGGAGGTCGAACTCGACGCTCGCCCCGGGCGCTTCCCCCAACAAGGGCGCCAGCGGTGCTGCGAAACCATCCGTGTAGATTCCCGTGACCCCGGTTGCGTAGACGGATATCCAGTCGCCCGGCGAAGCGCTGTTACCGGATGAGTTGACCGAGAAAGGCTCCCATCGGCGGCCATGTTGAGCACCGCCCCTTGGCCGCAGCCGCTTTCGTCCATCGTAAAGACGCCGGCCTCATTCCACGCGTTATCCGGGGGCCCGTAGGGTTGGCTGGTCCCCGCCGCGGTGGACACCACGAGATCCACCACCCCGGCGTTCGGCACCTGAAAATTGATCTGCACCGGCGAGACATAGTACAGCGGCACAGCCTGTCCGAGCACCGTGACGCTGGTCCCGCCAAGTTCGAACGGCAGCGGCACCGCTTGTGCAGCCGCCGTGGTGGCCGCCAGGTTCGCTCCGAAGATTGAGGCGATCGATCCAGGCGATCCAAACGTGGGTTGGTAGCTGGCTGAATTCACCACGCGGGAGACGACCGGTGTCTGGCCCCAGGCTGAGACTGTTATGGCCGCCAGCGCGACCAGCACGCGCTTCCTTTCATGGAGCCTCTAGATCGACGCTTATTGCACATGACTCGCCAGCCCTGAAACCGTGAAAGTAAAAGTCGGGCTGCCCAGCGGTTGCCTAAAAACGCGACTCCACCTACGCAGATAACAAGGTCTGTAAATCAAAGATGCGCTTTTTTCTTTGCCCTGTCAAGCTTCTCTTGAGTCGCCATCCGCGCGGTTCGGACCGGCTGCTGCAAGATTAAGTTTCCCCATGCTCGTGCAAGAAGCCCTCGATTACGCAGAGCAATTCTGGGACATCGCGGCTCGCCACCAGCCAGGGGGGATGCGCTTTGCGGCCTCGCCGATGATTTCGAGGTTTCGCATCGCGGCGTCCTGGTAAATGACATTGCGGAAGAACTCCTCCCGGCCTGCTTGCACGCAGTCGCGTACCCGTTCACAGCGCTCCCGGATATGGTGCAGGTAAGGAACTCGTTTTTCATAGCGGAACGGCTTCCCGCAACACCTCGTCCCGAATGAACCAGTGGAGGCCGCGTTCGGAGCCAATGTCCACGGTCACGCCGAGCAGATCCTCAAGGTCTTGCTTGAGGCCCACGACGTCGAGCAAGCTGCGATCCGGCTCCCACTCGACGAGCAGATCCAGGTCGCTTCCATCGGTAGCCTGACCGCGTGCCACTGAGCCATACACCCGTACGCTCCGGGCGCCGTGCCGTCGCGCCAGATCGATGATGGCACCGCGCCTCTCATGACGCAACTCCTCGAGGGACACCATACACCATCCAGTCTCTCGCAGCGGCGGCCATCCTTGCAACATAGCGCATTGAACGCGTCCTTCAGCGTGACGTCGGTGCTGTATGGGGGCCCACGGGCCGTCCGTCACCTGCGGTAGCAGTTGCATCGGATCGTTGATTCTTAACGCTCAAGTATACCTTTTTCGAGGTCTGATTCGCGTGGCAGAGGTATTCTAGTGGGTGAGGCCGTTCATGACTGTCACAGTCGATCTTCCGCCGGATGTCGAGACTGCGTACCTCTCCGAAGCACGGGCTAAAGGCGTGCCGGTGGACGATCTTGTGCGCGAGGTACTCATCGCCGGCAAGCCTGCTTTGCCTTCTGCGAAAACGGTCTTCGAGCAAGGGCTGGGGTTGTTTGGCAGTCCTGAAGATGCCGCTTTGCTCGATGAAGTCGTCGCGGCCGCATACGAGGAGCGGCGGCGCCCTACCGGGCTGTCGCCCGCCCGGTAAGCGATGCGCAAGTCTCTTCTCGACACCGACATTCTCTCCGAGTACCTGAAGGGTCACAACGAGATCGTCACCAGCCACGCCGCTCAGTATGCCCAGCAGTACGGGGTATTCACGTTCACGAGCGTGACGGTCTACGAGATTGTCTATGGCTTTGAGCTGAAAGCGGCATCCGGGCAACTGAAGAAGGCGCTGGCCTGGCTCAATCGCAACGAGCAGATTACTCCAACCGGTGAGGACTACCTCGCGGCGGCCACTATCAAGGCAGCGGCAAGGAGACAGGGTTCGGTGCTGGAGCTTCCAGACTGTCTTATCGCCGCAGTTGCCGTTCGACTCGAGATGCCACTGGTGACCGGCAACACCGACGATTTCCAGGCCATTCAAAGGACTGGGATCAACCTGGCCATTGAGAATTGGCGCGAACCTTAAAAGCCCGTCAATCGCTCCTTTCCGCCCTTGCGCCCTCTAATCCGGATTGGGAGTGACAGATACTTACCCCCGCCGCCCCGCCCCTTTCGCGCTACCCTTACATAACGTGAGCACAATTTCCGAACCCCCATCCCCCGCCTCTGCCGCGAACAGAGTCGCCCGCACGGCCCACATGCGCCTCCTCGTCGAGCAACTGAAAAAGCTGGAAGACCGCCTGCGCACCGGCGGCGGACCCGCCAAAATCGAGCGCCAGCACCGCGCCGGCAAGATGACCGCCCGCGAGCGCATCGCCGCCCTCATCGATCCCGGCACGCCCTTCCTCGAAATCGGCTTGCTGCTGGCCTACGACCAGTACGATGGCGAAGCCCCAGGCCTCGGCTCGGTCACCGGCATCGGCATCGTCGAGGGGCGCCACGCGGTCATCATCGCGGGCGACGCCACCGTCAAAGCCGGCTCCTGGTGGCCTGAAACCGTCACCAAGGGCCTGCGCGCGCAGGAAATCGCCATGCGCAACCGCGTCCCCATCGTCTATTTGGTGGATTCCGCGGGCGTCAACCTGCCGTACCAGGACCGTATTTTTCCGGGCCAGTATGGCGGAGGGCGCATTTTTTACTATAATTCTCTTATGCGGCGCAAGCTCCGTGTGCCGCAAATCGCCGCCGTGATGGGTCCTTGCATCGCGGGCGGCGCCTATCTTCCCGCGCTCAGCGATTACATCATCATGGTCGAAGGCACGAGCTTCATGGGCCTAGGTGGTCCGAATCTCGTCAAAGGCGCCACGGGCCAGGTGGTCGATTCCGAAGCCATCGGCGGCGCGCGCATGCACACCAGCGTCAGCGGCGTGGCCCACTACATGGCCAAGGACGATGCCGAGTGCCTGGCCCGCATCCGCCAGCGCTTCCGCGATTTGCCCGCGCCGCTCGCTCCCTCGCAAGGCAACCCGCCGGCCCGCTCCACCGACGATATCTACGGCGTCCTCCCCGAAAACCACCGCTTGCCCTACGATATTGAGGAGGTCATCTTCCGCATCTTCGACGCGGGCGATTACACCGAATTCCAGCCCGATTACGCCCCCGAAATGTTGTGCGCCAACGCCCGCCTGGGCGGACATCCCGTCTCCATCATCGCCAACCGCCGCGGCTTTCTGCGCTCCGAAGGCCGTCCCCGCATCGGCGGCATCGTGTACACCGAATCGGCGCGCAAGGTCGCGTACTTCGTCGAAATGAACGAGCGCCTCGGCCATCCCCTGATCTATTTGCAGGATGTATCCGGCTTCATGGTCGGCCCCGAAGCCGAGCGCGACGGCATCGTGCGCGCCGGCGCCGACATGGTCGAAGCCATGTCGTGCACCACGGTGCCCAGGCTCATCCTGACGCTGAATCACGCGAGCGGCGCAGGCTACTACGCAATGGCGGGCCAGGGCTTCGAGCCGAACTTCACCTTCAGTTGGCCCACCGCCCGCATAGGCGTGATGGAAGGCGATTCCGCCGTGCAGGCGCTGTTCTCGGTCGAACTCGAAAAATACAAGGCGAGCGGCGAGCCCCTCCCCAAGCAACTGCAAGCCGCCATCGACAAAACCAAAGCCGACTACGAACACTGGCTCGACGCCCGCTACGCCGCCGCCCGCGGCCATTGCGACGCCGTAATCGATCCCCTCGAAACGCGCCAAATCCTGACCATGGCCCTCGAAGTAACGCTGCACCGCCCGCGAGGCGAAGCATTGGTGCTGGAAACGCTATGACAAAGGTTCTTTCCATTCGTGACCTTTGGGACTCGCATGACATCCAGCGATGGACAGGGGCCCTTGATGCATATTGGGCCTACGTTCGCCCCGAAAATGAGCGGCTGGAACGCGAGTTTGAGCGCCTTGATGCCCAGAGTGTCCAGGAGTTATCTCCAAACGGCTGGTATGCGTTTCTGCTCGAAAAGTATTTTCGCTGGAAGTATACGGCCCCAAATCGGTACGAATCTACGACGGCTCAGCTTCGGAAATACTGCCTCGGCGACGGGATTGCGGAACTCGACGGCATTAGATCCAACCTCTTTCGATTCGATAAAAATGATATTGCTTCCGGCCTCCGTATCGCCGCTGGAATTAAGGGCCTTGGAATCGCCGGGGCTTCGGGGCTTCTCGCGGTGCTCTTTCCGAGCTTCTTCGGGACGGTCGATCAGTTCGCACTGAAAGCACTCCGCAAGATTGACGACCTGCCTGATCGGCCTGTTCTTCTTCGTGGGAACCCACAAGCGATCGGCATTCGGGTCGGCACGGCAATGATACAAGTCATGCGGCGCAAAGCCGCGGAAAACGCAAGGGTATTCAACACGGATTCGTGGACGCCGAGGACAATCGATATGGTGCTCTGGGCATGCCGTGATCCAGAGGAGGACGCCGGAAAACGGCGTTTTCGAACCCATGATTAGAATCGCGAATGGCCAAGGCTTCTGGGGCGACTGGCTGGAAGCGCCCGTGCGCCTCGTCGACGACGGGCCGATCAACTACCTCACGCTCGATTACCTCGCCGAAGTGACCATGTCGATCCTGCAGAAGCAGCGCCAGGCGGATCCCGAGCTCGGCTACGCGCGCGATTTTCCACCCCTAATCGGGCGAATCGCGAGTAAGTTGCAAGATAAGCAGATCAAAGTCGTTGCCAACGCCGGCGGCGTGAACCCCGTAGCCTGCGCGCGCGCCGTACTGAAAGCCGCCCCCGGCCTGAAAGTCGCGGTGGTGCTCGGCGACGACATCCTCCCCCGCATGGACGAATTCCTCGCCAAAGGCTACGAACTCCGCAACATCGATACCGGCGAGCCGCTCTCCACTATTCGCGACCGCGTACTCAGCGCCAACGCCTATATCGGCGCATTCCCGCTCGCCGAAGCCCTCGCCACCGGCGCGGACGTAGTCATCTCCGGCCGCTGCGCCGACGCGGCCCTGGTGCTGGCGCCCATGATCCACACCTTCGGCTGGCAGCCCGACGACTACGACAAGCTGGCCTCCGGCATAGTCGCCGGCCACATCATCGAGTGCGGCGCGCAATGCTCCGGCGGCAACTGCCAGGTGGACTGGCAGACTATCCCGGATCTCGCCAACATCGGCTACCCCATCGTCGAAGCCGAACCCGACGGATAGTTCGTGGTGACCAAGCATCCCGGTACCGGCGGCCTCATCGACACGCTCGGCGTCAAAGAGCAGCTTCTTTACGAGATCGGTGACCCGCGCCAATATATGACTCCCGATGTCATCGCCGATTTCACTTCGCTGCATCTCGAAGACATCGGTCCCGATCGCGTGCATGGCTGCGGCGTGCGCGGCGCCCCGCGCCCGCCCATGCTGAAAGCGTCCATCAGCTATCACGCCGGCTGGAAAGCTTCCGGAACGCTGGTCTACAGTTGGCCCCAGGCGCTCGAAAAAGCGCGCGCCGCGGACCGAATCACTCGCCAGCGGCTCGATCAACTCGGTCTGCGCTTCGACGAAATCTACACCGAATACTTCGGCGTAAATGCATGCCACGGTCCCGCGGCGCGGCCCGTACACGATCCGCCGGAAGTGCAGGTACGCATCAGCGTGCGCGGCGCCGACAAGCGCGCCGTCGATCGCTTCACCCGCGAAATGATTCCGCTGGTGCTCACCGGTCCGCCCGGCGGCACCGGATACGGCGATGGCCGTCCCGAAGTGCGCCAGATCGTGGCCTACTGGCCGGCTCTCGTTCCGCGCGACGAAATCCGCACGCGCGTGGAGGTTGTCGCATGAAAGTGCCTCTGTCACGCATCGCCCACACCCGCTCGGGTGACAAGGGCGACATTTCCAACATCGGAGTCATTGCCTGGGAACCGCAATACTATCCGATCCTGTTGCGCGAGGTTACGCCGGAGCGCGTGAAAACCTTTTTTGGCGAGATGGTGCGGGGCAACGTCGACCGTTTCGAGCTGCCCAATCTGCATGCCCTGAACCTGATGCTGCACCAGGGCCTGGGCGGCGGCGGCACCATGTCGCTGCGTACCGACGCGCAAGGCAAAACCATGGGCGCCGCACTGCTGGCTATGGAGATCGATGTCGATGAGCGAGAGCTTACAGATTAGCCGCCAAGGCCGCGTCCTGCTGCTAGCGTTGAACCGTCCCGAGCGGCGCAACGCGCTCAATATGGAGCTGTGCGTGGCGCTGGGCGAGGCATTCGAACAAGCGGAGGCCGACGCCGGCGTGGGCGCCGTTCTGCTCAGTGGCAATGGCAAATCATTTTGCGCCGGCATGGATCTGCATGAGGTGCTGTCGCCCGCCGCCGGCCCCATCAACGAAGTACACGAGCGCATTTTCACGGCCGGGCTGCGCATCACCAAGCCGTTGATCGCCGCCGTGCATGGCGCGGCGCTGGCCGGCGGGACCGGCTTGGCCGCCAATTGCCACATCGTGGTAGCGGCCGAGGATGCCACCTTCGGGCTGACCGAGATCCGCATCGGACTCTGGCCTTTCGTCATCTTCCGGACCGTGGCGGCGGCCTTGGGCGAACGCCGCGCCACCGAATTGGCTTTGAGTGGCAGAATCTTCGGCGCCAGCGAAGCCCGCGAATACGGCCTGGCGCACCACGTGGTGGAAACCGCCAACCTGGTGGCGCGCGCCCGCGAAATTGCCGGAGCCATTGCCGAAGCCAGCCCAACCGCCATCCGCGCCGGACTGCAGTTCGTGCGCGAAGCTCGCGGCAAAGGATGGGAGGATGCGGGCGCGCTGGCCCGCCAAGCCCGCAACGAGGTCTTCCGCAGCGCCGACTTCCAGGAAGGCATCCGCGCCTTCCAGGAAAAGCGCCCGCCAAAGTGGCCAGCGACGGAGCAAAAGCTATGAAGTGGGGCAGGCCCATGGCCTGCGGCGGCCTCGTAGGCCGCCCAAGCGGGTCCGAGGGACCCGCGCAGGCCGAGGGCCTGCCCCACAATATCTTGTACCCAAATGCAACCGAACCCATTTCCAGGTGCACAATGTACTTTACTTTTACCGCGGACGAGTTTAGTATAGTTACGATCCCCCGAGCAAGACGAGGTGAAAGGTTTTGCTGAAACTAAAACGCGTCGAACTGCAGGGCTTCAAATCCTTCTGCGACCGCACGGAGCTGCGCTTCAATGGCGGCGGCATCGCCGCCGTCGTGGGACCAAACGGCTGTGGCAAATCCAACCTGAGCGATGCCATCAGTTGGGTGCTTGGCGAACAATCGGCGAAGAGCCTGCGCGGAGCACGCATGGAAGACGTGATCTTCGCCGGCACGCGCGACCGCAAGCCGCTGGGTCTGGCAGCCGTCACCATGACGCTCGTGGATCCCATGCTCTACCAGGAAGCGCATGAAGCCGCCGCGTCCATCGTGGGAACCAACGGCCACGCGCACCCGCATGCCGTTCCTATCCCCATCACCGCCGCGCATGGCAAGAATGGCGAGATCACCATTACCCGCCGCCTGTTCCGCTCGGGCGAAAGCGAATACCTGATCAACGGCCACACCGCCCGCCTGCGCGATATCCAGGACATCTTTATGGGCACCGGACTGGGCCCGGAAAGCTACGCCATCATCGAGCAGGGCCGCATCGGCCAGATCCTCAGCTCCAAGCCGCAGGATCGCCGCGCGGTGATCGAAGAGGCCGCCGGCATCACCAAGTACAAGACCCGCAAACGCCTGGCGGAAGCCAAGCTGGAAAGCGCCAAGCAAAACCTGGCGCGCGTCTTCGACATTCTGGAAGAGGTGACCCGCCAGGTCAATTCGCTGAAGCGGCAGGCCGCCAAGGCGCGGCGCTACGCCGAGCTGAAAACCGAGATGGATGCCCGCCTGCGCGTGGCTTTGTCCGGCAAATTCCGCATGCTGGAGCGCGAAGCCGCCAAAACCGCGCTGGACCTGAACCTGGCCACCACCGGCCTGCGCGAGCTTTCCGAAGAAGTGGCCGGCAAGGAGCAGGCCCACGGCGAGTTGCAAGCCCAGTGCTACCAGACCGAGCAGCAGCTTACCGCCCTGCGCCGCGACCTGGCCGAGTGCCAGGTGGAAACCGAGCGCACTCGCGGCCGCCTGGAATCGCAGGTGAAAGAGAGTGGCGCCATTGAGCAGCGCATCGCGCAGGCCGAGCGCGAATCGCAGGAACTGGAGGCCCGCCTCGACCGCCTGGCCGCCGACCTGGAAGCCCACCAGCAGCAGGTGGCCGCGCTCGACCGGCAAATTGCCCAGTCGCGCGAGCGCATGCTGGAGAAAAACCGCCTGCGCGAGGAATTGCAGGCCGCCGTCCGCGAGCGCGAGAAAGCCATCGAGGCCAGCCGCACGGCGGTGCTGCGCCTGTTGGGTGAAGTCTCCACGCTGCGCAACCAGCTCGCCCAGATGAACGAGTACCTGGCGGGCATCGAGCGCGAAACGGCGCGCGTGCAAAAAGACGAGCAGGCCGCCATCGCCGAATTGGAGCGCCTGGGCACGGCCCGCGCCGCGCTATCCGAGACCATGGCGCAGCGCCAGCTTGAGCTGGAATCCGTGGCCGGCGAGCGCCAGCATACCGAAGAGGAATTGACCGTGCGCCGCCAGACCGCCATCGACGTGCGCGCCCGCATCGACCAACTGCGCACCGAATGCTCGCAGTTGAAGGCGCGAAAGGAATCGCTCGAACAGGTGCTGGCCCATCGCAGCTACACCACCGATTCGGTGAAGCGCCTCTTCGCCGCGCTCGAAAAGGGCAAGGCTGAGGATCTGAAGCCGCAAGGCGTGCTGGCCGATTTCGTGGAAGTCGATCCGCAGTTCGAAAAGCCGGCCGAAGAATTCCTGCACGACGAACTTGAATACGTGGTGGTGAAGGATTGGGCGCAAGCCGACCGCGGCCTCGACTTCCTGCGCGCCGAGCTCGACGGGCGCGCTACTTTTCTGGTGCATCCGGACAACGACGGCAATGGCAACGGACATCTGCCTGAGCCGCCCATCGGCCCCGAAACCGGCATCCTGTCGCGCCTCAGCGATTCGCTCCGCCTGACCAACGGCCTCACCGACTGCGCTGCCACTCTACTGCCGCGTGTTTCTTTGTGCTTCGTGGCCGAAGACCGCGGATCCGCGCAACGCCTGGCCACCAGCTATCCGCACCTCTATTTCCTGACCACCGACGGACTTTGCTATCACGGCCACACCGTGACCGGCGGCAAGAAGACCGCCAGCGGTCCGCTCGCCATGAAGCGCGAGGCGCGCGAACTCGGCGTCGCTTTGCAAGGCAGGCAGAAAGCGCTCGACGAGCAGGTGGCGCGACTGGAAGTTCTGGATCGCGAGACCGCCATCCTGGAAGCCGAACTGGAGCGCTTGCGCGGCGTGCAGCAGGCCCGCGAGAAGGACCGCGTGGCTCTCGAACACGAAATGCGCAAGCTGGCCGACGATACCAACCGGAATAATTCGCGCCTTTCCGTCGCGCGGCTGGAACTGGATCGCTTGAAGCGCGATGCCGAACGGTCGCAGGAGCAGCGCGCGCAGAACCAGCAAGCCGTCGCCGAAAAGGAAGAACTGCGCGAACAGCGCGAGCAGGAGTTGGACGACCAGCGCCAGTTCCTGGAGAAGCTGGAAATCGAAGCCGCGTCCCTGGGTGAGGATCACTCGGCGTTGCGTGCGGAACTGGCCGGCCTGGAGGAGCGGCACCGCGGCGAGCGGTCCGCGATGAGCCGCCTGGAAGCGCAGCATAAGGAGGCCACTTCACGGCTGGGCCAGATCGCCGGAGAAATCGACCGCCTGAGCGTGCATCGCGCCAGCCTGTTGGCCGACAACATCGAGTTGGACCGCAAGCTGGCCGCGCTGGCCGAGCAGGCTTTGCAAACCGAGGGCGCGGTCAACCGTCTGGCTGCCGAGGAGGCCCGCATGCGCGAGGGTCTGGCCGCCGCGGACGAGGATCTGAAACAGCTCCGCATGAAGGTGGAAGAGGCGCATCAGAACCGCGCGCAGATCGAAGTGGAATTGGTGAAGCGCCAGGCCGAGTTGAAGTATCTGGATGAGACCAGCCGCAAGGAACTCAACTGCCCGGTGCAGGAACTCGCGGCCGCGGACGAAACCGTGCCCGATGCGGATGCCATCGCCGAATCAGAAAAGCTGTACGAGGAAGTGCGCGCCCGCATCGAAGCACTGGGCCCGGTGAACGCGCAGGCCATGGAGGAATTTCAGGAGGCTTCGCAGCGCCAGGAATTCCTGAGCGTACAACGTCAGGACCTGCTGGATTCCATACGCGACACCGAGAAGGCCATCGCTGAAATCGACCTGGTCTCGCGCCAGAAGTTCGCCGAAGCCTTTGAGCGCATCAACCAGAACTTCCGCGAAGCGTTCCAGACGTTGTTCGGCGGCGGCACCGGCGAGATGCGGCTGACCGACGAAACCAATTTGGCCGATTCCGGTATCGACATCGTGGCCTCGCCTCCCGGCAAGAAGCTGCAGAACGTGCTGCTGCTCTCCGGCGGCGAGAAGGCCTTGGCCGCGGTGGCCCTGCTGATGGCCATCTTCCGCTATCAGCCTAGCCCCTTCTGCATCCTGGACGAAGTGGATGCGCCGCTGGATGAAGCCAACATCGAGCGGCTCACCCGGCTGTTGCGCGAGATGTCCACGCATACGCAGTTCATCGTCATCACCCACTCGAAGAAGACTATGGAAGCGGCCGCGGCCATGTACGGAGTGACTATGCAGGAGCCGGGCGTGTCGAAGTTGGTCTCGGTGAAGTTCCAGCCCGCCGCGGCGTAAGTGGGTCAGGTGTAGCCGTGCCCAGCCGCGATATCCATGGAGTTTACACCCCTTCCCAATGGAGACAGGGCCGTTGTAGATTTGGCGAAGCTGCAAGACTACTGCTTGAACCCGCACCATCAAGACGGCAAGCACAAGGCCCGTGTCTTCAAATCCGCATTGGGAGTGGGCCCGGCCGATGCCGAGTGGTTGCGCGAGCGCATACTGGAGGCAGCCTCCTCCAGACCCGCCGTGCTAACTGCTATGACTCCATTCGGAATTCTTTACGTGCTAGACTTTGTTTTGACCACTGACTCGGGATCGGCAGTGGTGCGGAGCGGTTGGATCGCGCGACATGGCGAGGATTTCCCGCGATTGACGACATGTTATGTAAAGGTAGGAGTAAAGCGATGAGAATCCCCTTACTTGCATTGGTGGCGTTGACCGAAGATCTTCCCGGCCACAGGCTGACCCGCGGCCAAATTGGCACTGTGGTCGAGCATCTCGAACGGGACGGCGACCGGGCCATGCTGGTGGAATTCTCGGATGAGCAGGGGCAGACTTACGCCATGATACCAGTGCGGCCGGATCAGTTGCTGGTCCTCCACCGTGACACCGAAGCCGCCTAGCGCGGTCCCCACAGCACGCCCGGCAAGAGGATGCAGAATCGTGAAGACAGCTAAACTGTTTCGCAAAGGCCGCGGCCAAGGGGTCTGGCTTCCGCACGAATTCCGGTTCGATGGCGATCACGTGTTCCTGAAACGCGTGGGCAATGGGGTGCTGATCCTGCCTTCCAAGAAACGTTGGAACACACTCGTTCACAGCCTGGGCCAGTTTTCTGAAGATTTCATGGCCGAGCGCGACCAGCCGGAGCAGCAGGACCACTCAGAAGTTGCACCTATCTAATCGACCACAAGCGTATCCTCGATCACCGTGGCTTAGCTTATGGGACCATGGCTTGCCAAATGTGGATATCGTTGGGAATCCAGACGACGGACCCCGCCAGCTAAGTGCCCAAGGTGCAGTTCAAAGTCGATCAAGACAGTACGGGGTTAGGCGACCAGGAACGCCGGAACCCGACCGGACCCAAGGCACCAGGACGACGCCACCGAGAGCACCAGCCGCCAGGAGCGCCCAAGAAACCACACCAAGAAGCCACACCAAGAAACCAAGAAGCCACACTATTGACGGGAACCCCCAAAAGTACTAAAATTCACGCTATGCCGATTCCCATCGCAGCGTTAGCGCTTGGCGCACTTCTCGGTAAATCAGGAAACAAAGACAAAGACGATTTTCAAGCCGTCAAAGGCAGGAAGAAAAAGGACGGGACAACTAGTAAAGCATACGTCAGGAAAAAGAAATCCAGATAGCCAGCGGTATGGAACTGTCGGACGAACATAAACGACGGATTCTCGAAGAAGAGCAGCAGCGTTTGGCCGAAAACCAATACCGGGCGCAAGTGCGTCAGGAGTTGCGAACCCAAACCGTTGCGCCGAGCACAACATCACCGGTTGCCGAGCCGCCACCAAAGAATTCGAAGCGTAGCGGTGGGCCAAATTACGTAAAGTTCTATCTCATCATCGTACCGGCCATCGTTGCCGGTCTATGGATTGTTGTAACGGTTGGGCGCAGTTTGAAAAACAATGCATCTGAACCTTACGCCCCGAGCGTCATCGAATCCAAGCACGTTGTAAAGATCGGTACCTCTCAGTTCGTTGTGAATGCTGGCAAGGTCCTGTACTACCGAATTCCAGTCAAGGATATGCGGGACATTCACATCACGGGGCATTTTCTGGTCTTGGGCGGTCAAGGCAACGATATTGACGTGGTGCTTGCCGAGGAAACAGAGTTCGGAAAGTGGATGGACAGACAACCAGCAAAGGTGTTTTACCAATCCGGTAAAACAACTTCCGGCGACATTGATGTCAAACTGTCACCGTTTGCCGACACGTATTATCTTTGCTTCGACAATAGGTTTTCGGTGCTCTCAGCCAAAACCAGCAACGCCGATATCAGCTTGTTTTATTCGACAGTAACTCTCAAGTAGGGTGCGCCTTTTGTCGTGGATAGAACGAGGCCAAGCGATTGACGGGCTATGCAAAAATGGAATGGCGCAAGAGACCATCGTAGACTTAGCGGGTATTTCGAAAGTGACGATCAGTCACCAAAGAACCTGCTATCTCAATTTGCGGGGCACGACTAAAGCAATGTGCGTAGGCCATAAAATGCACGCTGACGCATCCTATAGTCCTGCGCACGCCGTTCAACAAAACGCCGGCCTCAATTAGGAAAGTGTAATTAGGCGTGCCATTGCACTCTCCAAGGACCGAGACAGTAAACGCTCGAAACAGCGCAAAGGCTTAAACACCCTCCGTGCCAACATGGATGAGACAGGTCACCTGGTCGTAATTACTGAGCAGGGCGAGAATAGGAATCCATATGAAGAACAACGGAACATCTTCGGCTT
>Ga0302325_10014152_pt1 | contig 16993 bp, 16 predicted proteins | sample Palsa_T0_2_FD_201948 | JGI IMG/M metagenome (GOLD analysis project Ga0302325, IMG submission 201948) | Peat permafrost microbial communities from Stordalen Mire near Abisko, Sweden - Palsa_T0_2 | ecosystem: Environmental > Terrestrial > Soil > Palsa > Peat permafrost | place: Sweden: Abisko... | reverse complement strand
CGGCGACCAGGGTATACAGGGCGTCGCTGGGCAGTCCCACCACATGCCCGCGCAGCACCGCGACCGCGGCCCGTTCCACTGCCTCCGGGCTGGGGTTCTCCACGTCTACTTCGATGAGATCAGTAGCCACCGTTCCGCTTCCAGCCTTAAAACGGCGAAGGCTGCAGATATTTTATTTTCTAGCCTTGCGGCAAAAAACCGGAGTCTCGCAGGCGGGCCCTTGAAGGGCGTTTAGCGCTCGCCTGCCGCGCCGGCCACTTGGATCGCCATTTCGTAGCGGCCAAACGGAGCGCTCAATTGCACACCCTGAACCATTTTGCGGACCCGCACAACCATCTCCTGCCCAATCGCCACGCCTTCCTGGCGCGCTTTCTCGGCGGTCGCAGCCTGCTGCATGCGTGTCATGTATTCGGCGGGCACCGGCACCCTCAGCTCGTTCACCATGAATTCGGCGTTGCGATAGCTGGTCAGCGGCCAAATGCCGGCAATGATGGGAAGCCGGTAGGATTCCGTCTTGCGCAAAAACTTTTCGAGAAGATTGAGATCGAAAACCGGCTGCGTAACCACGTATTCGGCGCCCGCTTCGACTTTCCAGGCAAAGCGCCGCAGCTCTTCGTCCGGGTTCACCGCGCCCGGATTCGCGCCCACCCCTATGGCCAGCGCGGTCTGCGACCCAATCGGATTGCCGCCGATGTCGAGGCCCTGGTTCAGATTGTTGACGATGTTCGTCAGGCCGATGGCATCCACGTCGAAGACCGCAGAGGCGTCGGGGTAGGTGCCCATCCGCGGCGGATCGCCCGTGATGCAGATGAGATTGCGAACACCCATGGTGTGCGCGCCCAGCAATTCGGATTGGATGCTCAGGATGTTGCGGTCGCGGCAGCAGAAGTGGAGCACCGCCTCAATCCCGGCCTGCTGCTGGATCAGGTGGCAAGTTACTTGCGCGCTCAAACGCGCGCTGGCGCGGGGGCCGTCGGGCACATTGATGCAGTCAATACCATGCTCGCGGCACAACCGCGCCCCGGCGATTTCCTTCGAAGCGTCGACGCCGCGCGGCGGCAGAATCTCGACAAATGCGACAAATTTGCCAGCGGCGAGCTTCGCACCAAGCTGTGATTTGCCCTCGAGCGGCACCTTGTCGAGCTTCTTGACGGCTGCCTTTGATTCCTCGATGATGGCGGCTGTCCCCGGCACGTGGCGCCGCACGGGCTGAAGGCTGCGGGCTTCGCTGCGAATCAGCTTGATGTGTTCCGGTGTGGTGCCGCAGCAGCCGCCCACCAGGCGGACGCCGGCCTGAATGAAGCGCCTTGAATACTGCGCCAGGTACTCAGGCGAACACAGGTAGATGTTCCGTCCTTCCACATTGGAAGGCAACCCCGCGTTGGGCATGGCGCTCAAAGGTTTTGCGGAAAGCTGAGCCATTCTCTCGATGGTCTCGAGCACCACTTTGGGTCCAGCCGAGCAATTTACCCCGATCACATCCGCAGGCCATTCGCTGAGACGCGCGGTGTACGTCTCAAGGCTCGTGCCGTCGCGAAGAGTGCCGTCATCCTCCACGGTCACCTGGGCGACAATCACCATTTCCTCGCCGGCGGCCTCGCGCGCGGCGTAGATGGCTTCGCGAAGCTCATTCAATTCGAAAAACGTTTCGAGGATCAACAGGTCTACGCCGGCGCCCACCAGAATCGCGGCCTGCTCACGAAAGATATCCCGCGCTTCCGCGAAAGACAACGGACCCAGCGGCTCGATCTGGGTTCCGAGCGGCCCCATGGCGCCGGCAACGTACGCTTTATCGCCAGCCGCTTCGCGCGCCAGCCGCACACCCGCTTCGTTGATGGCTTTCAGTTTCTCGCCAAAACCAAAGGCAGACAGATGCAATCGGGTGCTGCCGAAGGTATTGGTTTCGAGCACTTCCGCGCCTGCCTTCAAGTACTCCTGGTGGACCTCCTTCACCAGTTGCGGCGCCGAGAGATTCAATTCGTCAAAGCAGCGGTTGATGAAGATGCCCTTGCCGTAGAGCATGGTGCCCATGGCGCCATCGGCGACAACAATCCCGGCGTCCAGCTTCTTGCGAAACTCGGCCGCGCGGGAAACCGATACGTATTCTAGGGTTGCCATAGGGAGGTGCTTCCGGCCGTGCCAGCGCTGGCAGCGGCCATGGGCGGGCTGATCTCCCGCCTTTGTCTGAACGCGCTCCGGCAAGCGCTATATAGGGATTGTACCGCGCTTCGAAGCGCTATTCCTCACTTCTGGCGCAATGTGAGGGCCGCGCCCGGCCTGATGCCGAGGCGTTCGGCGGCGGAGCACTGGTTCATGGCAATTTCCAGATAGCCGGAGCTGCCGCGATAGCCGAACAACTCTCCGGAGGGCGCCTCGCCGAAGGTCTGGTGGAACGCGGTGACCCGGTGGCGGCCGATCTCGAGACGGAAGCCCCGTTCCAGTGCCGCCGCAGAGCCTTCGCTCGAGAAATTCGTGATCACATTGCCAAAGCGGTCGACACTCAGTACCATCCCACGCCACACGCCGCGCTTGATCTCGGCCGGCTCGAGCGAATCCAGAATCAGGGGATCGCCGTAGCGCCAGCCCGTGTCTTTCGGCGTCGCTTTGCCGGCAGCCAGCGCCGCCGCCACCGGGGCAAACACGTCGCGGCCGTGGAACGTCGGGGAAACAGCATCGAGCCACAGGCGCCTATTGGTCAACTCCCAGACATGCGCATCCGGATTCTGGCGCAGGACGAAGCTGAGAACGCCGTTGTCCGGAGCGAGGAAGAAATGATGCCCGGTATCCACCAGCAAGGCCCTCCGGCTGGTGCCCACGCCGGGGTCGACCACCACAATGTGAATCGTGGCAGCCGGGAAAAACGGCGCCGCCTGGTGGATGGAATAGGCGCCGGCAAGAATGCCGAAGGGCGGCAGATCGTGAGTCATATCGATCACACGCGCCCGGGGGCAAAGGCTCGCCAGGACTCCCTTCATCGCGGCGACGTAATGATCTCGCGTGCCAAAATCCGTCGTTAAGGTGATCACGCCGCCCGCCGCCTGCTTTCTCATGTTCCTGTTCTATCGCAGACGACGCTCGTGGCGCGGGCTGTCAAGCCTGCCGCGCCGAGATTCGTCTCGGCGTTCCGTGGCTGAGCCGTGGCCCCGCCGTTCAACGAGCCACAGGCATCAATCGCTGGTAGAATCAAGACATCACCGTTTTGTTTCTTGCCCCCCTCCGCTTGCGGTGTGAAGCCCAGCATGTCCCGGTTTTACTTCGATTACAACGCCACAACGCCGGTCCTGCCCGAAGTGTGCGAAGCGCTCGCCGAAGCCGTCCACGACTGTTTCGGCAACGCGTCGAGCATTCATCGCGAGGGCCAGCAAGCCCGCCAGCGGTTGGAGCAGGCTCGGCGCACAGTTGCCGCGACGCTCGGTGCTTCACCGGCCGAGATTGTGTTTTCTAGCGGCGGAACGGAAGCGAATAACCTCGCGATCCTGGGTGTCTTTCGGGCCCGCGCTCGCGGTGGCCGCGTTCATATAGTGACTTCGGCAATCGAACACCCTTCCGTGCTCGAGGCTTGCCTCCAGGCGCAGCGCGAGGGCGCCGAGCTATCGATCGTGCCGGTTTCCGCGTCCGGCACTGTGTTGGCCGAAGATGTGCGTAGCGCTCTGAGGCCGCATACCGCCCTGGTGAGTGTGATGCATGCCAATAACGAAACGGGTGTGGTCCAGCCGGTCACTGAAATCGCTGCCGAGATCGCCGCTGTCGTCCGCGAGCGCCGCGACCAGGGACAAGCGATTTGGTTTCACTCCGACGGTGTGCAAGCCTTCGGCAAGGTCGTGGTGCAGGCGATCTTGTCGCCCGCCAAAGTATCCGGACTCGGGGCGGATCTCTATACTGTCAGCGGCCATAAGCTGGGTGCTCCCAAGGGCATCGGAGCGCTGTGGATTCGGAAGGGCGTGCCGGTGAACGCCATTCTGCACGGAGGGCGTCAGGAGCGCTCTCGTCGAGCGGGCACCGAAGACGTTCCAAATGCCGTGGCACTGGCCAAGGCCATTGAGGCGATACCTCCAAACGAAGCGTCGCGCCTGGCCGCTTTGCGCGACGAATTGGAGACTCGTGTCACCAAATCAGTGCCGGTCGCGCGCGTGAACGGTGATCCATCAAACCGTGTTCCGAACACGAGCAATATTCTGTTCCCCGGCCTAGCGGCGGAATCGATGGTGATTGCGCTTGACTTGAAGGGCTTCGCCGTCTCGACCGGTTCGGCATGCTCGAGTGGCTCCGTGGAGCCGTCTCCCGTCCTGCTGGCCATGGGCCTTTCGCCGCGGGATGCCCGGTCGTCGGTGAGATTCTCGCTGGGCCGTTCCAACGACCTCGAGCAGGTCGCGGCCCTTGCCGATGCCGTTATCGCGATCGCCAATCAGATGTACAGCGCTCAACCGGAGTCGAGGAAGGCGGCTGAGTATGTCTCTGCATGAAGCCGCTTGTGCCTCCCTGCCGGCGCTGCCGGATCTGGGTGTTATTGATGACGGCGGCTTGATTGCCGTGGCCATGTCGGGCGGCGTGGATAGCTCCGTCGTCGCCGGATTGTTCGCGCGCGCAGGCCATCCGATTGCCGGTCTCACCATGCAGTTGTGGAACCAGCGGCGGCTGCCTGAAATTTCCCACGAAGGTGCCACCGGCCGGTGCTGTTCACTAGATGACGTCTACGATGCACGCTACGTGGCCAGCCTGCTGGGGATTCCCTATTACGTGGTGAACTTCGAAGACCGGTTTGAGCAACAGGTGGTGAAGCCGTTTGTCGAAGATTATCTTCACGGCCGCACCCCGATCCCCTGCACGCTTTGCAATAACTTCATCAAGTTCGACCAGTTTCTTGAAATGGCCGATAGCGTGGGGGCGCGGCGCATCGCCACCGGCCACTATGCGCGGCTCAACTTCGATTCGCTCACCGGACGCCACCAGATGCGCAGCGGCGTGGACCTGAGCAAAGACCAGACTTATTTCCTCTGGGGACTCACTCAGGATCAATTGTCGCGTTCGCTGTTTCCTCTGGGCGCACTCGAAAAAAAGCAGGTGAGAGGGATGGCTCGGGAGCTCGGCCTGCCGGTTGCCGATAAGAACGACAGCCAGGAAATCTGTTTTGTTCCGAACGGCGATTATGCCGCCTTCATCGAAGCCTATTTTCGCGAGCAAGGCATTGCCCCCGAGCGCACCCGCGGCGAGATTGTTTCGACGGACGGGCAGGTGCTTGGCGAGCACGAAGGCACGCATCATTTTACGGTCGGCCAGCGCCGGGGGTTGCGCGTCGCCGCTGGCGAGCCGCTGTACGTGATTGCCACCGAACCTGCTTCGCAGCGCGTGATTGTGGGCCGCCAAGGTGACTTGCTGCGCGCCGAGTTGTTTGCCGGCCAGGTGGATCCCATCCGCGAGCCTCGCCGGGCGCAGGTGAAGATTCGCAACAAACACATAGCAGCAGCGGCGACGCTATTGCCTACAGGTGACGACGCGCGAGTCGAGGTCCGGTTCGACGAGCCCCAGCGCGCAGTGACGCCCGGCCAGGCCGCAGTGTTTTACGACCGCGATCTGGTTCTGGGTGGCGGCTGGATCGAAATGCCCGTGTAACATTGACTTGATAGCCTGTCCGGATAAGCCGCAAACGCCCGTTCCAAACCTAGAGCTATGGAGATCTATGCTGCCAATTGATCCTTTCCACTATGAAGTTGAGACGTCGGAAGTTGACAAGTCGGAAGATCTGGATTCACGAGGGGACCAGGTGCTGACGTTCAAGTGCCATGGCAGGCTGGTGATCGAGACCAGGGACCAAATTGAAGGAATGTTCAAGGATCACCCATTTCACGGCCGCATCGTGATCGATCTCAGCGATGTGAATTACGTCGATAGCGCCGGTCTGGGAGCGCTGATGCGCCTGAAGTTGTCGGCGATCAAGGAAGGCGGCGTCAGTGTGAAATTCGTGAAGATGACGCCCCGCGTCTTGCAGCTGCTAAAGATCACACACCTCACAGACTGGTTCACGTCGTAAGGCGGTGTTCGAGTTCATCCGCCAAACTCGACGGCTGCGCTAAGAATGCAGATGCGCGCGACAATGGTTTGGCTTATTGGTTTAGCTTATTGATTTGGCGAAGCAATCGAATCCGGCCCGGCAATACCTCGAGTATCTGGCCACCCGCGCCCTTTTCGCTTTGCTTCGTTTTCTGCCGCGAAGCCTGGCTGAGCCCGCCGCGCACATTCTGACCGCGGCTCTCGATTCTGCGTTGCCGAAGCTGCGCCGCGTCGCGCGAATCAACCTCTCCTTCGCCATGCCCGAGCTCAGCGCAGAATCTCGCGAGCAGGTGATTGACGGTGTGTTTCGCTCCATCGCGCGCATCCTGGTGTCGGTCGCTAAATTCCCCGGCATCCGCCGCGGCAACGTGAACCGGTGGATCCGCTATGAGGGTCTCGAGCACTATCTGCGGGCCAAAGAGAAAGGCCGGGGATCCTTGTCGCCACAGCGCACCTGGGCAACTGGGAGCTCAGCGCCTACGCTCACGCGTTGATGACCGAACCAATGGGCGTTGTGGTGAGGCCGCTTGACAACCCCAAAATCGATTCCTGGCTGGAACGCCGCCGCGCTCTCTCGGGAAATACGGTGATTGCCAAGCGTGATGCCGCTCGCCTGGTCTTGCGCGCGCTCCGGGACAATCGCGCCGTCGGCATGTTGATCGACCAGAACACGCTTCCGTCCGAAGGCGTGTTCGTCAACTTCTTCGGCAAGCCAGCCTGCGCCATTTCCGGCTTTGTGCGCCTTGCGGAGCACTCGGGCGCCGCGGTGATTCCCGGATTCGCATTCTGGAATGAGCGCGAGCGCCGCTACGTGCTTCGCTTCTACCCGGAAATCCCTATGTGTGGCGCTCCGCGAGCCGACGCGCAAGCCATTCATTCCTTCTTCGAAAACGTGATACGCGAGTATCCCGATCAGTGGCTGTGGATCCATCGCCGCTGGAAAACGCAACCGCCCGGATCGCCGGCCGTCTATTGAATCAGCTTCCGCATCAACCCGGCAAACTGTTCGGCCACCCGCCCCGCCTCAAACAGGAGAACTCGCTCGCGGCCTTGGGCGGCGAGGCTCCGTCGCAGATCTTCGGACCCAGCTAGCCGGCGAATTGCCTCGGCAATGGCCGCCGGAGTACTTTCGGCAAACAGCGCATGTGGCGCCACTTCGGGTATGGCCGCTGAGCGCGTCGCAATGATCGGCACTCCCGCAGCCATGGCCTCAAGCAAAACAATCCCAAAGCCTTCCTGAGCGCTCGGGAACACGAACGCATCGGCGTATCGGTACTCCGCGGCGAGCTGCTCATACGAAACATCGCCCAGAAAGCAGCATCGCCCGGCAAGGCCGAGTTTCTGCGCCAAGCTTCTCCATCGTTCTCCCTCGAGACCGTCGCCAACAATGCGGAGACGCACGCGCGGCTCGCCGGGCTGCTCGCCGGCAAGCAGGGCCATGGCCTCCAGCAGAAGCCCGATCCGTTTTCGCGCGTAGAAGCGGCCCACGGTCAGCAAACGGAGCTCGGAACGTTCACCACGCGGTGGGACGCCGGTGAACAGTTCCTTCCACCGGCCCAGATCAATCAGCTCCGGAACCACGCTGATCTCGCCCGTGTAGCCGTAGTAGTTCACGATGCATTGCGCTGAGTAACGGCTGGTCGCAACAACGTGGTCGGCGCGCTCGAGGTTGCGCCGCTCCAATTCGGCTTGTTCGGCGAGCCCGGCACGAATCTCGCCTTCTTCAAATCGCAGTTCGTCCGCAATCACGCCTTTCAGACACACGATGTGAGGCGGCGAACCGGCCGGCCTCAGATATCCATCCAAATCGAAGCCGATGGTTGCATCGAATGTGGAAAAATCGCGCTGGGCCAGTCTTTCGTTAAACTCGACGCGCGCCGCCGCCGTCGCGGGTGCGCCGCTATCGAGAATCACGACTTCGACTCCCAAGCCGCGCAGTGCCTCAGCCAGCGTAGTGATGCCGGTGAAGGTGCCGCTGCCGAGAAATACATTCAGCGGCGTAGAAGTGAGAAAACACAGACGCACAGAGCCATCATTATGGCAAGCATTGAGGGACAGCTCTGAGCGCGGGGCACGACGTTGTGTTGCACAGGCTTCAGCCTGTGTAGGCTCGTGCCCTGTCGTCGCGCTCCTATACTGATAGCAGTCCCTGACGCGTGCGCGCCTGATGCTAACGATGCGGAAAGCAGTCTGTTTGCTGAGCGGTGGTCTTGATTCCGCTACCTGCCTCGCGATCGCGCGGGACGAGGGCTTTGATTGCTACGCTCTTTCGTTCGATTACGGGCAGCGGCACCGAATCGAGCTCGAGGCCGCCTCTCGCGTAGCAGCGAGCCTCGGCGCGGCAGAGCACAAAACCGTGCGCATCGATCTGCGTCTGTTCGGCCATTCCGCTCTCACGGCCGATATCGCCGTTCCCAAACACGCTGACGTCTCCGGCATTGCCGCCGGCATCCCCATCACGTACGTGCCCGCGCGCAACACGATCTTTCTTTCCTTCGCGCTGGCCTGGGCAGAAGTGCTCGAAGCCTGCGATGTCTTTATCGGCGTCAATGCGATCGACTACTCCGGCTATCCGGATTGCCGGCCTGAGTATATTGAGGCGTTCACCCGGATGGCCAATCTGGCCACCAAGGCAGGCGTCGAGGGACGCACGCGCTTGCTGATTCATACGCCGCTCATCACGCTGACCAAGGCGGAAATCGTCAGACACGCTGTTGCGCTCGGCGTCGACTTGAGCCTGACCCATAGCTGTTATGACCCGGCGCCGGACGGGCTCGCGTGCGGCGAATGCGATTCCTGCCTGCTTCGCCAGAAGGGGTTTGCCGAAACGGGGATCAGCGACCCACTCCGCTATCGCGCGCGAGTGGCGCCATGAAGATCGCCGAGATTTTCTATTCGGTGCAAGGAGAGGGCTCTCTCATTGGAGTGCCGTCCGTCTTCATCCGCACGTCGGGCTGCAATCTGCGTTGCCAGTGGTGCGACACGCCGTACACGTCCTGGACGCCTGAAGGTGAGGATCTGCCGGTTCAGGAGATTCTCAAGCGAGCCGCGGCGTTCGGCGGTGCCCACGTGGTGGTGACTGGCGGCGAGCCCATGATTGCGCCGCAAATTGTCGAATTAACGGCCGGGCTGCGCGAGCGCGATCTCCACATCACGATAGAAACGGCGGGAACCGTGCATGCGCCGGTCGCCTGCGATCTGATGAGCATCAGCCCCAAGCTCACCAACTCGACTCCGAAGGAACGCGAGGGCGGCCGCTGGGCGGGTCAACACGACCGTCTCCGATACCAGCCCGCAGTGCTTCGCCGTCTGATGACCGAGTATCCGTATCAGTTGAAATTCGTCGTGGCCGAGGAGGATGACCTGCCCGAGATCGAATCCCTGTGCGCGGAGTTGAACGCCAGCCCGAAGCGCGTCATTTTGATGCCGGAAGGCACGGACAGAGACACGTTGCAACGGCGCGGGCTTTGGCTGACGGAAGTGTGCAAGCAAAAGGGCTATCGCTTCAGCCCGCGTTTGCACATTGATCTTTGGGGTAATCGGAGAGGAGTGTAGACCTGGCTTTTCTGGTGGGGCGGACGCCCTCGTCCGCGCGGGTCCCCCTGGACCCGCCTGCCCAAACCACGAGCCATTCGAAACAAAACGCTGAAGAGGCCGACGATGGCGTCGGGCGCGGACCAGGGGATCCGCCCCACCGGCAGAGGACCTCACTCACCCGTGAGCGAATAACCCGTTCTCTGGATGTCCGTGAAATACGTTCTCGCCTGGTGACCGTGCCGCACATAGGCCTTCTCGAACAGCTTGGTGACCTGCTCCTTGCCGCGTTCAAAGAATACGAGCACCGATGGGCCTGCTCCGCTCAGGGCGCAGCCCAGCAATCCAGGGGCCTTGAACTTCAGCATCTCCGAGAAGCCTGGTATCAGATGCGCCCGGTAAGGCTGATGAATTCGATCCTCGAGCGCCGCGGAGAACGAATCGGTGCTGCCGGTGCACAATGCGGCAATCAGCAGTGCCGATCGCTGCACATTGAAAACGACATCCTCCCGGCTGTAGGAGGGCGGCAGCACCGCCCGCGCATGTTCAGTCGCCAGCGGGAAATCCGGCACCACCACCGCCACTCCGTAGTTGGACGGCAATTCCAGCCTCACGGCGTGCGCCAGGCCGTGGGAATCGATCGAGCTCGCCACAATCGAGCCCAGTACGCAAGCCGCCACGTTGTCCGGGTGACCCTCAATTTGCGCCGCTTCGTTCAGAATCAGAGGGCGAGGCCAGTTCAGCCCCAATAGTTGGTCGGCAATCACCACGCCGGCGGTAAGAGCGGCGGCGCTCGAACCGAGCCCCTTCCCCACCGGGATCTCGTTCTCGATCGCGAGGTCGATAAACGGCAGCGGCTTGCCGACATGCTCGGCCACGTTCAATGCCGTCTGCCAAATCAGATTCGTTTCGTCCGGTGGAATCATGTCCGCATCCAGACCGTTTGCGCGAATCGTCAGCTCGCCGGCTTGCCGAAACCGGCACGTCAGGTGGAGATTCAGGGCGAGACCCAGGGAGTCAAAGCCCGGACCCAGGTTGGCGCTCGAAGCGGGTACTGTCAGACGCCACGGCATAACGTTTTGAAACGCGCTTCGCGGCGGAAGCGCCCAGAACAGTCCGCAAGCTTCATGTTTTGGCTAATTGCCTAATTGTACTCGCGTACCTTCCCGGCAAGAGTCGTAAATGGCCATCACCAGTTCGAGCGCCCGGTATCCAGCCGCCGCACTGATCCGTGGTTCTCCGCCGGTTCGAACGGCCTCGCCGAAGTCCAGAAACTGCCGTTCGAAAGGAGTGAGTGAGATCGCCATGGGGTCGGATGCGCCGGAGGAGACCTCGTGGTTCACGGGCGCCGGATCGGCTGCGCTTGCCTCTTCATTGTCCATCACGTCCCACGCCGTCAGTTGGTCGCCCGACAGGATTGCGGTCCCCTTCGTGCCATGGATCTCGACGCGCTCGGGATATCCGGGCCACAGCGCAGTCGAAGCCTGGATGACCCCAGTCGCGCCGCTCGCATACTCGACGACGGCGCAGAGCACGTCTTCGGATTCAATCTTATGGAAACCTCCCAATTGCCAGAAGCCGCTCACGGAGCGTACGTTGCCGGCCAGATACAGCAGTTGGTCAACCTGATGAATCGCCTGGTTGATCAAGGCGCCGCCGCCCTCGGTATGCCAGCTTCCCTTGATTGGCCGCGAGTAATAGCCGTCGCCGCGAAACCATTTCACATACGCATCCGCTTCGAGAAGCCTGCCCAGGCGTCCGGCCGGAATCGCCCGCTTCAGGAATGCCGTCGAGTCGTCATAGCGGCGCTGACTGGCCACACCCAGCACAATGCCGGCCTGCGCGGCAATCTCCATCATCCGTTTTGCCGCCGCTAGGTTCGTGGCCATCGGCTTTTGAACCAGCACCGAGCGGCCGGCCGCCGCGCAAGCTTCCACCGGCTCGAGACGAAAATCGGGGAACGTACAGACGTCGACGAAATCGAGGCCAGGCCAACGGCAGAGTTCGCCATAACCAGCGACGAACTGGGCGTTCCAACGAGCGGCGAACTCGCGCCCATACGGTTCCACCTGGTCTGAGCAGGCGGCAAGTTCAAACCCGACGTTACGGTAGGCCTCGGCGTGCTTGTTCGCGATCGCGCCGGTGCCTATAATGCCAACCCGCATTACAAGCCAGTCTCCGCGCCGCAGATGCTCACTTCCAGTCCAAGCTCCCGGAAGCAAGCCGCCTTTGCGGCAAGAGCCTGATTTGCGGTTTCGGCATCCCGTCCGTACGCAACCTGAATGTGGTTGGATTTGTGGCGGGCCATCATCTGGTCGCGCGAAATGCCGCACGTTACCGCATGCATCACCGGCCACTGCGGCGTCGTGATACGCCATCGCCGCTCCGTCTCTTCTCGCGGCAACTCGACCGCCTTCACCCGCCCCAAATCCGCTTTCAGCCGTCCGTCTTCGACATAGACGCGGCTCCAAACCACTTCGCCGGGCTTGCTGACGCCTTTCAAGCTGCCGCCGCCCATCCGGAAGAACATGGGGGGTTGCCGCTCGCTCACCGCTCCCGCGTACCCGCCAATGAGGTGCTCGGGCGGCACTGCCCCCGAAATCTCGAACACCCAAACAAACTGCCCACCATAGGCCTCGCCATAGCGCAGGTCATGCAGAGTATTCTCCGGTGGAAGGCCGAGCTCCTTCCACACTCGATTCGTGACCAGCCCGTCCAACCCCGCGCATTCATCCACTTCGTTGAAATGCGGCAGTGCTTCACCCGCATACAACACCCGGCCGTCTTTCGCGAGCGCCGGCGGCCGGTCCGTGTTGTTCAACAAGCCTTCCACCAGATCGGACGCGGGCGCCAGATCCTTCAATCCCTGCTGATATTGAATCCCGACGGAAGCGCAGCCGAATTCATCGGCAATGCGAAGCACGGCGATGTACATGCGGCACTGGTCCAGAATCTGGGCGTTCGTCAGATCCGTATCCGGATTCGGTCCCGTGATGAATTTCATTCCCTTCCGGTCGAGCCAGAGCCTGACCGCTTGCGCCTCTTCGTCAGTCACTTCACGCATGGCCGCATACAGCGCCGACTGGCTGAGCCTCTCCTTGTAAACGCCGGTGGGCATCAGCAAGTGATCCGGGATAATGGCGTTGAACATGCCCATGCAGCCCTCGTCAAAGACGCCCATAATGGCCTTCTCGTGCTTCAAGCGCCGGGCTATCCTCACGCCTGCTTCCTCCATCCGCGCCGGCAGCTTCACCGCATCCAGCGCGCGCACGTGACTCAAATCGTGCGTTACCGGACGGCCGTTCAGCCAGCCGGCCAGCCGCGAAAGGAAATATTCATCCGTGAAATCTGCTGACCAGAGCGTCGAGTAGCGTACGCCGGCTTTGGTGAGTGATGCGTTCAGATTCAGCATCCCCACCAGGCCCGGCCACTCGCCGCTCCAGTTCGCCACCGTGAGGATCGGGCCTTGATGCGTGACGAGCCCAGGCAGGACGTGATGACTATACTGCCAAACCGCCTCCACCACGATCAGCGGCGCGGCGGGAGGAATTTCGCGAAAGACCTCCATGCCTCGCTTTTGAGAATCGATGAAGCCGTGCTGCTTCCGGGCGTCGTACTGGTGTCCACGGCGCAGCTCGAATCCGAAGCGGGCCGCCGCCGCCACAAGCGCCTGCTCGACTCGATCCTGGGCAGGCCAGCATTTCTGGTTCGCGGATAAGCGGAGATCTCCGTTCGCAATGAAAACGATTGGTTGAGACATTGCACCGCTATTCTGTCAAATCGGGATCGCGAAAATCCCGCGGATTTCCGTCTTGCCACCAATTCCCAGACCACTGAACACTGGCCGCTGGGCCCGCGGGCCTCAATTGGTGATCGTAGAACCAATCCTGGTGCCGATTACTTCGCCGGAGACAATCAGCTCGACGCGGCGGTTCATGCGGCGGCCCGCGGCTGTGTCATTGCTGGCAACCGGCCTCGATGCGCCGAAACCCGCTGCGCCCAGGGCATCTCTCGACAAGCCTTGGCTCGCCAGATAATCCACCACCGCATAGGCGCGCTTCTCCGAGAGCGTCCGATTCAGATCCGTGCCCCCGGTCGAATCCGTATGGCCCTCAGCCGTCAGACGCAGCCCGGGATGCGATAGAACGATGCCCGCCAGCTTGGCGAGCTTCTCGCGGGTTTCCTGGCGTAGCGTGTATTGACCCGTATCGAAAAGCACGTCGGCCATGGTCACTACCAACCCGCGGTCAGTGTCCTTGGTCTCGAGTACCGCGTTCAGTTGCTGCAAAAGCTGCGCCCGGAGCTGCTGCTTCTCCTGCTCGGCCTGCCGCCGCCCGCGCTCGGAATCCTCCGCGTCTCGCCTGGCGAGTTCCGCATCGCGCTCCGCCTTCTCGGCCGCGGCTGCGGCAACTGCCTGGGCAGCCTCGGCCTTCGCGCGTTCCGCCGCTTCGCGAGCCGCTATTAGTTGCGCTTCCAGCTGCTGCTTTTCAGCGGCGGCCCGGTCCGCTTCCGCCTGCGTCCGGCGCGCCTCTTCGGACTTCCGAGCCGTCTCGGCCTCTTCGCGCCGGTGCTGCTCTTCCTCGGCATGGCGCTTCGCTTCGGCCTCGCGCGCAGCGGCGGCCTGGCGCTCCTGGTCGAGCGCTTCCTGCTCCTCGCGCTTCACGGCTATCACGCGGGCATCTTCGGCCGTCTGCGCCGCCTCGCGCGCAATCATGATCGCCGGTTTGCGCTGCTTCCGCCTCAGGTAGTCTTCGGCTTGGCGAAGATTGGCCACGGCCTTCTGGAATGTCTCGCCGGCGTACCTCCCGGCTCCGCTGGTTTCCGCCACCTGCACGGCATTGCGCGCTTCGTAAATCTCGACGGGCACCTTGGGGTCGGGCGTCAGTTGAAGCACGTTAGCGAGCTTCTGGTACTGGCCGCGCTGCAGCAATTCATACTTGGCGTCAACCACTTCGATCTTTCCCAGCGTCTCCGGGCGCACCTCGTTTTGCATCACAATCAAATCGCTCGGTTGTGTCACGGAAAAGTACGGCTCGGCGGTGACAACCAAGCCGAACACCTGCAGATCGGTGGTCACTTTCAGGCTGCTCTTGCCGCCATCGATCAGCAGCTCGCCGAGATTCTTCGGCCTTCCCTCCGGAGAGATCGCCCACAGCACGTAGGTCAGGTATTCGGCGCCAAACTGGCCGGGGCGCCCAATATCCTTGAAACTGGCGTCAATGCTGATTGCGCCCTGGCGGCTTTCGACGCGAGCCTGGCCTTGCGCCCTCGGCATGATCGCCGTGCCCACGAAGCTGATGTCGGTGGATCCGCTCCGATGCCGGTAGTTAATCGCCTGGATGGACTTCGAGACGGCGCTTGTCCTAAAGACGGGCGGCGGCGCATTCTGCGTCGTTTGCGCCTCGAGTGGGGACAGCGCAACAACGGCACACAACGCAACCATGCCGATCATCCGCATCTGGCGTACCCTCCAATTTGATCGTACCGCGCGGATCGGGCCGACCCAGCGCCTTCCAGGTCGCGTCCAATTTGGAATGCGGCCAGACTGCCGTGCAGTTTCTTGGCCCCGGCTCTGAATGAGTATCGCACTCCAGCCTTGGCCAAGGCTTCGGATGGCGAGCCGGAGCACTAGGGAATTAGATTTAGAATGATTCAAATGAGGGGGTCGCGGCCATGAAGCTGTCAGTCTTCTGTGGAGTGAGCGTCGATGGCTTTCTTGCCCGGACCGACCACGAGCTCGATTTCCTCGACAGTGGCGGCCAGGAGCCGCACGGCTTCGAAGAATTCTTTGCAAGCGTGGATGTGGTTGTTATCGGGCGTAAAACCTTCGAAGTCGTGCTGACATTCGGCCAATGGTTTTACGGCGAGAAACTGGTGGTAGTGCTTAGCGGTCGTCCGCTCGATCTCTCATCCATTGAAGGAAAGGTCGAGCAGATGTCGGGCGAACCCGCCGAAATCGCGGCGCAGCTCAAAGCACGCGGGTGCAAACACGCTTATATAGACGGCGGCATCACGATTCAGCGATTCCTGGCGGCCGGACTCATCGACCGATTGGTGATCACACGCGTGCCAATACTTATCGGAGCAGGCATCCCCTTGTTTGGCCCGGTGCCAAGCGACATCAGTCTGCGCCACGTTGCGACGCGCTGCTATAGCGGCGGCCTGGTGCAAAGCGAATACGCGCCTGGCGCCAGTGGGCAGAAGTGTGCGATTGACTGCTAGGATGAAATAAGACGAGCGAATACAGAAGGGGGCGCAACGGTTTCGACGGGATTGAATCGTGGTGTGAAGGCGTGTCGGGTTCCGAGCTCCCGTAAAACGATCGGAAAAACACAACTGCCAATTCGCAGTTTGCATACGCTGCCTAATTAATTAGGTAGCCGCTCCGGTTCACGAGCCTGCGCGTGAGCTAGCGAGCGTCATTTTGCAGGATAGGCGCAAGGCTTCGGTCCGGAGCCCCAGGCCGAGATCAATCGGACTAGAGGGCGCTCGCTGTTGCTGGTGCTTTAGGGCGCATTCGAAAAAACAGAACCGGATACACACGTAGGCTTTGCACGGCGGGCTTTCTCGGACGCGGGTTCAACTCCCGCCGCCTCCACCAGCCTTCGCAGAGCGAAGGAGGGCTTCGCCACAACGAAACCTGGGAGTCCGCAGCGGTGCACTACGTCTACCTCCTACAGAGTCTCTCCTATCCAGACCAGCGCTACGTCGGGCTAACAGGCGATCTCAAAGCCCGACTCAACAAGCACAACGAAGGCGGAGTCCCGCACACCCCCAAATTCAAACCGTGGCATCTCAGGACATACATCGCGTTCTCCACGCGCGAACAAGCAGCCCAGTTCGAACTCTACTTGAAATCCGGCTCTGGCCGGGCATTTGCGAACCGTCACTTATGGCCAGAGTCGCCCGCGTAGAATCAAGCCGCGCGTTACGTACCTTTTGCGCACCTCGAAGTTGGCCGGTTTGCTGCCGCAGGAGCCCGCCTGTGGGCGTCAATTGAGAGGGCAGAGCGAGGCTGATTGTGACAAAGCAGCGAATCGTGTTGTTCATGACCCCGGTGCTGCTACCGCTGTTCGCTTTGCTGGCGTACATCGGATACGTGCAGTACGAGCGACTGCCCTGGATCGACATCGCCGTGCATCTGCATGCACAGAGAGGCGCTGTCAACTGCGGTCATATCGTGGGGCCGTGGAGGAATGAAAGCGGCTGGCGTTCGGCCATGGATTGTGCTGTTTCCGCAGCGGAGAAGCACCGCCCCTTCTTTCTCATTCTCACGCGTCCCAGTATCGATGACACGTTCTCGACCGCAGTCGTGGCAGATTCGGGCGGGACTGGCGTAGAGATCCTGTATTCCACCGGGATGGAAATTCACGCCGATACGATTTTTCGACACCGTTGCGATTCGCCCATC